>Ga0315899_10001128_pt1 | contig 30962 bp, 59 predicted proteins | sample LakEriMetagenome_2_FD_203518 | JGI IMG/M metagenome (GOLD analysis project Ga0315899, IMG submission 203518) | Freshwater fungal communities from buoy surface, Lake Erie, Ohio, United States - Buoy 4 MA112 | ecosystem: Environmental > Aquatic > Freshwater > Lake | place: USA: Lake Erie, Ohio...
GTTAACAATCTCAGGCAGGCGATCCTTGTTCCGATGGTCGGCACGACCTACAGCAAGGTATAGATCATTGGCCAGCACACTGGTTAGAAAGCCGCCAGGCATGAACCCGTGCATGAGATAGTTTTCTAGTGCTTCGTCTAACAGATTGTTGCCAGTGTTGATGTCAGTGTAACGTATCATCTGCATTTCGGTATTGCTCTGTTTGTAGTGGTGTTGCCTTATGCATTGTTAACATAAGGCAACACCTGTGTCAACCTCGATCTACATAGAAGATATGATTGTCAATTCGAACCACACGCTCAAACTTCTTAGCCCAATCGGGTTTGACTGAGGTAGCATGGAAGTAGGTTGCACCTTCGGTAGGGTCTCTATCTACGCCGTAGGCTGTGATTACTTCGCCTGCAATCACCTGTGCTGTTGCCCAGGCATCTTTGTCCTTGGGGGTGTCGCTTTTGCCATCGTGTGTCCAACTGAACTGATCTTTCTGCCAGACTACCTTACAGATTTCACCGGGGAAGTCTGAGTTCATCACTCTGTTGAGTGTTACCCAACCTACAAACTCTTGTCCCACAGTGCTTTCGCCTCTGCTTTCAAAGTAGATGTTCTGTGCTAGGCAATAGCGGTCTTTTTCGCTGGCATCGGCAAAGATCGCTTCTGGATCAGTGTAAGGCCTTTGCGGCATAGCCACATGAATCACTCGTTCCACTACACGATCAACATATACAATTTCTTTAGGATCAACGGCTGCTTCTGCTCGCTCTGCCGTAAAATAGATAAATGCCATTGCAAGAATCACGGCTGAAGAAGCGACACCGCCGAGGATTATTGACATCTTCATTGGTTTCTCCTTTTTGTCGTTATAGTTTACTTATAGCAGGTTATACAGTACGGTCAACGGGTTTTAATGGCCATAAGCGGATTCTCGCTTACTGTTTAATTGCCTGTCAATGCATCTTGCCCAATCATTTTGTATCCAGTTCCTGTAGGATGCACGCCGTCCTTGCTCAGTGGATAGGCTCTAGTATCCACAATACTGTCACCAAACTGTTTAGCAATGACCAGTGCAGCATATCTAGATTCTTCGTTGTTTGCACTGAGAATCCAGATCACATCACCTTTAAGAAGTTCACGCAAGGCCAGCATAGGTTCATAGGACTCTACATAGCCATCATTGGAACCTAAACTGATGATGGTCTTTTTGGATTCTGTCAACACAAAATGTCTATACAAGCCGTTTGCGTAGTCCTCGGAATTGATACCCGATTTAGCCTGCACAACACATTCTGGCCGCATCTGGCCGATGCCAACTGCAATACTATCGCCTAAAATCAAACATTCAATCATTGTTATCTCCAATTAAATCAGATTCTCTGACCGTTCTAAATCGTTCATTGTAGTCTCGGTCATCAAACGTTTTCTTGTATTGTTCTGCACCAAGATTGATCAAGTATTCAACGTGAGAAAGATCACAGTTGGCAGAGGGTTCCTTCAAGTAAGCCAAGTTCCAGCCGTGCCGGTGATTACAGCGACCATAGTAGAGAGCATACCCGTCACCATGCAGTTCGATAGTGTATCGTGGTTCACATTCACAAGTAAAAAGATCTGATAAATTAAACTCAGCCATTTAAATTTCCTCGACAATAAAGTTTGGAGCCACGCCGTGATAATGTGGCTCATTGCCACACGGAAGTTCTCCATCTCTTTTCAGCAAAAATTCTTCAGTTTCAAACCACTGCATATGCAGATATTGGTTATAACGTGCTGCCGACGTTGCCCCTGCGGCAGTTGGATACACTTTAGCGTAAACAACGTTTTTTGGATCAACCTTTTTTGACTTACTCGAACAAAAATAATTTCCAGTTGACGCATCCTTGACTACATAGGGCATTTTATTCTTTACTGTTATAGTGATTTAAAAAGTTTTCCATATACTTTCGAATGTTTTCCGCTCCTACAGGATTCATACTGTGAACATGATAGCCAAATCCCACAGGCAAACGCAGATTGTTATCCATCACGTGGTCACAGAACCATTTGGCAAACGTATAGCCAGTTTTCTCGCCTGTGTCTTTTTCGTAATGTTCGTCTGCCAAGTCATGGTCAAAACTGATCATAGTGGGCAAACCATACTTTTCCACACACCAAACAGCATCATCCATGCTGCGGCAGATCACTAGGTTTTTGTAAGGTCCGTAGTTGTAACGCACATCAGCAGGGAAGCGAATGTCATCCAAAAACAGTGTCCAGTGTGTCATTATTTTACAGCCTCTAAAAATTCAAGTTGGTCGATGTGATACATGTAGTTCTGTCTAGTCTTGAATCGATGATCCAGTTTAACCAACACCCAGTCTGGGACAAAGCCCCACATCACAATACTGCCCGTTTTACCGCTGGTGGGTCTATCACCAGCGATTCTAACACGATCGCCCGGTTTCAAATCAGTCATTTCGAACTCCGTGTTGTCTACATTATTAATGTAATACATCTTGGTTCATATGTCAACCATTTTTAAACTTCAAATAGTTGTTCAGCAAGTTCTTCGATTAGGTCGTTCATACGTTTCTCAATCCTATTCTACTGTAACCTGAGCGAGATTTAATTTCTCGATTACTTTCACGCTTTTCGCCAAATCGTTTGATTCCTGCCCAATATCCAGCAACATATGAATCCCAATCCAATTTAGTAGATTCTTTTTCATAATCTTGCTTGACTCTTTCTAAAAATTCCGGAGTCATGCTTTATCCTCCGCAAAGTCGCCTTCGGTTCTACCGTAACTGCCCCAATACACTTTGCTACCATCTGTTAGTGTGATTTTTACAAATGGTTCGCCATTTACGTGAGCAGTCTTAGGATTGTCACCTTCTGCTAATCCAGCATCAGTGGTATTCCAAGCATGACTATAGCCTGGAAAATCTCCCGGCCGATATTCCGGACCGGGGTTTTCTAATCCATAGCCTCTACCGCGAATATAAAGGCCGTGTTTATCTTTACGAATCTTCATTTCAAAAGCCACAGTTCACGAGCAAACTTGCCCATTTCATCTAAACCTGCTTGGTATCCAGCAAGCCAGGCTTTGTAAAGAACTTCTACATCGTCGTTTCGCAACAATGTAGCAAGTTCGTCTCGATTCGCTTCAAACCATTCTTCAAATGTCATTGTGCGTATTTCTCGTCTGTTGCTAGTTGTTCAGTTTCACAGGTTGCAACAAACTCGTCAGTGGGAAACATGCTCAAATCCAACTGTGCTTTCAACACCGGGTCCGCATAACTCTGCTTGATGTCAGTGAGCATCATAGTTGTGAGCATTTCGCAATCATTGAGGTTTTGTCCTTCGCTGCCCAGTTGTAGAACAACTGCACCAGCATACCAAAGTGTAGCCCAATAAGTCATAGTAGTTCATATCCTGTGTTGATCAACTCACGCTTTAGTTGGTTATAATCTACAGTGCTCCAGTTGCCATCAATGACGCTAATATGATTATCCGCAGCATCTACAACATCTTTGGCTTCTTTAAGACCAAAACGTGTAACACTGCGAACAGCCTTGATAGCATTGATCTTTTGCTTCCCATCCGGCCACACAGCACGAACACGCATAGCACCGCCAGCATGACCCATCAGCAGTTCCATAAACATCTGTCGTTGCAGACCAGGATCAAAAGCGTCAAACATAGCACATACACGCTCGTCGCCCAGTTCCTCTCCCAGTTCCTCTTTAGCAGCACGAGCAAACTCCTGTGCCTTCCAAATCAACTGTTGACTAAACTTACGCTTCATTGCTTTTCATCCCATTCAAGACCGCGATCTTTAAACCATGTACGACGAACAGACTTTTCCTGTTCAGTTTTTGCAAAAAAGTTCCAACTCTTGTACCCGTTCACAAACAAGATAGCATCTGCAATTACATAGCCTGCAAAAAGGATTGCCAGTGCTTCCATTAGATCAACTCCACAGTGTGTTCGCCAATTTCAATACGCACAATCTGATCAGGTGCGTACCAAACTTGGTCGATTGTTACGCCTTTACTGCCACGATTGCTGAGCCATTCTTGAACATTCCGGCCAAGGTCAACTCTAAACACACCAAGACTTCCGAATCTGGTATCTTCATAATCCAACACACGAACAAACGGGTCTGGAACATCTTTGATATAGATGTGCAGAGTTTGAGTATGACGTTGTAGAGGATCTTCGTCGTAGCGTTTTTGTTCTTCGCTGCGAGGATCCCACAGCCATTTCAGTGAATCAACAATACCCATTGTATATCTCCGTGTATCGGTTTATACTAATAATATAACACAGTTAAGAGAAAACGCAAGAATTTAGTTTCCTGCGTTTTCAAGTGTTTACATGCCCATCCAAACTGCACATTCATCCCAACGAACGTTGGTAGTGGTATGCTTTTCTATATGATCCAATATCATAGCACGACCGTCACGATCGCCAAAACGACCAAACACATACGCAGCCGCAAACGGATCATTGTGCTTGATCGTAGGCATCCACTCCTGAGCATAACGCTTGCGATCCAGCCCTGACGCAACCACAGTGTTCCAATAACGGTCATACTTTTCCACAGTGGCGTGCAGACGTTCCGCAAAGCGAATTTCAAAGTTACGAACACGGTTAGCCTGAATAACAGGTAACATCGGAACCACATCATCAACTTCTTCGTTGAGGATCAAGTTCACAATGTTACGATCAAACACAATACGATCCACAGTCTTGTGAATACGCACGTACCAGTCGTTCTTGACCTTCAGCATGTGACCATCTGCAAAACGGATGATGTCGCCTTCACGACCTTCAGCACCACGCTGGCGAGCAATGTAGTCACCCAAGTTGCCTGCCACACTACCGTAAACCGGAACACGAGTAAGTCCCGACGGAGTAGAGTTTTGCTCAACAAGATAGTTACCAGTCTCGTTGTGGCGAATAGCCAACAGCACAAGGTCAGCAGTTTCGTATGCCAGAACAATTTGGTTGAACGGGCTCACAAACTCAAAGATCGGAGTAAGTCCAATCTTTACACAGCGAGCCATCCAGTTCATGATTTCGCCTGCATCGCTGCGACCAGCAAGATAGGTTTCGGCATCCATAGCAACTGACGTCACACCCATCTTGGTAGCAAGACGCAGACAGCCGTTTACAACGATAGGACGGATCATACTACCATCCATCTTTTCCATAATCACATGCGGCTGAGACATGTCGACTACATGAGTCTGAGTCTCTTCACGCTCGTTCACGTTGAAGAACTTGTGGAACGGACGGCTCATAAGGTTGCCGTCGCGATCAAAGATAAGACCACGGCATTCGCGACGGATTGCGCCGCCCAAGTCATCTGGGCCAGTCATGTCAAAGGTATCAGCCATGGCCACTACGTAATTCACGACAGTGTAGCCTTCGCGCTCTGCTACAACAAACTCGTCACGGCCTTCTACGTGCGGCAGCACATCACTGATGTGACGGATCTCAGGAAAACGGTAGTTCATGATTTTATCCTTGTGTATCACCTACCCTAGTGTTATAGCACAAGGATAGGCAGTTGTCAATCACTGATTCTGTTGCCATACATGTCGTAGCAGCGGACAGCATCAAAGCCTTCTTCTACAGTAGGACGAACAAAACTATCCATCATTGATTCAATAACATGATCAGGAATAGTCTTGCCTGGACGGCTAGCCATACGGTGCCGCCAATCTTCCCACTGGCTGTCACCCGCTGGCAAGAGGATGCACTCGCACTCAACACGATAACCTGCGTTACGCATACGATTAATGATCTTAGCCCGCTTCTTGGCACCAAGATTGGTCTGATCCCAAACAATGCTACGCTTGGAACGAACAACATCATCTAGTTCACGATTCATTGTATTAGTTGCCAAACTAATCAAATCGTTAAACACTTCGTTGTAGGTCTTACCATCATCCGCAGCCCATGCTTCAAGTAGATTGTCAGTACTGTAAACAAACACCCCATCACCGTGGTCACCCATGTCTCGAATTACTCGGTTTACTAGAGTGCTCTTACCAGCAGCAGGCAAGCCAACCATAACAATACAAACAGGCTTAATCATTCTTTTGCTTCTCCATCAAAGGTGTAAGGCTTGCAACGATACCAACCATCCTTATCCATTTCTACCTTAAGAACAGCAGCTACAGCATCACACTCTGCACGAGTATCAAAACTTTGAGTCGATAGTATTTCTTCGCTGCCCCAGCCCAACCAAACGATTAGAACGAATTTGGTAATCATTTAGAAGTCCTCATCACCTTGATATACGTTGAACACAAAGATCCCTTCTTCACGCCACATACGCACAACTCGCGGACGGTCATCAAACACCATGTCAGGCTTACGACCGTAGTCGGCGATGATCTCATCAAGGATTTCACGCTTGACAATATCGTCACCACGGAAGTCGTCTGCCTTACGCATGTACAGTTTGGCAGTGTAGTTCCAAAAGCGATTGTCCTGCAACCACTTCATAGTAGCATCACGGCTACGCTCGTTGCGCCCGCTTGCAAAGATGATATCGTTACCAGCAGCCTTCAGCGAGTGAAACGCTTCCGCAACATACGGGTTCACAGCATCGTTTGGAATACCAGCGTCGAACGCTTTCCAGTTCTTTGGCTTGCTGCGAACATAGTCCAGCCGGTGCTCGATGTTAGCCAGTGTGCCGTCGATATCAAATACAATCAGCATCAAAAATCCTCCCAGTTCATTTTCATTCCAACGTTCATTTCAGCATTACGCTTTGCAGCTTCAAAGTCTACGAAAGGACCAGCGGAAGTGAAGTCATCGAGCAGACGCCCTTCGGGCGTAAACAGCATCCATTGTCCGCCGTACACTTTTGAGATACGAACCGATTTGATACTATTGGTAGCGACAAAATGGTCTTTGTTGACGGTTTCAAACTGCATCATGTCCGTGTTCCTCTGTTGCGTTATAATTTAATATAGCACTGTTGTAGGATTATGCGACCGAATAGTTTTGTTCGATATCAAAGGCTTGTAAAATTTGTTCGCTGTGCTTGCACTTACCATAGAAGGTAAATCCTGTGCAATCGCATGTGAATCCCTGTTCGGTAAGGGCAACTGTGTAGAAGCTGTCTTTTTTGCTACCTGCTACACTCCATTCAGTGCCTACCAGCAGATTGCCTTTGAAAGTCCAATCCGCAGGTTTCAAGTAACGTTTAGCAAACTTCTTAGCCACAGTTGCCCCCATGCTTCGTTCACATCGTAGTATAAATGTATACTACCATTTGGGCATTGTCAAGAGATTTCTTTGGCTTCGCAACGCATTGTATATTCGTAGCAAACGAGGACTGTTAGCTGAATGTTCTGATTTGGCTACTGCAAACTCTTTGGCTACTATTTCTTCTAGTAGTCTTAGATCGTCGTCTGAAAGATTTCCAAAATCTCTACTAACCATGTTTTTTCCTCCATGCTTCCTCGAAGCCATCTTCGTGTACAACGTTTTCGTGATTGCCCCAGATACGCTCAAAGTAATTGTTATACACACTTAGGATGTCTTTTTCAGGCCATGCATCTGGAATCAAATGCCCTTTAACAATCCAATAGTATCTATTGGCTTCTTTACGTTCTGTTTGTGTCATATTTTATTTACACGAAAATAAAATATTAACGCTAACATTAAACTTCTTGTTCTGTAGGTGTTTTTTGTTTTTTACCATAGAATCCATTTGTGTATACAATGTTTTCAGTGGTTTCAAACGGTTTGCAAACAGTAATTTTATTACCATTTTTTAAGAATTCGTCAATCAATTCTTGAGGACAGTTGCGGTGAGATCTACTTGGGGGATTCATGGGTTACCTTTATATTGTGTTTGATGATTCTACAATCATATCCATCAGTTCCGTGTGGGTGACTTGTTCTTTCGTAGGATCCAGCAGTTCTAAATTAAATATTTCTTCTTTGTTTTCATCATGTGTGTCAACATTAAAAAACATTTCTAAGTCATGCTTGTTTAGGTGTGTATTAAGTTTCTTAGCTGCCCACATTGCAGACATTACAACCAATTCAATTCTCAATTGCTGTTCTGAAATTGTATGCTCAAAAATATATTTGATAGTATCTTTTCTGACTGTGTCAAAGTATTCTGCTCTTTTTGCCAAATTGAACAAATACAAAATATTTTCTTTATCCATTACATCCTCGATTCAGGCATAAACCAATACAATAAACTTCCACCAGGACCCACTGCATTAACAAGTTCGTCAGTGTGGAAGAAGTCAATTGAATGCTTGTTTCGTTTTACAGTCCACATGTCTGTGAACCTTTTGTTTGCTTCTATAACTGAAACAGTATTTTTTTCGAAAGTGATTGCACGATATTTTAAAATTTTATTGTCATAAAAATCAGGAGACACTCCGTATTCGCTAGCAATATATTTTCTTAAGTCGTCTAAAGTATCCATATAGTATTTATAACTCAGTCTTTTTATCTTGTATTTCTTTTCTTCTAGATATGATTAGTTCTTTCATATCGTGAAGAGCCTGTCTTGCACGAACTGCACTTGCTTTAACACCCTTGACTTCGAACTTTTCGTGTTCTTGCAGGTATATTGCAAATGCTAGTTTTAACTTTTCGTGAACAGAATCTTCATTAAGCAAGAACTACCTCGCATAGTTCTCGCCAGTTCTTCACTCGAACCACCTGTGGATTTTGATACCATTGGTTATGTGGGTGATCAATTAGAATTGGCTTCAGGCCGTATTTCAACCCAGTATCACAGTTTTCTGGCTTGTCTTCAATCCACCACAGCCCGGGCTCGTATTTCATCAATGCATCGTCTTTGTCTGCTCCTGTGTCAAGACAGATAAGATCTTCAAATGCATCGCCGCCGAAGTGCTGATGCAGATTTTCCCAACGCAGTTTTTTAGCATACGGGTCGGTGCTAAGACTAGTGATACAATCAAATGTATAGCCTGCATCTACAAGAGTTGCAACGCCGGTACGGCTGTCACGCAGCACTGGCAAACAGCACATCCAAGCACTTTCGTTGAATTCACGTACAATGTCGTGCTTGTCTTCTTTGGGAATACCGTATGCTTCGGCAAGGTTGTAGATACCGTGCTTGATCTTGGTGTATCCTTTTTTAATCATCCACTCATGGAATGGGCCTTCCCAGTCCAACAACACGCCGTCACAGTCCGTTAGAATCTTTTTCATGTTTCACCTTTTTTAACAGTTAAAAGTAACACGTTTACATTTTGTTGTCAAGATGTAAATGTATCAGTTGATGCTGTTATAATGGTGGCAACGTAAGGGCCGTTGCCAATGCTATCACCAAGTCTTGCAACCTTTGTGCCACGCTCTGTGGTAGAACTTACTGTACCCGAAGCAGTAACTATTATACTGGTATGCCCGCAGTCCGTAAGAACAGTATCACCGAGTCTTGCAGTTTTACGGTTGTTAACATTAACTGTACCTGAAGCTGTAATAATTTTGCCTCCTACAGTAATTGGAAGATGCGAAGGGTGACTGCAAGTTCCTAACGTTCTGTCATGTAGTCTAGCAACTCCTCTACTCATAGCATTACATGCCTCCGGATGCAATCAAATTGTTAAGTTCGGTTGCTTGTGCTTCTATACTTTCACGAGTAGGAGTATAAAAAATGTTCAAAGATTGAAATGCATTTGCTACAGCATTAACTCCCGAAGACGCAGCCGATCCCATTGCAGAAATAGGGCCAGACGAAGCAGATGACGTTGCAGATTTTGCTGCTTCTACAGGCGAACTTGATGAATTCAATGAATCTGCAACAGGGGCAACTCCTGCAGGGATACCCGACACTGCGTTCATAAGGCCAGAACATGCTGCCGCAGATAAAACGTTTACAGCATTTCCAAGGGCGTCTACTATTCCGCCAATTGCATCAGTAATTCCCCCAATTACTCCGGTAACTGCATCAACTGCTCCGGATATTGTCGAAGTAATAGAATCTAACACGCCGTCAACGGCATTTTCAATAGAAGAAAGTGCATTTTGCAAATTGTTTGCAACTGTAGTTAAACCGTTTGAAATTGCATCTGCAATCATAGATGTAACCTGGCTAATTTTATCTGTAATATTGTTGTAAACATCTTGAATTCCTCCGAGGAAATCGTTAATAGACCCTGCAATACCTCCTAACCCGCCGACAAAATTTTGAAATGCAGTTTCGGCTGCTTTCAATGCTGTAGATAGTGCTTCATCTACCAAAGATCCAAGTGTATTAAAGATATCACACGCACCTCCGGCAGTTTGTATTACAGAACCTACACTACTGTTTAATGCTGTTGATGAAGAAAGTGCTGAATTTAAATTTCCTATTGGCATAATTTACTCCTTAAACCATTTTAATTCCAGTTGTACTGCTAGTATACTGTTTTGCCATATCACTATCAGTTTTTGCAATAAAGATGATTGCATTTTTGTTAATTTCAATTTTAGTGTCGGGATTAACTGTGAATGAATACGGACCTAAGCCGATTCCCTGATGTGTTGCCATAATTGCCAGTGGCTTGGATACTACGTAGGTGTTTGCTTTAGTTTCAACCAATCTAGCAATTAGTTCGTCACCGTTGAATGTTTTAATAGTAACGGTATCACCATCTTTTAACGGTGCTTCAATTAACATTATCTTTTCCTTTTAATAGCTCGTTTTGCTGCTTTAATAGCTCGTGTTTTCATACTAGGTGATCTTGATTTTTTTATTTTTTTCATTGCCATTACAGTGACCACCCTGTTCCGTTGTATGCAGTTTCTTCTAAGTAAACTACTAGGTTATCAGCGCCGCCGATGCTGGTACCGTTGACTTTAATTTGGGGGAATGTTTTTGCTTCGGGAAACTCTGCAAGAATTTCATCTCGAGTAAAGTCAACGTCAAGTTGCTTGTAAACATATTTTAAATTTCTATTTTCGCAAAGACGCTTTGCTTTTTCACAGTATGGGCACTGTGGTTTCCCCCAAATTTCTATCATAGGCTTAGTCCTTTAAATGTATCGGTGCCAACGTCCTGTTTAGTGCCGCCGCTGACGTAGCTAGTAATTTCAGTTTCTTGTGGAGCAACTTGAACGTCTGCACCACTAATCCATTTTTGTGTCCATGGCAACGGATTGGCTGATGGAACCTTGTACGGGCATGGAAGATTTACGTGACCCATACGTCTTGCGCAGATCCACTCAATGTATTCGTTTAGCAACTGTGTGTTTAGTCCGATCATCGATCCGTCTTTGAACAAATACTTTGCCCATGCTTTTTCTTGATCAACTGCGTCTACAAACATCTTAATGCATTCAGCTTCAGTTTCTTTTGCAATCTTAGCGTAATCAGGGTCATCCTTTTTAAGAAGCTTCAGCAACATTTGAGTGCTTGCAAGATGCAGGTTTTCATCACGTGCAATCAACTTGATAATTTTAGCATTGCCTTCCATTTTCTTGAGTTCGGCGAATGCCCAACTACATGCAAAGCTAACATAGAAACGAACGCCTTCAAGAATGTTAACACTCATAAGAGTAAGCCACAACAGTTTCTTTAATTGATAAAGATCAACTACTACAGTCTTGCCGTTAATTGTATGAGTACCTGCGCCGAGCAAATTATAATACATGCTGGTTTCAATCAAGTCGTCATAGTACTTTGAGATATCGCTAGCACAATCAACAATTTCTCTAATGTCCATCATCTCGTCAAAGATTTTGCTAGGGTTGCTGTAAACGTTTCGAATAATATGTGTGTAACTACGACTGTGAATAGTTTCACTGAATGTCCAAGTAGTGATCCAATTTTCAAGTTCGGGCAAACTAACAATAGGACTAAACGCTTCAACTGGTGCACGACCCTGAACACTGTCCAGTAGGATCTGACGCTTTAGATTTGATGTAAAGATATGCTGCTCGTGATCAGTTAGTGCTTTAAAATCTTTAGCATCTTTGTAGATATCAATTTCTTCAGGACGCCAAAAGAATCCTAGCTGCTTGTCAGTCAATTGATCAAAGTATTTGTATTTTAGTGTGTCATAACGTTGGATAGTGGGTCCACCGGTTGGATCAAGAAAAGCCAATACTTTTGTATGATCTGCACGGTTCTGGATATCAAAGACGCTCATAGTTTACCTCGTTTCTATAGCAATTGTAAATTTAACATAACACCATAACGATGTCAATTATATTGTGCAGCTTTCACACATTTCATCTGTGTCTGCTGCGGGTTCTTCTGTATCTTGTACTGTAAACATCTTTGACACATCAATTTCGCCCTGACCGTCGTTGGTGTTGAAGTAATACAATTGCTTGCCACCGTACTTGTAGAACATGATAAGGTGTTGCAACATAACGCTCATTGGAATCTTTTCGTCTTCAAAGAAGATAGGGTTATAGCTTGTGTTTACGCTGATACCCTGATCAATGTATTTTTGAAACACTGCCATAATTTTTAAATAGCCTTCTGGGCTACGCTGATCCCAAAGCAAATCGTACTTGTTCTTCAAACGTTTGTATTCTGGAACAACTTGCTTTAGAACACCGTGCTTGCTTTGCTTGACTGAAATGTATGCACGAGGTGGTTCGATTCCGTTTGTAGCGTTTGCAATTTGTGCTGAAGTTTCACTGGGCATAAGAGCCATCAGTGTGCTGTTACGAATACCTGTTGTTTTTAGTTGTTCACGCAGGTCATCCCATGGCATACGCTCGCGGTGCGGTACAAGTTCATCTACATCCTTTTTATAGGTTTGATTAGGTGTAATTCCGTAGCCATACTTTGTTTCCATCAATCCAGGTATAGCGCCCTGCTCTGCTGCCAAGTCAGCACTTGCTTTGATCAAGTAGTAACTCCATGCTTCTGCCCACTCGTCGACCAACTCTAGTCCTTCGGGTGTGATGTGTTGGTAGCTGAGATTTTGTTTGGCTAGCCAGTATGCAAAGTTAATAATACCAACACCTATTGGACGGCGCTTTTCAGTGCTGAGTTGTGCTGCTAATATAGGATAGCCCTGGTAGCTTAGTAGTGCATCAAGTCCACGCACTGCCAAACGACATACACGTTCGAAGTCAGCTGTTGTTTTCATGTTGCCCCAGTTAATGGCGGAAAGGGTGCAAAGGCTGATTTCTCCCTCCGGATCGTTTAAATCATTTAATGGCTTGGTGGGCAAATCAATTTCTGCACAAAGGTTGCTTTGGCGAATTGGTGCAAGCTCTGGAATGAACGATCCGTGGTCATTTGCATTGTCTACGTTCTGTAGATAGATACGTCCGGTGTTCTTGCGTTCTTCTATGAATGAACTAAACAGTTCAATTGCCTTAACTGTTTTCTTGCGTAGTCTTGTATTGCGTTCTGCTGTTTCGTATAGTTCACGGAATTTTGCTTGGTCTGCAAAGAACGCTTCGTACAATCCAGGAACATCGTTAGGAGAGAACAGTGTAATGTCGCCGCCTGTAATAAGTCTTTCATACATCAACTTATTAAATTGTACGCCATAATCCATGTGACGTACTCTAGTCTCTTCAGTGCCTTTGTTGTTTTTCAGCACCAACATTTCTTCTACTTCAAGATGCCAAATAGGGTAATAAATTGTTGCTGCACCACCACGCACACCACCCTGGCTACAGCTTTTAGTTGCTGCTTGGAACATTTTATAGAAAGGAATAATGCCAGTGTGATATGCATCTCCTTTGCGTATAGGACTACCAATTGCACGAATAGCACCGCCGCCAATGCCAATGCCAGCCTTCTGGCTTACATACTTAACAATGCTTGAACTTGTAGCATTGATGCTGTCAAGACTGTCGCCCGTCTCAATAAGTACGCAACTGCTAAACTGTCGCTGTGGTGTACGAACGCCTGCCATAACAGGAGTAGGCAAGCTGATATCATGCAGACTAATTGCATCATAATAGTCTTTTACCCAACGTAGGCGTGTTTCCTTAGGATAGTTACTAAACAGCGTAGCAGCAATTAACATGTAACACATTTGCGGAGTTTCAAATATTTCGCCTGTTACACGATTTTGTACAAGATACTTTCCGCGGAGTTGTTCCATAGCAACATAGGTTAAGTTTTCATCACGTTCATGCTTGATGAAACTGTTGATCTTTTCCCACTCGTCATCGCTGTAATATCCTAGCAAGTCTGGATCGTAAAACCCACGTTCAGTGTTTTTAACCACAAGCTCTTTTACGTGAAATGGTGTGTAGCCGTTGTAGACTTCTTTGCGCAATGCATAATTGATAAGTCTGCCGCCAACGTATTGATAATTCGGTGTGTCTTCGTTGATAAGATCTGCTGCGGCTTTGATCAGTGTTTCTTGAATCTCACTGGTTTTCATGCCGTTAAAGAATTGTATTTGACTTTTTATTTCAACTTCGCTTGCGCTCACTCCTGTAATATCTTCACATGCATAAAACACTACCTTATGCAGTTTTTCAATGTTAAGAGCTTCTCGCGACCCATTGCGCTTAGTGACATAAATCATCAGTTTTTCCTTTTCTTGTTCTATTTGATTGAATATTTATTGAGCTATATCTAGCTCGTATGTTTTTTCGATTAATAAGGTTGCAGGCAAATCATTTTTTAAAAGTATTTTATTAGGGTCATAACCAATAACATTGTTGTCAACAAACAATAGGTATTTTATTTCAGACTTATGTTTATTGGTACAGATATGTATCTCAAATTTGGAGTCAGAAAACCTTGTAGTTAATGCTAATGTGTAAAAAATTCCTAATAAAATAGAAAAGTCACAATACTTGTTTTCGTACAATAGTCTCCACGGATCCAACCATGATGACTGATCGTACGGGTCAACTTGTATTTTAACTAGTGGCGCACGATTATAAAAATTGAATATGTCTTCAAACGGGGTATCGGAGGTTTCGAGTTGATTTCTAAAATCAACCCAGGCTGCTAACCTTTCTTCGTATTTTTTATCAAACATATATTATGCTTTTACTCTTACTGTGTATAATAAACGGTCTGTGGATATAGATGGCAATATATTTTGAGCCAATACTGCAACAGTATCGTATCCAAGTGTTGAATCGTCCAGTGGCGGCAAACGAGTTGCAGTTCCGTAGTTAACAAAACTAGCAGTGAATGTTATGTCTGACGCACGGGCAGTATCTCCTACCCATGTATAAACATCATTAACAACTAATGCAGCATCGGAGTAGTTGCATACTACTTCTAGTGTACCTTCTCTAACACAATCGTTTGTTTCTTCTGTATAGATATAATCTATAAAAATTGTGCCATCTTGAACAATTGGAAACTTTAATATGTTCTGAGCACTCGGACGATAGCCGATAGTAGTTTCGCTGTAGTAAGAATTACGATAGCTTGTTCTGCCTTCGATTTCCGGAATGTATTCTATACCAGCATATAAATCAGTTGTAGCGTTTGGACTCAGTGACTGTGTTCTTGCAAAATAATCCAGGTCAGATACGTTGGTAGCAGTATTAAATGTGATGTTAGGATACAACGCCAATGCAGGAGAGCCTGCATCGTTTCCTACATTATAAAATTTATTACTGTAACTCAAGTTGTAATCGCCGTTGTCTACATTGATACCTTGTTCGTCAATATAATCAAAAGTACAATTTTTAATTGTATTAAACAACGGTCCTGTTAATTGTCCAACTGACCCTAAAATAAATCCGTTAGCAGTTAATCCAAATGAAACACCTTGTTTACAATTAATAAATTTTCCTTTTTCGAATACATTGTCTCTGATATCAAAGTCACTATACACGCCGTAGTTAAATCCGTCAATCTCAAAATTAGAAAAAACGTTGTCATTGCAAGTTACTGCGGTACTCAACGAACGCAAGTCAATTGCTCTATTTTGTCCTTCTGTGTCGCCTGTTTCCCACAAACTTGAAAAGGAAATATCATCAAAAATACTAGACTTTACGTTGTATAATTGCCATGCAGGATATGCTACGTTGTTGGCACGGAATGTTATACCTGATATGTTAAGGTTACGAGGCTGATTTAATGCAGTATCCAAATCATGTGACTCATAATCACCCGGAGTACTGTCGCTGTTCACAGTTTCAAGCAATGCGCTTGTTGTGCTTACGATAATGGTTTTGTTTTTTCCTGCGCCGGCAAGTGTTACATACGAAGACACTCTCAATGGAGCAGTGATCAAGTAAGTTCCGGCTGGAATATACAACGTAACTCTGCTGGAAGGATTTGCTTTGGTAGCTGCATTAATAAACAACTGATCAATAGCTCGTTGCAATGCTGCGGTATCGTTTGTAACACCGTCACCTACTGCTCCGAAGCTGGTTGCAGTAACAAAGTCGTCCAGGCGTTCTTGCAAGGTTCTGGCTACAGGAACACTTGAACTTGCACCGGTTTGTACAACATCTGGCTTGTATATGTATTGTTCTGCTAGGGTAAAAATACTATCGTGTTCTGTTAATACTTTTGTATTGCCAACAGCAGGAGCACCTTCGCTAACACTACCGTTTCCGATATACAATTCCTGTGTATCAATTGCCCAGCCTATTTCGCCCGATGCCAGCTGAGGCATACCAGAACCAGATAACTTACGACCTCTGCGGTGCTGAATTCTTGAGATTTGGACAATCGCCATGAATGTTCTCCTAATACTATTTTAAGTATTTAGCCAAACTTTTCATAGTATTGATACACTCTGTCCCACCATTTGGCTTTCCAATAATCAAACTCGTCAGGCCAAATATCAAACTGTTGGTATTCTAAGTTACGACTGCACATAAACACATGACCTTCGCGGATGTCAGTGCCGTGTATCTCGTTATGTGCCAATGCGTAGGCAGTAAGTTGAAGGAAGTAATCTTCTACCCACTCTGCTTTTTTAGGCTTGTTGGTTTGTTTAAAGTCCATGATGCAAGGTTGCTGTTTATACAATCCAACCAAGTCAGTGGTACCTGCATATAGGCTAGGAATATACAAAGGAACTTCACTACCCCAGATTTCATCTACATCATCCAGTGCATGTGTCTTAATGGTACTGGCCATTTGATGCGCTTGTTGTGCATAAGGATTACTTCCAGGAACTGGCCAATCACCGGAGTCAATGTAATCTTCAAGATACTTGTGCATACGAGTGCCAACACCCGATGCTTCTGTTGTTATCTCTTGCGCTTTTTGTTCACCGACACGCTTGCGCCATTCAATAAGATGTGTTTTATCTTTGGTTTCACCAAGAATTGTTGTAACACTTGCTACAGGAGTACCTCCTGGAGTTTCGTACTTTCGTTTGCCGTTTATTTCAACTCTTGTTAGCTTTTCGTAGATAAATTTATTTTTTATTAGGGACATAAAAAAATTATAGCATTATAAGTCGTTAAGGTCAACTGCTTTTCTAGCCATTGCACTTACAGTATTGGATTTCTTTGGTCTCTTGTCAACTTCTAGATCATCTACTTCGCTGGTCTTTAACTCAACAGTGTCTTGTGTAAAGTCCTTGATCAATTCAGCAATTCGCGGATCTGTATCGTGTGCTGCCTTTAATGTATCATAGGAAAACTGTGGTGCGTTCATGTTTTCCATCCATCTGTTCAGCTCTTCCATAGAGAAGGAAGTCCTACCTTTGTTTTTCAACAGAGATAGGACTCTAAATAAAACTTCGCCGTTGATGCCTTCAGTTACTTTTTTTTTGAAAGAGCTGTTATTAGTCTAGATCCGTCAATGCTTTCCTTGGCACGAAGCTTCTTTAATACTGCACCTGCAACCTTTTTGCCATCGGCTTTGCCTGCGGCTGCTTTCTTTGCTGAGTAATCTTTTGACTCACGCTTTGCACGATCAGCTTCTAGATCGCCGCCAGTAGCAGGTTCTGATGCAGCAAATTCGTCATCTGCGCCCATGTCAGTCATGTCGTCTTCGCCATCAACAGTTGGTTCCATGTCCATGTCAGTCATGTCGTCATCAGCACCCATGGTGTCTGTTGCTACTTCTTCACCAGTTAGATGTCCAACACCTCCGGTTAGTGCGGTTCTGGTTGCTTCAAGTGCGCCATACAAGCTGTCAAGTGCAGGCTTTACTGTGTTGGTAAACATGTCGGCAGCTTCTTGACCCATTTCGTCACGGATAGCATCTGCAAGATTCAACATTGACTCTGTTTGCATTTCAGCAGTGTCTTCCATCCAGCCTGTGACTTTTTCTACCATTTCTTTAGCAGCCATTACAAGCTCTGCTTGATCTTCTGCGCCTTCGGTAACCATTGATTCTTCAATTGACTCTTCGTCAATGTCGCCACGCTCGCTGATTGCTGCGTTCAGTACGTCTAGCATCAACTTTGACTTTTGATAGGTTTCGTTTTGAACCTTATTGAAGCTTTCCATTGTCTCTACTTGAGACAACTTTGTGCGTAGTTTGTTACGAGCGTCTTGCAACTGCTCTAATGTAAAACTGTTTAAATCAATCTTTTTACCAAAACGAGAAGCAAGGCTTTCGTTTAAACTTTTTGAAGTTACTGGCTTTCCAAATTCTCTTATGTTCATGTTGTTAATTCCCGGAATTGTGTTTATATTATTTATCACATGTCGCGCATAATGTATTCTTCTAGAAAATCTGTTGCACTGTCAATCTTGTCATGTGCTATTTCTAACCTATGTGTGATTGATTCTTTGCGTGAATCATCGCTGCTGTTAGAAATGATATTATAATAAAAAGCAATATCATTATAATTTTTTTGTAGAAGAGTGTCGTATGCTAATACACGAGTGTAATTTCTGTTTTTTAAATATGATTTTGCAACTGCAATTGCAGCAGGCTTACTAAAAGTGTTTTCGACTTGTTTACTTTTTTTACTATCGATTACGATATATCCAGCGGACTTACTTTTCCTAATGATCATAGGCCCAATGCGGATTGTGTTTCCTGCTTTAACAGGAATAACATGCTTATCAAGTTGTTGATTGATAATTTCTTCGAGCTCTTGTAATGCTTCGTCAAGGTTTTTCATTTGGCAACACCACTGTACTTCCTTTATACCTGATCTTTCTTAGAAGACTTTTTCTTACTAAGTTTTCGCTAACGTGCTGTTCTCTTTCAGATAATGTTTCAAAGTAACATGGTTTTTGTAGCTTGTCAAGCAACTTCTTCTCTTCATTTGTAGTATAAATTTCAAGATCAGTTATTTTCATATTGCCATGTTCTTTTTAATATTATCTTTTTTGTATAAAAGTTTAGTTGGTTGTGTCGGATCCTTTTGTGTATCCGGGTTATCTAGTTCTACATCATTTCCTCTTAGACTAGATACTTTATAGTTGGTTTGTCCTGTTGCGCTAGGAAGTGTTATTGTACTGCCTGGCTTTAATAATTGATCTTTTGCTATGTCCAATGCTTTATCTTTGGCTGTTCCTGCAACTTTGCTAGCTGCTTGTTGACCTACACCTTTAGATGGTGCGCTGGCAACAGATCCAACTGCTCTTGCAGCAGAGCCTACACCTTTTGCTACAGCACCGGCGGCGTTTGCGGCTGCGCCAACTGCTTTTGCTCCGAGTTTAGCAGCGCCGATTCCAGCTCTAGCAGCGGCACCAGCAGCCATGCCTACACCTCTAGCTGCACCAACCAATAGAGGAAGTATTTCATCTAAACGATCGTCTTCGGTTATAAACTCGTCTGCTTTCATTTGTATTTCCTCATTTATCTGTTCATTGCCTGTACTCGTCTACTTGCCGGATTGACTCTTTTGGTTTTTCTGGCCTTGCGTGACATCTTGTCGCCAATTCTAGATTTGAGTCTTTTGAATCTTGCACTCTGTTTAATATCCAACGGCGCAAAACACGCAGTCATTTTACTTACGATACGTCCATTACGGCGTCCGCCAGAGCAGCGATATTTGCGAACCACTTTGTTTCCATTGCGTCCCCATATCTGCTTTTCTATTACAGACTCTTCGTCTAATGTTTGAAATAAATCTCTTAACAGCATATATTATTTATCGCAAGTTAAAACTTTGTTAAACAAAGTTATTTCATAACAAATTTAATAAAACTGTTTATGGAGTCAAAGATATAGTTATCTTTGTTATCGGGCTGAATGATATCCGTATCTGATAGCAAAAATGGTGTTGAATTTTTTATTGAATTACATATTTTGTTGTATATCATTGTGTTATTTTTATAAGACATGTGACACTGCCTTGCATCTATATAATCAATGTTTTCGTAATCTATATTCCAAAAAATTGATTCTGATTTATACACATCATACAATGGTATCGATTGTGTGTTAGATGACGAAGCTACATCGATGTATACTGTATCTGGACGTTTTCTCATTACATCCTCAATCATTAAGTTATCAAACAGCTCAATTCTAAAATTATCTTCTGGTTGTACATATACGAAATAATCTCTAACTATAGACGACATTTTATCAGTTGCTGTTATACTTGATGCATTGTAGTAATGATGCCATGTTTTGTTGTGCAATGAAAGTCTTCCAGGAAACGTTTTTAGAAAAATTATCTTATCATAATTTTTGTGTGTTTCTAAAAACGTTTTGTATGAAAAGTAGCAGTCTGTGCCGCCACGTGCATAATTTGTAACACTAAACGTTTCTGATAATAAATCAACCCAGCATTTGTATTTTAGTGTGAGATTATTTAAGAAGGTGTTAATATCGGTGTATCCTAATTTGCCGAACGCTGTTTTAAATATTTTTGTTTCGTGCTCATCAAGATTGCTTGAGTCTTGTAACGTTCGGTGGTTGTCTGCATAACTATCACCGTATATGGCTATTTTCATTGTTTATGCTGACTTAACCGTTCATAAGAACAACTATAATTACCGATAGTAAACTGGCTATTACCGAACCTGCTGCTCCTACTACAACTTTGATCAATGCAGTATTTGAATTTTTCATAGTGTTAGCTAGTTCTTCCAGTTTCTCTTCGACTTTACTAAGACGCTTGTCCAAGTTGTCATAACGTATTGCGCACAAATCAACATGTGCTTCTAAACTGGTTCTTTCAAGATCTGTAGTGGTCGACATTTAATAACTCCAACGGTTGCGACAAGAATGAGCCTTTTCGTGAGATTTAAATTAAATGCCTAACTGTTATATTTATGCTATTAGTCAATTTTTTCAAGCGTTGTGTTGATACTATCGCCTTTGGTAATAAATGCAGACACATCCATTTTGATTGTTTCTTCTAGTTGTACAATCACTGGTACAAGGTTTAAATCATCTAATAGTAATTGATATAGTTCATCATAGTATCCTTCAAATTCAAAAATTAGATGCCATACCTTGTGTACTCCTTTGTAATTGCCAATGTGTACATCTGTTGTTTCGCAAGTTGATTTTTTTATTGTAGGATTTGAACGCAATGAAACTGTTTGCAGTGCTGCTAGATAATTCTGTTGTTGATTTACTTTGATTATATCGTCGCCTTTGCGAGCTTGTGCATCAGTGATATCAATAAGTGTAGTAAGTTTAAATTTCATATTGTACTTATTGGTCATAAAAAAAGGGTCCGTTAAATACGAACCCTTTTAATATTAGTTTAAAAACTATTAGTCTTCGAAAGTTGCAACAACTGCTGCTGTTACACCTGATGCACCGTAGTTAGAACCAGCAGTGATACCTGCACCTTGTACTGCAAGTGTTAGAACGTTAGTTGCTTTGATAGTACCTGCAACTGTGTTGCCTTCTGCTTCTGCTGCGCGGATTGCTGCAAGCATTTCAGCGTTGCTGATTGAGCTCTTGCTCATTGTTACGATTTGTGTCTTGCCACCAAGACCGTTTGAGGAATATACCTTTTCCCAGTTGTCATTTACAGCCATTTTAAATCTCCTTGTTCTCTAATGGTGTACTTCATGCTCAATGAAGTTCTTATATTATATTTACCATTGATAGAAAAAAACCAGCGTATATGGTATTAAAACGAGGTTTATAACATTCTTACACTGAGAAGGTTTAATCCTGCAAGTTCTTTTATTCTGTTGAGTTCTTTGCTTTCAGCACTGGGCTGTATCTCGGTCCAGTTTTTATCTGCTTTGAGCTCTGACAACATTCGCTGTGCTTCTTCAGGAGGTAATGCGTTCATCATAGATTCAACGCTTCCTAGGTCTTCGGCTTTTGCAGACTTGTTTAACAGTAGCTTGGCAATCTCTTTTACATCAGTTGAAATTACGCTGTCATCCTCACGGCTCAGCAGACCTTTGAATGCACTCCACTTCATGCCTTTTTGCTTTGCCAACCACGACAGTGCCAGTTGTTTGTTTTTGCCTTTGTACGGCGAACCTTGCGGAATATTGTGTATGTGAAACTTGCTTACGGTATCGGCGTTTGGCACTACCATAATGTCAACTTGGTGTGCTGTATCTTTCACTGGAACTCGCACATGAACACTGACCCCAGTTTGTGCAGTTTGCAATCCTGCTTGATCAAAAAATGCTCGCAGGTCTTTTCTTATTTGCTTAGGATCTTCATTTTTAAAATATGTTGCCAACGATGATTGATCCACAATAAGATCCATGTCTCCACTTGTTTTACCCGGTGTCGGTGTTGCAGTGCTGCCTATTGGAATGGCAGCGGCGCCAGTCTTTGATAAAACTTTGTTTACTTGTTTTACTATTGTACCAATTTGACTGTGATCAAATGGTGTTACATCTGCAAATACATTACCGCCCATGTTTAATTCTTCTTTGTTTCTATAATTTTGTCAACCCCGGCTTTGAACTTCTTAGGGTTGTTGCTGCGTATTGCATTGATAAATCTACGCTCTAGGTCAATTGCTACATCTGGTGAATAAGTCTCGTGTATTTTAGAAAGCAAGTTAATTGCGCTTTCGATTATATTACCGCCAGTTGTTTGAATACGTTCGTCGGCATAGTCTCGTCTACCCACGCTGTTTAATTCTTCAAGTATACTGCGAGTTTTCTTTTTCATTGTTACAAATCCTATAATGTATTTAGTTACCTTTGCATATAAATATCTACATAAGTGAGGGCACAACATGATCAAGGATCTAAATTTTAAAGAGCGTAGCCTCTTATTCGCTAGACTATCTGCTATCGCATATGGCGATCTCAAAGAAGTAAAAAAGCAAGCCAAAGAATTGGGCTTCACCGCTGTAGAATTTTACAATAAAGACGGCGCACAAGCATACCGTTTTCAAAACAGACACGATCTAGTTATTGCATGTAGAGGTACTGAACCCACTTGCTTTAACGACATCAAAGCAGATTTAAAAGCAATACCTGTTATGGCAGAAACAGTCAGTCGTGTACACAGAGGATTCAAACGAGAAGTTGACGATCTTTGGCCTATGATTGTTGAAGACCTATCGGCCAAACGTGCCAAACAATCACTGTGGTTCACTGGACACAGCCTTGGTGCTGCAATGGCAACCATTATGGCCAGTCGTTGTTTGTATTGCGAGAAACTACCAGATCCTGAAGAACTCTACACATTCGGTTCGCCACGTGTAGGTTGGCGTGGTTATGTTGTGCATCTTGGTGTGCAACATCATCGCTGGGTCAACAACAATGATGTTGTTACTAGAGTTCCGCTTGCATTGATGGGATATAGACATCACGGTACAGAACACTATATGAACGCATATGGGCAAGTACGTAAGAACACAGGATGGCAGCGTGTAAAGGATCGCTGGCGTGGATTTGTTATGGGTATTAAGAAGGGCAGTATAGATAATTTCAGTGATCACTCGATGTCAAACTATATTGCCAATATAGAAGCATGGAACAAGGAGCAGGATTAACCCTGCTCCTTGAATATCTCAATTACTTGTTAGCCCACTCTTCTTGAGTTGCTGCTAGCTCTGGATCAGGAACAAGACCGTATTGTGCTAGAGCACCGTCTGGGCCTGCCATTTCATCACTTACGAAGAACTGTACGTACTCTCTAAGTCCTGGGATTACTTCAAGGTGTGCATCCTTAACATAGAAGTAAAGCGGACGGCTGATTGGATAATCACCTGCTGCAATTGTTTCTACACTAGGAAATACGCCGCTTACTGTAGCAACTTCTAGCTTGTCAGTGTTGTTCTGGTAGAAGCTAAGACCAAACACACCAAGTGAAGTTTGATTTGCTGCAAGACGTGCAAGTGTTTCAGTGTAGTCGCCGTCGATATCAACCGCTGCGCCGTCGGTGCGAACCTTAACACATGCTTTCTTTTGATCGTCGTCTAGCTTTTCAACGCCTAGTACTTCCTTGCACCCAGCTTCCATGACCTTTACATCAAACACTTCACGAGTGCCGTGCTTGGTTCCTGGAATATAGGCAAGAATTTCTATACTTGGTAGCGCAGGATCAACATCGCTCCAAAGTTTTGCAGTGCTGTCAGCGTGTAGTGCAGTGTACAGTTGAGCTACTGTTAGATCGTCAATGTTGAGTTGATCAATGTTAGATGCAAATACGATACCATCGTAGCCAATTCTAACTTCTGTAACTTCTCCAACTACTTCTTCGCACTTGGCCCATTCTTCTTCTTTCATCTTTGAACTGCTGTTAGCAATGTCAACTGTGCCTTCGCCTACACCTTCGCATAGTTTCTTACGACCTGCACCCGAACCGCCACCTTCTACAACTGGTGATGGAAATTCAAAGTTTTCGCCAAATGCTTCTGCAACAATGGTTGCATATGGAAGAACTGTGCTTGAGCCTGTAACCTGTACGTTGTCACGTGCAAATGCACCTGTGGCTGTTAGGGCTACCACTGCCGCTGCTGTTAGTAATGTTTTCATGTGTGTTATCCTTTTGTTAACAAAATAAAACGCAAGGAGACTGTTTTGCTTTTAAAGCTATCTGTGTGTTTGTGTGTCTCATTACGTTATTATTTAAAAGATAATGTAACATAACTCTGTAACAGATTTATGAAGATTTTATCAAACATTTAAAAAACTATTCATAGGTATGCATTTTCTTGCAGGACGGTATGCAATAATCACGCTCGATTTTGTCAACATTTTATGTTAAATATATAGGTAATGCTGCAAGTGCAGCATTTCACACATATATAGAGAGAAAAAAATGTTAACACTAAAACTATTCAACGACTGGATAAGTTTACTGTCAAGTAAACACGTAGACAAAGACCTGTCAACTTGGGCTCGTATTGAATACAAAAAAGATTCAATGTATGCTTATAACTACATGCTTGAGCATGGCACTGCTCCTAGAGCAGGAGATTGGAAATGATTAAACAAATCAAAACTTGGCTTGCTCATCGTAAGATTTACAATCAAACCTATAAAGAATTGAGTTGTTTGACCATTCACGAACTGCGTGATCTTGGGCTCACACAAGATATGATTCCAGAGATTGCTACCGAAGCAACCTACGGGAGACGTTGATGCTTAAGATGTTCAGTAAATTGCTCAAAGGCAAAACAGAAAAAGACTTGATCAGCGAGTATCTTGCAGAATCTGTTGATATCGTAGATCTTGAAAATAGACTGCGCAGAATTGAAAGAGGTCAAGCACCTTGGCAAACACAGAGCAGAGCGTATCTGCAAGGATGGTCATAATGTTAGATCCAGATCACAGTTACTATCGCGAAATCAACGAAAAGAAAAAAGGTGGAAAGTGATGTCACACATTCCATACTACGGTGAGGATTCAGCACCTAAAAAAGATCACAAGCCGGTTGACAACAATAAATAACTGTACTATTGTTTAGAGATAGCAATAGCTTACACACATAGGATTGAACAATGATGAACATATGCAATCCATACACACACAAAAGGAAAACTATTATGAACGACATGACTAAACAATTTGAACAGTTTGCAGAATTTATGAAAGCTGCAATTCCGCAGGTCAAGCCAAACAAAAATGGCTACGAGATTCGTACCAAGGTACTGGAGTTCGCTCAGAACCAAGTGTGGCAAGACTTCCATGCAAAGTGGGGTGCTTTTGAAACTAGTATTTCGAAAGAAAATGGCGAAGTTGTTACCAAGGTTGCAATGCCAGATGCTCCAGGCACTGAGAAAGTACTAGAAGCTGCCGAAAAGTTCTATGAGTTTGTAAGCGGCGTTAAAAAATAAATAAATTATATAACTTATTTTAGATGATCCGGGCATAGCCTGTTAATTATATTATGAAGCAAGCCCCTCGTAGTTTATACTGCGGGGGGTGAATCTTTTTAACGCTGTTCAATCCAGGTCATAGCAGCCAATGCACTTTTGTTGCTGTTAGGACAGGCTATGGCCAGCGTCAATGTATCGCTAACTGTTCCCATACTGCCACGACCAATCTGATATATGGTATCTTTGTCCAGTCTAATCCCAGTGCCGCCGCCGCCAGAAATAACAAATCCACTGTCAATATCTACGCCGCCGGTATAACTAGTAGCACTAACATCATATTGTGTAAATGCGTTGGCGTCAGGCATGTCCACAAAGTTAGCACCAGTTAGTGTGGCATTGCGAACCAGTTTATAAAACACAGATGTGTTGTCTATAGTGGCTGCTTGGAAGAATGTGGGCAGGACGATGCCTTTGAGTGCAGCACTTTTTAATCTAATGCTGAGTATAGGATAGAATGTGTTGGCAGCACTCATAGTCCTGCCTGTGATAGGGCTGGTGATGTTTTCTGCAATGCCCAGTTTAGTGGCTTCACCTTCTGATATAAGACTGTTAGATCCTTGATATAGATAGTGTGTGCCTGCTACTCCTGTGAGATTTTCTATCTCTAATCTAATGGGCAGGAACGGAGTGGAACTCCACGGCACAGTTACGATATTAGCGTGATTGAATGTGTGAACGATATATGTATAACCGTTGATCACGAAACCTACAATGATCTGTCCAGCACCGTACCATTCATAGTCAAAAGTGATCATCTGTGCTTTGGTAGAATCAGCCACAATACCACTGTTGCCCAACCCATCCAACCGATCTCCGTTCCATTGGCTGCGAGGTATGCGATTCTCAACCATCGAGCCTGATGTGCTGCTGCGCACCACAACGTTGTATTCTGGTAAGCCGTCCGCACCTATGACTCCTGCATCTTCAAAGAAAAAACCGTTGGCATCGTCGTAGAGACCAAAGCGTCTGCGTATACCTACGACTGGTGTTTGTAATCTAACTGCATAGGTAAGTTGAGAGCTGCGTCCCGGAAGGTATCGCATCACATTACGAGTCTGTCGAATTACTTTAGAGCCCTGTGTATTGTTTACTGCCATGTCAATCCAGTTGGTATCACTATTCCAAGTGGCAGATCCGCCGTTGGTTGTTGATTCATCCCAGACATCTGTCTCTTTGCCGTATTGGAATGTGTTGAAGAAGTCAGTTTGATAGTTCGATATCTTCAACCTGTTCTTGCTAGTATAACCTGCTTGACTATCAATGGTTCTCAGTGTTGGCTGACCCTCAGCATCGTACTGCATACTCATGGTTAGGTCATTGGTGTTTGGCTCGTATGTATGAATGTAGTTTGTGCTGTTGGGATTTAAATTAGGCATTAGGGTGTGTTCCAAGGTCGTCGAGCAACCAAGCCACCTACATTAGCATTGTCTACCAATGTATTACCCGAATACTTTGTAGGTAACTGTGTTATGTCATATGTATCGCTGCGTTTAACAGCGGCAATATCTAGTTTTTGTTTTTGTCTATACTCTCTACTGCCGTTTTGGTTGGTTGTACAAAGTATAGTATCTCCGTCGATAATTCCTAAACTTGCTACACTACTGGTACTATCTCCATATACAATACTTAATGTATCTGCAGGATCTTCGATTTTGCTGATCGTATAAAAGTTAGTATCCAATCCTTCGTCAGCGGCAATAGCAGTAATGAGGTCGTCGATGGTTGTAGTATCATCAAACCCTGTGATACTGCCATATGCTCCTGTAAGTCCTTTGTAAGTTAGATCTATCAGTGCCATTATTCATACCCTCTTGGATCTTTGACTCTTATATCTTTAGGATGCTTGATACCGTTTGGTCCGCCGCCCACATCAGTTGTAACGCTGGCTACATCTGTAACTATTTCGTTGGGTGTATTGCTGTATTGGGTGGCGGTGTCTCGATTTGCAAGCACTTGATGTATCTGTCGGAAACGTGACACCAACTCTCCATCTGCGTTTGGTGTAGGCAACAGTTCAGGTGCAGACTGTTTATAACTGTGACCTCCGTCAATTTGATCGATCAAATCCAATACGTTTCTAATTAAGTCAGTTGCTCTCATTGTATACCGCCTAGTCTCTTGATGGTTTCTAACTCATCTGACTTTTTGTTCTTGTTCATATAAGCAAGAATGTTTTCATAATCGTCCATGGTTACCACACGGTCCTGACTGATGCGGGTGACTATCTCCGTTACAAAATGCAAATCAACATCATTTTCGACTGCTTCACGTGCTAATTCCATCAAACGCAAGAACAGTGCTACATTTAACCGTATAACATCATCTTCCATAACAATTCTCCTGTACTTTATTTATGGTTAAATAGTGTATGTGGAAATTTATCAAAGAGTGCTGGAAAGACTGGTTAGCAGTTGAAAATGAACTGTTTAACGCAGGAATATTCAGAATATACACAGTTTATGGTGTGTTTGAATATTATAACAACAACACTGCGAAGAAGGAGAACGACAATGAATCTAAAACGAGCGATGTGGTTTAGTTTAGGAATTGTATTTTTATGCGTAGCTTACATAGGTGTTGTAGTTCCAGGCATTCCGTGGAGTACTCCTGCTGTTGTTGCAGCATATTGTTTTGCTAGAAGCAGTGATCGCCTGCATCGTTGGATTTACCGTCATCGTCTGTTTGGTCCGTTCTTGCTTGGATGGCAAAGCAAACGTATATTTCCAACCAAATTCAAGTACTTTATGATTGCATCAATGTGCTCCAGTTTGATCATCATGTGGTTCACAACAGGCAACATCACAGCCATACTATGGACCGGTGCGTTCATGGCTGCGGTTGCAGTCTGGGGATGGAGATACCCAGGATCAGAAGAAATTTATCAACGTAGAATACAACAAGGAAAACGTATTGCATGGCTAAGTTAATTGCATTTGGATGTAGTTTTACTCATGGACACAGCTTACCAGATCAGCCCGAGTGGCGTTCAATATTAAAAAATCACGAGCCTAGTTTTTTAATCCCAGCCAGTAAACAGTATGCATGGCCTGCCGTACTAGGAGCAGAGCTCAACATGCCTATGGACAATCGCGGACACTGTGGTAACTCCAACAGAGGAATACTGCACGATATACTTACAACCACCATAGACAGCAACGACTTGGTTGTTATAATGTGGACCATGTGGAACAGGACCACCATATTCCAATCCGAGGATCACAGCAAAAACTTTGATGTGCATCCAACACGAGGCAAGGTGGATCCGTTTACACGACTTTACTACAGATATGCAAACGACTACGAGTTGCAGTTCGACACATTTCACAGCATCTACACTGCTGACTGTTACCTACGTTCACGAGGTATAAGAACCATACACACCACAATGACAGTTGAACAAGAGTCACTGACTCCGCCAAGTTGGTTTCCTAAACACATTGAGTTTGTTAAACCGTTTTGTAGAGATCACACCATAGTCGACTATGCAGAGGATGGTGCCCACCCGGGTGTGCGTTCACACGACGGATGGGCTAAACGTATGCGCAATTACATAGTTTCGTCAAAACCTACCCAAGTTGCCCAGCTAGGGTGACGTAGGGTAAAGTCCAGCTGTCTACGCTTGCGAACCAGTTCAAAGTAACCCGGCTGATACGGAGCATATCTAGGCTTGATATCAGTTCTGTTGCCTTTTTTACTATTGCAAGGACCACAGGCAGTGATGATGTTGTCCCAAGATGTTTTACCACCACGGCTCAGCGGCAGCACATGGTCTAGCGTTGCAGTGGCGTTGTTGACATCTACACCGCAGTAGCCACAATGATACTGATCACGCAGATAAACGTTGGACTTTGAGAACCTTGGCTTTTCTTTTCTGCGCAGATAGTCTTTGAGCATGATCACCGCAGGAACACGAGTTTCCCAACGCTGGCTACGCACGATCCAGTCGTCATACCATTCTAGTACATCACACTTGTCGTGATAGATGTACATGATGGCATCACGCCAGCTTACTGTTGAAATGGGCAGCAGGCTAACCGGCTGTCCGTCTGCGTTAATAACCAGTGTATCGCTCATTCTACATAACTCCAATTTGTTGCCGATACTAAAATACAAGTAATGTTGTCTTCAGCAAAGTATGCTGTGATTGTTTGTGTTCTTGTTTCTGGGTTGATCCAGGTTTCGATTACAGTTGTTTGACCGCCAAACACACTATCCTTGTAAACAATATATAGATCTCCCAAGCTGACTGAAAAAATAGTTTCGCCGTAGCTGGCCACAGTTTTTTCAAACTCCTCACGGTCTGCCACGCACGGACCTACTGTTTGCAGTACCTGCTGCGCATCAGCAGAGTTTACCGATGCTATCATTGCTAACCCTGCTAGTGCGTATTTCATCATATGTACCTATCTATTATCCGATTTAAACTGTAATCAACTGCTGCCTGCCATACCTCGTCACTGGGCTTCTCAAACACTATATTGTTGGGCAGTGCGCTTGTCAACCAATAGTTTTTCTTTATTTCAAAATCCAGTTGCCCAGGTGCCCAAACACTGATGCCTGTTACAGCTCGAAATCTCCTAGGCTGGTGTGTTTCCAGCTTCTGTAGCATGAGATCATCGCTGCTGATATCCAACCCAGTGCCAGTGTGCAGAGTGTTGCTGCTGGTAAAGTCATCGGAATGCCACAACAATAAACTGCGTTCGTTTACTGGACCGCCACGATACACCGGCACAGACAGTGTGCTTGCATGAGGTAGCAATTGATTCAATGTGTACTCTGTAGGACGATTTACCACTAGACCTGCTGTACCGTTTGCGCTGTCTTCGTAAATGTACACCACAGATCGATGAAAGAATCCTTGTTCCAGTGCTGGCGCAGCAACGAGATATTGCCCTACACGGTT
>Ga0315899_10001129_pt1 | contig 30948 bp, 25 predicted proteins | sample LakEriMetagenome_2_FD_203518 | JGI IMG/M metagenome (GOLD analysis project Ga0315899, IMG submission 203518) | Freshwater fungal communities from buoy surface, Lake Erie, Ohio, United States - Buoy 4 MA112 | ecosystem: Environmental > Aquatic > Freshwater > Lake | place: USA: Lake Erie, Ohio...
GCACTGCTGTGCGTCCGTCATGCTCATTGCAATGTCCAATTTGAACGCAGCACTGAACTTGGTCGGTAAAATCAAAAGTGAATAGAAGCTGTGATTTTCTTTTATCGTCGAGATGAACATTTCGCGATACTATTCCCCACCCTCACGTTTATTAATCTCGTCACGGATTTGCGAAGCCTTCTCGTATTCTTCGTTGGCCAAGGCAATATCGAGCTGACGTTTCAATTCATCGATGCTCAATTTTTCTTCGGGGGCAGATTCAATGCGCTCAAGGTCTATTTCCGAATCTTCGAGTTGCATTCCTGTTTCTTCATCTCCGCTCACACCGGCTGCTTCTACAATGAACTCGTAGCAATAGATAGGGCAGTTGAAACGAACGGCAATAGCAACAGCATCGCTCGTCCGGGCGTCGATTTCTGCCGAGCGACCGTTCATGGTAGCAATTAGCTTGGCGAAGAAAATGCCTTCCACAAGATTGTATATAAGCACCTCTTCAACTTCGATGTTGAAGGAATGTGAAAGGCTGCGGAAAAGGTCGTGAGTGAGCGGGCGGCTCGGCGTCATTTTCTCGAGTTCGATGGCAATAGCTTGCGCTTCCACCCCTCCAATAACGATTGGCAAACGGCGAAGGCCATCGGTTTCCGCCAATACCATAGTATACGCTCCGCTAGTGCTACCACTGGGCTGAATGTTGGCTATTTGAAGTTCGATTTTGTTCTTGTTCATAGAACAGAAATTCTACAGGTGGTATTGGTATGGCTTTCTATCAGCGAATATAGTTGCAAGCCTTTGGCTTTACAACTGATGTTTTGCATTAGTGAGAAGCTTTAAATGCCTTGGCGGCTTCTATGATTTTGGGTAGTATTTCAAATGCATCACCCACAATTCCGTAATCGGCTGCCTTGAAGAAAGGAGCCTCCGGATCTTTGTTGATGACTACAATGGTTTTGCTGCCGTTCACACCGGCCAAGTGTTGTATCGCTCCGCTGATACCTACAGCGATATATAAGTTCGGACGAATGGTAACGCCGGTCTGTCCCACGTGTTCGTGGTGAGGGCGCCATCCGATGTCGGATACAGGACGTGAGCACGCAGTGGTAGCCCCGAGTACTTTAGCCAGTTCTTCAATTGGTCCCCAATGCTCAGGGCCTTTCATGCCGCGGCCTGCACTTACTACGAGTTCTGCTTCAGGCAATGGAATTTCACCGTCTTTGTTCTCGCTTTTCACTTCTTTCACAGTGATGCGCGATGCTCCTGCATCGAATGCAAACGCTTCAACGGCAGCAGTTGCACCTGTATTTTTAACACCCAATGAATTGGGCAGTACTGTAATTACTTTATTAGAAGTATTGATAGCTACTTCGGCAATGGCTTTTCCGCTGAACACGTTTTTACGGACAACGAAATCAGCACTTGGCAATGCAGTAGCACCGGGTACAAGACCGGCGTCGAGGCGAGCTGCAACGCGCGGAGCAATCATCTTTCCGCCAATATCGTGTGAGAAGATGATCACATTGGCTCCCGTTTGAGCAACGGCCGAAAGCACGAGCTTGCTCATGATTTGGGAGTCGCTGGATGGAGCATTCGCAACCCATACTTTTGAAGCACCGGCATTTCCCAATCCACCGTCGCCGTTGATGGTTCCGCAGGTAATGGCAATGGCATCGGTACCGAGCATAGCCGCTACTTCTGCGCCATAACTAACTGCTTCCAGTGCGCTTTTAGGAAATTTCCCGTTGTGATTTTCTGCGTATATAAGAACTGACATAATCTTGAATTCTGTGCGTTGAACTTAGATGGCTTTGGCTTCTTCGTGAAGCAACTGAATGAGGCTTCCTGCGTTTTCGGCATCGATGTATTTGCAGCCGCTCTTAGCTGGAGGCAAAGCGTAGCTCTTAACCGATGTTGACGCATCTGCTGCTGCCGCAGGAACAACTTCGAGAGGCTTTGTGCGGGCAGCCATGATACCGCGCATGTTCGGAATGCGTTGCTCGGCCATGCCTTTCGCAGCGCTCACCACAAACGGAGTGCTTACTTCGATGACTTCTTCACCGCCTGCAACTTCACGCTCTATGGTGGCAACATTGCCATTCATGTTGAGCTTCATTGCGAGGCTTACAAAAGGCAAATCGAGTAACTCGGCAATCATACCTGGAACTATAGAACCATTGTAGTTGATGGTTTCCTTGCCACAGAAGATAATGTCGAACCCTTTGCCGTTGGCATAGGCAGCAATCTGCTTGGCAACATACAATGAATCGCTTTCAGCAGCATCGATCCGCACGGCTTCGTCGGCACCAATGGCCAAAGCTTTGCGAATGATGGGCTCATAGTCGGCGCCACCAACGGAGAGAATCGTGACGCTTCCGCCACCGGTCTCTTTCAACTCCAGGGCACGCACCAAGGCATACCATTCGTCGTAGGGGTTCACAATGAATTGGACACCGTTCTCATCGAACTTGCTTCCACCGTCGGTAAAAGCAATTTTGGAAGTAGTGTCGGGGGCTTTGCTTATGCAGACAAGAATCTTCATGACTTGTGTAAAAATTCGGGACGCGAAAATAGGGTGTAGCCGTCATATTTGCGCCATGGATAGAAAGACTCTTGTAAACCATATTCGCCAGCGCAAGTCTTGTTTGTGCGTGGGCCTGGATACCGACCCTTCGAAAATTCCCGCGGGCATGGATGTTTTGAGCTTCAACAAGGCGATAATCGATGCCACACGCGACTATTGCGTAGCTTACAAGCCCAACCTGGCTTTTTATGAAGTGCTCGGGGCAAAAGGGTGGGATATTCTAGCCGAAACGGTTGAATACGTCGGAAAGGAGCACTTTACGATTGCCGACGCCAAGCGCGGCGACATTGGCAATACATCGGGTTATTATGCCAAGACGTTTTTCGATACCTATGGCTTTGATAGCTTGACGGTGGCACCTTATATGGGCCGCGATTCTGTTGAACCATTCCTGAACCATGCTGGTAAATGGGCCATTGTGCTTGCCCTGACCTCGAATGCAGGAGCGTTCGATTTTGAAACGCTAACAGCGGAAGGCAAGGCCGTTTATACCCACGTTTTGGAGAAGTGCTCGCAGTGGGGCACTCCTGATAACACCATGTATGTTGTGGGAGCAACACGCGCTGAATTGCTTGCTGAAATACGCAACGTGGTGCCAGATCATTTTCTATTGGTTCCCGGAGTTGGTGCCCAAGGCGGAAGTTTGGAGGACGTGATGCGGCATGGCATGAACGACGACATTGGGTTGCTTATCAATGCGTCGCGCAGCATTCTGTACGCCTCATCAGGGCCTGATTTTGCGGAGGCTGCAGCAGCGGAGGCAAGCTCTATGCAGCAGGCCATGGCTCAGTTTATTTCGTAGAATTATTTTCTGTCCCACACTTAAAATCGCAGGGTCGTCTATTGGCGCTGAAGTTTTTCCTTCAACCATTTACTCGCCTTTACTTCAGCCACGTAATGAATTGCGGCCGCAACAGCAATGCTTGCAGGAAGAGCGATAAGCAATGACGCTTGCCAGAGCGTCATTTCATGCTTCCACATAAAGTATGGAATGATGAGATTGATGCTGAGGTATTGATGGGTGAGATAAAGCGGATAGGAGATTTTTCCGAAGAACAGTGTTACCGGATTGGCAATTCGCTCGAGTTTTCCTGAAGCGAATAGAAAGAACACACTGAAAAAAAGAGCCAGCACCACGAGGTATTCGGTCTGACTCATGTGTTTACAAGCGCGCCAGGTATGAGGAAAAAGAGCCATTTGAGCTGTGAACGCAATCGCGATTCCCGCAAAGAAGATGCGACTGTCTAGCGTGCGGGTGTATTTGCCATAGAACATTATTCCGGCAAAGAACAAGGGGAAGTGATAGAGCAAAGGGACTTTCATGAAAATCTCTTTTACCCAGTAGGTTGTGTCGACCGTAAATGCTGCGGCCGTCAGTGCAATGCATATTGTAGCTCCGATTGCATGGATGCGACCCAGTTGACGCAAGAAGAAAAGGCATCCCATAAGCACATAGAAAATCATCTCTACGATCATCGTCCAGTAAGGTCCTTCCAAATCGGGCAGCCCCAGGTAATACTGAAACATAGTGAGGTTCCCCAACAAGGTAACAGCCGGCCTTTCGATGGGGTATTTCTGTGTGTAGTGGAAATGAATGCTGATGATGGCAAATGAAAACAAGACACCCATCCAATAGGCGGGGTATAGACGCGTAAAGCGATTGACAATGAATGTTCGCAGACTATCAGCCTTTTGAAGACTCATGAAGATTACAAAACCACTGATGATGAAAAACAAATCGACACCGGTTGTACCGAAACGAAAAATCTTTTCATAGCCCTCGTGGTGCAGCGTAAAGTGAAAGAACACCACCGCCAATGCGGCAATGCCGCGAAGGGCATCGAGTGGCCGCAGCCGCGAGGAAGATGAGGTGGTTGCTGACATAGGTTCGGAGGTGCGCAAAACTACATCTTTGATTGGCTGCAATTACCTTTGCCGCATGAAAGCAATTTGGAGTCGACAGGCGCTGGCCGTTTTTCTTACCGCTGCGGTTTTCTACATGATCAATTTCGCGGTGAGTGAGGGGTTCAATGGCGGGGCAGACAGCATTACGCACTATCAAATTTCGAAGTATTCATGGGAGCATGATTATTTGTTGATTGACCAATGGGGCAAACCTGTTTTCACTATTCTATTTTCTCCTATAGCGCAACTTGGATTTAAGGCTGTTGTGCTGGCCAACATTGCCCTTGTTTTCCTGGGTGCATTTTGGGCAATGGGCATCGCGAGGGACCTGCGAATGAAGCGCCCTTGGCTTGTTGCGCTTGTTGTTTTGTGGTTGCCTGTAGTGGCGGGTAATAGCATTGCCGCACTCACTGAAATGATTTGCTCCCTGTTTTTGATTTATTACCTGCGCATGGCGCTGAGGGAGCGCTTCATTCTGGGCGGTATTGTGTTGGGTTTTATGCCTTTCGCGCGCAGCGAGGGGTTTGTAATCCTAGCGCTTGTGTTGTTGTTTTATGCCTTTACAGCCCGCTGGCGATACATGCCTTGGTTGCTGGTGGGCAGTTTGGTGTTCAATACACTCGGGTATTTCATTACCGGTAAAGCGCTCTGGATTTTCCAATCGAATCCTTATGTGAATACCACCTTTGATATGTATGGTCACGGCACGTTCTACCATTTCTTTCAGTATGCCGTGCCGCTATTCGGAATAGCATATGTGCTCTGGCTTCTGCAGACGGTGCGCGAGGTTCCAATGGCTTTGCAGATTTGGAAAAGTCGCGATTGGTCGTTGCACGACCAGGTGTGGATATGGTTGATAGCCGGATCGGCCTGGGGGTATTTCCTGGCGCATACGGTATTGTGGTGGCAGGGCATGTGGGCCTCGCTGGGTTTGGGTCGCGTCATGTTCGTGATTGCAGTGCCCATTGCGCTCATGTCGGTGAAGGGGTTGGATTGGCTGCTCGAACGATTGGCCGGTATGACGCAGCGAGTTGTTCTTGCCGCAGTAATAATGCTTGTTATCGCCGGCCCATTTGTAGTTCGGATGTTTTCATTCCAAGAGATTATGATTTTCCCTGCGCTGGGCGAGGAGGAAAAGCAGAATGCACGCGCGGCGGAATACCTGCAAGCCAATTGCAAACCGGAAGAAACCAAGTTCTTCACGGCTCATCCCTATTTGAATTTGTTGCTGGATGTAGATCCGTTTGATACCCGTAAAATTGAGAACTTGGATAAGGTTAACAATGCGGTGACCGGAGATGTAATTGTTTGGGATGGTCATTTTGGTCCAAATGAAATGAAACTGCCTAAGGAACAGCTGGAAAGCGATAGCTCGTTGATGCTGCTTCAGGTAATACAGCCCGAGACGCTTTTCTATACACTGAATAACTACCTCTACGAAATACGCATTTACCAAAAGCAGTAGCACAAGCAAAGGCTATTGCGCTGAACCTATTACATTTGCCGGCCCAAAACCTCACCCCGATGAAAACTCTCTCTATTGTCATTCCTGCCTACAACGAAGGAAGAACCATCCACTTTATCCTGGATAAGGTGAAGGCCGTTAAGTTGATAGGGGGGCTTGAAAAGGAAGTCATTATTGTCAATGACTGCTCGAAGGACGATACAGAGGAGGCCATCAAGCGCTACCAGGCAGCCAATCCGGAAATGCCTATCCAGTATTTCAAGCATGAGGTGAATCAGGGAAAGGGCGCTGCTCTGCACACCGGTATTCGCATTGCTACGGGCGACATGGTTATTATTCAAGACGCCGATCTGGAGTATGATCCGGAGGAATACAATATTTTAGTGAAGCCCATCCTGGATGGCTTTGCAGATGTGGTATACGGAAGCCGATTCATGGGCGGACGTCCACACCGAATTCTGTTTTTCTGGCATACCATCGGGAATAAGTTCCTCACTTTTTTGAGCAACGCCATGACCAACCTGAACCTCACCGATATGGAGACCTGCTACAAGGTTTTCAAGCGTGAGACGATTCAGAGTTTACCACTACGTGAGAAGCGTTTCGGTTTCGAGCCGGAAGTCACAGCGCGCATATCACGCATATCCAAAATTCGCATATACGAGGTCGGTATTTCTTACTACGGCCGCACGTACGAAGAAGGCAAGAAGATTGGCTGGAAAGATGGTTTCCGCGCGATTTATTGCATTGTGAAGTACAATCTGTTTAAGAAATAGGTGTTAGGTAATAGGTTAACAAGAGTCTACCTAATACCTATTACCTATTACCTAACACCTAACACCTAATACCTAAATCATGATCGCGCGTGCTTGAGTGAATAGAACGTCACGAATGCATAGCCCAGTGCCAGCATGATGTGAAAGGGAAGCAGTCCGAAATCGCGCGAACGGGGAGCTGCGCCGCCATAACATCCATAGCTTTTGTCGAGTGAGGTTCCTTCTGCATTTCGAATGGTTGTGCCAGCTAGGCTTTGATCATCCTTGGCCAAGATGTTATGAATGTCGCCTTTGTTCATGAGCACTGTGTAGGGCTGATTGGCTGGTAAACCGTTGAACAGTTCAGTAGTCGGTGTAACCGTTACAACAGTGCTGTCGGTTGTCGCAAGCAGTGATACTTCCGTAATGGATTCACTCTTGCTGAATCCGGTTGGAACAGAGTAGGCGGTTTCAAAGGCCTCAGTCGGACGAATCATCTGAGCTTCGTCGGCTTCTTTAGCGTCCTTCAGCAATTCAAGTTTGACAGCTTCATTGCTCAACCAATGCATCGTACCGACGAAGAAGGAGTTGTCGCTCGGAGTGGCTACCGAGTCAACCGGCAGATTGATCGTGATAGGTTCGTTCGCATTCCAGTTGACTGTTTTTTTCCAACCCGTGAGCTTCGACTCTAGCATACCGCTTCCGGAGGTTGCAGAGGTAATGCGCAAGGCATGGCCCGGCTTGCCGGGTTTGTCGTCGCCACTGAAGTAGGTGAACCAAAACTCTTCGCCTGAAGTGGCTGAGCTGGCAGCCGACAATTGCGTCAAGGGTTGCTCGCGTCGGCCTGTCATGGTGAATGCGTAGTAGATACCGAAGCTGAAGTAAAGGAATAATGTGAACTCCAACAAGGTGAGGGGAGACACTTTGATAGCTCGGTATTTTTTGTCTTTCCACGTGCCCGAAGTTTTGCCGCTGATGGCGAATTTCGGCGTGCGAACGAAGGAAGATTTTTTACCTGTGAATCCTTCGATTACCGCCACTGCGTTATGCAGTGAAAGTCCCATGCTCACTGATAAAAACGTGGGATACTCCCAAAGGAAGTTGAACATCTTTTTGAAGAAGTTCTTTTCCGGGCGTGAAATCCAATAGAAGAAGCCAAGGAAAAAAAAGCTGACCATGAATACGGTCGCGATTTTGAAAAGGATTTCCAAATCGCCGTATGTGTTTTTGATAATCAGCATCGGCACGCTCAGCAGCGATGTTCCCAGAATACAGAGAAACACCACCGAGTTCATCAAGTGAAATGCACCGTGAATTTTCTGGCCGAACGTAAGCTGTTTTGCATTCAAAACCTTGGGCAGGTTTTTCACCGTGCATTCTGCCGCCCCTTTTGTCCATCGGAACTGCTGTGCCTTAAGCGCATTCATTTCAGCGGGCAGTTCTGATGGCGCGCCTATCATAGGTAGGTAAATAAAGTCCCATCCGCGTAGTTGCGCACGGTAACTTAGATCAAGATCTTCTGTAATTGTATCGCTTTCCCATCCGCCTGCATCGTAAATAGTGGCTTTCCGCCATACGCCGGCTGTTCCGTTGAAGTTGATGAAGTGAGCACCATTGTTGCGACCTACTTGCTCCACAGTAAAGTGCGCATCGAGACCGAAAGCTTGAAGGCGGGTGAGGAGGGAGTATTCTTCATTGAGGTGTTCCCATTTGGTTTGCACTACACCGATTTTATCGCTGTGGAAGAAGTGGGGTATAGTTTGCAGAAGGAAGTCCTTACGCGGAATGAAGTCTGCATCGAAAATGGCAACAAACTCACCGCGGCAGATGTCTAGACCGTAAGCCAAAGCACCTGCTTTGTATCCTTCGCGCTTTGGGCGTTTTACGTGTTTGATGTCGATGCCGAGCTTCTGCATTTCTGCAATTTTTCTTGCCGCAACATCGAAACTTTCATCGGTACTGTCGTCTAGAACTTGTATCTCCAGTTTGCCGGCAGGGTATTCGAATTGACAAATGGCCTCTATCAGGCGCTCAACTACGTACAGTTCATTGAAGACGGGCAGTTGAACGGTTACCACTGGCCATTGATCATCGCGCAGTTTGGGCTTGTTTTTTTGAGCTGATCTGAATTTGCTGTATTTAATCGCAAGGTTCAATTGAACCAGGCTGTAGATGAACAGAAACATCAAAAAACAGCCATACAGGAATATAGCGACGATGGAAAGTTGGTACAACAAATTGCGTGGTTTTGATTGGTTATCGTGGGTGTAAAAATAGCATGCAGCAGCTGCGCAGACATCAATTGATTCCGAGTTTTTTGGTGCCGTATGAATAATTCTGAGGTTTTCATAGATTACCCATAGAGTCCTTGATACGATTAATTTTGTGAGGTGAATAAATTGTCGCTACTTCTGCTCCGCAGTTATATAGGTCCATTCGTGGTTACCTTCTTAGTGGCTATGTTCATTTTTGAGATGCAATTCATATGGGTGTATCTGGACGAGCTATTGGGCAAGGGGCTAGGTGGATGGGTTATTTTCAAACTATTACTGTTTGCTTCTGCCAGGTTGGTCAACATGGCTCTGCCTTTGGCTATTCTAATGAGTTCCATCATGACGATGGGAGCATTGTCCGAAAATAATGAGATGACAGCTATGAAAGGGGCAGGGATTTCTCTGCTTGGCATAATGCGGCCTCTTATTTTTTTCAGTGTAGGTCTATCCTTAACGGCATTCGTGTTTGCTAATAACATATGGCCAGTAGCTAACCTGAAGTTTCGCACTATGCTATTTAGTATTCTAAAACAGAAGCCGGCTTTAAACCTCATGGATGGCGTATTCTACAATGGTATTGAAGGCGTGAGCATTCGTGCCGGGCAAAATAATACAGATACAGGCGAGCTGACTGATGTGTTGATTTATGAGCATCGCGGAGGCGAAAAGGCTAACCGAACGGTGATACGCGCCAAGACAGGGAGAATGGAACAAACGCCTGACAAACGCTATCTGGTGCTTACTCTTTTTGACGGACACAGTTATGATGAACAGCGTGATAAAAAGCTGCGCGAACCAAAACATGCTTTGGTTGAAGGCAAATTTGATAAGATGGAGTTGCGAATGGATTTGAGTTCACTGGCATTCAGTGCCGATAATGAAGAAGTGATGAAGAACCCGGCAGAGATGATGAGTGTGCGACAGCTTGATCAGGCAATAGATAGTCTGCAAGGCATTGTCGATACTGTTCAATATCAATACGCTCGAAATACGCTTCGATTAACTGCCAAACGACTTGAAGAGAGTGTTAATGATGCAGTGTGTGCAAAGCAATCTTTGTTCGAATCTGTCGATGGTAAGGAGCAGCAGAAGGCAATTTCTTGGGCCAAGGAGAATACACGTAAATCGAAAGATTTGTTGCAGCGACAAATGGATGAGCTTAAGTCTCGTCTTAAGAATATGAACAGGCATAAGATTGAATGGCATCGAAAGTTTTTTTTGGCTGCTGTTTGTCTGGTGCTCTTTTTCATAGGTGCCCCGTTGGGAGCCTTATTAAGAAAGGGGGGCATTGGCATCCCAACCCTTATTGCCCTCGGTCTATTCGTGGTTTATCAATTACTTGCGATGACCGGAGAACGCATGGCGAAAAATCAATTTATTGAGCCATGGCTTGGCATGTGGATAAGCACAGTTCTGTTATTTCCATTGAGTATCTGGATAACTCGCAAGGCAATGAATGAATCTGCCTTGACGGTGAAGTCGCCTTTGTGGCGATGGTTTACTAAACTTGCACGGTTTTATCGCATGAAAACGAAGGAGTACACGGCATGAAGATCTTGCAGTTATGTTTGAAGCCACCGCTGCCTGCCAGAGATGGGGGGTGCATCGCCATGAATAACATTACGCAAGGGTTGTTGCAGGCAGGCCACAAAGTGAAGGTGCTAACCATTTTTACGCACAAGCACGATCTCAATCCCGAACTTATGTCTGACAGCTACTTGGAGCAAACCGACATTGAGGGTGTTTTCATTGATACACGCGTGAACGCAGTGGATGCATTTTCCAGTTTTCTGACGTCGGATTCATACAACATATCACGTTTTTTCAGTACTGATTTTGACATACGCCTCTCGAAGTTGCTGAGAAACGAAGATTTTGATGTTGTGCATTTAGAGAGTCTTTTTATGACACCTTACGTGGGAACTATTCGAAGGCTTTGCACGACGCCAATCATTTTGCGATCTCACAATTTGGAATATGTGATTTGGGAAAAGATTACCGCAGGAACTCAAAACGTATTCAGGCGAGTGTATTTGAAGTATCTCACCCGCAAGTTGAAGGCTTATGAGTTAAGCATGCTGAATGAAGTAAGCGGAATTGCAGCTATTAGTGAAGAAGATAAGCATCGCATGCTCTCATTAGGAGTTAAGAAACGCATACGAACTATTCCTTTTGGAGTCGATTTGAAACAGTATCCTCTTCGTCCAGATTTAGATTCGGAGCTCGCTCTCTTTCATTTGGGAGCTATGGATTGGGCTCCAAACTTGGAGGGCGTCCTTTGGTTTCTGAATACAATTTGGCCCTCCATACATGATCGCTATCCTGCGTTGAAGTTTTATCTGGCCGGTAGGAATATGACATCTGAAATCCTGAATTGGAAATTCCCGAATGTTGAAGTTGTCGGCGAGGTTGAAGATGCTGTTGCTTTCATGCAATCGAAGTCAATCATGATTGTTCCACTGCTAAGTGCAGGAGGAGTTAGAGTGAAAATAATTGAAGGCATGGCTATGGGGCGATCGGTCATTGCAACGTCACTCGGTGCCGAGGGCTTGGGTTGCGAACATGGCAAGCAATTATTACTTGCAGACAGGCAGGAAGACTGGCTTGAAGCTGTTGATATTCTCATCCATCAAGAGTCTGTTCGACGTTCTTTGGCAGAGGAAGGGCGCAGACATGTTGCCAATCATTTTGATATTTCAGCTGTAACGGCTCAACTCGTAGCTTTTTACAAGGAGATAAGAAAGGCATGAAGATTTGCATGCTTGTTAGCCGCGTTCCTTGGCCGCTCGAAAAGGGTGATAAACTTCGAGCCTATCATCAGTTAAGGTATTTAGCGAAGAATCATGAGGTTCATCTGATTTGTCTGTCTGATTCTGCCATTGATGAATCCGCGCTGAAACACTTGCGTACCATCACTCCGCACGTTGCGGTGTTTCGATTGAATCGATTGAAAATGCTTGCCAGAATGATTTTTGCATTTTTCTCGCGCAAACCATTTCAAGTGCATTACTTCTTTGAACGTGCGATATCGCGAAAGATTAGCAGGCTGATTGAAGATGTGAGTCCGGATGTAATCTACTGTCAGTTGATTCGTTGCAGCGAATATGTTAAGAATCTCCATCATTACCGGAAAACAATTGATTACATGGATGCTCTTAGCGCGGGGCAGCATCGTCGGGCTTTACGTGCTCCTTGGTATTTGGCTCCATTCGTAAAGGAGGAGGCGCGCAGGTTGACAGCATACGAGCATCTGATTTTTGATTATTTTGATCATCACACCATTATCAGTCATCAGGACCGCAAGTTGATTTACCATTCGCAGTGTAATGAAATACATGTGGTTCCGAATGGAATTGACGCCGATTATTTTTCCAAAAGGTCTGACAATCCCAAACACTTTGATATGGTGTTTACGGGCAACATGAGTTATCCGCCCAACGTTGAGGGGGCTCGAAGGTTGGCACTTCTGATTTTGCCTTTGGTGAAAATTAAGTTTCCACAGGCGAAGTTGTTAATCGCGGGCGCCAACCCTTCTTCTTCTGTGCTTTCTCTGGCAAGCTCTGACGTGGTGGTGAGTGGTTGGATGGACGATATTCGAGACGCGTACAATGATTCGCGCATATTTGTTGCGCCCATGCTTTCCGGAAGTGGTATGCAAAACAAATTGCTCGAGGCTATGTGCATGGAGCTTCCCTGTGTTACTACGGAATTGGCAGCGGCGCCCTTGGGCATTACTCACCAACACGATTGTTTGATAGGAGGAACCGATGAGGAGTTGGCTCAACTCATTCTGCATTTGTTAGAAACCCCAAATGAAGCGAGTCAATTAGGTAAAGCCGGTAGACTTTTCGCCAGTACAAATTTCAACTGGGAGTCTTCCGTGCGGGTTTTAGTGGAGAGTTGCTTTCAATCGAATATTCGATAGCGTTTTCAGTTGATTTACGTACTTTTCGGGAACAAATCCTGATCATGAAACGCGTCTTAATTACGTTGCTTTTCTTCGCCATAACAGCAATTGCTTTGTCTCAACCGGCTCAGCGAGCGTTCAACGGTTGCCATCACTCACACAATAAGACGCGGAAATCAGAGCCGCTTACACCTCGCGAATTACAAGTAATGAATGAGAGTATTGCGCGAAGTGATACGTTCGATATCCAGCATTACAGCATTCATCTCGATGTGTCGAATTATGCTTCATATAGTATTGCGGCGGCTACAACTATTCGGTTTAGTGCATTATTGGATGAGTTGAGTACCATTCGATTTGATTTGTATAACCTCACTGTTGACTCGGTAAAATGGGGTGAAGCTTATTCTGGTTTTTCGTATGATGGCAACATCCTTTCTATCCCGTTTCCTTCGGTGATGAATGCTGAGGATACCGCTGAGGTTACAGTTCATTATCATGGGCAGCCCTATCAAGATCCTGTTTGGGGTGGCTTTTATTTTCAAGGAAGTTACATCTACAATCTGGGAATAGGTTTAAGCACGATACCGCCCAATTTTGGTCGTGTATGGTATCCTTGTTTCGATTCGTTTGTGGAACGAGCAACGTACGAGTATCATGTAAGGAGTTCAGGTAATCTGCGCGCACATTGTCAGGGTACTTTTTTAGGAGAGACAGTAATCGCCGGCGATACGGTTGTTCGGTCATTTGCGATGAATCAGCCAATACCTACACATCTCAGCGCAATAGCGGTTGCTGATTATGTGGATGTTGACTATGTGCATTCGGGCGCCTTTGGTGATGTGCCGGTGCGTCTTACAGGCAAGCCTTCCAATATTGGCGCAATGCAGAATGTTATGGTGAATGTGGGAGATGCCATAGATGCTCTGGAGTATTGGTATGGACCTTACATATGGGAGCGAGTGGGCTACGTCCTGACAACAGATGGCGCACTAGAAATACCCACGAACATTGCTTACCCACAGTTTATGGTTAACGAATCTGTTATCAGCAACAATAATTTGCTTTCACACGAGCTAGGCCACTTGTGGTGGGGTGACGTGGTTACACCCCATATTCATAACGATATGTGGTTGAAGGAAGGACCTGCCGAGTATAGTTCGCACTTGCTTACCGAGTGGTTGTATGGGGAAGAGGATTTCATTGACCAGGTTAAGACAAACCATCTCGATGTGTTGCGCAATGCACATATAGACGACAATGGTTTTCAACCTATGTCGCCCATGCCGGACCCTGAAATCTATGGCACACACACCTACTACAAGGGTGCCTCAGTCATGCACAATCTGCGAGGATATTTGGGCGATGAACTTTTTCGGGTGGCTATGACAGAGGTTCAAGCTAATCACGTTTTTGAAGATGTGACACCTGAGCAGTTTCGCGACTTTCTTGAAGAGGAGTCAGGTGTTGAGCTTGATGACTTTTTTGACGATCAAGTTTTCCAGCCGGGTTTTAGTGTTTTCGTAGTTGATTCGTTCGCTTCTATTGTTGAAGGAGATCATTATTTAGTCGATGTCCATATTCAGCAAAAGTTGCGCGAGTGTCCTCAATACTATCAGCATGTGCCTTTGGATTTGACCTTTATTTCGGAGGACAATACGCGTGAAGAATTTCAAATTGATGCATCAGGACAATTAACGAGCATTCAACTCCCGTGTAATTTTTCACCTCGTATGGTAGTGTTGAACGGCCACAATCGTTTGAATCAGGCGCGCATGGATTATGAATTCAAGGTGTATTCCGAACAGTCGTTATATCCGGTTCTTCCTTACGTTGATTTCCGATTTACGCGGGAGAGTGTTGTTGATTCATCGCTTATCCGCATCGAACATATATGGGCCGCTCCGGACCAGCAACCTTTGGGTAATGGCGTTTTTGAAATTTCTAATACGCATTATTATCTAGTAGATGGATTGTGGGAATCAGGAGATGTTTACAGTGGTCGGATTAATTACAATGGTTCACAAGAGACAGATTTGGATTATGCGCTTTACAACAATGGTGAGCAGAATGCGATTCTGGTTTATCGCGAAAGTTCAAGCGATTCATGGGAAATATATCCGTACTTCTCCATTGGAGTAGGGTCACTAACGAATGGCGATGGCTATTTTGTAATCGATACTTTATACCGCGGTCAATACGCGTTTGCGAATGGGGATATTTTCGCCGGCATTAAGCCTATTGCCGAGGATGTGGCATTCATGCTGAACTGTTATCCGAACCCTGCTCAGGATATTATGAATGTAGTCGGTGCCTGCGAAGGAAATGAGGTCGCCTTATTTGATGTTTACAGCACTACTGGAAAACTGGTACAAAGGTCGTCGGCCAGGTTGAATGGTAATTTCCAGAGGCAGCTTGACACATCATCACTAGGTGCAGGATCTTATATACTTCAAGTTACACTGAGCAGCGGCAAAGTGCTCGCCGGTTTACACTTCAATATTGCTCGCTGAGTTAGCGAACAATTTGAAAGTAGCCGGCTTTTGTTCCTTCCTGCGTTACACCGCAATCGATTCTGTAATAGAGTTCGTAGTAATAAACTCCGTCGGCGTAGCCTTCCGCATTCCAGTAGCGCGCTGAGTTTCCGGAGCTATCGAACACCATTTCACCCCAGCGATTAAAAACTTTCAAATCGTATGAGTTCATCACAGAAGGTAATACGAGCTCACTATTGCTGTTTAAGAATGGCATCCAAACTTCATTGTTGGAGTCGCCATTGGGTGAGATGATATTAGGAAAGCGAATGTCTGTCAAATCAATGAATCCGGTTGCAGCTTCATCAATAGTAACGGTAGCAGTATCTGAGCAACCGGTGAGTTCATCCGTTGCGATTATTTGATAGTATCCAGCAGCGTCAAGGGAAGGGGCCGGTGTATTTGCTGTGAGCGTTTCCCAAGCTCCGTTTTCGCTTAGGTATTGCCAAATAAAAGTGTTGGTCTGCTGCGGTGAAATGCTTATTCCCACGATTTCAACGGTTGGATTGGAACATGAAATGGAATCTTGTTCAGGAATGCTGTCGAAGGCAATTAAGTGGTTGGGAATCTCTATGGAAGTGGTAAACCCGCAGTTCTCTTGATCATTCACAATTATTTCGTACACACCGGCTATTAATCCATCGGCTATTAAAGCCGGATACACTTGGTTATCAAGGATCAGCGAGTAGGGAGCTACACCACCTTGGATGTTGCTTATTTCTATTGCTCCATTCGTTCCATTGCAGGCAGAAGTTAGGGCTGTTTCATAGTTGATTGGCTCATTGAAAATGAGTTCGAAGCTGGCTGCCACAGCTATGTTCCCGCATGGATCTTCCACATTCCCGCTGATGTCTTGAATGGTGAGCGTGTATGTTCCGGCTTGCAGCACAGATTCAGTGAGGTTGAGAATGAATTCGTCTTCATACATTGCATTTGGGTTGTTAGCTAACACCGATGCAATAGCAAAGGTGCCACCCGGACCACTCAAAGAAAAGTCAGAGGCCTCTACAGTGCTGTTTACAATCAGTTCAGAGAAATTGAGTTCAATCAAGTTGTTGGTGCATGCCGGGATTGCCGCACTTATTTGAGGTTGCTCGTCGTCGAATAGAGTAGCTGTACTTTCATTGAAATCAATTGAATAGCCTTCAAGGCTATTCGACCAGTTCATCACAACCAAGGCGAAGGTTTGGCCAACTTCCACATTGAGATTGGCATTGAATGGAGGGCCATTTACATCGCCTGGGCCATTGCTGTTTCCTGATCCACCATTGGCCGTTGAGATTCCTGTAGGGCCGTTCGTAGTTAAACTACCGTAGGAGTTACATTCAACTTCGGGCGATGAGCCATCCTGCGCAATAATACCTGCGCATCCGCCTGTGGTGATATTGAAAAGGCCCCAATCATAATCATCGAATTCATTGTTGGGGGTCAGCACGAAGCTTAGTTCACCTGCTTGTTGAACGGTAAATGTGTACCATAGACTCATGGTTTCTGCGTTGTTGTTGCAAATACCGGTTGGCTCGAGCACATTGCCTGTTCCTGGCGGTGAAGTTTCTTCTGTGTATACTCCGCCACAAAGTGGAATAGCCCCTTCGCAATCGCCAGTGCTCGTTTGAGCAATTGCTTGTGAAGTTAGAAGTATCAAAAATGATAGAGTGATTAATGATTTCATTCTGATTCCATTTCACACGAAAGTAAGAGATTTTGAGAAGCGTACATAAAACCAAAAAGCCCCACTCGCTAGCAGGGCTTTTAGGCTTAAACTGAAAAACTAAAAACTATTTTGTAAGTTGTTCACTTACATGACAAAGGTAAAAATCCGTAAAAGGAATCAACCGTTAGTCGGAATGTGTTTTCAACAAGTTACTCACTTCATATTACGTTCTTTTTTAATTTGCTCATATGCATCTTGCACCTTTATGAATTTTTCATTGGCCGATTTTTCATGCTGTTCGCCTAGTCCGCGCACCTTATCTGGATGGTATTTCATGGCCATTTTTCGGTAAGCCTTTTTCACTTCATCGTCGGATGCTGCGGCATCAATTTCCAGAATTTTGTATGCGCTTTCTGTGTCTTTGTAGTGCATCGCTTTGAGCGATTCGTAGTCCTTGCTGTTGAGTCCCAGATATTGCGCAATGGATTCAATCATGTGCATTTCGGACTTGTCGACGTTGCCGTCTGCCTTTGCAATTCCGAAGAGATAATACATGAGTTGAAGTCGCATGGGATGTTCCATGTAGTAGCGAATCTGCTCGCATACTTCACGCACGGGAATATCTTTTTGGAGAAGCTCTTTTAGTACGCCTATATGTTGCGCAGCTGCAGCACTCCCGAATTGTTTGGTGTAGAATTCACGAATGAAATCGAGCTCCGATTTGAGTAGTCGATTATCGGCCTTCATGACCGCGGCAGATAATACCAATAGGGCAGAAGCAAAATCGCCCGATTGTGTTTGATGGCGGTACTGTTTGTAGTTCGATTGGGTTTGTGTGGTACCCTGGCGAACACCGTTGAACGATTTATCGTCGGCCATTGCGCCAATTGCAAAACCGATGACGCCTCCGATGGGGCCGCCCATGGCCCAACCCAACGCACCGCCTATCCATTTTCCAAAACTCATTGTTGTTTTTTAAAAAGCATTAATGTCATTCTACTGTTTTCGTTGTGAAGCGTAATGGCAAACTACCAGCTTCCGCCGGAACCACCACCGCCAAAACCACCGCCACCGAATCCACCAAATCCGCCACCACCGCCTCCGCCAAAACCTCCGAAGCCACCTCTTCCGCTGCTGAAATTGTTGTAGTAGCCGCGATGTGAGCGTGAGGCAGCATTGAGTAAGGCCCAAGCTGCCCAAAATCCGATTTGATTGGTTTGCGCGTAGCGTTTTGTTTGAGCTGCTTTAGTGATAAATACAAATGCAATTATCAATAAGGCTAGAAGAGCGATACCGAGACCGCCTTTTTTTTTTCTCTTCGCATGCTTTGAAGCATAAGCATCGGAGTCGAATTCGCCTCGCGCCAGTTGCATCAATACCGTTGCTCCTGCATATATGCCATCGTAATACCCCTGATTTTTAAATGCGGGTATGCATTCGTTGTCGATGATCTGTTTAGTAGTAATATCGGGTATGGCGCCTTCGAGGCCGCGACCCACGGCAATGAAGATCTCTCCTTTCGATTCCGGTGTTTTGGGTTTCACCAGCATCACGATACCGTTGTCTTCCTTTTTTTGACCAACACCCCACAGTTCTCCCAATTCAATTGCAAATTGGGCTTTGTCCATGCCGCACAAATCAGGCACGATTACAACCGTTATTTGATTGCTTGTGCTGTCTGCGAACGACACAAGCAGTGACTCGAGTGTTGACTCCTCTCCCTCGTTGAGTGCGTTGGCCACATCGTATACCAACTTATTTTCTTTTTTAGGAAAACACTCTTGTCCGGCCAACTGAGCTTGGCCCATTGTGCCGAGAAGCAGCCAAAGAACAAGAAGCGATAATCGATAAAGTATGGTGCGCATCATCATTTAAACGAATGGGTTGATACGCTGTTGGAAAGCTCGTTCCGATCGTCGCGATGGTAAGGAAAGAAGTGTTTTAGATGTTCTCCGACAGAGGCAACAGCAGTGCAAAGTCCGGCCGCATAGTTGGCGGCTGAGAAGTCTGCTGTCATTTGATTTTTGATCGTCTCCCATGTTTGCGGGGCGACGTGCATGTGTATTCCGACGTCACCCAGTATGGCGAGTTTTCTATCGCCGAAAGCAACATAAATCAGCACACCGTTGCGTGCCGCTGTTTTATGCATCTCTAATTTTTCGAAAATGTAACTTGCTCTGTCAAGCGCATCTTCGCTGCATTTCTCCTCTAAATGCACACGCAGCTCAGCAGAAGTATTGCGTTCAGCCGCTTCGATGGCAGCCTCCACTTGTTGGTGAAGTTCGAGTGTATTGATGCTCATGTGGTCTGTTAAAACTTGACCTTAGGAGCTTCGTCAGCGCCTTCTTTGGCTTCAAACATTTCGCGCACCTTGAAGTTGTCTTCTTCGGAAGCAACAAGGTTCAACCCCATTTTCTTGAATGTGCCGCGTATATATGCGTTGTATGTCTTCACCGATTCATTGTAGCGATTGCGTTCTGTATTGATTCGGTTCTCCGTTCCTTCCAGTTGCGCTTGCAGATTGGTGAAGTTTTGAGTCGATTGAATGGTAGGGTAGTTTTCAGTCATAAATCCACGAAATCCGCGATAGGTATTCATCAATACCATGTCGCTTTGCTGCAGTTCTGCTGGTGAAGTTGCACTTTTCACTTTGGCACTTTGCTCGGCAACCAAGTTACCAACGCTGTCCGTGTAGTGGCGAATACCGGCGCGTGCTTCGGTAACACCAATGAGAATTTCACGTTCATTTTCTGATGCTGCTCTCACGGTTTCAACGAGATTTCCTATAAGGTCAGCTCTGCGTTGATAAGCACTCTGCACATTTCCCCAAGACTCATTCACGGTCTCTTGATTTTTTACTGCGCTGTCGCGCACGCCTGCTGCGTAGAAATAGAAGGAAACAAAACCGAAAACAATGCTCCCAACTAAAATTAAAATTGCTATTGTGACTTTATTCATGATGATATTTTGAAGTACGAATATAAATAAGTTGATCGGCCGCAGTCAATTGAAGTGCCATCGCTCCGCTGCTGTCAATGTGGCATTGAACTGATATCAAAAGTTACGAAGAAGGTTAAATGTTCGGAACAGATGTCCGAATTTGCGCCAACATGCGTTTTGCTGTTACAGACATAGAGACAACCGGAAGCCATGCATCGGGCAACAGTATCATTGAAATTGGTATCGTGGTTTATGATGGTGAAAGAAAAGTGGAAGAATTCAGCACTTTGCTGGATCCTGGTGTTCGCATCCCTGCCTACATAACGGGTCTAACCTCCATTACGAGCGAAATGGTACAAGGCGCACCCACGTTTTATCAGATTGCTGATAGGTTGGAGGAAATATTCGATGGCGCCATCTTCGTTGCGCACAATGTAAACTTCGATCATTCCTTTATTAGGGCCGAGTTTGCTGCTATTGGCAGAAACTGGAATCCGCCACGACTTTGTACAATTCGCTTGGCGCGAAAGGCTTTTCCCGGACAGAACTCGTATGGGCTGAATGCCGTTTGCGGTTGGATGGGGCTGAACAATGAGCAAGCCCATCGAGCCTTGAGCGATGCTCGCGTTGCTGCAGAAATTCTTGCCAGAGCTTTGCCTTTGTTGGATCCAGCTGATCTAAAGAAGATGGTGGCCAAGCATAGCGGTGTTGTATTTCTTCCACCTAATTTACCGGAGGACACATTTCATCGTTTGCCCGAGGCGCCCGGAGTCTACTATTTGTATAATGAGAAGGGAAAACCCCTTTATATCGGTAAGGCCAACAATATCAAGAAACGAGTCAAGCAGCACTTCACAACACACGTAGAAAGTGCAAAGGCTCAGTCGTTTATGCGTGAAGTGGTTGATGTCTCTTTTGAGGTTACCGGTAATGAGCTCATCGCATTGCTACTCGAGGATACGGAAATACGGCGCTATTGGCCACCTCACAATCGACTGCAGAAACGCAAAGTGCTATATACGTTCATCATTCAGTATGAAGACCAGAATGGATTTCAGCGATTGGCGATGTCGAATATTAAGTCGGCCTCGGCGATTAAGTCTTTTCCTTCCGCGTCCACAGCAAGAAAATGGTTGCATGAATTGTCGCATGAATTTTCCCTGGATGCCCGCATGATCGGCCTCGATGTATTTGATATTACATTACCAATGGCCGATAGTGTTGAGCATAATCATTCTCTGCAATTGGCTTTGAAGGAGGTCAAGGCTCGCGAAATTTCCTTTATAGTGGAAGGACCGGGCAGGATAACCGGTGAGCTCGGGTTTGTGTTAGTTGAGCGCGGCAAAGTGATGGGATACGCCTTTTTGCCTGCTGATAATTCTGATTTAAGCGGAATACACTTTCACTTGAAGCCTCTTGCACACAGTGAAAACTCTACTTCTATCCTGGAAGGGTTTTCTCTTCATCGTATTGGTTTTCGCAGAATTGACCTGAATTAGTTCAGTGTCAGAACTGGCTCGGCTACCCGCGGAGTAGAGTAGATGTGCACTTTTTCCAAACTGTTTTTAGGGTTGAAGGCGTGAAGCATAATATCAAACCATCCCGGTTCTACCGTAGTTCTAAAGGTTAATTCCGGATAATATTTCTGCATGTGATTCACTCGTTCCTGCAGCTCTGTGTCATCGTAGAACAGAAAGTAGTTGGGTAGCGATCGAGGCATGATGTCATTGACAGTTGCTTTTGCGGCTTGTGGAATCCCGTGCATTTCAGCAACGATATTGTCGTCTTTACCAAAGTAATAATAGCTCGCTTTGCATTTACTATAGAAGGTTGGCATCCATGCGCCACTCTTTTTATGCGTGTATTCGACTATAAAATTGCTGCAGTCACCAGCCTCATAAAGGTAAATCATGGATTCGACACGGCTTTTTTTTGTGTAAGTAAAACAAAGCACCAGCAGACCAATTGTATTCAGAATCCAGAATGATTTCCAGCTGATGGAATGCCAGCGAATAGTGCGCCATTTTTGGGAAATCTCACTCCATCCAATAGTTCCGGCAATTACAAAAAAGGGAAGTATCGGTAGGATGAATCGCTCTTGTTTATTCGGGAAAATCAGGTGAAAAGCAATAAAAGCTGATGCGGGTAAAACGATGATTGCAATTTTTCTCCATGATGATATGAACCCGGCAGCCAAAAAAAGTCCAACCGGCGGCAAAATGAAAATGGTAATGAGGCTCAGGTAGGTCCACGGAGACCCCGGATACTGGTGAGCATTTTCTTTGTTGTATTCCATGTAACCACGCAGGTGCTGGAAAGGCTCCCCTCCCCAAAGCAGCAAGTCATCGATTTGCGTGAGAAAGAAACCTACAAACGACATGAAGCCAAAAACAACAAAGGCACGGAAGCTATGCTGGAAGAATAACAACACTCCGGTGAACGCCACAAGTAAACCCGTCTGAAATCGTATGCCAATGGCAAGTCCCATGATTATTCCCGCTAAAGCAAGAGCACGCCAAGATGTTTGCTCAACGTTGAGCGAAACAGGTGACGCTAATTTTATTGGCCCAAGTGCGAAGGATTTTAGTGGAATACGTTTCAGAAGTATGAAAACACCGGCGAGCAAAGGAGGCATGCAGACAACCTCAACCAAGTTTCTGACAGAGAAGTTAGGCATGACGGCGATGAAAGCCATGAGTAATCCCACGGTGATAGCATTTCGCCTGGTACTGATTATTTCTGTGATTTTGTAGGAGTAATAAACCGTCAATACTGCATATGCTGCGTGAATGATGCGCACAAGGAGCATCTGTGTTGCGGGATGCTCAATACCTACTGTATTGAAGAGTTTTATGAAGGCATAGAGAAAGCCGAGGTAAAAAAAACTGAATCCTTCCGGATGTGTCTTGTTGTTGCCAATACCCGGAAGCCAATCGTTGTAATTAAGCCCATTAGCCCAACTTCCTGCTGGTTCAATGGTGAGAAAATGATCGTCGACCATTAAGAATCCAGGCGAAAAAAAAGCGGCAATTAGGCGAATTATAAACGCCGCCAGTAAGATAGCACGCAGTGGGTATTCTTGAAGGTAAGCAAGGAATCCAAGTTGGAATTTCTGAAACATATATATCTAAGAGCTACTGCGAATTTCGTTCGATTTCAGAAATCGCCATCTATAACGGTTTAATCTTTCGAGCGCGCAGGTCTGCGGAAAATATGACGGTTTCGAACAATGTAGTTTGGACCCCAATCCTCGGTGCGTACTTCTTCAACGATAAAGAATCCGACTGAATTAACCGTTATGGTGCGTCGCAAATCGGTGGGTCGTCGCTTTTCTTTTCCTTTTGTTTCGATTACGATATCAGTAGTGTCGCCATGTTCAACCACAGAAGTGATATCCCAGATAACGCCGTCATAGTTCATTTTGGTGCCTTCTTCGTTCACGGTGCATTCCCCTTTTCCACCTGTCATATCGCCTCTGCCGTGGTCATATTGAACAGCATATTCCCACTTGGTGCCGTTGAATGTAGACTGGCATTTGGCCGGCAAACTATACTTCGTGAAGTTGTCGCTTTCGTCAGTAAACTCCATGAAACCTTCCCAAGATCCTGAAATTCTGTTGAATTGCTCGTAGATGAACTCCCGGTCACCTTGCGCTGCAACGTCAATCGAAAAAGCGATGAGAGAAAAGAGAATAAACTGTTTCATATGGATTAAAAGCATTGATAAACAAATATAGTATAATTCAGTTGTCGGCATGGCAGTGCGAATAAGCATGGTTAACCATGAGTCCGGTCATAGGTGCAGGCAATCAACTCACTCGTTCTTTATGCTGAATACTTCAAATACAAGTAACCATGAAAACAAGTAAAAGTACAGCCAGCAGGCAAAGCAAACAGCAGAGGTTATCCCACAGGCCTAAACCCGAAATTCGGGATGACATGGACAGCAGAAAGAACAGGGAGGAGGGCTATTCAAGAACGATAAGCAAAAAGGGTGACCGAAAGCGGAAGTCTTGAGTGTTGATTTAGATTGTTGGTAAACAAGTGTCCTAGTTATCGTCAATGAGGGCGATTCTGCTGCAAATTCGCAGGCAAACTCAAGGGAATATTATGACTCAGATTGAGAATTATGTGCTAGGTAGCTGGACATTTGGTTCCGGCAATGAAAAGTTGCTGTTGAATGCTGTAACAGGTCAGGAGGTAGGTGTAGCGACAGCAAATGGAATTCACTTTGGTGAAGTACTTCAGTATGGTCGTACCGTCGGTGGACCGGTTCTGCGGAAGATGACCTTTCATGAGCGCGGCAGAATGCTGAAAGCTCTTGCCATGTTTCTGAACGAGCGAAAGGCAGCTTATTACGAATTGAGTTATGCCACGGGTGCTACTAAAATAGATAGTTGGATTGATATCGATGGTGGTATCGGAAACTTGTTTGCCTACGCATCGTTGCGCAGGCAGTTTCCCAATGAGCGTTACTATGTCGATGGCGATACTGCCAAACTGTCGAAGCAGGGCACTTTTATCGGGCATCACATCATGGTACCGCGCGAGGGCGTTGCTATTCACATCAACGCATTCAATTTCCCGATTTGGGGAATGCTGGAGAAGATTGCGGTGAATTTGCTGGCTGGAATGCCTGCCGTGGTAAAGCCCGCAACGATTACATCGTATTTGACGGAAATTGTAGTTCGCGATATTATAGCCTCAGGCATACTTCCCGAAGGAGCACTGCAGCTGATTTGCGGTAATGCAGAAGGTTTGCTCGATCACGTGATGTCGCAAGATGTAGTGACTTTTACCGGGAGCGCTTCAACGGGTAGAAAGTTGAAGGCTCATCCGCGCATTATCGAGGAGTCTGTTCATTTCAATATGGAAGCCGATTCACTCAATGCCGCGGTATTGGGAAAAGATGCAGCCCCGGGTACGGAAGAGTTTGATTTGTTCATTAAAGAGGTCCGAAAGGAGGTGACCGTCAAATGTGGTCAGAAGTGCACAGCTATACGCAGAGTTATAGTGCCCGAATCCTTTCTGGAAGACGTACAAATCGCACTGGGAAAAGCATTTTCGAAAACAGCTGTTGGAAATCCGCGCAACGAGGCCGTGCGCATGGGGTCGCTTGCCGCACAATCGCAGCGTGCCGATGTGCTCGAAAAATTAGCGTTGTTGCGCGAAGATTCTGAATTAGTGTACGGTGATCCATCGAAGCTCGATGTAATTGATGCCAGTTATGAGCAGGGTGCGTTTCTATCGCCGATGTTGCTCGTCAACAAAGATCCATTCCACAAAACAGCGACGCATGAAGTGGAAGCATTTGGCCCGATCACGACCCTCATGCCATACGATACACTTGATGATGCTGTGGCATTGACCAAAATGGGAAAGGGCTCGTTGGTTTGCAGTATTACAACACACGACAATCGTATTGCACGTGATTTCGTATTGGATAGCGCTTCGCATCACGGGCGTATCCTTGTTCTTAATCGCGAAAGTGCAGGCGAAAGTACAGGTCATGGTAGTCCTATGCCCTTGTTGGTGCACGGTGGCCCTGGCAGAGCCGGTGGTGGTGAAGAGATGGGGGGCAAGCGCGGCGTGATGCATTATTTGCAACGCACCGCTATCCAAGGTTCTCCCACAACGTTGACGGCCATTACGCATGTCTATCAATATGGCGCTCACCAACCCGAGGCCGAACCGCATTTGTTCAGACAGTATTTTGAAGATCTTCAAATTGGACACACAGTCTTTACGCACAAGCATACCGTAAACGAAGCTGACATCGTGAACTTTGCCAACGTGAGCGGCGATAATTTCTATGCTCACATGGATGCCACTTCACTCGAAGGAACCATCTTCGAGCGGAGAGTTGCTCATGGCTACTTCGTATTGTCTAAGGCTGCCGGTTTGTTTGTAGATCCCAAGAAAGGGCCGGTGCTGTTGAACTACGGTCTCGATGAGGCTCGTTTTACAAAGCCGGTATATCCGGGGATGACATTAGGCGTTCGATTCACCGTAAAGGAAAAGGTGGATCAGGAGAAACGCACACCGGAGGATATAGCAAAGGGGATTGTGAAGTTTTTGGTGGATGTTTATGATGAGACCGGCGAAACGGTTGCGTTGGCGACTATTTTAACGATGGTAAAAAAACGTAATCAGGAGTAAAGTGCGTCACCTCCTTCTTCTTTTGATTTTGGCTGCTTTCAGCTTGCCAGGGTCGGCACAGCCGAGATTGGATTCCCTTTTTTACCGAAGTGACTTGATAGCCGATTTAGAGGCGCTCAAGCAGGAGCTCTTGAAAAGTCATCCAAATCCATTCGAGTTTTGTGATGAAAAGTATTTTAATAAAGTGTATGAAGCGAGCACGTATGCCATCGATGAGCGGACCTCATTGGCCGAGTATAGTTTGATTGTCGCTAACCTGCTCAATACCCTTCGCGATTCTCACACATCAATTGACTATGGTCAATTGCAGGATTTGCAACTCGCGTATGGAGGTTATTTTTTGCCTCTTGGTATTGAACGCATGAATGACTCACGATTGAGGCTATTGATAAAGCGAGATTGGGAGCAAAAAATTACACCGGGTAGTGAACTTGTGGCCATTAATGGTGTCGACAAGGATAAGTTGTTTAAGCATGCCATGAGCTACGCGTGCATAGAGGGCGATGCTGATGAAGCAAAGAAGGCGGTGGCAACGTCAATACTCATGATTTGCGCCGGATTAAAGAGTCCGTTCAAGGCGGAGAATCAGGTGCGAATAGTCGATTTCATTTCAGGAGATACACTTGATTTGGTGTTAAAGGGATATGACCGAAAGGAGTTTTACCGCGAACGATATAGGCGGGAAATGGACGAGAATCCATATCCGGTAGCGCTCGAAATAGATGATGAGCACAATCTGGCTATTTTGAAAGTTTCCACCTTTGCCCCTGCCGGATCTCGCAAGTATAAGAAGCGCATTGAAGAAAGTTTCAGTCAGATTTTGGAAGGGAATTATGGAAATGTGATCATTGACCTTCGCAACAATGGAGGGGGAAGCAGTGCTATGGTGGAGTATCTCTATTCGTTTTTGGATTCAGCGGGATACAATACTCCAAGCAATGTGATTGGCCGTAATAGCTTGTTGGCCTCCGGTCGATCTCGCTTCATGTATTCTACACTCGGAGATATCATTACATTTTTGTTTTTTGCGAAGAATGAAGACGTCCAGAGTTTTCGCCATTTTTCTGAACTGCCTTTAGGAGGCATTGATACTGTTTATTTCAAGAATCCTACTCGGCAAATGCCGGCTTCCGTGTATAATGGAAATTGCTTTGTGCTCATAAACGGATTGACAGCCTCAGCTTCCGTGGACTTTACGAATGCTTTCAAACAGCGCAAGCGCGGCGTTATTGTAGGTCAACAATGTCTGGGGCCTGTATCTGGCACATGGGGAAATCCCGCTGCATTTACACTTTCTCGAACCGGACTAAGGGTGAGCATTGCTACCATTCGCTACAATTACGACAATTCTTTTCAATACGAGCGAAATGCCATTATGCCCGATCACTGGGTTGATTGCACGCCGGAACATTTGAATAATAAGACAGACTCGCAAATAGATTTTGTGATTAACCTACTCAAGAAAAAACAATGAAGATATTTAGACTTCTTCTGATAATGCTTTCAATGGCGCAGTTGGCAAATGCTCAGGTTTCTGAAGAACTGCGCTTACTGATTGGGGAAATGAATCTTGAACACGGAAAGAATGTCGTTCAATTAATGGAGTGGAATGATTCACTCCAACTCAATCGTAAGCAATGGCAAGTTCGTTACGATAGTTTGTATGCAGACACGCTTTCCCTAACACCGGTCGAGCGACTTTTGGTGGATGTCGATGCTGCTTGGGTCGGTTATTCCGCTTTGCCTTCCCTTAAAACGTATGCGCGATTAAAGGCGAACTTTCTGTTGTTGGATTTGCAGATGGAAGGGGCAGGCAGCTACGTAAGGGAGCATAATGCCTTGATGCTGGAAGTTGCTTTGGAATATCAGGATTATGAACTTGCCTATCGCATTCAAAATAAAATTCACGCCGATAATTTCAGTGTCTGGAAGCTTTCGGATGATGCACGCGCTCTTCAATTGGATAGCTTGAATAAGGTTTTCGCGGAGACAAATTCGAAGAGTCGAACCGAGTTTGATAAGATGTCGGTACTGGCCATGCAGTGGCATATTATAGCAGTGGTTGCCATTGCATTATTTATTATCCTGGCGGTAATTCTGATTGTGATGCTGCGCAAGTGGAAGCGCCAGCGTTTGAGTTTGGCAGCACGAGCCAATGATACGAGTGAAGAAGAAGCGTTGGTTCACAAGCTGGAGGAAGCTCGCCGCGAAATACAGGAGTTGAAATTACTTGCCAAGAAAAAGGTAGAGCCTGCCCCCGTTGAGGTTAGCATCCCGGCTGTGCCCTCCGGCTCTGCTATTTCTGCGGCAGAAATAGCTGATTGGAATGATCAGGTTCAGCAGGTATTGATGAAGATAAAGGGGCATTGTGAGGCGGGAAAAAATGCGATGTCTGTTCCTACCTATATGTCAATAATTAACGATACGACCCGATTGAGTGCACAAGTAGCCAAAAAGTCGGAACAATGGATAGCTTTGTTGAACGCATAAAACGGAGTGAAAATGAAAAAGAACACATGTCAATTTCTGTTAGTAATTGCATTAGCGACTACAACGTTCGGCTTACGTGCGCAACAGAGCTTTCTTGGTCATGCACCGTTGTCCCATGTCGTTTCATGCAAGGAGGATTACGACGATGAAGAAATGGAAGAGGATAGCATTTGGGGATTGAGTTTCGGTCTTAACATAGGTGCTTATTTTGGTAATCCTAAGACCGCCGCTGTTTACAATGGAGCAGGGCCTTTTCAAGGGTATATCAACGAAGCCGCATTGATCCGGTGGTATTCGATTCCGGAAAGAATCGGGATGCAGGGGGATTTTGGTCTTGACCCCAACACGGTGACTGTAATTAGAGATTATTACAATGGTTCGGATTATTATTTCAATTCAGATTACGCATCAAGCAATATGCGATACAATCCCGCCATGTATGTTGGGTTGAATCTGAAGTGGAATTTCAATCGATATGCAGCAATCGTCATGAACATGAATGCGGCAAAGTTGAAGGCAGTCGGGCAGTTTACGATGCAAGTGACACCTTCTTCCCAAAACAATCAGTTCAATTCGGGAACGCAATTATTATCGGTAGCTGGCGAAGAGCAACGGTTTAATCTGAATTTGGGTTATCGTCAGGGCTGGATGATGGGCGACATGTCGAACTTTTTTGTGCAAGTAGGAGGAAGTATGCTTGGCACGAAGTGGATGAGCAATTACGCTCTTGTTGCCGACCGTCAGTTTGACTTGATTACACAGGGCTTTGTTGCCGGTCAGCAAACGCTTGAAGCAACACCCAATACAGGGGTTGGTTTTGGCGCATACATTGAGACCGGAGTGGAGTTTTGGATTGGGAAGTACTCGTTCGATTTAGGTTTTGGTTTCTCCCGCGACAAAGTGATTATTTACACGCTGGAGGAGAATGTCACCAACAAGTGGTTGCAGGCTACCTTCAATATCTAGTGTGCTATTCTGCGGAGTAAATCATATCTCCGTTGAGCTTTCCCAGTTTTACAGATGTGATGGCATTAACAGCATCTGGGTTCCATGGTTGCGATACCTTTAGGTAGTTCTCGCTAAAGCCGTGCATGAGTCCTTCGTCTTCCGAAGCTTCCCAAAGAATGGAATGTTCACTTCCCGCATATGGCTCGTAAAACGCGCGTTTCTTTTTCTCAGATAGCATTCGCAGTTCGAGTGTGCGCCGATATCTTTTTTCCATCGGAATAACGTCTGCAATGCGCAATGCTGTGGTGTTGTCGCGTTCGCTGTAAGTAAATACGTGCAGGTAGGCCACCGGAAGTGAGAACAAAAAGTTTCTGGTTTCTTCAAAACGCTCGTCTGTTTCGCCGGGGAATCCGGTAATGACATCTACGCCGATGCATGCATTGGGCATGGTGGAGATTATACGTTCAATGCGCTCGCGGTAGAGGTCGGTGCGGTATCGACGGCGCATGGCCCTCAGAATTTCGTCGGATCCGCTTTGCAGCGGAATATGGAAATGAGGCATGAACTTGTTGGATGCAGCAACGAAATCGATGATTTCGTTGGAAAGCAGATTCGGTTCAATGGAAGATATCCGAAAGCGTTGAATTCCTTCCAATCGATCGAGCTCTTGAATTAACGAGAGTAAGTTCGTGTCATGCTGTGTGCCATAGTCTCCAATGTTCACTCCTGTTAGAACGATTTCTTTTGCACCCGCATCCACAGCTCGTTTGGCTTGCTCAAGTGTTTGTTCAATTGTTGCACTTCTGCTCCTGCCGCGTGCAAGGGGTATGGTACAAAAGGCACAGAAATAATTGCAACCATCTTGCACTTTTAGAAAGGTGCGAGTGCGATCGCCTGATGAAAAGGAGGGAATGAAGTCTTTGACGTCCTTTATTTCACCGACCTCTATCGAAGGGATATTTGCGTTTTGCTTTCGCTGGACGTGCTCTACAAGGTTAAACTTTTCCCCGGCCCCCAGCACTAGGTCGACTCCGGGTATTGCGGCTATTTCCTGCGGTTTTAATTGAGCGTAGCAGCCAACAACTGCTACAAAAACATCCGGGTTGGAGCGGGTAGCACGGCTTACAATATTTCGGCACTTTTTGTCGGCTTGCTCAGTAACACTGCATGTGTTGATGACCAAAACGTCAGGAGCGTCTTCCATTTCGACCTTCGAATACCCCGCTTCCGCAAATTGGCGAGCTAGGGTAGAGGTTTCTGAAAAATTCAGCTTACAACCCAGTGTATGGAAGGCTATACGTCCGGACGTTGACATTTAGATATCGTTCAAAAATGTTTTTAGTT
>Ga0315899_10001130_pt1 | contig 30930 bp, 30 predicted proteins | sample LakEriMetagenome_2_FD_203518 | JGI IMG/M metagenome (GOLD analysis project Ga0315899, IMG submission 203518) | Freshwater fungal communities from buoy surface, Lake Erie, Ohio, United States - Buoy 4 MA112 | ecosystem: Environmental > Aquatic > Freshwater > Lake | place: USA: Lake Erie, Ohio...
CGAGTATCTGAACCGATTGCTAGGGTTTCTTTCCTCTATTTCGCTTGATCGTTCAGAATTTGTGGTCGATCCAAGCAATAAACGGCTGGAGTTCCGTGCGGATCCCAATAGTTCGATAACTCCGGTGGATGCCCAAGAACGATGGGCGTTTCCAGTACGAAGGTCTGAGTCTGCCAGTGCAGCTCAAGCACTGATGGCATATATTAGAAGCGTTGACAGTTATTGCAGACTTGGATGCCGATGGTCACTTACCAAGGAGCAATGGAAGCGAATCACTCTCGATGCTGGCCTACCGAGCGGGCACTACGCATTTCGCATCGACGGGATGCTCACGTCGGAAGCGAGGGACATTTTGTTGGTTGGACGGGACGCATTTCACGGATTCCTACCAGTGTTGCGGTACCAAGTAACTGATGCGATTCCGCGGTTCGAACTGAACATCGGGGTAATCTGCGAGGGAGATCGCTCTTGCATGGTCCTCAGCGCAGGTGACGTAGACAATGACATCTACGAGGAAGAAAAAGTGCTGCTTAAGCGATTTGCCAGCATCATTCCCGGGAAACATTGAGTCAAAATGGACTCGTTGGGAACATACTGATTAATGCCATAAAACACCTTTATGCAATTGACGTGTCGAATGGTGAGAAGCACATGAGCCGAGAGAACTACAATACGGGTCGGGATTGGGGGGACAATGAGCCACTCTTTGGGGGCTTTAATAATGACAATCATCGCAGCGTGCATCCGTTTTGGCCGTTGATGCGCGATCGGCGAGGTGAGATGTCGATTGGAAGTTTCGGCTCAGCACATAGTGCTGGCGTGAATTTTGTGATGTGCGATGGTTCGGTGCAGTTGGTGCCGTATACGATTGATGTGCGAGTGTACCGGAATCTCGGTAACCGACGCGACGGGAATGTGATGGCCAAGTGGTGACCGTTTAGCAAGCATTCACCTCGATATTGGCCCTGGTAGGCAAGTGTAGCCGGAGATAACCCGCGGGATAGTTGTATTGTTTCAACGATCGCGAAATCCTAGAATCGCCACTCGGCGTGCATAGCAGTGAATGCTGTCGAAGCCCAGGTTGACCATTTACTATGACAAGGAAAGTCGCGATGAAGAGTTTTTTGGATGGTATCGCTCGGGGAACTCGACATATCGCATTGCAAAGTAAACTGGCCCGAATGACCCGACGATTTCAACATTGGTCAGGAGAGGATCAAGGTCGATTGGACTTCTACAGCCAATTCGCGGGTCCTGGCTCTCTAGTGTTTGATGTTGGGGCTAATGTTGGCAATCGCTCAAAGGTCTTTATAAAACTGGGAGCCAAGGTCGTTGGTGTTGAGCCTCAATCTTTTTGCGCAAACTTCCTAGCAAGAGTCTTTCGCAATGAGCCAAACTTTCAACTCGTTCAAAAAGCATTAGGAGCTGCACCCGGTGAGTCGGAGATCATGCTTTCTAAGACCACAACCTTGAGCACGATGTCCAAAGAATGGGTCGAAGCAGTAAAGGCCACCAATCGATTTGAGAAAGCAACTTGGGAGCAGACGCAAACCGTAGAAGTGGAGACCTTGGATCGATTGATTGCTCAATATGGTCGACCTGACTTTGTCAAAGTGGATGTCGAGGGATTTGAAGAGCAAGTCGTTCTCGGGTTATCCCAGAGTGTCGGCATACTTTCGTTAGAAACGACCCCTGAGTTTTTGACCAAGACGTTTCGCTGTATCGATCGATGTTTATCGATCGGCCCATGCGAATTTCAAGTAAGCTATGGCGAAACAATGACGTTTAAATTGCCCGACTGGGTTAGCGCAGACGAAATTCGCTCTGAGCTATTGACCATGAAAAACGGCGACTTCGGAGATTTGTACATTCGATTCTGTGAGAGTGTTCCCCCTCGATGCGAGGCAGGGAAATTGCCAAGATAAGAAGGGTCCTCTTCTTTTAAGGGGAAGTTTGTCGAGTTAATGAGCACCTGGGGTGCCTTGGTAGCCCGCACAAGCCGCGTTTTTTCGTATGTCAAAATTGACATATTTCTAAATTGACATACAATTTATTTCGTGAGTCAATATCTAGAGCTTGCGAAGGGAAATCATGAAGGCGAATCCCGGTGGAAACCTTGCGCCAGAAGGGGTTTATGGGAGAGACCAGCTCATAAACCTACTTTGGGAGCGACTGGAGAATCAAAGCATCTTGATGGATGCTGAACGGCGAATCGGCAAAACGCAGGTTCTGCGAAAGATGCTTATGCAGCCGAAATCGGGCTGGAAACCGATTTATCGTAACGTTGAGAAAGTCCATTCAGCTCAAGAGTTCGCTGAACTTGTCTACGATGATGTCCAACAGTTTCTTGGAACGGCCAAACGAGCCGCGAGTTTCATTCGACGATTCTTTGAGGAGAACGAAAACGACTATGTAAATCTCAAGTCCCGCAGTTGGAAGAAATTATTGACTTCGGCAGTTGAAGATTTGATGGCATCGAAGTCAACCGAGCGACTTGTCTTTTTTTGGGACGAATTGCCTTGGATGGTGCAGAGTATCCAAAGAAATGAAGGATCGAAATCAGCGGTGGAAGTTCTCGACACAATTCGCAGCTTACGTCATGAGCAGCCAGAATTTCGAGTCATATTTACAGGGTCGATTGGACTGCATCATGTACTCGGAAAACTCTCCGCGGATGGCTATCCAACGTCCGCGAAAAATGACATGTTTCACGTTACGGTTACTCCGCTTACCCCGTGCGACGCAGAACGTCTAGCCGCAGACCTTTTGCAAGGTGAAAAGATAACTTGCGACAATCTAGCTGACGCTGCTTCGACGATCGCCGAGGAAGTCGATTATTTTCCATTCTATATTCACCACATCGTTGCTGGACTTCGCATCGAGCAATCAACCGCCACGGAAACCAACATCAAGGCCTTTGTATCTAGACAGCTCGTCGATGCGTCAGATCCCTGGCAATTGGCACATTACAGAAACCGTTTATCGACCTATTATCCGGATGGCGACGACGCTAGAAATGTAGCCATCATCCTGGACGTACTAACCATAAATCCCGACCCGGCTGATCCACTGTCGGTAGACGAGATATTTAAGTATGTCACCGATCGTGGTTCACGTTTAAAAGATCGGGACGATCTTCTGCGTTTGCTAAGACTTATGGATGCCGATCAGTACTTATCGCGAGAAACGGAAGGTGGCTATCGTTTTCGGTTTCCTTTGATTCGACGGTGGTGGAAACTGGATCGTGGACTATGAGTGATTCAGACAAGAGGAATTTGGTGCGTGAACAGTTGCGGTCCACCAACCAACGATTCATTTCGCGATTTTCGCCAATCCAAACGGATCCACGTTTGCTAGAAGCAATCTCTATTGGTCGGGAATCACTGCTGCAGAACGTCCTCGAGAAACTTGCCGATAGTGCAAACAGCGGTGCTACACATCACGTGCTCGTTTACGGGCCGAGAGGAATTGGCAAGTCACACTTCACTGCACTTTTAAATTACCGTCTCGTCAATGATGCTAAGCTAAGCAATTCTGTTCAAGTCGCCTGGTTGCACGAAGACGAAACAACAATTTCGATGGCGCAGTTATTGGTGAGGGTTTACCGCTCGCTGTGCAAATGGTACCCGAAGGACTATTCTGTCCGATGGCTCGAAGAACTACTTGATCAATCGCCGAAAGAAGTCGAATCGGTACTAACTCGGAGACTGGTCTCGCGATTTGAAAATCGCAAACTGGTAATTTTGGTCGAGAACCTCGATTTGCTGTTCGAGAACCTTGGTATCGACGGGCAGCACCACCTTAGGGCGTTGCTCCAGGAGCATCCGTTCGCTTGTTTAGTCACAACTAGTCGGCAACTATTTAGGGCAGTGACAGATCGCGACGAGCCCTTTTTCGGTTTTTTTCAACATATCCCAATCAAACCGCTCTCCCTAGCAGAGGCCCAACAGTTGCTTCTTAAGGTCGCTGAGATCAAAGGACAGACAGATCTAGTTCAGTATTTAAATACTCCCGATGGTCTAAGTCGTGTACGGGCGATTAATGATCTGGCCTGTGGGAACCATCGAATCTACATCGTCCTGAGCGAATTCGCGACTCGCGAATCACTGGATCAACTAGTAGTGATATTTCAAAAATTGGCGGACGATTTGACACCATACTATCAGGAGCGATTGCACAAGCTCTCTCCGATGCAGCGACAGATAGTCGAGCTGTTGTGCCGGCGAAACGGAACTGTCAATCCAAAAGAAATAACTCGTAGTCTAATGGCCGATCAGCGAAGCATCGGCAAACAAGTACGCATTCTAGAAGAGGTCGGCTATTTGAGATCGACTAAGCGAGGCCGCGAAACCTACTACGAGCTTGCGGAGCCCCTTATGCGTCTAGCGCATGAAGTGAAAGAGCAACGCCTGCTCGAAATGTTGATTTCATTTCTTAGAATCTGGTATCAGCCCGACGATACGCAGCAGCTAAGTGCTGCTTCATTGCGTCCAACAACTCAAGCCAACACGGAGGCTCTATCACTCTACGACAAAGCTATCGAACTTGATCCAGCAAACGACTATGCTAGATTCAAGAGAAGTGAAAAACTTTTTGCAATGCACCGCTGGGATGATGGATTCGAAGCGATGCGTGACGCAATGACGAAATCTCACCTTAACCTTCAAGGAGACGCAGTTGAATGGTTTAGCCTGATTTTTCGTATCAGCGAAGACGATGTGAGTGTGCAGTCGCGAATCAATGTATTGGTCGATATATACCAGCAATCCGCAGAAGCTTACAGTTTGAGGAAACTGGCCCCACGCTTGAATAGCTACGACTCTGCGTATGTGAACCAGGGAAATGACCTGTCTGTTTCGGACAACACACCTTCGTACTGTTTTCCGGATGCGACCATAGTAAATCCCATATCACACCTAGCGAACGGTCTTGTAAAATCGTTGGCCAAGATCAATCGTGACCGAGTCTCAGCTTCTGTTCTAGATAGTTATGTTGCTGCCGTTGAACAACGTGTCATAGGACTTGTCGAATTCGAGATACCGCTACGATTGTTCCGCTACGGCATTCGATATTTGGTTACTGGTAAAGAATCAGAGTTTGTCGAGCTTATTCTACCCGAGCGTCGCGTCTTACTGGAGTTATTTGGCCTGCCGGAAGTATCGTAGTCTTGTTTTGAACTTAGGCTGCTAGGTGAATTGTCGTTGGCTCACCATTTTTTGCACTCCCAGCTGGTGCCTTAATCGCAACCATCCATCGGCGATTTCTACAAATTCTGAGTCTTTTCCATTCTGCTAGGGCAAGCGACTGTGCCTGCCCAACATGGTATCCTCCCCTCTTTTTGACAGTCTCGGAAAACTCACTAACCTGGGACGCTGTATAGCGTGTGTTTTGGGATAAAGTGTGTTTGGGGCTACGTGAGAAGGGACGTTCAAATCGATGTCGGATGTTATTCAAGTTTGGTGCGATGTAGGTGGGACGTTCACCGATTGCATCATCGCCCTTCCTGATGGAACGAAACGATCGACCAAGGTACTGAGTCATGGCGTCGTTCAAGGAACCCCTGTTTCCGCCGGATCACCCCTTACGTTTTCGATCCCAGCTCGACAAAATGATCCCGATCGATTTTGGGATAACTGCTCCATTGCGGCCCTCTCGCGAGAGGGGGGATTGCTTGGGAATCTAAAGTGCGAACGTTTTCAAGACGGGGTTTTTCAGCTGGATAGCCCACTACCCATTGGCACACAAATTTTCGAGCTTAGACCTGGAATCGAAGCTCCCGTTCTTGCCACTAGACTGTTACTTGGAATCCCCCTTGCAGATCCATTGCCTCCTCTTTCCATCCGGTTAGGCACAACCCGTGGTACCAACGCTCTTTTGACCCGCCGAGGTGTTCCAGTAGGACTTGTTATCACACAGGGATTCTCGGATTTGCTCAAAATCGGATATCAAGAACGACCGGATCTATTCGCACTCAACGTAAAAAAGCGGCCGCCTCTATACGAACATGTCGTGGAAGTGACCGAGCGACTGAATGCTGATGGTTCTGTCTACACCCCATTAGACGCAAACGACGTTCGCCGGTCGCTTGCGAATCTAAAGTCACTAGGCATCAATTCGCTAGCGGTGTGCCTGTTGCATAGCTATTTGAATCCAGCCCACGAACGGAAAGTCGGTGAAATCGCGGCAAGCATGGGGTTCGATACGGTTTGCCTCAGTTCAGAAACATCACCTATGATCCGAGCGGTATCGCGTGGCGAGACATGCGTTTTGGATGCGTATCTGACACCGGTAGTCAACACCTACCTAGAGCGAGTGGCGGAACAATTTAATGCACTGGGGGAGGATGATCTTTTGGTGATGACCAGTTCAGGCGGATTGGTTCCGCGTTCGCAGTATCGCGGCAAAAGCAGCGTTCTGTCTGGGCCCGCGGGAGGAGTTGTTTCACTGAAAGCGATAGCCAAGGCGACAGGAATCAGCCCACTTATCGGACTTGATATGGGAGGAACGAGTACGGACGTTTCACGCATCGATGGCGAACTGGATCTCGAGTTTGAAACGATTAAGGCCGGGGTCAGAATGATGATCCCATCGCTCAAGATTCACACTGTTGCGGCTGGAGGTGGAAGCATCTGTTGGTTTGATGGAGTTCAATTGCGAGTCGGTCCTCAGAGCGCCGGTTCGGATCCAGGTCCTGCGTGTTATGGGCGAGGCGGACCGCTAACCATTACCGATTTGAATCTGCTTCTCGATCGAATCGAGCCAAAAGCGTTCCCATTTCCCTTGGATCGACAAGCCGCTAGCGATGCTCTACACAAAGTTCTATCCGAATTTCAAGCAGCCAATGTAGAAAACGAAAACGCAACACCACAGCAGCTAGCAATTGGTTTTCGTCGGATCGCAAACGAGACCATGGCCAACGCAGTACGATCTATCTCCATTTCTCAAGGAGCCGATCCTCGCCAACATGCGTTGGTTTCTTTCGGTGGTGCGGCAGGTCAACATATTTGCGAAATAGCGGCTTTATTAGGGATTGAAACCGTCATCGATCCACCCGAGGCAGGGTTGCTCAGTGCACTCGGCATGGGCATGGCGCAATTGCAATACATGGCATCTCATCCGATTTACAAAAAGATTGCCGAACTAGATCATAATTGGCTGACTGATGCCAAACACGCATTGTCGGTAGCAATCGAGCGACAGAATCCTTCTAAGCATGAAGATTGGGAGGAGTTAAGTTGCCGCATAGAAGCTCGCTACGCAGGGGCAGAAGGAACATTAACTCTGGATTGGCAGTCAACGATATGGAGTGCCAACGAATTTGCCAATCAATTTCACGCAGTACATGCCAAGCGTTTCGGATATGATCGCAAAGATCGGCCGCTGGAACTTGCTACGGTACACGGTATTGTTCGTTCCAAAGAAAGAAACAGCCTTACTGCACTAACCATTCCGGTCGAGACAAAGTCAATCGAGACCGATTTGACGATTTTGTACCGTTCCAAAATGACTCCAGGGGATACATATGCGGGGCCTAAGCTGATTTGTTCGGCAGGTAGTACGACTTATCTAGAGGCAGGTTGGTGTGCGACCGTTTTGGAGGATAAGACGCTGCTTTTACGATGGATAGCTGACGAGGCCAACAACGCAGGGGTGTTAGCTCATACCGGCACAAGCCTCGAGAACGCACAACAATCTTATGATGTTGTCATACGCGAAGTGTTGGCCAAACGATTTGCAGCGATAGCCGAGCAAATGGGAACGGTGCTTGAGCAAACCGCGATCAGCGTCAACATCAAAGAGCGTCGAGACTTTAGTTGCGCCGTTTTTCAAAAGAACGGCGACTTGATTGCGAATGCTCCGCACGTACCTGTTCATCTTGGAGCGATGAGCGCGACGGTAAAAGAAGTTATCAAATCGTTTCCGAAAATGCATCCCGGGGATTGTTTTGTGACCAACGATCCATATCGAGGTGGATCCCATTTGCCCGATGTTACTGTTATCAATCCGATCTTCTGTTCTGCTACGAATCAGAATTCAGATCCTGATTTCTTTGTCGCCTGTCGTGCTCATCATGCCGAAATTGGAGGCATCGCCCCCGGCTCTATGGCACCGACGTCCCGTTGTTTAGCTGAGGAGGGGGTACTTATCGAGCCCATGTTGCTAACCAGTGGTGGTGAAGATCGGACCAAGGATCTCGAGGTGATTTTGACTTCGGCCGCGTATCCAACACGAGCGTTGACGGAGAATCTGGCTGACATCGCGGCGCAGCAAGCGGCCAATCAATTTGGAGTACAAGCTTTGCGGGATCTGGCAAATGTCTATGGCGCTAATTGCCTGCAAAGCTATATGGAACGGATTCAAGAAGCCTCCGAGGAGAAGACGGCACGTTGGATCGAGCACCTCGATTTGAAGGACGCCGTCATTGAAGACTATATGGACGATGGGACCAAAGTATCGGTTGCCGTCAAGAAGATTAACGATAAGTACAAGGGGACTCGTCTGGTTGTTGACTTTACCGGTACGGGACCAGCTTCTGTAGGCAATCTCAATGCCAACCCAGCCATCGTGGGGGCAGCGGTTCTCTATGTCGTTCGCTGCGCGATTGCAGACGAGTTGCCGCTCAATTCCGGCGTGATGAGACGTATCGATTTGATTATACCGAGTGGAATCCTGAATCCTGCTCGCAGTGATAGACCGCTGGTGAATTTAGACATCGGTCAGCTTGAGCACGAAGGGCATTATTGGCCAGCGGTGGCAGGGGGAAATGTTGAGACCAGCCAAAGGGTGGTTGATTGTTTGTTACGAGCCTTGGGGTTGGCTGCAGCTAGCCAGGGGACGATGAACAATTTTCTTTTTGGGGATCGTACGTTCGGTTACTACGAGACGATTTGCGGTGGGGTTGGTGCAACGCCATTTTCCGACGGAGAGGATGCGGTTCACACGCACATGACCAATACGCGATTAACGGATGTTGAGATTCTTGAATCCAGGTATCCCGTGCGATTGGTGGAGTTCGGCATTAGGATCGGATCAGGAGGGGCAGGAGATCATCGCGGAGGCTGCGGCATCATACGCCAGGTTCAAGCACTGAGACCATTAACCGTAAGCTTAGTCACCAGTCGTCGATCCGATTACCCACCTCCAGGTTTGGGGCACGGCGAGCCTGGGCTCACTGGCGAGAATTGGTTAATTCGATCAGATGGAGAGGCAATTCGATTGCTAAGTTCAGCGCAGCTCGAGTTGCGATCAGGCGATTCGATTCGGCTACTGACTCCTGGCGGTGGGGGTTATAGCGCATGAAAGCATTTCGCCTAGTTCATCGAGGCGATGCGTTATCTCGCAGAACGAGTCGCTTGGAGTGATTAGTTCTGCCAGTTCGAAGTCGATCACGGAGAACTCTCCGGCTTTGTGGTTGTACAGGATGTTGCGGCTCGCTTGGTCTTGATGACGAACACCGTACTCCTCAAGGCTCGAAAAGATCATGTTGAGTTTGTTATCGGAGATCCGCTGCACAGGCTCGCCAGCGTACGACACGATGATAGTGAACGATGACGTATCGATGCAGATAAGCTTCGGGACAAAGGGGCAGCCCTTCTCGTTTAAATGTCTAAGGATTCGTACTTCGTTCCAGAATCGGACTTCTCGTTTAGGGCCCGTGAATGTCTTTCGAATGTGGCCGTTGCCGGTGCGTAGAACGAAGGCTCGTTTTGTATCTTTGAGTGGAGTCATAGCAATGAAACAGTGGTTGGCGATGCTAGTAACAAATCAATAGGACGCCATCAGCATGAAGAGTTTGATAACCTGACTGAAGATTGCGAAAAGCAACTATAAGCCCAAGTGAACATTAGGTTGGAGAGGTTTCATGGCAAATGGCCAAGCAGAAATCTGACCCAACACACTCTCGGCCAGTTCCGAATATAGAGCTTATGAGGAATGTAGCTAAGAAAATGAGTGGTTGCTCCCTACGATTCCCATGCAGCGAGTCAGACCGTGCCGAGTTGACGTTTATGACCTCGTGCAAACCGCTAGAAATCCGCCTGCACGGAGATGAGTCAACCACTTGAATTCGGCAACAGCTTTCGATTCACGGTCGAGCCGATAAAGCTTTAGAAGCTTGAGGCCTGTCGATTGAATATCCGCGACCAATTCCTTTTCGGAGTAAATGTGCAGGAACATAGACGGCAGGCCACGATAGGGATAAATGCGATCGCCAAGCTCCCAGGCTTTATCGAAACGAGATTTGAACCAGTCTTTGACTGTTCTTTGAATACCACCTGGATCGCGTAGCCAAGAGCCTCGATTATGGACGTGCACAAAGAACAAACCCTCGCGTTTCAGAATCCGGTGCACGTGAGCGAGAAAGCGTAGACGGTTCTCGCGGCCTTGAATCATACCAAACGAACTGTACATGCAGAGCACGGCATCGGCTGATTGATCTGTTATGCAGTCTGCTTCGACCATGTTGGCATGAATCTGACCGCAGCGATTCGACATATCATCATTGGCAAGTTGGTCAGTACTTTCCCTTTGGACCGTTTGTGAATTGCTTCGAAACTCGATCAACATTTGTTGGCTAAGATCGAATCCGATAACATTCCACCCCGCTTCAGCCAACGGAATAAGATTTCGTCCTGTGCCGCAACCGAAATCGATAGCCAAACGACTCGCTCCCGGTTGCAAGAGGTTGGCATCGGAAAGATGTTTGCGAATTAGTGTGCGATCAAGTTCCAGCAGTGGGTGGTTCGCATTGAATCGGTTGTAGTCCGAGGCGATATCATAATCGTTGACGTAGTCCCACGTTCCTCGGGAGACCCCTTTCGGAAGCTGCCAATTGGGTCGTTGCCAACTGGATGGGTCGTTGGGCTTCTCGTTCGAAGTCGTCAACCTAAAAACCTCGTCGATCAACGGGCGGAGTCGATCGAGGCGGAACGTAGTAAGAGCCCGAGGGAACCACGCTAGAGGATGGATAAACCATGGTGCCGGGAACAGAATCGCTGTAGTAGGGTTGTTGGCCAAAGTCACCTTGCATGGCCGCGATTACGGAATTGCCGACCCCCTGTTGGGCCATTGAGACAATGTCGTTTGTTGTTGGTCGACCTAAGACTCCATTTGTTCGGATATGCGAAATGATGATCGAATCGCTGACACCGCTACGGGTCATGCTGATCACTTCGGAAACCGACACAGGTCGGCGTACTCCACCCGTTGACGTAGCCGCTGGATAAGTTTGAGGAGTCACATAGACTGGCTGTGAGGAATAGACATGAGAGTGTTGCGATGGAACATAATAGGTTCCTGGTGCATGTTGTTGATAGTGGTAGGCTTGAGATTGCCGTGCTACCTGTTTGTCTTTTTCATTGCCGAGAGCGGCGCCAGCAATGACTCCAACGGCGCCTCCAATCAAAGCACCTTTGCCGGCACGATCCTTCTGATTCCCCACGACGCCACCGATAGCTGCTCCGGCAACGCCACCGATCAGGGCCCCCCGTTTGGTGTTCGTGTGAGACCGAGCAGAGCCGTACTGCTGTGCCAAGGAGACATTTGTCAAAACGAGTCCCATTGCAATACAAGCCAAGTGGCGTATCAAACCGAACTGCTGAGCAAACATAGCATTGTCCATCCAATCGACTACTGCGGAAAGAAGCCCTACCAAGATTCTAAAATCGGCAATTCAGCCGACGGAAATCCAATGGAAGCTTACGAAGTCTGCTGCAAGGGGTCGAGCCAGAAAAATCAGTCGATCATAAACATGGCAACCCAGAGAACAGCGGCGATTGCCAGCAAAAAGCAAATCGTCCAAACGCCCGTCTTGTATGCCTGTCTGATAATCTCGTCCGTTCGTTCGTGACGAGTCGCGGCCATGACGAGCGACGTTGCTACCAAGACGGGGAAAAGCCATAAAAGGTATTGGACGGAAATTCCCATGTTTGATCCGTTCTAGTCGGGTGTTCTAACGATGGCGCTAGTATCGCGAAGAGTGTCGGTCAAGTCGACCCTAATTCCGTCTGCCCAGAGCCCCTCCAGGTCATAGAACTTACGCCATTCCTCGTCAAACAGATGGATGACGATCCCACCGTAATCAATAGCAATCCAGCGGCTCTCATCGTACCCAGATACGCTTAACCTAGTTTCGCCGTGTTCTTTTAGAGCCCGGTGAATTTCCTCAGCAATGGCGTGCAATTGACGCCGGCTGGTTCCCGTTACGATCAAAAAGCAATCGAAAATGCTGGTTTGACGGGATAAATCCATCAAAACGATCTCCTGCCCTTTATTTTCCGCAGCCACCCGAGCTGCGACCTTGGCATTCCGGATGCTCTCCTCGATAGATTTTTGGGCTTTGTTTTCAGTTCCTGCGTCGACCATTCCAAGCATTTCACGAGACCAATAATGTTGCGGATTAACGAATTGTCATGACCGCATTCCTTCCAATAGTACGGTAGATACCTCGAATTGTCACGTGAAAGCCCGGGAGGTTCGGGTTTTTACGCCAAATCAGGACCCATTCTTGGCCTTTTTGGAGTTAGATCCTCGAAAGCACCGGATCAAGAACCCGGACTTTCGGTTTGGGACGCCGAAGCGAAACTGCCTATCCAGCCCAAATTTTTTTTCGATTTTTTAAGAAAACGCTTGGGGGTTGGATTTGCTGTCGACAGGGCCGTTTGGGCAGTCATGACGCCAGTAACATTTATCGCGAACTTTTTCCACGGAGCAACGTCCAAGGGAGAGCGAAAAGAAAAGGGAACACCGCTGTTGACGCGACTACAATTCGACCGATAGGTAAGCAGGATGTTTACCGGTCTCGCGACAGGGATGCAGCCAAAACTATGAAAACAAAAATACTTAAACAAAAAAAACCGACTCTAACTCAGTTCTACCGGGCCCTCGGCTTGAAGCGTGGGGAGTGTCGTATCGATGTGATACGCTCTGCCGCGACCGAACATGTGCGATATGAAAACCATGAATCGCATTCCTCTCTTTCTTTAGATCGTCTAGATGAGAGGCGAGCTCGAGTCGCTTTGGCGACTTACCGTTTGCTGGATCCTCGCAATCGAACCGATTTATACGAACGAGTTCAATTGTCATGCCCGCTTAACGAAGAGGAAATCCAGCAGCCAGTCGCCGATTCCCAATCCTCACTAAATCGGAACATCATGGTTGATAACCCGCCTTGTTCCAAGGAGCCTGTTGTGAACATTATGAATACCGACGTGGTCAATCGAGCAATCGAAGAAGCCAAGTCATTCGGCAAGGAGCGAGACATGACTTCGAACCCCCTCGTGGCCGAAAGTGAACCATCCCTGTCCGAACGCCGACAAGTTGTCCGTTTGCTCAGAGAAATCGAAATTACTGAAGTCCCGCAGCAATCCTCGTCACCATTAGCTTGGTTGAGATCTTACTTAGGGCTGTAGTCGACCAAAGATTCTCGAACAGCAGACCAAGTATCGACGGGCATATTGGCCCAGTTGTAGAAATATTGGCTCGCGCCAGAGAAGCCTTCAATCGCAAATGCGAAGACCAAGCCGGCTATGGCTAGATTTGCCGCCGGCAGAAACATCCAGCAAAACCGACTACCCAAGCGTGTTAGCTCAGGAGTTCCGTAAGTCCACTGGTGCAGGACGTAAAGCACGTGCACTGCCAGCCCCATCCCCAGCAAAAAGCTTCTTAAAGGGGATATCAGCAGCAAGCCAATTAGCCAAAACAGAATCGCACTTAGCGGTATGAGATAGGGGGCGACTAACATGATCCAGTTCCCTTTACCCAGCCACCGAACCCTGGATTCGCTCGGAGACCGCTGCTCCCGTCGAATCGCTATAACGGGGTGGAGCATGGCTGTTGCGATAACATATTGGCTCGCATCATGCATCCATCGAAACAAGGTTTTTGTGATGGCAGATTTGCGTAAATCGGTTCGCGACGCAAACCAAACCACCCCCAGCCCAGCGAAAAAGGAAACCAGATAGATGGGGGATGACAGATAATTCCAACCACCCAATGCCATCGCGTAAATCGTGCATGGTAACGAAGCGACAGCGAAAACGGCGGCTGGCCATTTTGTCCATTCGACAGCTCGATCGATTCGCTGGGTTATTGGCATCATTCAATGGCTAATAGGAGGGAGATCCCCGAAAAAGTGTGCTTGGAATTTGAGGCTCAATAGCTAAGCTTTCATGTCAGAAGAACCCGAACAAACCAGCCCAACACGATATTAAAGGCATTGACTCATGAAAATCCAGGAACACGATGTAGTTGTACTCGGTGGAGGCCCCGGTGGCTATGTCGCGGCGATTCGCGCTGCCCAGCTCGGAATGAACGCTGCCTGCATCGACGACAACTCGAAATTCGGTGGTACCTGCCTCAGAGTCGGTTGCATTCCCAGCAAGGCCCTCCTCGAATCCAGCCACATCTACCATGACACCAAACACGGGCTTAGTACGCACGGAATTGCCGTCGACAACGTTCGTTTGGATTTGGCAGCCATGATGAAGCGAAAGGACCAAGTTGTCCAAACGCTCACCGGTGGAATCGATCTTCTATTCAAAAAGAACAAAGTCACCGCCTATCGTGGTCGTGGCAAAATCACTGCTCCCGGAACCATCGTGGTCAACACCGAGACCGAACCGATCATGATCCGGGCCAAGCACATTATTTTGGCAACAGGATCTCGTCCTGCATCCATGCGAGGTGTCGAGGAAGATGGCGACTTGATCGGTAACTCGACAGCAGCTCTGTCTTATCCATCCGTGCCTGAAACATTTGTGGTGATCGGTGGTGGATACATTGGCCTCGAGCTTGGTAGCGTTTGGAATCGACTTGGCAGCAAGGTCATCGTTCTCGAAGCCATGAATCGAATTTTGCCAGGCATGGATAACGAGCTCAGTCAACTCGCGCAGCGTATCTTCTCACGTCAAGGAATCGACTTTCGATTGAACTCGTGGGTGGAGAGCGCCAAAGTCGAAAACGGCAAGTGTGTCGTTCGTTGCAAGGACGCTGAGCCAATTGTTTGCGATCGCGTGTTGCTCGCAGCAGGCCGAGTTCCCAACTCACAAGACATCGGTTTGGAAAGTGTTTCCATCGCGACGGACAAGCGAGGCTTTATCACGGTTGACGACAATTACCAAACTTCGGCTAAGGGTATTTATGCCGTAGGGGATATTATCGGCGGCGCCATGTTGGCTCATAAAGCTATGGAAGAAGCGGTCATCTGTGTCGAAAAATTGGCCGGTATTCACTCGCACTTCAACTACGATTGCATCCCAGCCATTGTCTACACTCACCCCGAGATTGCTACGGTTGGCAAGACCGAGGAGCAACTCAAAGAAGCAGGTATCGAATACCGCAAAGGTGTTGGTGCCTACGGAGCGAATGGTCGCGCGAGAACATTGGGAGACATTGAGGGGCGAGTTAAAATTCTTGCCGATGCCAAGACCGACCGCGTCCTGGGTGTTCACATCATTGGCGCGCGAGCTGGGGATCTCATCGCCGAAGCAGCGGTATCGATCGAGTTTGGTGCCAGCAGCGAAGACATTGCTCGCAGCTGCCACGCTCACCCAACGCTGGCAGAAACCATGCACGAAGCAGCCTTGGCAGTCGATAATCGAGCCATTCACTCTGCGTAGAATAGAGTCGACGTGCAGCTCGAATCACAGTGCGGGCAAGGGGAACAATCTTGACCCGCAGCGTAAGGGCTTGTTGCTTTAATGGCGTTTTGAAAAACAAGCATTAGCCGCAGGGCGCTAGCCCACGGTTAACGGCCGACAACCGGACGCTAGCGCGTTACGGCTTATTAAAGCAACAAGCCCGTGAGCAAGGGACAGCTCAATCCAAATCGGTTTGAGCTACCTGCTGACTCAACCGAAAGCGAGTCGGGCAGGAGTGCCCACCTACAAAAATGCAATTCCCCCTTCAGGCATTCGGGGTGGAATGTTATCCCTCGCTAACGCATTCGGGTTGGGATTGTTTATGGTGGGGGTGTACTTTGGCAAATAGGCTTTGCTATAATGCTCGGTAGCACTTTGGAAGTGCAACGTAGTTTGATGGACTCAAAACGTTCGGTTTCGGATTGTTTTTCATTGTATCCAAGAGGTCCGTCATGTCCGCACATGCTGCCGTGTCTCAGTCATCTCGTTTAGATTCCAGTTTTTTTGAGATGCTGCAAAGGGTCTGGGGCTTTCAAAGCCTCCGCCCATCACAAGTCGATGCAGTCGAATCGATTCTCAATCGCCGCGATACTTTAGTCGTCATGCCAACGGGTGGCGGCAAATCCCTCTGCTACCAAGCGCCTGCGGTCTATCAAGGTGGATTGACGATTGTTGTCTCTCCACTGCTCGCGCTCATGAAAGATCAAGTCGACTCGCTCAACGCAGTTGGTGTTTGTGCGGTTCGAGTCGATAGCACATTGAATGCAGAAGAGAAACGCGAAGCGGCCCGATTGATCAAATCCGGGGATGCACGATTGCTATTCGTTTCTCCTGAACGAATGACATCACCGGAGTTCCTTAAGTTTCTTGAGGGAATCGCAATCCATACCATCGCGATTGACGAAGCCCACTGTGTGTCGCAATGGGGACACGACTTTCGGCCCGAATATCGGCAATTAGGATCGTTGCGTTCTCAGTTCCCTAACGTCGCCATCCATGCCTTCACGGCTACGGCAACGGAAAAGGTCAGACTTGATATCGCTGAGCAATTGAAGCTGCGATCACCCAAGATATTGGTCAGCTCGTTTGATCGACCTAATCTCACATATCGCATACTGCCACAGTTGGACCTCAACACGCAACTCGAAGAAGTCTGCCAACGGCATCGCGGCTCCGGAGGCATTGTTTATTGCATGCGTCGAAACGATGTTGAGTCGGTCGCGGCTTATCTAGCTAAGAAAGGCTTCTCGGTCGTCGGCTATCACGCAGGTATGTCGAACGAGGATCGCAAGAAAGCCCAGGACGCTTTCGTAAACGAACAAGTGGATATCGCCGTCGCAACAGTTGCTTTTGGTATGGGGATCGATCGACCCAATGTGCGATTTGTCGCCCACGCTGCGATGCCAAAGTCCATCGAACATTATCAACAAGAGACGGGCCGAGCGGGTCGAGATGGGTTGCCATCAGAGTGCGTACTTTTTTTCACAACCAGTGATCTTATAGGCCTGCGTCGGATGACTGAATCGAGTTTGATCGAAGCGGGGGCCGCCCGTGAGATAATTGCGGCCGCCAAAAAGCAACTCGATGAAATAGCCAACTATTGCCGTACTCCCCAATGTCGACACCGAGCGCTCGTCGAGTATTTTGGTCAAACCTACGAAGCCGATAATTGTGGAGCGTGTGACGTTTGCCTCGGCGACACGGACGACGTTCCAGATGCGAAAATCGTCTCGCAAAAGATTTTGTCGTGTGTGTTCCGCATTCAGGAACGATACGGCGTCAATTATTTGATCGATGTTCTCGTTGGGTCTCGAAGCGCAGATATTCTAAAGCGAAAGCACGATCAGCTTAGCACTCATGGAATACTCAAAGGGCATCACAAGAGTCAGCTGCGGGATTGGATTTATCAGTTAGTCGGGCAAGATCTACTTACCATTGATGATGGCGAGTATCCTGTTGTGAAACTTGGGCCAGCAGCCAAGAGCGTACTCCATGGTGACGCGAAACCTCGATTGATTCGCACCGCTTCTAAATCGGAACAGCGCAAGCAATCAATTCAGTTCGAGGCCGCCGCACATGCGGATATGTCGTTGTTTGAGGAGCTTCGAGGCATTCGACGAGAAATCTCGCATTCCATTGGGAAACCACCTTATATCGTCTTTACCGACAATGTGTTGTTGGAGCTAAGTGCCACTCGACCATCCAATGCATCAGCCATGATGAGAGTCAACGGAATGGGACAAACCAAAATGGAGCAGTATGGAGCTCGCTTTTTGGACGCCATTCGAGATTATTGCACACGAAAAGGAGTGGCTCACGATGTTGCTTGGAGGACGGGTGAACCCGCTATTCCGAATCATTCTGTGGGACTTACGGGAGCTAGAACGATTACCTTCCCACTTCTTAGAGAAATGCGACCGATAGAAGAAATCGCAACCAAGGCTGGATTAGCGACCAGCACCGTTCTAGGGCACTTGTTCGAGCTAATGCAAAGCGAAGCAGTCGAGAGTATTGATGCATGGGTCCCCATGGAAATTCAAAAACGAGTCCTCGCCGCAGCGGATATCGTGGGCCGAGAAAAGCTTAAGCCGATTTTCGAGCATCTCCAGCAGCAAGTCAGTTACGATCACATTAAAATTGTGCTTAATTTTGAGCGGCAAGCAGCCTCGCCACGCGAGCTGGCCCAAGCTGCAAACGCATGATTTGTGTTGAACGGTTCCCGATAAGTGAGACGCCCAGCCCGGCGAAAAGTCATGTACCCATTTCCTCCGTCGATCTCCGAGTTTACATGGTGGACTGCGGTGGTCCATCTGTGCTTGTTGACGCTTGCTACCTTGCCGTTTGGGTTCTTGCTTTACAGGTCCAAGCATAAAGCCAGGAGTTCTGATCTTTGGTTGTTAATGTTGTCACTTGTTGTGATTCCAACGGGGGTGCTCATCTTGTCGCAGTCTGCGAGAGATTACGAACGACCCTTTTTGGCGGGATACTTGATTTACTTTCTTGTAGTCATTGTTGTCACCATGTGGGTGGTCAGTGTTCGATTGAAGCGACAGTCTGGTCGAACACCTATTGCGGCGATCATCGGGATTAGCCTACTGCTTTTATTGGTGATTGGTTTGTCACTGCCTGCTGTGCCAGCGGCACGTGAAGCGGCGAGACGGATGCAATGCTCGAACAATGTAAAGCAGATCCTCCTAAGCATGCAAAACTACAGTGAGCGAAACCGGTACTTTCCGCTCGTGATGGGTGCGGGGCCTAATGGGGATCCGGTTTCTTGGCGGGTGAGCTTGTTGCCGTTCCTCGAACGCAACGATTTGTACGAACGGTATGATCAGGGGCAGCCGTGGGATTCCCCGCACAACGAGCCGCTGCAACATCGCACCGGTGGGCCGATAGTCTATAGTTGTCCGAGCGATCCCAGTTCGATTCCGCACGCTCGATCGTCGGCTGGAGCAGAATCCTCACAATCGAGTTTGCTTTTCACTGCCTACACGATCCCAACGGGCGATGGTGCTTTATCGAATCAGTTCCATCTTCGGAAAGACCAATTACCAGAACGCTACTCTCGTAAGTTAGCAGTTTTAGAAGCGTGCGGGCAGAAGATTGTTTGGAGTGAACCCAGAGATGTGGAATTGAGTGATGACACGCTTGGCGTGAATTTGGATGGAGACCAGCCCGGTCGTAGTCGAGGTATAATGTCGTCGTATCACGCTGGGGGGGTGACTGCTGGTTATCTCGATGGTTCCGTCAGATTTATGTCAAAGGACGTCGACGAAGAAGTTCTTCGTCAGCTGATGGATCCAGATGCTGAGTACAACGAATTGCCGTAAGGGAATTTCTTTACTGCAACAGGACAGCAGCTGGAATATTCAAATTGCTTACGATCTTGCGAATCATGGTGATCGATAATTCGCGTTTACCACTCAGGACTTCGGATACCTTGCTTTTGCTTCCGATGATTGGGATTAGATCCTTTTGTTTAAGGTTCATTTGTTCCATCCTAAAGCGAATCGCCTCAATCGGGTCCGGCAATTCGATTGGGAACTTTTCTGCTTCGTAGGTTTCCACTAGCAGAACCAACAGTTCGAGTTCATCACCCTCGGGTGTGCCTGGTTTCGCGATAAAGAGTTCTTCAATCCGCGCGAGTGCTTGGTCATGTTCTTCGGTAGTCTTGATTACCTTGGGATGGAAATTTCTAGATCGTTTGCGCGTCGATGTCGTCATACTCCGAATGTGTTCCCACAAACCTTATATAGATGGTGAAGAAATCGTAGTTAACCCAAACGACTAGCCGGTACTCGTTCCCGCAAATGTTGAATACGACCCGCCCATCCTTGAGGATGCTGGCGTTGCCATACTTGGCTTTCACATCGGCAGGCGAAGCCCAACTTGCCGACTCGGCTTCAGCGTACCAAGCTTTCAGTTGCTGCTCCGAGCGTGGATGGGATATCCAGAACTCAACCAGTTTTCGGCGGGCGATGATCCTCATGAATTATCGACTGTTACCTAGGTCGAGTCAATGAAAAAGTTCCCTTTTTGGGAACATTATAATGGTAGATTGCGCGGCATGCCAGATTGGTCTGATTATACAGAATTTCGATCAATGTTCTGCATCATAAGGCGAGGTTGACGTCGAGATGGAGAAAGGTACTCGATCGAATTTCGCTGTCGATTTTGGCGATGACTGGAGCCGTCTAGAGCAGTGGGCAATTGTCGATTAGCCGGGTAGAGCCGAGTCGGGCGGCGATGATGGCAACAGCGGGCGAATCGATTTGCGACAACGGTTCTAGAGTGTCGGCGTGAACGATTTTCGCATAATCGATTTTGTCGACGGGAGCTGCAAGCAACACTGCGTTCATGGCTGCCTCGATTGTTGAGACATCACGCTCCCCGTGCGAGATCATTTCGCGCGCGGTATTGAGAGCTCGCGACAGACTTAAGGCTCGTTGACGTTCGTCAGCAGTTAGATATCGATTGCGGCTACTCATTGCTAAACCGTCCGACTCCCGTATCGTATCGCATGTTTCGACCCGGATCGGCAAATTGAGGTCTTCAACCATGCCCCTGATCACGGCCACTTGCTGATAGTCTTTGCGCCCGAAGAAAGCGATGTGAGCAGGCACCATCATAAAGAGCTTCATAACAATCGTCGTTACCCCTCGGAAATGGCCAGGCCGAATCGCACCTTCCCATTGCGATGCCACCTGAGGTGGATCAACATAGGTCGAATGACCAGGTCGATAGATCTCATCAGCGGCGGGAACAAACACATAGTCGCACCCAACTGATGCGAGCTTTTCCAAGTCGGATTCGAGGGTCCGAGGATATTTAGAAAAATCTTCGTTGGGACCGAACTGAGTTGGGTTCACAAAAATCGTGGCAACCGCAACATCGCAGTCTTGTTTCGCGCGGGTCACAAGAGATAGATGCCCCTCATGTAGCGCTCCCATAGTGGGAACGAGTCCGACACGTCTGTTTTCACGTCGCTCGAAATCGATGAGCGAGTAGATTTCAAGCGGTGAGTGAATAACTCGCATTTTTTTATTGTGTGTTGTATGAAATAGGTAAACGGACCAATACGATTAGTGCCTCAACATGGGACTGCCTCGATTGGGGAGAGCAACAAATGCCAACTCGCAGCGTGAGGGCGTGTTGCTTGAATTAGCCGTGGGCGCGCTAGCGTCCGGTTGTCGGCCGTTATCCGTAGGCTAGCGCCCTGCGGCTAATGCTTGTTTTTCGAAATGTGATTAAAGCAACACGCCTGTGAGCAAAGGAGTTAGTAATGGGAGATCCCTCGTTTACACTTCGGGTTGTGATCAACATGAAGTTTCATTGACGGTCCGGGCGTCCAGCGAGCTTCTACTGTTATTACGCGAAATAGGCCACTGCATTTTGGAATAACTTCAAACCTTCGCCATGCTCAGGTTGTGTTTCGCGGCGCGTCCATTGAGGATGGTTCGTTGGAAACAAATGTCGTTCCGGGTGAGGCATTAGTCCAAAGATTCGTCCGGAGGCATCGCAGATCCCGGCGATATTGGATTGAGCCCCGTTTGGGTTGGTAGGGAAGCTCAATATATCTTCGCTCGTTTCTCCGTTTGACGAACAGTAGCGAAGGGCCAATTGTCCCTCGGTGGCCAAATGTTGTCTGCTGGCGTCATCTCGGAAAAGAAATCGACCTTCGGCATGGGCCATTGGCAGGTAGATTTGCTCGATGCCTCGTAAGAAAACACATTGATCGCTGGTGGGCTTTAAATGAACCCAACGATCTTCGAAGCGTCCCTGTGCATTCCACGCCAAAGTGGCCGGTGGGACGGTTTCCGATTCTTCGAAAAAGATCCCAAGACGCATCATGATTTGGAATCCGTTACAGATTCCCAGCACCAAGCGGTCGTCATTTTTAAACGACTCAAGCATTTCCCCCAAGAAAGTCTGGATTTGCGTAGCCAGAATTCGCCCAGCCGCAATGTCATCGCCGTAGCTAAAACCGCCTGGGAAGCAGAGCATCTGAAACGACGATGCTAAGGCTGGGTTTTCGATCAGTTGATTAATGTGCAGTCGGACCGGTTCGGCCCCCGCTAGCTCGAACGCATAAGATGTTTCGACATCACAATTGGTGCCTGGAGCTCGCAGTACGAGAACGCGGGGTTTAGCCATTCCTGCTGGTTCTTTCGACGAAATTCGGTGACAAAGATTGAGCGGACATTTCAGTAGAGAGCGATTCTAACTTGAGCCCTGTTCCCGCCAAGTGCTTATCATCCGCGACTTTGCCTGCAATTGAAAAGACAAATCCTGTACCATGAGCGAAGTTGATAGGACGTCATTTTCTTTTCGGATTGCAGACCCGGGACCTTTACCACATGAAAAAACACCAATTTGATGCCTCCAAGTTTCGCGTGAAAGAGGGAAACGCAATCGATCTAAACAAGATTTCGACTAGAGGATCCAAAGAAGATCTAACAAAAAGCCAGTCAACAACGGCACTCTCGGATGACAACGAATTTCTAGCCGAGGCCCAAGAGCGGTTGTTCGCCGAAGGAAATCGAGCCCTTTTGATCATTCTCCAAGGGATGGATGCAGCAGGAAAGGACGGAACAATTCGGCACGTGATGCATGGCATAAACCCGCAAGGATGTAGAGTTCACAGCTTTGGACCACCTAATAAAGAAGAGTTGTCGCACCATTTTCTGTGGCGCCCCATGCCTTTTCTGCCAGCGCGAGGCATGATCTCGATTTTCAATCGGTCGTATTACGAAGAAACGCTGGTGGTTCGAGTTCACCCCGAACTTCTGATTCCGCAAAAGTTACCTGCAGTGAAGAATCTTGAAGCGAGCGAGCTTCAGGATCTTTGGAAATCTCGTTATCGTGAGATTAAGAACTTCGAGCGAACTCTAGCGGATAACGGCACGACGGTACTCAAGTTCTTTCTGCATGTTTCGAGGGACGAACAAAAGTCACGCCTCCTCGAACGCTTGACCGACCCAGAAAAAGCGTGGAAATTCAATCCGCGTGACCTCGAAGAGCGAAAACTCTGGAGCGATTACAAAACAGCCTTTGAAGAAACCATATCTGCCACGAGCACGAAAGAAGCCCCGTGGTTCATAATCCCTGCCGATGATAAATGGTATGCTCGGGCTGCGATTGCCGACATCATTGCCAGCGAATTGGAAACGCTCGATCTAAAGTTTCCTGAAGTTAGCCGGGAGCAACTTTTACGTTTTGATGAATACATCCAAGAGCTTAAACGAGATTAGTGCCGTAACTTGGAGTTAACCTTGATTGGAGAATCCTCGAAATCCCAAGTCGCGGCACTTGCCCGCGACTACGACGCTGATTCCATCGCAATGGCATGAATCAGCTTGGCTGATTGCATCATCGATTCTATGGGAATCGTGTGTGGACCATCGAACTCTAGCAAGCTTCCCGACATGCCAAGATCGAGCAACAAATCGTTGAGCCATTTGCCCGTTTCGAACGGAAGAATTTGGTCTTGTCGACCATGGCTCTGAATAAAGGGCAATCCGCGAACAGACTTCGGGGCCGATCTCCAAAGGGATTCACAAATCAATGCACCGGAGTAAGCAATAAGTCCAGCAACACCGGTCAGCCCACCTCGCATCAAGGTATCAACCGATAGCATCGCACCTTGAGAAAAGCCACCTAGAATTACGGGGCATTCGACGGTCGTTTTGTATTCTGCAGCCAGATGGTCCCGGCAGGCAGCAATTGCGATCACGAGTTCAGTTCGCGCCGAGTCAATTTCTGGCGGAACCGTTTCACGCATCGCGTCAAACCGATTCTCGGCGGCAAGTTGCATCATTTGCGCCATGTTCAGCGGCCACCAAGCACGTCCATCGGGGATCCCCATTTCTTCTAGAGAGACAGGTCCCTCTGGGAACAAATACGCGCAGGATGGAGACGAGTCGGGCAGAAGGTGGAGGATATTGTCGAACAGGCTAATAAGATCGGTACCGGGAGCACCAAAGCCATGGCAAAGAACGACGAGCGCTCGGGGAGTTTCTCGGACTGGAGCGATCAAAGCAGCATCCAAGCTTCCGAATTGCGATTGCCGAAACGACCACGACTCAGGATCAAATTTCATTTTCGTCTTACTTCAATTCGCGAAACGTTGACCAACTAAGGTAGCCAAGCGTACCAGAAGCGAGCAAAAATACGATAGCCATGAAATAACTGGGATACTGGAACAAAGATCCAAGTCCCCCGATGGTCATAATCAAATCAACCAGGAACAATACGAATACCAAGCCAGAAATCACCAACCCAGTTAAACACAAAATTTTGGGCATCAAAGACCTCGGTGCTGTTCAAGGATGTGCCCATTGGTGCTTGGAAAACCAGTGGTGCCTGGGAAATAGGAACGATCAGGTTGCATAACGTCGATCGATTAGCGACTCAAGCTGATAAAACTCAAACGACAAGTGGCCGGCTGGGAAGCGATCGGCACGAGGCTAGTATAGTTGAAGATTTCCGACTGTCACCGGCCTTCCCTGAGCTCATCATTTTTTCTTCAAAATCGTTCCCTACCCTGCATAAACCTTTAGAAAAACGACATGAATATTCCAGTTGTGCCGATAATTTCGCCCCCTCCCCGGTCTTCCGCGGAGCTGAGGCGGCTGATGAGAAGCCAGATTCCGGCAGCCGACCACTGGGCATACTTCGATCACGCAGCAGTTAGCCCCATCCCTAAAGCCTCTGCGGATGCCATGCGGCAATTCCTCGGCGAGGCGGAGTCAGACGGCGATTATAGCTGGCCGAAATGGGCGACGGCGGCACAGCGGCTCCGGTCTTCGGGGGCTCAATTGCTGCACTGCGAGACATCTGAAATCGCCCTCATCCCCAATACGACCTTTGGCATCAACCTAATTGCGAATGGTATGCGATGGGATATGCGACGCGGCACTCCAACAAATGTCGTGGTGCTTGAGAACGAGTTTTCCAGCAATCTTCTCCCGTGGAAGTGCCTAACTGAGTATGGGATCGAGGTAAGGCAAGTTCCTGTTGCTCCCCACGGAGTTGTCGATCTGAATCAGATTCGCCAGTTTATCGATGCCAATACGCAGCTCGTTTCTGCCAGCTGGGTTGGATATCTGTCGGGATATCGGCTCGATCTCGCAGAGCTTTGCGAACTGACGCACCAAACCGGAGCGAAACTTTTCGTCGATGCTATCCAGGGGCTCGGGGTTTTTCCATGCAATCTTTCCGAACTGGATATCGATTTCCTAGCCGCTGATGGTCACAAATGGATGATGGGGCCGGAGGGAGCTGGTCTGCTTTTCATTCGGGAAAAGAATCTCGATTCCCTTAAGCCCATGATGGTAGGCTGGGGCTCGATCGAAGGAGCCCATACGTTTAGCACCCAGGCCATGTCATTTAAAAAGAACGCGTCCCGTTTCGAAGGAGGGTCGGCCAATCATATTGGGCAAATCGGTTTCGAGAGAAGTCTTCAAATGTTGCTCGATTTAGGATGCCATAGCGAAACAAAAACGTCTGAAGACGGATTGCTCGGCGAATCGGTCCTAGAAACTGCTGCCATATTGGAGGATCAGCTAAAATCAGTCGGAGCCATCGTTCACCGCGATCAGTCGGTGGCAGAACAATTTAGGAGTCGCCTGTCGGGAATCGTTTGCTTTGAAAAGCCTGGTTGCGATCCCATGGAACTCCGAAACCGACTTATTCGTGATAAAGTCATGCTTAGCGTTCGCCACGGCCGTTTGCGGGCCGCTGTCCACGCGTACAATGACCGCAGTGACATCGATCGACTAATCCAAGTAATTCGCGAAAGCTAACCCAACTCGCGCCCTGTTTTGTAAAAATCATGCCTACGGTAGACGTCGATACCGTGCTGGAGCGGCAGTCCTGCTTTCTCCGAACCCAGACCCCATTTTGCCATTCTTGCTGCTATAGCTAACTGAAACCATGAATCAAGACATCCCCAATAACCCTTATCGCTTCGAATCTGGTAACCCAAACGCCTACGAGCCAACAGGAGACGGAAAACTAAAGCCCTTTACCAAAGCGGTGTTTATTATCCATTTGATATTCGGCGCGTTAGGCACAATAGGTGCGTTGTTCGGAGTTATTTCGATAGCACTGCTGCCCAAGATCCAAGAATTGATGGATGAAGCGGGCGTTAAAGAAGAGATTAACCTCAATCCTTTCCCAGGGGCTTACATTCTGATGATCGTTATGATGATCATCTCAGGTGTCTTATCCATTGCAATGTTATGGGGAGGAATTTCAGGGCTTAACAAAAAGCTTACAGGGTTGAATCTCATCAAAGGTGTTTCCGCCGTTATGATTTTGTACAAATTGCTGGAACTACCATACAACGTCGTCGTTCAGTACTTCAGCTTTCAGGCACAGAAACTAAGTCAGCAGCAACAAATGGCGAACAACCCTAATGCTCCAGACATTGGAGCTTTCTTAGACGTTGTTTTCTATGTCAGCATCGGGTTTGGGGTATTGATCGCCATTGGCCTCATGATTTTTTACGCTCTTTGCTATATGCACCTCAGTAAAGCTGAAGTGCGAGCCAATTTCCGCTAACCAACCGATGCCAACGTGACTCTGCAATCCAACATCGCTGTGTATACAGGCTCGTTTGATCCTGTTACTCTCGGGCACTTGAACATCATCGAGCGCAGTGCAAAGCTCTACGACACACTGATCGTCGCGGTCGGTGTCAATTCGGAAAAGCAGTCTCTGTTTACTACCCAAGAGCGAATGGATTTGTTAAAGCTCGTAACGAGCCATCTACCTCAAGTTCAAGTGGAATCGTTTGATGGTTTAGCAGTAGACTTTGTGCGCGGAAAAAATGCCAAAGTAATGGTTCGAGGCGTGAGGCCGTTAACCGATATCGCTGGCGAATTTACAATGATGATGGCCAATAGGCAGCTTGATGCAGCTATTGAAACCGTTTTCCTAATGGCCGATGAAGAGTTCGCACACGTATCGAGTTCTCTGATCAAGCAGATAGCTTCCATGGGGCACGGTCGCGCTTTAGAACGATTCGTACCGAGTCAAATTATCGCCCCGCTTATGTCCAAGATGAAAAAGTGACTCGTAGATTTAGGGCGACCGGCACTCTCCGCCCTCACGATCCCAATCAAGATATCGAATGGTCGAGCGGCTCTGGTGCTTGGCTCTGGGATAACGCCGGTAACAGATTCTTGGATTGCGTTTCAGGCTACTCTGCCAATGTTCTGGGTCATTGTCATCCCGATTTAGTGGCCGCATTAACGGATCAAGCCTCGAAACTGATTTTTGCGACGGGTGGCGAGTCGAGCCTTCGAAGGGAATTCGAGCAACAGCTTTGTCATGTCGTCTCTCGGAGTGCGGCTCATCATTCTCAGGAATCCAGCTCGTTCGGTTCCCCCAAAGCATGGATATCAACGACAGGTGCACGCGCCATCGAGATCGCTTGGCGAATCGCGTTTCACCGAAGTCCGGGAGGGCTTGCAACATTCGACCTGGGGTATCACGGTAGATCGATTGCAACATCCTACGTGAGTGATACGGCACAACAGGACTGTCTCATGGTTGGTTCGTCTCCCGTTTTGCGTTTTCCGATTCCCTTTCCTCGCGTCGAGGCGGGCTCAAATAAAACCCTGCAGGATGCTTGCAACGAAAGCTTAACGGTGTTTCGAGAGTTACTGCGGACAAATTCTGGTCGACTATCAGCACTTTTGGTAGAGCCTGCCATAGGATCCCGCGGTTACTACTTTGCACCCAACGAGTACATTCAAAGGCTAGTCGAGCTTGGCAGGGAGCATGGTCTGCTGATTATCTCGGATGAAGTCCAAATGGGATTGGGGCGGCTGGGATCCATGGTCGCCTCACACTCTCAAGGCTGGTATCCCGATCTGCTGGTGCTCGGTAAAGCACTTGGGGGGGGAATATTGCCTATCTCATGCGTAATTGGTTCGTCCGAAATCATGGACCAGCTAAGAACCGGCTATGAATCGGAGACATTCGCAGGGGCGCCTCTTGCATGCCGAATCGCGATCGAGGTTCTCCGAATACTGGATTCGACCGACGTTATAGAGGCAAGCAGTTCGTTGCACGCAGAGCTTAGATCCGTTTTGGCATCGAAACTACCACGGGACGCAGTATCCGGTGTCGGCTCTGCAACCGTCATCGATTTACGAACTACGATGAGGCATCTTTCGAACACGTTAGCGCGAGCAGAGGATTCCTTCGTCGCCGAGACAGGGACGAAAGCGACATATAGGTATGCAGGACTGCTCCGAGAAAATGGGATCTTGGTCCATGTCACTGGTAGCTCGCGTGATAGAATTGCCATCATCCCACCATTGAGCATTCGCCAAGAAGAAATGAACAGGGTGGGAGTCGAATGCGTAACCGCATGGCAGAAAATCGCCCAAGAGGCAACCAGCGGAATGCTTTAGCCGAAATGCCCATTTTCTTTTGATTATCTAATACCACTTTACTCAAGTCCGAGGCTGATTTCATGTTGTTGTGCGAACCCCAAGAGAGTCCTTACGACGTACGGTTTCGCTTGTTTGGTTTTCCGATTCGTGTGACTTGGCTATTCTGGGTGGTGATTGCTGCGCTAGGTTACGACAGATCGTTGGGTCTTCAAGAAGAGTACTCGCTAAGAGGATTCGATACCGAGTTCACGGTCATTCTCCTCCTTTGGGTGGCTGCAGGATTTCTTAGTATTCTGATTCATGAGCTAGGACACTCATTGGCTTTCCGTTTTTTTGGTATCGAGAGCCACATTGTTCTCTATCAGATGGGTGGGCTGGCTATTCCTGGAGCAGGATTGATATGGGCGAAGCAAGGATTCAGGCAGAGGTTATCGCACGGGAATCATTTGGTTATATCGGCTGCAGGACCAGCGATACAGTTGCTGCTGGCTTTGGTAGCGGGAGGGATCGCCGTTTGGGCGGGGTACTTCGTGTACGAATTCGCTCTAGTTGCTAACTGGCTAGGGATGCCATTGGAAATGCTGAAAGTACCACCAAACATTTATCTGTTTACGTTCGTCAAGTTTCTAGTATCGACGAGCATCTGGTGGGCGTTGCTCAATCTGCTGCCAATTTTGCCGCTCGATGGTGGCCAAATCGCACGTCACTTGATTGGGATCTTTGGCAAGCGTGACGGCCAATACGAAGCAGCTTGTCTCGGAGTGGTCGTTGCTATCTTGGCAGCGCTCTGGTTTATTCGGCAAGACAATTGGCTACCAGCAATCTTCCTCGGTTCATTTGCTTACACCAACCTTCAGATCATGCAATCCAGCGGACGAAGATCTCCCTGGTGATAGGCTGCCGATGAAAGACGGAAACATATGATTGCATATCGCTAGCAATGCAATCGAGAACGCTCGCGATTTCGTTTTCGTTCCAAAGCATCTTTGCGATGCCGTCGCATAATCGACTTGCGTTGCAACGATAATCGAAACGTCCAATGTGCCGATTAAAAAATCGATGGAAGCGGTGCAGAGAATTGCAGACACCTGAATCAGCGCGTTCTTGACCGTCGATGCGACCAATCAACATCATGTTTGAGGTGTTGCGCGAAAAAAAAACGAAAAATTTTTTCTTGTCAAAACACCTGTTTTGCGACCCCAAGTTGAGAACCAATACAGGTCTCATCGAGTGTGTTGCCAAGCTAAAAAATCGCACCAGCGGCGAATCAACAACGTATGCTTGAGATGTACTTGGAACTGATTTTCGCGCCTCCATCTGACGGCCAACTCACATGCTTCTTTCGCTCGAACGCTTGGGCGCAGTGTATTGCTTAAAACAAAGCGTAGAATTGGAAATTCATTGGATGCGCAGTCAGTTGACCAAGCAAAGTTATCGCGCGAAGTCGTTTTTATGCATCGCGATTTCGACGGATAAAACGGAGGTCTTGAACTCGAGCTTCGCAAGAAAAAACTCGCCTCAACGACTCGTGTACTGCATTCCACCCGAACGATCTCAACATGATTCACGCTGCGCATTTGAGAGTCATTGCTGACGGGAAAACATCTCCGTCAAGTGTGGAAAATTCGTTTCATTATTGTGGAAAAATTGTCGAAAAGATGTTGCATTAGGTTTCGACTTTTATACAAATACGTCATTGGATGTTGTTCCTTTGCGGAAACAGATCCGACTGCAACCACACTCGTGTGTTTGTGACATGATGTCTAAGGTCGAAACTGTTTCGGTGAAGAATTTTTAGTATCGGTTGTTGAGCACAGTGTTGCCTACCTTCTGCTTCTGGTTGGTAACTACTGCAACAACTAAGGTTTCGCTTTTCGGAGGATTTATCCGTGGCCAAGAAGAAAGCAAAGAAGGCAGCAACGAAGGCAGCTCCAAAGAAGAAGGTAGCTAAGAAAGCTGCTAAGAAGGCTGCACCAAAGAAGGCAGCTGCTAAGAAGGCTGTTAAGAAGGTTTCCAAGAAGAAGAAGGCTGCAAAGCCTGCTACCAAGGTTCCTAGCTAAACCGTTGCTGTGCTAGAGCATTCAACCTAGTTGATATCTGCTCCAAGCAATCAAACGACCAAGCCGCTAGTCGGGTTTCCGCCTAGCGGCTTTTTTATTGGGCCTATGCTTTAGTCTGGAGATAAGCTTGGCTCGATCGATATCATCGCCAAGTGATAGTAGTGATTTTGTCTAACAGGAGCGGGATTTGATGAGGGACAGCCCCCTCGCTCTGTTCGATTCGATGTTTACTAGAGGTATATTCTCGCTCACATCATTTCATCATCTGTTTCATGCATTGACCGCAAGTATTGCTAGCAAATCCCAAGACATGAAACATTAACT
>Ga0315899_10001131_pt1 | contig 30901 bp, 15 predicted proteins | sample LakEriMetagenome_2_FD_203518 | JGI IMG/M metagenome (GOLD analysis project Ga0315899, IMG submission 203518) | Freshwater fungal communities from buoy surface, Lake Erie, Ohio, United States - Buoy 4 MA112 | ecosystem: Environmental > Aquatic > Freshwater > Lake | place: USA: Lake Erie, Ohio...
TGGATTGGAATTAGCATCGGTGCGCTCGGCGCAATTGCATTAACAACCTATGGTACAAAATCCGTTCAGGCACAACTTGGAGATTTATTCCTGCTTGGGAATTCATTAAGTTATGCGGTGTATTTGTTATTAGTTAAACCACTCATGCAAAAATATCCACCCTTAGTGGTTATCACATGGGTTTTCACGTTTGGAACTTTCTTTTTGCTTGCATTTCCTCCGTTATATGGTGATTTAAAACAAACGGATTTAAATACGATTCCTTGGTTCATTTGGTTGAAGATAATTTATGTGGTGGTTGGAGTTACTTTTTTAACCTATCTACTGACGGTAGTAGGACTAAAATACGTGAGTTCTACGGTGGCCTCGGCATTCATCTACGTGCAACCAATCTTTGTGATTACTTTTTCTTATTTGTTTGCCCTAATAGGTTGGTCAGCGGATTATACAAACCATATAACTCCTTCTAAACTTGTATTAATGGCTCTAATTTTTTACGGCGTTCATTTAACCCTTGGAAAGCGTAACTTTGATAAAAAACAAACGCCATGAGAAGAACTTCCTTAGCAATTATCGCATTAGTTTTTGTAGTTATAAATGGGTTATCTCAACATCAAGAAGGCTTGGTGGAATATGCTATAACTGTTAAACCTGGAGATACCACAGCCTTGCAAAAACAACGTGCAGCCTTATTATTTGATAGTAAAATGGCACTTCAGTTTAATGATTCTTTGGCTCGAATGGATTTTAAAATGGGAAAGGGGATGCTTACTTCGGTAATAGTAAATAATTATCTAAAGCAGGGTATTACCTTGAATTCGACCTCGGCTGGGAAATTTGCATTTTACTTAACTAAAGATTACTTCGATCAAAAACCGATAGAAGATTCAGTCCAAGTTGAATTAGTGAATGAAGAGAAAAAAATACTGGGTTATACCTGCAAACGCGCGAATTTAAAAGCTAACGGCGTAACGACAACGTATTGGTATACCAATGAGCTGAACTTTGATATTAAGCAACAGGCCATCGTAAATAAGCATATACCCGGTTTTCCCTTAAAATACAATACCGTGAAAGATGGATTATATATGGAATTCGAAGTAACCAATATCGAATTCACAATCAAAGATCCAGAAACTACGTTTTCCTTATTAATTCCCCAAGGCTTTAAAGTCGTAAAATAGTTCCTTTAGGGAGTAACAATATCCAAGTTAACTAATCTATTCTTAGCGTTAGATTCCGCGTTACATGGTGAACATCGAATAATAGGATCAATTTCTCCTTTGGATATGACCTTTAATTTATTGGAATCAACTCCTTTTGATGTAAGTAATTTAGCTACTGCGTTCGCACGCATTTCTCCCAGGTAACTGTTGTAATCTGTTGTTCCAATGTGGTCGGTTCTTCCAACCAACACCAGTTTATATCCTTGATTTGCATTTAAGAACTCAATAAATTCAGTCAGGCTGTCTGGAATATCCTTGATAACATAACTGTCAAAATCAAAATAAAACACTATATTTTTCACACTCACGAAGGGTACTGTTTTAACAGGATCTATGGTGTCTATTTTTCTTGCAATTTCTTGTAATTGAGGATAACTGTAGGTAAATATGTCATCATCACCTTGTCCTTTATATCTATTTGATGTAAACATCATGGAATCTTTATTAATGCTACAAAAACCAAAATCATCTGATGCACTGTTTATTGGAGAAGGAAGGTGTTTCGCAAGGGAATTATCCCCTGATCCTATGGTAACGGAATATACATCTAATCCACCATATCCCATGCTACCATCGCTTGAAAAGTATAAGATAGAATCCCCACTGAATACAGGAAATACGTCATTTCCGGATGTATTTAATTGATTGATTTTACTTGGATTTGACCAATTCCCATTAACGAGTTCCACGCGATATAAATCACTATCCTTTTTCGATGTTGGCTTAGCACTAAATACTACCACATTACCGCCATCATTAATCGAAATACTTGTTGATTCTAAACTATCTATGGCGAGAAAAGGACTTAAATTCTCGATGGTCAGTTTATCAGAAAGGGTACCCTTATAGTTCGTGGGTTTGATGTATTTCCCTTGCTTATCGTAACCACTTAGATTACATACTACGACACCATTTTCACTAACAGAAATAGCATTAAAAGTCATGTAGGTAATTGGAGGATTGGTCACGGAAATTTCATTCCAAATTACGCCTGAAGACGCAGCAGATACAACTTCTGTTTGAATAGGTAAAACTATATAGGGGACTTTATACAAGAATTCAGCGTCAATTAAATCGATGTTTTTATCAACCGCTGCTGTTTTTGTAATTCCTTTTTCCTTTAACGCGATGACATTACCCTTCCAAACATCAATTGTAGCATCAGCTCTGGATGAATTATTTGCAAAACTCTTTAGATTAGCTATAGGTTCTTTTGGCCACGTATTAATTACATCGATGGCTTGAATCATTTGGTCAAGATCTTTGTTTTTCTCTTTGGTTCGGTATTCAATTAAATACTTCTTCGCAACGTCATATTTACCTGTAGCATAGGCAGAATAGCCATGCGCGTAGATGAAAAACGACTCGATATTCGGAGATTTTATTAAGGAGTCTGTCATGCGGTATGCACGTTCAAAATCACCTACACTGAAATACGAAAAGGTTAGATTCTTGAATTGTTTTAACGAAAGTTTTTTGGTTCCTTGAAGCTTTTCATAGGCACTAATTGCTTTCGAATATTCATAGCGATTAAATAATTGATCTGCTTCCTCAAGGGTTTGCCCTATACTAACAAATGCCGTAAAAATAAAAACGGAAAAAAGAACCTTCATTAATTACCGGTATTGTAGATTCTATTACGTTTCAACCAAGGAATTGAAGAGTCTTCGGTTTTCTTCGTTCGGATTTGTAATTCCAAAAAGACTTCGTGTGATCCATTAGAATATCTAGCAATATCAGATAAGGTATAATCATAAGAATAACCGAATTTTAGCGGTCCGACTTGTCCACCAATTAATCCGACAACGTCTGCATTGTGTCTGTACGAACCTCCAATCCAAAAGTATTTATTAAAGGTAAAAAGCAAGGTTCCATCAAATTGAAAAACACCCGCCTCAATCGCTTGAACCATTACTGTGGGTTTGATTCCAAAGTTTTTAGTTATCTCAAAATGATATCCTCCAAGGAAATAATAGTGTCTAACCAATGGACTGTAAATACTTGAATCGAAATTGAATAAATCGCGGGTTTTCTCAACCATATTGTACGCAGAAATTCCGGCGAATCCTTTGTTTTTATAATGATAAAAAATCCCTGCATTGGCATCAGGTACAAATTGATTATTAAACCCTTTAAGTACCGTAGGATCATTGTCAATATAGGTGTCTAATTTATTTACATCAATAAAATGTTGTGTTAAGGATAATCCTAATCCAAAGCCTAATTTGTGATTATATGCTTTGTCTAATTGAAGGTGATACGCCCCTGAAAACGTAATACCAGTTCTTCTACTTGGTCCGGCTAAATCGTTATAAATGTTTGCCCCGATTCCCATTTTATCAGCCACTCTGCCATGAGCGGTTAAAAACTGAGTGGTTGGAGCACCTGGAAAATTAGTCCATTGTTTTCTGAAATTCAACTGAACAGGCGTATAGTCTTTTGATCCTACAGCACCCGGATTTAGAATGTACTCATTGAATAAATACTGTGAATTAAGTGAGACCTGCTGGGCTTGTACGTGTAGTGTAATCCCTAACAGAATGGCGATGGTATATAGTGTATTTCTCATTTTAATATGTTGATTGTTCCAGTGACAGGAGCTCTGTCTAAATAATTTAAGTTAATGATGTAATAGTATGTTCCGGCTGGCAACGCTCTTGAATCGTATGTTCCGTCCCATGGCGAATATGTGCCTTTTTGTTCAAATACTAAATTCCCCCATTTATTGAATATCGTTAGGCTTAAATCAGGATATAATGCCATGTTATCAATCACCCACGTATCGTTAACTTGGTCGTTATTCGGGGTAAAGCAATTTACTGGATCTATACAAGCAATCGGGTTAATGGGTACGACCACAGAATCTGTTCCTGTACATCCTAAGGCATCAGTAATAAGCACCGAATACAGGGTGTTTGATAAGGATTCATTCAGTGCATTTGTTGTGCCATTTGACCACAAATAAGTAAATAAACCAACACCACCCGTTGCTTCCACAAAGGCGCTACCATCTGCTTGGTCAATACAACTTACAGCGGTAGTTGTAATGTTACTGCTAATAGGTTCAGGTGAAACAATAACAATTTCTGCGGAGTCCGTACAATTCTTTGTATCTGTAACAAGCACGTTGTAGGTCCCAGATGGTAAATTAGTTATATCCTCGGTTACTTCACCCGTTGACCATTGGTAGGTATAGCCTGGATTACCTCCGAATACAGAAATATCTATGGCGCCATCTGTTCCTCCAAAACAAGTAACCATGACTTCATTGGTAGTAATATATAGTGAATCTGGTTGAGGAAGGATTATGAAATATTCATAAAAACAACCGTTAGAATCTATAATTTCTACTTGATAGGTATCCTGTGGAAAGTCGATTAAATCTTCTGTTTGTGCAGAAAGTGCAAATGTTGAATTAAACCAAGTAAACTGGTAAGGAGGTGTTCCACCAATCGTAGATAAATCAATGAGTCCATCACTCAATCCATAACAGGTAACAGGGGTTATCGATTCGTTTATCGTTAGGGCAGCAGGTTGATAAATGGTCATTGAATCAGTTGCAGTACACCCGTTAGCATCTGTTACAAGGAATGAATAGACACCTGCTGTAAGTGAATCATTTAAGGCATTACTTGATGCATTAGACCACGCATATGTATAAAGTGGAGTGCCTCCAGCTACCGATAAATCTATCGATCCGTTACTGCCATCTCGGCACGTTACATCTGCCGTGGTATATGAATACGAAATTGGGAATTGTGGTTCTGTTAACTCAATAGAATCTGATTTCAAACAACCGTTGGCATCTGTTATTGTTACTTGGTATGTTCCTGCAGGAATGGAAGACTGATCTTCTGAAGTAATCCCATTACTCCAAACATATGAATAGGGAGGTGTTGCTCCTAATGCCGTTAGATTAATACTTCCAGTACTGTCGCTATGACATAGAATGTTTATTCCGGTAAGCGTATTGTTTAGTGCTGTTGGTTCAGTTATCACAAAGGTGTCTGCAATGGAGCACCCGTTATTATCAACCACCAATACGGCATATGTTTCAGCAGGAATTGAGCTTAAATCCTCTGTGACATAAGCTAATAAATAGATTCCATTTGACCAATTGAAATCATAGGGTATGGTTCCCCCAGAAACTGATGTATTAATTGATCCATTCATGAACCCATTACAGGTTACATTCACTATGGAATTTGTAATGCTTAACGGAGCATTTGGTTGCGTCACATTCAAATTTCCGGATAAATTACATCCATTAAAGTCTGTGATTGTAAAGGAATACGTACCAGCGGATAAATTTGAAATCGTTGAGGTATTTTGTCCGCTTAACCAATTAAAAGTGTATGGTATTGTTCCACCTGCAGCATTGATTGCAATAGCACCCGTGGAGTTCCCAAAACATAAAATATTAGTAACAGTTGAAGTGGACGATAATGGTAATTCAGGTTCTGAGATTACTTGATTCATCGTTGAAACACACCCATTGGCATCCGTAATGGTAACTGTGAATGTGTCCGCTGGAATTTGAAGCAAATCTTGAGTTACCGCGATATTCTGATTAGCAGCGTTTACCCACGTATAGCTGTATGGAGCGTTCCCACCGCTAACACTAAGGTTAATACTTCCATCGTTTCCTCCATGACAATTAACATTTGTAAATGTTAATGAGCTAGAAACCACACTCGGTTGGCTTATCGTTGTGGAATTAGAAATAGAACATCCGTTAGCATCGGTAATACTCACTGTGTAGGTACTCGCCGGAACATTGGCTAGGGTGGAATTATTTTGTGCAAATACTGAACTAGTATTTTGCCAACTATATGCATATGGAGGGGTGCCACCCGTTGCTATAACCGAGGCAATTCCATTCGAAAATCCAAAACATGAAACCGATGTTGAGTTCATTTGCGAAGTAATAATTGTTGGCTGCGTTATGGTGTAATTTGAAGATTTTACGCATCCTTTGTTATCCGTAATAGTAACAGAATAATTACCTACAGTTAAGCCCGTGATGTCTTGATTGCTTGACCCAGTAGTCCATAAATAGGTATAAGGAGCTGTTCCTCCCCACGCTTGTAAATCGATTGAGCCATTCGATCCGCTGTAGCAAGCTACATTACTTAGCACCGCGGAATTGTTCAACATTTGATTCGGTTGAGTAACTTGATAACTGTTAGATAAGGTACACCCATTATTGTCTGTGATCTGAACGGCATACGTTCCTGCCGAAACATTTGACAGATCCTCTATGTTCGAAACAGTATTGCCTAGTGAATTAGTCCAAACGTATGAATAAGGAGGTGTTCCACCTAATGGGGTAATATTCACACCACCTGTGGATCCTCCAAAACAATTCACATTCGAAATTATTCCAGAATTACTCACTGGGCTTGGAGCAGATACCACATATGCACCATTTACCGAACATCCTGAAACGTTGTCGATTACATTAACAGTGTATGTACCCACACCTAATCCGAAATTGCTTGCTGTGTTATTTCCGTTAGACCAACTAATGGAATAGTTCCCGCTTCCACCCGAAATTGAAACCAAGGCCGAACCATTTGATTGACCGAAACAACTGACATTTGACCCCGACATAGTCAACGACGGGCAAGGGGGAGGGGTGTTATTCCCCCACGTCAGGAAAATTATTAAAGAAAAGAATAGTGTCTTTATGTACTTCATATTTAGCGAATAATGGTCAAGGTACCTGTAAGCTTTGATGTGGCAGGATCGTTAAGTTCAATAATGTAATAGTAAACTTCTGACGGCAATGGATTATTATTGTATGTTCCATCCCATGGGGTATAAAGTCCTTCTGATTTGAAAACAAGATTACCCCATTTGTTGAATACTTGTACCGAGGCATTCGGATATAAATACATGTTGTCTATTACCCAGGTATCATTAAATTGATCACCATTAGGTGTAAATGTATTTACTGGATTTACACAAGGAATTATACTAGGTAAAACTTCCACCGTGATCGTTGCGATGCAAGAGTTATCATCTGTAATGGTAGAAACATAGAATCCAGCACTCAAGTTTGAAATTGAAGGAACATTTTCACCGGAAGACCATGCATAAGTGTATGGTGCAGTACCACCATTAACAGTTAACGAAATCGCTCCATCCGCTTGATCAACACAACTCACATTAATAACTTCTGTACTTATAAGAAGTGAATCTGGTTGATAGACATTTCCTGCAATTGAATCGACACACCCTTGATTATCTGTGATTAGAACACTGTAATACCCAGCAATTACATTCGATAAATCTTCAGTCAAGAATTGTCCATTATTCCAATTGAACTGATACGGAGGAGTAGAACCTGTTACGGTTAAATCAACCATTCCCGTGGCACTTTGATAACATAGTGCATCCGTAGTTTGGATTCCAAGGTTGAACGGTGTTGGTTCGTTCACTTGAACAATGGTGTCAACAACACACCCTTTATCGTCCGTTATCACGAAAAGATATGACCCTACAGTGATAGAATCTAAGCGTTCACTTGGATTGTTAAGTAGGATATTGTTTTGATTGCCCCAATTAAAATAATATGGTTGGGTGCCTCCTGTAATCGTCATTTCAATTATACCATTTGAATATCCGTGACAGGAAGGATCAGTAACATTAATCGAAACATTTAATCCTTGTTGTGGCTGCTGTACATTTGCACCGCTAAAGGCTGTACATCCGTGATTATCTGTTACTAGAATTGAATACGCACCGGCTAATACATTATCAATCTCTGTTGACGTGGCACCGTTACTCCAAGCATATTGATACGGAGCTGTTCCACCTACTACCATTGCACTTACCGAACCAGTACTCATGCCGAAACAAGCTATGGGTGTCGTTTCAGTCATCACCGCAAGAGGTGAGGAAGGTTGATTTATTTCTACGGTCATTGTCTCTGAACATCCGTTGGCATCAGTAACCGTTAAGGTATATGACCCAGCTATAATTCCGCTTAGGTCTTCACTGGTAGCCCCATTACTCCAAGAAAAAGAATACGGAAGGGTTCCACCTAAAATAGTTGCGTTAATTGAACCCGTATTGTTACCGTGGCAGAGTACGTCAATTTTTGTATTTGTAATTGACAAGGCCGTTGGTTGAGTAATAATAGCAGTAGATGAATCAATACATCCGTGACTATCCGTAACAATGGTTAAATACGTTCCAATACCAATCGAACTAATATCCTCTGTGGGTGCGGCATAAATTTGTGAATTTTGATTTATCCAACTCGAAGTGTATGGAGCTGTTCCACCAGAAATGTTTGCGTTAATTGAACCGGTTTGATTTCCAAAACAATCGACCATACTTGGTAACGTGCTCACATTAAGCGGAGCAATCGGTTGTGTTAGGGTAATCGATTGGTTAGCCAAACATCCGTTTTGATCTGTTACAGTTACGTTGTATGTTCCAGCCAATAAATTTTGGATGCCTGTATTGGATGATCCGTTTGACCATGCCAAAACATACGGTGAAGTACCTCCACTAACAACCGCGTTAGCGGAACCCGTAGCATTTCCAAAACATAAGATATTTACACCGGTTAAATTAATGGCTAACGCAGCATTAGGTTGTGAAATGGAATAGTTAAATGCCGCATTACAAGTATTGGCATCCGTAATACTAAGTGAATAAGCACCAGCGGCTACATTAGTTAATGCACTGTTTGTAGAACCATTATTCCATGCATAAGTGTATGGAGCAGTTCCACCGGAGATTCCGGGTTGTATTGCGCCATTCGTTCCGTTAAAACAACTTACTGCAGTGATTTGTGGAATTGATTGCAACCCTTGAGCGGGTTGAGAAATTGCTGAAGTCAAACTTGCAGAACAGCCATTGGCATCGGTCGCAACAAGGGTATAGCTGCCACTAGATATATTCAATAAATCTTCCGTGGTTTGAGGAATAAGGACTCCATTGCTTGCATTCCATTGGAAGGTATATCCAGGTGTTCCTCCCGCAGTAGTTATATCAATTGCTCCAGTAGATCCTCCATGGCACGCCACATTGGTTAAGTTTGCACTAAGCGACACCGCTGAATTTGGTTCTGTGACGATATACGATTGAATATCCGTACAATTATTTGCATCCGTAATGGTTAGTGTATACGTACCAGCTGCTATTCCTTGAATGTCTTCGCTGGTTTGACCTGAACTCCAAGAATAACTGTAAGGCGTAAGGCCGCCACTTGCACTGACATTTATATTGCCGTTTGTTCCACCAAAACAGTTAGTATTCGTTGTCGCAGCAAATTGAACAATGTCGCTCGGTGCAGTTATAGCGGCTGAACTTGTCGTAGTACATGAATTGGCATCTGTAACCGTTATAGTGTAGTTACCTATGCTTATATTGGATAAGTCTTCTGATAAAGACCCGTTATTCCAGCTGTAGGCATATGGAGACGTACCGCCGGATACAGTTGCATTGACCGCTCCATTTGAAACACCGCCAAAGCAAGTAACGTTGGTCGCTTGTAAATTCGCCTGAAGTGGGTATGCTGGTTGTGTTACAATGCCACCTGTCAATAATTGACAACCATTTGCATCAATGATTTGCGCCTGATATGAGTTAGCAGAGACGTTGGTTAACGCTGGTGTGGTAGCGCCATTGGTCCATAAATAGGAAAGGGGATAGGCTACGTTGTTAAATGCTAGCGAGACTGAACCATTATTTCCACCAAAACAACTTACTGGTGTTGTAGTGGCAGTCGCTGACAAGACGTCGGCGGTCATAGAAAATGGACTAAACGAATAGGCTTGGAATCCTCCCAAAGACCATGTTTGATTAAACCAATCATAAGAAAATGATCCAATAGGGATTGAGGTTGACCATACTGGACCAACACTGAACGTATAACCAGGCCATCCAATAGCTGGTATGGTAAATGCAGGAGTACAAACTGAAGTTGAACACCAATTGATACCAAACCAATAGGCGCCGCATGGATAATAAATAGGTATACAAATTTCAGGAACATAAATGGCTGGTGTTATTTGAACTGCAGGGATGCTAAATCCAAAGGCTAAAGCACTCATTAAAAATTCAAAACTAACCACATCATAGGTGTGATTAGTAATCATGCCGTTAATCGTATAGGTAGGTGTGATATTAACTGTTTCAAAATAACAAGGGAATTTATATTGTAAACTCATCCCCACCGGGAAATTGATTATACTGCTTGTTGCCCATGGGCCTGCGGTATTATTATTTGGATTTAATATGCGATAGGTAACTGGAACAGGAAATGCAAAAGAAACATAAACTGTTGGGTCGAAATTAAAACATTGATTATTGGTTATGTTGGCGTCAAAACTCGCGTCAAAGAAATTCCAACTTACACTGGCAATTCCGAAATCTTGTTCACCAGCCAAATTTTCCATGACTATACTCACATAAGGTATATTCATTGCACCAATCAAATCGAATACATTTAAATTCAAATTAAAATAGGTTGAATCTCCACAAGCATCCAGTTGAGTACCATTTATGGAGCTTTCGGTACTAACATATGGAATAGTTATTTCTCCAGATAACCCATAATCACCGAGGGCATCTGGTAGGGGATAGGGTAAAAATGCTTGAGTGAAAAGTGGGCCAATCCCTAGCCCAGAAAGCATAGAAACACCATTCGCATTAACAGTAACTAAATTGATATTTATTAATCCCGTGTTGAACGCCGGGATAATTGGAAATGTGGCACAACTGAATACGCAAACTGTTGCACTGGCAGAAGCCCCTAATTGAAAATAAACATCCCATTTGGCTTCACCCATGGAAGGGTAAAATGAGGTTATTTCCGCAGCGGGATCCAAGGTGTAGTTGGTAGCTACTGTTACAGTATCTCCTTGATCATACGTATTATCGGTAGGGGTTGTAATGGTTGCATCAATCGGATAATCAACGTCTAACGTACCCGTTGTAAACCCTTGTAAGCTGATTTTACTCCCGATCACACCAGAAATCGACCCCTGTAACGCAGCGCCAAATGAGAAGCCCGCCACTTGTCCGATCATCGCATTCCCGGTATTAAATGACGTATTCCAAGGCACATTAAATAAGGTGATTTCTTGATCTATTGAAAAGGGACTCCAATTAGGTCCCCACATGTTTTGATTTGATGTATTAAACGGTACATGATGGTTAACAACCTGTTGGCTGAAAAAAGAATGACCTAAACAAATGAAAACGAAAATGAGTAGGCTATTTTTCATCAGTGACAGTTGATTTTATCGAATTGATTATTCCTGAAATTTCCTTCTCAATAAGCGGTTCAAACATTTGTGGATAGGTGATATTCAACCACAAACTCCGGTTCAAGTCACCACTGAAAACAATATATCGAATATGTGGCAATTCATTCAAAACAAAGTTCGATTTATAGTATCTACCTGAAACATTGTTAGTTGAAGTAAAATTTTTCTCCTCCACTAAGGTTAATCCATTTGCTGCGAAAAAATCTGGAGTCATTCCAGCACACAGCCGAATGAAATTAATGTTTTCTATAGATGTCATAACTATCGAAGTGGCTGAATTTAAATGGAGATATCCATTAAAACTTGTTGATGAAACAAAACCTTCAGGAACAGTAATAAGTCTCAAGTCGGCAGGGCATTGAACGGGTGTTGGATACTCCGTTTTAGTGTTTTGCCCGTTTATTGGTGTTATCTGTCCTTGAACATTCACTGTGTAGCAACACGAAATTAAAAATAGGAAAAAGAAGCGTAAGAAGGTATGGTGTAGATTAGACATGGACTTGTTACAAAATTTTGCCAAAGTTATGTTAAATCTTTCGGATTACTGTTGATAATCATTAAACAATTGGGCATTCATAACTATTAGCTGAAATCATCGCGTTTTCAAGTTTTTTAATGGATATTTGCACTAATTTCCGCAACTAAAATTGGCAAAATGAAACGCATTTTATTCCTAGTCCTTCTGTTTATTACATACTTAGCTAAGGCGGGGTCATTTTATTGGATTGGAGGAAGCGGTTCTTGGTCATCAACATCAAATTGGTCTTTAATCTCTGGGGGAGCAACAGCAGGGTTTATTCCGACAGCAGGTGATTCCGTATATTTTGATGCGAATTCTGGTTTAACTGCAGCAAGTAATGTAACCTTAGATCTTTCTATTGATGTTGCAACGTTTGACTTCTCCGGAGCAAACATAGCCTTTCAATTTCAATGTGCCTTGCCGTCCATAACTGTTTCTACTTCACTTAGAGGTTCGATAAATCCTACATTTACCGGTTGGACAGGTTTTTGGAATCTTACAACAAACACCACCGGATCACTTATTTCCAACGGACGAATTTGGACAAACGACATTAAAATGGTTGGAAGTGGGACAATAAATATGGGCACGATTACATCAAATGCGGATTTATATTTGAATTCTGGTTCGATTAACCTCTCCGGTAGCACTTCTAGTATTGCGAATTTTTATTCATTAGGAGTAAATATTAGATCCATCAACCTTACGAATACCATCTTGAGCCTTACAGGAAACGTTTGGAATGTAAGCTCCACGAATTTCTCTATCCTTCATGCCAACGGCCGAATTAACCTTAATAATATTGGTACAACGGTGTTTACAGGGGGTGGTAAAAATTACAACGAATTGCGCTTAAATTCCGGCCCTGTTACTGTGGTTAATAACAACCATTTTAATTTGATTCGTTCAATTACCCTTGGTAATACCATCAATATAAATAATGGGGATGTTCTTTCTTTAGACTCTTTAATTACACCAGGCTCTTGTGCAAATAAAACACAACTTAAAGCACTTACAGCGGTTGGACAAGTAGCTGAATTCATCAAAACCGGCCATCCTATATTTACAGGGCAAAATCTTTCAATTAATCGCGTTCAAGCAATTGCCGCTCCTTCACAGATTTATAACATAGCGCTTTCTGATACCTTGAATCTAGCAAGTGGTTGGTCATACGTTGGTTCAAAATTCTATTGGACAGGTAATTCTGGAAACTATTCAAGTAATTCTCATTGGTCTCTTACCAGTGGGGGGATTGCTACATCTTGTTTTCCTGGTAAATTGGATTCCGTTTATTTCGATGCACTTTCTTTTTCGTTGCCCAATCAACAGGTTACCTTTGATGTAGCTCCTCAATTTGCCTATATGTCTTGGGCGTCACTTAACCAGCCAACTGTAGGCTTAATGCAGACAGACATGTACGCTTTTGGTGATTTGATCCTGGATTCTCAATTGGCATTAAATCAAGGTACTCCCTCCGCAGCTATTATTTTCCGGGACCAAGCTACATTAACATCAAACAGTTCGATAATCAATGCCAACATTAGTGTGGTAATGTTGAATCCAGCAGATTCGCTTATATTAAATGGAACCCTTCAAATGACCGATTCCGTTAATTTCTCTGTCTTTAATGGTGGACTTAATACGATGAGTTACAATGCGAATTTCGGGTACTTCTCTGTAAATAATCAGCTCTCCACAACGTTTCAGCGCGTGAGATTTGGCAATTCCAACATTAATATTTCACGTAATTTCACATCCACAGGAACCACCGCTAACTTTCAGTTTTATGCAGGGAATTCAAAAATTTACATTGGTTCACCGTCCTCTGAAAACAACCTAAGAACTGCAAACCTTTCGTTTAATGAGGTAACATTATATTTCCCGAAATATGCAATTAGTGTTGGACCGAATGTGGTGACTCAGCCTCAAAAATTGGAAGGTAACAATGTGTTTAAAAAACTAAGAATTCTTCCAGGTAGTTATGTTCAAATGCAAGGTGGATCTACACAAACAGTTATTGATAGTTTAGTCATGAACGGGAATTGTCAGGATTCAATTTACCTGTATTCAAGTAACCTAGCATCTTCCGCAATGTTTGTGAAAAACACTCCTGGAAATGTGACCGCAACGTGTATTGACTTTAAATCAGTAGGGGCGTCAGGAACGGCAACATTTACCGCGTATTTTTCTACGAATTCCGGTGCGGCACCTGCAATTGCTAGTTGGAACCTTTCTGCTACCCCCGCAGTTACCGCAGGATTTACAGCTGTTGGCCCCTTCTGTTATAACGATACCACCTTCTTTACAAATACCTCAAGTAGTTTTTCAGGTAATCCAAATGATGTTAGTTACTTGTGGTACTTCGGGGATGGTTCAAATTCGTTCTATGCCGATTCCGGGTATGTCGGAGTGCCTACGCCATGTACGCCTTGTGCGGGAGATAGTGTTCTAATAATAAATGGGGTTCAAGACACCAGTGCACATATCTTTGAAGGTTATGGTAGCTTTAATGTAGTGTTGATTGCAGAATACACGAATTATTGTGTAGACACTGTTCAGCAGACGATTCAAATTAATAATCCGGATATATTTGTGATTTCCTCCGACGCCGACACCACGATTTGTGCTGGAACTAATGTGATTTTTAACATAGGAAGTTCAAGTAATTTGCACACCTATGCCTGGTACCTAAACGGAAATCTTTTAAATAATCCGCCTACGGTTAACGATACACTTTATCAAACGTCAATACTCCAAAATAACGATACCGTAAGTTTTGTGAGTATAGAAAATGGATGCCCAAGTGCGATGCAACCGACCTTTGTATTTACGGTAAATCCGGCGCCTGTCGTTGCTCTTGCCTCGAATGATCTAGACAATACGATTTGTGCTCAAAGTGCGATCACCTTTACCGCTTCAGGTGCTCAAGAGTATCGCTTTCTTAAGAACAATGTGCCTGTATCGGGTTTTACATTAAACCCGACCTACACCACCTCGGCTTTAGTGAATGGGGATGTGATTAAGGTTATTGGGAAATATACGTCCACTGGATGTGTAGATACATCTGCTGCAATTACAATCCAGGTGAACCCCCTTCCAATCGTTACATTGGCTACCTCGGCCGCAAGCAATGTGATTTGTGATAATCAAAGTGTGACCTTCACCGGGGGAGGTGCAAATACGTATCAGTTTCTATTGAATCATGTCCCAACAGGTGTACCAGGCGTTAATACCTACACAACCAATGCATTGGCAACGTTCGATACGATTCAGGTAATTGGTATTTCGTCCTCAGGATGCTCGTCTATTTCGCCTCAATCTTTTGGTTTTGTTGTAAACAGTTTACCTAATGTAAGCTTAACATTCAATGACCTCGACACGTCGATTTGTCAAGGAACCCAAGTAAACTTTAACGCAAGTGGAGGGGTACTCTATCAATTCTATCTAAATGGTGTTCCAACCGGGCCATTAAGTGCAACGAATACGTACAACACGAATGCCTTAGCAAACAACGACCAACTCTTTGCAACAGGAGTGTTTAATGGTTGCCAGAATTATAGCGATACCGTGGTATTTGAAGTATTAGCTGTACCAACAACATCAATGGTTTCAAATGATTTAGATTCAACGGTTTGTCAGAATACGTCAGTCATATTTACCGCTTCTGGAGCTTCTGTTTATGAGTTTTTCGTAGCTGGGGTTTCCCAAGGTGCTCCAAGCGCTACAACCTCGTTTTCAACGAATGCACTCCAAAATGGTCAAAGCGTTTCTGTACTTGGTTCAATTGGCGTATGTACCGTTGTTTCAAGTATTCCTTTTACCATTCTACCACTTCCTAATGTGCCGATTTTCTCAAATAATCCGCAGAACACCTTGTGTGCAGGACAGGCGATTGGCATCAACGGTGCGGGTGCTTCCCAATACCAACTTTACGTGAATGGAAATCCTTTCGGACCTCAACAGGCATCCGCTTCCTTTAGTCCAATTCTTCCTGTTGGTACAAATCAACTTAGTATTCAAGGTGTTGGAGCAAATTCTTGTGTTTCTTCCAGCCCTACTCTAAATGTTCAAGTAAACCCTATACCTGTAATCACCCTTCAAAGCTCGGATTTTGATAATATCTTCTGTATCGGTGATACCGTTACTATCACAGCATCAGGTGCGAATCAGTTTCAATTTTATTTAAATGGAGCTTCACAAGGAAGTCTAAGTAATACAAATACTTATTCATCTAATAATTTTACCAATGGACAAACGCTTACCGTTTTAGGAAGTTCATTGGGGTGCACCGCTACGTCTGCACCAATGACCTTTACAGTAAATGCCATTCCAACCGTAATTGTCACAAGTAACGACCCGAACAATGTGTTCTGCCAAGGAGATAACATAACTTATCAAGCTTCTGGTGCCACCACCTATACGCTTAGTTTGAATGGTCAGTTATTAGGGCCCCCAAGCGCAGTAAATACAGTTGCAATGCAATCGTATCCTGCGGGTTCATACCTCCTTCAAGTTACAGGGGCAAGTAATGGGTGCTCAAATCAATCATCGGTTAACATTCAGATTAACCCGAATCCGGTAGTTACATTGTCAAGTTCCAATGGCGGCAATGCGGTTTGTAGTGGGCAGAATATTACCTTCAATGCAAATGGTGCCACCCAATATCAGTTTCAGTTGAATGGTACTAATATTGGCGTTCAATCTGGAACGAATTCATTACAACTAAATAATTTATTAAATGGTGATGTTGTTGGTGTAATTGGTACCTCGAATTTAGGGTGTGTTCATACCAGCGTAATCCCTGCATTTGTCGTTAATCAAACCCCAACAACTACATTGACTTCTACGGAATTAGATTTAGCATTGTGTGCGGGTACTCCGGTAGTTTTTACCGCAAATGGTGCCTCGAATTATCAGTTTTTTGTGAATGGGGTGTCTCAAGGACCCGCATCTCCAACTTCGACATTAACACTAAGTAACTTACAGGATAATGATTTGGTCGAGGTACTTGGGTCAAATCAAAATTGTACCGATTATTCTCCATCATTACTCTTCAATGTGTATAGTTATCCAAATGTTACTATTGCAAATCAAGGGGGTAATCAAATATGCGTAGGCGATGCCGTGAATGTTATCGCATCCGGAGCAAATAATTATCAGTTTTTACTGAATTCAGTGGCAATTGGCCCTAATTCAACCAATAACACCTTTACTGGAACATTGAATAATGGTGATACATTATCCGTGATCGGTGAAACGTTTGGATGCAGTGCAGTGGCAATAACACCAATTTCGCTTGTTGTTTATCCGTATCCTACGTTAATCGCATCGTGTGATGATATTGATTTGACCATTTGCCTTTTAGATACGGTTAATTTTAGTGCTACTGGTGCTATGAGTTATTCCTATATACACAACAGTGCTGCTCCAAATATTACCGCCAATGGTCTGTTTTCTATAAATGATTTACTACCTGGTGATACGATATTAGTTCAGGGCTTTAACGGTACCTGCCCTTCGATTATAGATACCTTTATTTTCAATGTTAATTCAATGAGTTTGTCCCTGTCAACGCAGCCGCAACCCTTAATTTGCAGCGGATCAACCTTAGATTTTCAAGCCACGGGAGGTTCAACGTATTTATACTACATCAATGGGGTGTCCCAAGGTTCTTTTGGACCTTCTGGTCAATTCAGTAGCAGTACATTTCAGGATAATGATCAAGTTACCTTTACGGCCTTTAACCAAGGTACTGGATGTTATCAGCCATTTAATGACACCTTGTTAATCGATGTGATGCCATCACCTATCATTACGAATAGTTCGCCCCTTACGTTTTGCGAGGGAGATTCAGTGATTTTGTTTTCTAACTCAACTTCCAATAATGAATGGACAACTGGAGGACTTCCAGTAGCACAAACTACGGATTCTACCCTGGTCGTTTATCAAACGGGGAATGTAACATTAACTCAAAATTCATCGGTATTAAATCAAACCTATTCGTTTGGATATAACGCGAATGGAATGTTTGGAGATGGAACCAATCAGAGCATTGCCCTTCCTACTGAAATGAATGCTAATTTATCGCTCGAAGAGCTTTCTTCCGGCTGGAATTTTGCGCTCGGTAGAGATGCAGCAGGACAGGTTTACTCGTGGGGTAATAATTCAAACGGTCAGCTTGGAAATGGAACATTTACTTCGTCCAACATCCCTGTGTTAATGCCTTCCCTTTCAGCAGTTAAATCCCTTGCGAGTTCTGAAAATAGCGCCATGGTGGTAACCAATGCAGGGAATGTATATGTGTGGGGGAATAATACCTATGGACAACTAGGTACAGGGAACACGTCAATTTATAATTTCCCATACCTAAATCCAGCGTTACAAAACATCGATACTATTGTCGGTGGAAGAAGACACTTCTTGTGCTTGAGAACCGATGGTACTGTACTCGCTTTTGGAAATAACACCTTTGGACAGTTAGGACTAGGAAACCTTAATTCTACTGCTGTTCCAGTGGTCATTCCGAACCTATCTGGCATTGAGAAAATTGGAGTAGGTGAATTTCATTCTTTTGCAATTGACTCAAGCGGTAATTTGTTTGTTTGGGGTAATAATGCGAATGGGCAACTTGGATTGAGCGATAACCTTAATCGAGTTATTCCTACTGTTTCTTCGTTCAAACAAGCGATTCAGATAAGCGGTGGTGCTGATTTTTCAGTGATCTTAAAATCAGATGGATCCGTTTGGTCCACCGGTAAAAATAATGTTGGGCAGCTCGGATTAAACGATAATGTAGATAGGAACTTTCCCGAGAAAGTTGCAATTACCGGAGTGCATCGTGTTTCTTGTGGGCAATACCACACCTTACTTTTAAGAAACGATTACTCGGTGTTTGGGTTTGGAGATAATACTGAATCTCAACTTTCTACCGGAGTGAATACTTCTGCACCAATTCACATTTCAACATTACATGGAACAACATTCATTGAATCTGGTAAATCAACATCGCATGCCATAGCAGGGATCATTGCAAGTTGTACCGCTTCCACGGTCTCTATCACCGCAAATAATGCACCGGTTCCGGTTATAACCATCAATAATGGAACGCTAACAACAAGTGCTGTGGGAATTTCATATCAATGGTATTTTGGTGGTCAAGAAATTGAAAACAGTAATTCGGCAACGTATGTGCCAATAACACCAGGGTACTATACCGTAGAAGTTACCTACCCGTCTGGATGTACAGCCACATCAATTCAATTCGCCTTTGGAATACAGAACATTGATGAACTTAAGGTAACCAAAACAAGGATTTATCCGGTTCCAACGAATTCAGAATTAACGATTGAGTCACTTACCAATGAATTATTGTCGGATGTTGAAATTCTCGATGCCTTTGGTCGTGTAGTATTGCTTGTTCCTTCTACAGGTATTACCAAACAAACCGTGCAAGTTGGGATGTTGTCTCCGGGAACTTATGTTGTTTCCTTGAAGAATGGCGAAAAACTAAGGTTCATGGTTTCTCATTGATCCATTTATTCTACTTTCGTGCATGCTGTCTCGAATTTTTATACTCCTCATTAGTTTAGTTTCTAGCTCTACAATCATTGCTCAAAAGCAAGTAATTGATCACAATGCCTATGCTCGATGGAATCGAATCGATAAGGTAAAGCTTTCTAATCAGGGCGCTTGGTTAACCTTTGAAGTATTGCCCATGAAAGGCGATGGGTACTTGCATTGGCAGCATGTTCCTAGCGGAGCTAAAGATTCTATGTTCGCTGCTAAAGAGTTGCAAATGAATGAATCTGGTTCTTTAATGGCTTGGCGACGAACTCCGGGTTATGATACCTTGAGAATTTGTGAGTTGAATAAAATAGATAAAAAGAAGTGGCCAAAAGATACCATGGTGGTTTATAATTCGATCAAGGATACGCTACGGAAAGAAGCTCAGGTTAAAAGATTTCAAGTGGCGGAGTCTGCCGATTATTTGGCGTTTTTAAAAGAACAAAACGATAAACCTCAATCCTCTACGGTGGAATCCCCAAAGAAATGTTGGTTTCATAAGAAAGAAAAACCAACTGAGCAAGTCAAAGAAATCAAATCAGACGGGACCACTTTGGTTTTGGAAACCTGGGATTACCGCTTATTTCGAGTGAATAATGCGACCGATTTCTTGTTGTCAAGGCAGGGGAACTTGGCTTACATTACCCAAGAAAAGGGAAAACGAGACACCTCAACGCTTTGGGTTCTTACCCCGGACGCACTCTTACCCATCAAGGTAGGTAATCAGCACTTCAGCATTAAAAACCTTCAATGGAATAAAGAAGGAACTTCCCTAGCTTTTCTCTATTCTTCAGACACCAATAAAGTGAAGCAGTATGAATTGGGAGTTTACTCTTTACTCAAAGATTCCTTGATTACCTTCGGCGATTCAAGCACCACAAAATCCTACGGTTTTAAAGGAATCAATGACAAGGTTCAGCCTATATTTTTTGATTATTTACCCTATGTGAAATTTACGCTCAGCGATCGAATTGTTTTTCAGAAAGATACCTTGTTGGAATCAGAAAAGGTTCGCTTAGACCTATGGTCTCCGCAAGATCTAACTCTACAACCACAGCAGTTACTGGAAATCAAAGACGGGGATAAACGAGGTGAATTGGTCGCAATGAACCTTACTGATTTTACCACCCAAACATGGTGTTCGGATTCCTTGCGTTGTTCCTTGAATATTCACAGTCAAAGTAATTTTACCTTGGTTTATCATGATGAACCTTATGCGATTCAAGCACAATGGAAAAACCCATCCCTGAACGATGTGTATCGCTTAGACCTTCGAACAGGAGAACACGTGCTACTTAAAAAGGCAGTCGCCTATGCAGGGCATCTATCCAACGATGGCAGTTTATTTACCTATTTCGACCCGAACCGTAAAAATCACTATGTACTTCAAATCGACCAAAATTTGAATGAAATCTGCATGAGTTGTTCAGTAAAAGAGCCTTGGGAAGAAGACCTGAACGGACAACCCATGGATCCTGGTCCCGCAGCAACCTATGGGTTCAATGCGAATGGTGACGCCTATTACTATGCTTCGCAAGATAATATCTATGAGTTTGATCTACGCACGAAACAAAACCGCTGTTTAACCTTCGACGATACTAAAACTACAGATTGGGAATGGATTAAATGGAATTCAGACTCAATCAATGTAGCATGGAATAGTGGTTATTTTCAAGCGAGGAATCGCACCACAAAAAAAGTATCTATTTGGATGGCAACGCCTTCATTTTTACTTCAAATGGTGGATCGGGGAGATTTCAAAGTATTGTCTTTCACTAAAGCAAAAGATACATCCGTGTATGTGCTTCGTCGCATGCGGGTGGATCAGTTTCCTGATGTTGAAGTTGGCGGAACCTTTGGCTTATTTAGAAGAGCCTCCTGGGTAAATCCTCAACAGTCAACATACAATTGGGCTACGGCTGAACTTGTTCGATGGAAGAGTTATAATGGAATTAATTTAGAAGGAATTGTATACAAACCGGAGAATTATAACCCGGCAAAAAAATATCCACTCTTGGTGTATTACTATGAATTGAACGGAGATAACTTACATAGTTATCGTGGTCCCGCACCGACAGCAAGCACCATTAATCCAACAGAGTATGCGTCTGCAGGGTATTTAGTGTTGATTCCAGATATTCGATATAAACCAGGGTATCCAGCTAAAGGAGCGTATGATTGCATTATGAGTGGAACCGATTACATGCTTAAAAATTATTCGATTGATTCTACACGCATGGGCTTGCAAGGTCAAAGCTGGGGAGGGTATCAAACGGCCCAACTCATTACGATGACGAACCGATACAAGGCGGCAATGGCCGGAGCACCGGTAAGCAATATGTTCTCCGCTTACGGGGGTATTCGTTGGGGGAGTGGCTTAAACCGTCAGTTTCAATATGAATCTACACAAAGTAGAATTGGGGCAAGCATCTGGGAACGCCCTGACTTGTACATAGAAAACTCGCCAATTTTCCATTTGCCTAAGGTCAATACACCCTTACTCGTAATGGCAAATGATAAAGATGGTGCCGTGCCGTGGTATCAAGGCATTGAGTTGTATACGGGACTTCGCAGGTTGGGAAAACCTTGTTGGATGTTAAACTATAACGACGATGACCATAACCTAACGCGCTTACCCAATAAAATGGATTTAAGCATCCGCATGCGTCAATTTTTTGATTTTTACCTAAATAATGGTGAACAACCCTTATGGATGAAAGAAGGAATTGAAGCGCGAGAAAAAGGAAAAGAATTTAAGTATTAACGGATAATTAATATCACTATGGAATACCTAAAGAACTTCATTGACGGGGCCTATCATGCGCCAGTTTCTGGACAATATTTAGACAATGTAAATCCAGCAACCGGGGAAGTTTATTCCCAAATTCCGCGATCAGGAGCGGATGACCTAACAATGGCCGTGAATGCCGCTGAGCGTGCCTTTCCCATATGGTCAGGGATGTCCGTGAATGAACGAAGTGCGATTTTACTGCGTTTAGCCGCAGGCATTGAAGCGCGTATGGATGAATTTGTTGTGGCAGAATCTCGGGATAATGGTAAACCCGAAAAGTTAGCGGCACATGTAGATATCCCGAGGGCGGTATCGAATTTTCATTTTTTTGCTACGGCAATAGAACATTTTTCTTCGGAGTCACATTACATGGAAAAGGTTGGGATTAATTTTACTACCCGGCGCCCGATAGGAATTGTCGGTTGTATTTCACCGTGGAATCTTCCCTTGTACTTATTTTCTTGGAAAATCGCTCCAGCCTTAGCGGCAGGAAATTGTGTGATCGCTAAGCCAAGTGAGATTACGCCTTATACTGCTTACTTGCTTGGAAAAATCGCAAATGAAGCGGGAATGCCTCCTGGTGTATTGAATATTTTGCACGGAACAGGCCCGGAGATTGGGAATGAAATGGTGGCTCACCCGAAAATTAAGGCAATTTCCTTCACCGGTGGAACAGCGACAGGTCAACACATTGCTCGTGTTGCCGCACCTATGTTTAAAAAACTTAGCCTCGAATTAGGTGGAAAAAATCCAACCATTGTTTTTCAGGATGTGGACATAAAACAGACCGTGAAAGAAATCTTCAGGTCATCCTTTTCTAACCAAGGTCAAATCTGTTTATGCGGATCAAGAATTTTTGTCCATCAAGCTATTTATGAGGAATTTAAAACCTCCTTTGTGGATTGGGTATCTTCCGCGAACGTAAGTTATCCCGCAGATCCTAATGCGCAAATCGGTGCCGTTGTCTCTAAGGGGCATATGGAGAAAATCCTCGGATATATTGAATTAGCTAAAGAAGAAGGAGGACGTGTTTTAACTGGCGGTGTACGAGTTCACCTGGAAGCACCTTATCAGGATGGGTACTACCTTGCACCTACAGTTATTGAAGGCCTTCCCAATTCCTGTAGAACAAACCAAGAGGAAATTTTTGGACCCGTCGTTTCTATCATGCCCTTTACTGAGGAGTCGGAGGTACTTGCGATGGCAAACGACACCAAATATGGCTTAGCCGCTTCGGTTTGGACCAAAGACTTAAATGTGGCACATCGTATGGCTGATCGCCTGGAAATGGGAATTGTTTGGGTGAATTCTTGGTTGATTCGCGACCTCAGAACTCCTTTTGGTGGTATGAAAGATTCAGGGGTAGGTCGTGAAGGAGGGTGGGAAGCATTACGGTTTTTTACAGAACCGAAGAATATCTTTATCAAGTATGAGTAAGCACTGAGCTTGAATTAATCTTCAACTGCAATCACCGCGCTTATTTCAGGAACGGCTTTTTTTATTGTTTCTTCTATTCCGCCACGTAAGGTTGATTGTTTCATGGAACAGTCCTTACACGAACCCGTCAAGCGAACTTTTACAATGCGGTCTGATGTTACTTCAACCAGTTCAACATCTCCGCCGTCGTCGTTTAGAAATGGCCGAATTAATGAAATAGCTGAATTCACTTTTTGTTCAATACTTTCCATTGATACTTATTGTTTTATAGTGTTTAAGCGTGTTGTAAAGTTATGAACTAATTCGTCAAATGCCAATCCAATTACCGACCCTTTCTGAAGGACGGCAGGGCGTCCTACATCACCCGCTTCACGTATGCTTTGAACCAATGGAATGGCACCAAGAAATTCGATTCCCATCCCGTTTGCTAAATTCTTTGCACCGTCTCTTCCAAAAATGTAGTATTTATTATCTGGTAATTCTTCGGGGGTAAACCAAGCCATATTTTCAACGATTCCAACAATTGGAACGTTTAATCCATCCACCCTAAACATGTTGATTCCTCTTCGAGCATCAGCAAGAGCCACTTCTTGTGGTGTGCTAATGATAACAACACCGTCCAATGGCAAGGTTTGTAGCAATGATAAATGAATGTCTCCTGTACCTGGAGGCAAATCGATGAGTAAATAATCAAGTTTCCCCCAATTCCCTTCGGTAATCATCTGAGTTAAGGCCTTAGAGGCCATAGGTCCGCGCCAAACTACAGCATTTTCTTGATCTGTAAAGAAGCCAATGGATAGAAGCTTTACATTATGGTTTACAACCGGTTCTATCAAAGATTTACCGTTTACCTCAACCATCGTTGGACGTTGACCAACAACGTCGAACATAGTCGGCATACTTGGTCCATAAATGTCCGCATCAATTAGGCCAACCGTGAATCCTGCTTGAGCTAATCCCACGGCTAAATTGGCTGTTAGCGTAGATTTACCCACGCCTCCTTTTCCTGACGCAATCGCCACTACATGGGTTACTTCCGGAAGAACGCTCCGTCTTCCTTTTCGCTCCGTGCCGGTAACTGCTTTTACTTCGCATTCAATGCGCACATCCTCCCCTAATTCTTTCGTTAATCTAAACCGAATGGCTTCTTCCATGCGTTTTCGAGCATGTAACGCAGGATTAATACTGTTCACTTGAATATAAACACGGTCAGTATCTATTTCAATATTCCCAACCAAATTGGCACTGACGATATCTTGTTTTGATTCTGGGTCCGGGATGTTTGCTAATGCGTTTAATACGGCTTCTCTTGAAATCACTCGGGTTTGATTTTAAAGGATTTTACTGACTTTTCCATGAGATCAATTACGGGTTTACTGTCACCGCCCGCTCTATTCTTAATCTCATAATAATAATCACCAAGTTTAGTTAAACTGTAAATGTGATATGAAACATGCTTGTATTTTGGAACGTTGATGTGCTTGATCAATTCTCGCTTGTAAATAATACAATTATTCTTGTCAGAGATAATGCTGACCTTGAAAACATCATCATCTTTAAGGGCTTTTCTAAACTCGGTTAATTTGTTTGCATTATCTCCCCAATCCTCAATAAATAATTGAAAATTCGGACCAGCCATGACCTTCCATTTGAAGTCTTCTTCGTGTTCTATGGTGGTTTGAAATGACGCGCCAATTCCTGCCGTTTCGTCCGGAATGAATAAGGTGGCGTCCAAATCATAAGCACTTAAATCAACGGCTTTGAACTGGTAGTAGTCTTCGGAATTTGATTGGTTATCATCTTTGCTTGCACAGGAATTCAAAATGGCAAACAATAAAATAGCGTAAAAATTCAGCTTCATAAGATGAAATATATGTGGACGAAGATATATACTTTTGAAGAAAACACGATAATGAATAAAAAGTTGACCCTCTTTGCATTGTTTCTTTTCGCATGTTCCATTGCCCTTGGAGCCTTTGGCGCTCACGCACTAAAAAAGATTGTTATTGAGAAATGGCAAGTCGCATTTGAAACAGCGGTTAAATATCAGTTTTACGCAGCACTTTTACTTTTAATCCTTTCATTCCAACCCGTATTTAATCAGAAACCATTCACCTCTTGGATTACCTTGTTTTTAATCGGTTTAGCCTGTTTTTCAGGGTCTATTTATGGACTTGTTCTGGCAGAAATAACCCATGTCAAGTTAGCTTTTCTTGGCCCCATTACCCCAATTGGCGGATTATTAATGATTATTTCCGTGGTTATACTTGGAATTAAGTATTCCACAAATAAATCCGATTTGTAGGGGAATTCCTTGTAATTTGATAACTTTGCGGACGATATAAATCCGGAGTAAAAGATGGATAAAATTTCATATGTGGGGAACGCTGATGTAAATGCAATTGAGCATCTCTATAACCAATACAAACAAAACCCAACCAATGTTGATTTGAGTTGGCAAAAGTTCTTTGAGGGCTTTGAATTCGCACAAACTGATTTCGCCTCCGGTGGAGGTATTCCTGAGAATTTTCAGAAAGAGTTTAACGTGCTTAACCTCATTAATGCCTATCGAACACGCGGGCATTTATTTACCAAAACGAATCCGGTTCGGGAGCGAAGAAAGTATTCACCAACCTTAGATATTGCAAATTTCGGATTGACTGAAACCGACTTGACCGTGGTTTTTCAAGCGGGTGAAGAAATCGGACTCGGACCCGTAACCTTAAAGGAAATTATAGATCACCTTGAATTGACGTATTGTCAATCCATTGGCATTGAGTTCGTTTACATGCGTGATCCCGAGCGAATTGCTTGGTTGAAAAATAGAATTGAATTAAAAAACAGACCCAAACTAGACGCTACACGTAAGCTGAAGATTTTCGAAAAACTCGCTCAAGCCTCAGCGTTTGAAGCATTTTTAGGTAAAAAGTTCGTGGGTCAGAAACGATTCTCAATTGAAGGGGGTGAGGCTTTAATTCCAGCTCTTGACACCTTGATTCATAAAGGATCCGAAGCAGGTATTTCTTATTTCGTTATGGGGATGGCACACCGCGGCCGCTTAAACACCTTGGCGAATGTGTTCAACAAAAAACCCAGTGATATTTTCTCAGAGTTCGAAGGAAAAGAATTTGAGTTTGATATGTATTTTGATGGGGATGTGAAATATCATCAAGGATTTACCTCGCACATTACCTTGGACAATGGGCAGGAGCTTGGACTCACACTATCACCCAATCCTTCACATTTAGAAGCGGTAAACACCGTGGTTGAAGGAATTGCTCGTGCAAAAATTGACCATGTGTTACACAGCGAGGATAAGATTTGTCCGGTATTAATTCACGGTGATGCTGCGATTGCAGGTCAAGGAATTGTTTATGAAACCATACAAATGGCGCAACTAGATGGTTACCGCGTAGGCGGCACCGTACACATTGTGGTCAATAATCAAGTGGGTTTTACCACCAATTACTTGGATGGTAGATCGTCTACCTATTGTACGGATGTCGCTAAGACAACGCTTTCTCCGGTTTTTCATGTGAATGGTGATGATGTAGAAGCAGTTGTGCAGGCCATGGAAATTGCCGTTGCGTATCGTCAAGAATTCAAGCGCGATATCTTTATCGACTTACTCTGCTACAGAAAATATGGACACAACGAAGGGGATGAGCCTAAATTTACCCAGCCAACCCTGTATGATATCATCATGAAGCACCCAAATCCAAAAGTGATTTACCAGCGTCAATTAGAAGCGGAGGGGGTGTTAACGGAAGAAACAGCTAAGCATATTGAGGAACAATACATTCAATTCTTAGAATCTGAATTTGAAATTGCGCGTAAAAACGATAAGGCCCAAGTATTTGATTTCTTAAGTGCTACATGGGAAGGATATAGACACGGAAAAGCCGTTGATTTCGAAAAATCACCGGAAACGGGGGTTTCGAAAAAAGTATTGCTTGAGTTAGGTAGAAAATTAGCTACCCTTCCAGCAGACAAAAAGTATTTTAGAAAAATCTCAAAGATCTACGAAGATCGACTTGCTGCCATTGAGAATAATAAATTGGATTGGGGAACCGCTGAAATGTTAGCCTATGCAACCCTTCTTAATGAAGGACATAGTGTTCGACTATCCGGACAAGATGTTGAACGCGGAACCTTTTCACATCGGCATGCAGTTGTTAAAACTGAAGATACCGAGGAAGAGATTGAGCCGCTAAATTTATTAACGGAAAGTCAAGCTAGATTTTATGCCTATAATTCCTTATTGTCGGAATATGGTGTGCTCGGCTTTGAGTATGGATATTCGCTAGCTCATCCATCCGGTTTAACCATTTGGGAGGCACAATTTGGTGATTTCTTTAATGGGGCTCAAATTATGATCGACCAGTTTATCTCAGCAGGAGAAGATAAGTGGGCAACTCAATCTGGGTTAATGATGCTGCTTCCGCATGGATATGAAGGGCAAGGTGCCGAACATTCCAGTGCAAGACTTGAACGGTTTTTACAGCAATGTGCCGATTTGAATATGCAAATTGTGAATACCTCAACACCAGCCAACCATTTCCATGTAATCAGACGTCAATTAAAACGCGATTTCAGAAAACCTTTGGTTGTGTTCTCTCCGAAAATGTTATTGCGTTATCCAGATGCCACATCTACCTTAGAAGAAATGGAAAAAGGTAGCTTCTGCGAAGTATTAGATGACACAGGGGTAGATGTAAATCACGTGGATACCGTGGTTTTATGCTCTGGAAAGTTCTACTACGAAATGAAAGTTAAAGCGAAGGACTTAGGTGTTCAAAACATGGCCTTTGTGCGCGTTGAACAGTTGTATCCCTTACCAGAGAAACAAATCAATGAAATTATAGGGAAATATAATCCGACACAAGTAATCTGGGCCCAAGAAGAACCTGCAAACATGGGGGCGTGGACCTACATGGCGATGAATTTAAGGGCATTAAACTTAATAGGAATTCACAGGGGAGCAAGTGCTGCCTCTGCGGAAGGTTCTAAAAAATTGCATGAAAAACGATTGGCGAACTTGTATGATTCGCTTTTTGCTTATGCTAAATTAACGGTTGAAAAATAAAATTATGGCAATACTTGAAATGAAAGTACCCTCACCAGGGGAATCAATATCAGAAGTAGAAATCGCTCAATGGTTAGTGGCAGATGGAGATTATGTAGAGAAAGATCAAGCCATTGCTGAGGTAGATTCGGATAAAGCGACCTTAGAATTACCCGCTGAACAAAGTGGCGTTATTACACTCAAAGCGCAAGAAGGTGATACGGTTAAGGTAGGTCAAGTGGTATGTTTAATTGATACCAGTGCGGCCAAGCCAGCTGGTAGTGCACCAGCAAAAGAAGTGGCAACTCCACCAGCTGCTGCACCAGCACCGAAAAAAGAGGAGGCGATAGTGCCAAATCCAAACCCTGTAGCCTCGTATGCCGCAGGAACACCATCCCCGGCTGCAGCTAAATTAATGGACGAAAACAACGTTAAATCTGCCCAAATTAAAGCCACCGGTAAGGATGGACGCATCACAAAAAATGATGTAATGAACGCCTTATCTGCTGGGTTCGATGGAAATGCTTCTGCAGGTTGGGGAGGTACAAGAGATACACGTCGTGAGAAAATGTCGATGCTGCGTCGAAAAATTGCCGAACGCCTGGTCGCCGTGAAGAATGAAACAGCCATGTTAACTACCTTCAATGAGATTGACATGAAACCGGTAATGGAACTGCGTGCAAAGTATAAAGATGCCTTTTCTAAACACCACGAGGTGAATTTAGGATTCATGTCCTTTTTTACCAAAGCGGTAACAGAAGCATTAAAACTGTATCCTGCAGTAAATGGTCAAATCGATGGAAATGAAATGATTTTTCATGACTATGCGGATGTGGGTATTGCCGTTTCTTCACCAAAAGGTTTAATGGTACCGGTAGTGCGCAATGCAGAACAGATGTCCTTAGCGGATATTGAACGCGAAATTAAACGCTTGGCAATTAAGGCAAGAGACGGTAAGATTACACCCGAAGATATGACAGGAGGTACTTTCACCATTACAAACGGTGGTGTTTTTGGTTCCATGTTATCCACTCCAATTATTAATCCTCCGCAATCCGCAATTCTGGGAATGCACAACATTGTTGAACGTCCAGTGGCTGTGAATGGCCAAGTGGAAATTAGACCAATCATGTATGTGGCCTTGTCTTATGACCACCGAATTATTGACGGTAAAGAATCTGTAGGGTTCTTAGTGAAAGTTAAAGAAATGCTAGAAAAGCCAGAACGAATGCTTTTTGGAGCGAAAGATCCGGCTGAAATATTATTGGGATTATAATCCAAATCAACTTATGGCAAAAATTAGAAAGCAGGATGCGTTGGATTACCACGCAATGGGAAGACCCGGGAAAATTGAAGTAATTCCAACAAAACCCTATTCTTCTCAACGCGATTTATCCTTGGCGTATTCGCCAGGCGTTGCAGAACCCTGCTTAAAAATTGCAGAGAATAAAGATGATGTGTATAAATACACCAGTAAATCTAACCTGGTAGCAGTAATTTCTAACGGAACGGCTGTATTAGGACTTGGGGATATTGGTCCTGAGGCATCAAAACCAGTGATGGAAGGAAAGGGCTTGTTGTTTAAGATATTTGCTGATATTGATGTATTTGACATCGAGATTGATGCGAAAGACCCTGAGTTATTTATTCAAACGGTAAAGGCGATTGCGCCAACCTTTGGGGGGATAAACCTCGAAGATATCAAAGCACCTGAAGCATTCGAAATCGAGCGCCGACTTAAAGAGGAATTAGACATTCCGATCATGCATGATGATCAACACGGTACTGCCATTATCTCTTCTGCAGCATTGCTTAATGCCTTGGAATTAGCAAAAAAGAGAATTGAACGCGTAAAAATTGTGATTTCTGGTGCCGGTGCATCAGCCCTTTCATGCGCGAAGTTATATGTGGCCTTAGGAGCTAAAGTTTCCAATATTTATATGTTCGATTCTAAAGGATTGATTGGCGCATTTAGAAGTGATTTAGATGAGATGAAGTCCTTTTTTGCAA
>Ga0315899_10001132_pt1 | contig 30888 bp, 25 predicted proteins | sample LakEriMetagenome_2_FD_203518 | JGI IMG/M metagenome (GOLD analysis project Ga0315899, IMG submission 203518) | Freshwater fungal communities from buoy surface, Lake Erie, Ohio, United States - Buoy 4 MA112 | ecosystem: Environmental > Aquatic > Freshwater > Lake | place: USA: Lake Erie, Ohio...
GACGGCGCCGGGGTGGTCCTTCTCCAATTGGCGCTGGGCGAACCCGGCGTAGTCGCCGTTGATCTTGCGGGTGGGGCCCAGGGCCGTGTTGTGGCAGGCGAAGCCGAACACAACGCCTACCAGTTTCCCGCCTGATGATTCAATGCGCAGCACCGGCACCTCATGGTCCACCGGGCCGTTCGGGTTGGGAGCCAGGCGGAATCCCATCGGTGTGGGCAGGCGCCGGTTCATGGAGTGGGCGCATCGGGAAGAGCTATAGGCCAGGGAGGCGGGCGCTTGGGCGGCGATGGCCTTGCCGATGGCGGCGTCCATCCGCTGGATCAGGAAATCCACATATTCGTCCGCCCGCTTGCCCCATTCGGGAGGGATGCCCCAATCCGACACGGTCTTGCTGGAGACCATGGGGCCGCCGTGGGTGTGCGAGGTGTTCACCAGCAGCTCTTCGGGTTTCAGGCTGTGGCTTTTGGCGGCCATCGCCACGATCCGGTCCCGCAGGGTTTGGGGGATCTCGATCAGGTCCAGCCCCACGATGACCAACCGTTTGCCCCGGGCATCGGTCAGTGCCAGCGCGCGGGCGTGCAGGTCGGTCAGCACACCGTCCGAGGGGCCATTCCGCGCGGCATATCCGGCCATCCAGACCGGCTGCAGGGGGGTGATTTTTTCCCGGGCCATGCCGGCCTTCCACTGGCCGGTTTCGTCCGCGATACCGCGGGAGGCCCACATCAATGGGATTGCCGCGAGGAAGAAAAGCAGTCGGGCGGGAGCGTGCATTGGGGTACCGCGTGGCCTTGGTGCCGGAGGCATGTCGGGTGGTCAATGAGAGGCTGATTATTCGCTAAATCTGCGGGCCGGGCAAATACCTCCTGTGGAGCCATGCTGGGGCAAAAGGGGATGGGACAGCCGGGCGGATGGGTGGGGTGTATGAAAAGTGGTTCATGTCTAAACTCCCCTTGGGTGGCCGGTTATAATTTCGCCCATGAATACCAAAGAAATCCTCGCACAACTCAAGGCCTTGGGCGATCCCGCCCGCCATGCGCACAATGAGCGGGCCGGCGCACCGGTCAACCAGTTTGGCGTGAAGCTCGGGGATATTCGTACCCTGGCCAAGAAGCTGAAAACAAACCATGAACTCGCGCTGGAGTTGTGGGGCACCGGCAATGTGGAGGCGCAACTGGTCGCCACGCTTGTCATGAAGGCCAAGGCCCTGACACCGGACCAGCTCGACACGCTGACCCGCTCCACCACCTGCGCCCAAGTGGCCGACTGGCTGAACGCCTATGTGGTGGCACAGCACCCGGGCAAGGATGGCCTGCGCGAAAAATGGATGACGGCGAAGGACAAGTGGGCGGCCCGGGCCGGGTGGAACCTCACCGCCAGCCGCATCAACAAGGGCACCGCGGATGACCTGGACCTGCCAGCACTGCTCGACCGCATTGAGAAAGAGATGCCGAAGGCAGCGCCGGAGGTGCAGTGGACCATGAACAACACGCTGGCCGCCATCGGCATCCAGCATGCCCATTTGCGCAAACGCGCGGTCGCCATCGGCGAGAAGGTCGGCCTGTACCGGGATTGGCCAGTATCCAAGGGGTGCATCATCCCCTTCGTGCCGGTGTGGGTGGAGGCGATGGTGCAGCGCAAGGGGTGATTGGCCCTGGCGTTTTAGGCCTTCTTCACGAATTCTGATTTCAGCTTCATGGCTCCGAAGCCGTCGATCTTGCAATCGATGTCGTGATCCCCGTCCACCAGACGGATGGTCTTGACTTTGGTGCCCAATTTCACGGAGCTGGATGCCCCTTTCACCTTCAGGTCCTGGATCACCTGCACGGTATCGCCGTCCTTCAGCTCGTTGCCAAAGGCGTCGCGCCAACCCTTTTTCTCCTCGGTGGCTGGTCCGGCACCGGGGTTCCATCGGTGGTCGCATTCGGTGCAGACCAGGAATGCACCGTCCTCATAGGCGTATTCAGATTGGCACTGGGGGCAGGGTGGTGTGTCGCTCATATTGGTAGCCGGCGGGTTAGGGTTCAGGTAAGATATCCAACCAATCGTATCAAGGGATCCGCACTGCCCAGCCACCGTTGCCCCATAGGCGAAAAGAAAACCCCTCCCGGTTGGGGAGGGGTTTCCAGGTAAAAACCGCTTGAAGGCTGTCGACCAAATCAGATTTGCGGCAACTGCCATTCCCCACGGCGCTCGCGGTCGTACCATTTGGCCACGGCGGGGGAGGGGTCGACGAAGCTCCAGGTTTGCGGGTTCCAGCGCACCGTCTCGCCGGTCCAGTAGGCGATGTTGCCCAGATGGCAGACCGCGACGCTGCGGGCGCCGATCTCCACATCGCAAATCGGCTTCTGCCGGCTCTTGATGCAGTTCAGCCAGTCGCGCTGGTGGCCGGGAGACTTGTAGAGCTTCACCGAGATCTCGCTCTCAGGGGTCTTGATCAGATCATCCGGCTCGCTCTTCAGGAAGCCGCGGTTGACATGGATCTTGCCCTTCTCGCCGATGAAGGCCACGCCGTTCACCTTCTTGCCCGGCTCGTATTCCTCGGCGCGGTAGAGCGGTGCGCCGGAGGCGTAAACAAACTTCAGGCCCGAGCCCTTCGACCCGTCCGCCGGCGGGATGATCTCGACCGGGCCGGACATGTCCATGCCCAGGCCCCACTGGGCGATGTCGAAATGGTGCGCGCCCCAGTCGGTCATCATGCCGCCGGAGTACTCGCGGTACAGCCGCCAGTTGGGGAAGTGGTTGTGCACGCCGCGGGGTGCCAGCACCGAGTTGTAGGGGCGCATGGGGGCCGGGCCCAGCCAGCGGTCCCAATCGAGGCCCGGTTCCATCGGTTCTTCAGGCAGGTCGCACGGCACGCTGGGGCCGCCGATGTTGGCGTAGACCGCCTTCAGCTTGCCGATTTTGCCGCTGCGCACCAGCTCGCAGGCCACGCGGAACTCGCTGCCCGAGCGCTGCTGGCTGCCCACCTGGAAGACGCGGTCGTATTTGCGGGTCGCGTCGATCAGCAGCTTGGCTTCCTTCAGCGTGAGGGTAAGCGGTTTTTCGCAATAGACATCCTTGCCGGCCTTCAGGGCCTCGATGCAGGGAATGGTGTGCCAGTGGTCGGGCGTGGCGATCACCACCGCGTCCACATCCTTCCGGGCAATCAATTCACGGAAATCGACATAGGCTCCGCAGCCCTTGTAGGTGCCGCTCTTGGTCTCCTCGGCGTATTTCTTCTCGACGCGGTTCTTGGCGTCCTCACGGCGCTTGGTGTCGACATCGCACACCGCGACAATCTGGCAGTCGGGTTGGCCCAGGAAATGCCCGAGGTGACCGCCATTCATCTTGCCGGTGCCGATGAAGCCCAAACGCAGGCGGGCGCTTTGCGGCGTCTTGTCCCCTTGGGCGCGGATGGCGCCGGTGAGGATGGTGGGGGCGGCGGCGATGGAGGCGGCGGTTTTGGCAAAGCCGCGTCGGTTCAGGGGAGCCATGGAGAGGATTCCTCGTTGGGATTTTTGGATCATCCGGTGGGAAACCCGGTTGTACCCCAGAAACCCCGGTGAATCAAACGCTTGCCGGGCGTTTCGGTTTGGATTTTGGGGTAAAATAGGGAGAACAGAACCTGACCCCCCACGACTACCCGGCCATGCAGACCCCCTACCTGATCTCCCTCTTCATGGCCTTTTGCCAGCCTGTGGTGGGTGCCGAAAAAGCATCGCCCTCTTTTGACCGTGACATATTGCCGGTGCTGAGCGATTTTTGCTTCCCTTGCCATGGGCCGGATGCCAAATCCCGCAAGGGTGACCTGCGCCTCGACACCGCCGCGGATGCACTACGGGCCGAAGCTGGCATCATCGTCCCGGGAAAGCCGGCCGAAAGTGGGCTTCTCGAACGGGTGCGCCATACCGATCCTGTCAAGGTGATGCCCCCGCCCAAGTTCGCCAAGCGGCCCACACAGGCGCAGATTCAAACCCTGGAAGCCTGGATCGCGTCGGGCGCCACCTGGGGTAAACACTGGTCGCTGACACCGCCGCAAAAGCCAAGCCCCCCGCGCATCGATTCCACCTGGCCCCGGCAACCCTGGGATGCCCTGGTTCTGGCGCGCCTGCGGAAAGAGCGTCTGGAACCCTCTCCTGAAGCCAACAAGGCCACTCTGCTTCGACGCGTCACGCTGGACCTCACCGGTATGTCTCCCACCGACAAAGAGTTGGTGGAGTATTTGGCCGACAGCAAGGCCGATGCCTACGAGCGGGTTGTTGATCGGTTGCTGTCCTCGCCCCGTTTTGGTGAACGCATGGCATGGGACTGGCTGGATGCCGCCCGCTACGCCGACAGCAACGGTTATCAAGGGGACGCCGAGCGCACGATGTGGCCGTGGCGCGACTGGGTGGTGCAGGCCTTCAACAATAACCTTCCGTATGACCAGTTCACGCTTTGGCAGATCGCCGGGGACCTGCTACCCGAGGCCACGCACGAACAAAAACTGGCCACCGCGTTTTTGCGCAACCACATGATCAATGGAGAGGGAGGGCGAATCCCTGAGGAAAACCGCATTGACTATGTCTTTGACATGGCCGAGACCGTGGGCACGGTCTGGCTGGGTCTGACCTTCAACTGCTGCCGCTGCCATGACCACAAGTATGACCCGCTCAGCCAGCGCGACTACTACCGGCTGTTCGCGTTTTTCAACCGGACGGCGGTGGATGGCTCGGGGGGCAACCCGCAAACCCCTCCCGTGCTGGATGCCCCCAGCCCCATCCAGGCCTCGGAGCGTGTCCGCCTGGCCGAGGAATTGAACAAAGTCCAGAACCTGCTGCAAGCCATGGAAAAGGAATTCGGGACCAAGGTGGACCCCGCCTCGGATGCGGGCAAGGCCTTGAAAAAGAAGGTGGCTGACCGGTCAGCCACCGAGTCACTCGCCGTGCGCAAGGTGCTGAAGGATCACGCCAAAGATTATGGTGCCGCCCTGGATGGGTTTGAAAAATTCAAGGCTGCCCGCGACGCCAACGAGCGGATCATTCCCCGCGTGATGGTGATGGCGGATTTGCCCAAATATCGCGAGACCTTCGTGCTGAAGACGGGCCTGTACAACCAGCCCGGCGACAAGGTGGACGCCGGCACGCCCGCCGCTCTGGCTCCGCTGCCAGCCGGGGTCCCGGTCAACCGGTTGGCCCTGGCCCGCTGGTTGCTGGCTCCTGAAAATCCCCTCACGGCCCGCGTGACCGTCAACCGGATTTGGACGCAGTTTTTCGGTGTCGGCCTGGTGAAGACACCGGAGGATTTTGGCATCCAGGGGGAGCGGCCAGTTCAGCCGGAATTGCTCGACTGGTTGGCCGTCGATTTCCGCGAGAACGGCTGGGATGTGAAGCGTCTGGTCCGATCGATTGTCACCAGCGCCACCTACCGGCAGACATCGGTGGTCACGCCCGCCTTGCTGGAAAAGGATCCGGAAAACCGGTTGCTGGGCCGTGGCCCACGCCATCGACTGCCCGCCTGGATGCTGCGGGATCAGGCGTTGGCTGTTTCGGGCCTGCTGGTGGAAAAACCCGGCGGCCGGCCGGTCAATCCCTACCAGCCCGAGGGGATTTGGGAAGAGGCCACCTTCGGCAACAAGAAATACGCGCAGGACAAGGGGGACGCGCTGTACCGCCGCACCTTGTACACCTTTTGGCGCCGGATTGTCGGCCCCGCGGAGGTCTTTGACAATGCGCCAAGGCAGGTTTGCTCGGTGAAGGTATACCGCACCAACACCCCGCTGCACGCGCTGCTCACGCTCAATGACCCCACCTATGTCGAGGCGGCCCGCCATCTGGCCCAGAAGGCTCTCCTCGATCGGGGAGATGACAGCGCCCGCTTGCAGTTCATCGCCGGGAGGGTGCTGGGGCGTCCGCTGACGACTGCCGAGGTTCCACCCTTGGCCAAGGCGCTTGCAACCGCGCGTAGCCAGTTCCAGTCCTCCCCGGGTGAGGCTGAAAAACTGCTGAAGGTGGGTGAATCCGAACGCGATGAGGATTTGCCAGCCCCAGAGCACGCCGCATGGACCGTGGTGGCCCAAATTGTCCTGAACCTGGACGAGGCCCTATGCAAGGAATGAATCACCACCAGGTTGACCCCGCTGGGTGGACTCGCCGGGAACTGCTCACCGGTGCGATGCACGGCGCCGGCACGCTGGGTCTGGCCGCCCTGTCCGGCCTGCTCACCCGCGACGCCCGGGCCGGCACCGGCACGCTCAGCGGGGTGCTGCACCACCCGGCCAAGGCCAAGCGTGTCATTTACCTGTTCATGAATGGCGCGCCGACGCATGTGGACATCTTCGACCACAAGCCCAAGCTGGCCGAGATGCATGGCCAACCGGTGCCCGAAAGTTTCATCGCCGGAAAGCGGTTTTCCACCATGTCGGGGGGCGTGAAGGGCAAGCTGATGCTCGCCCCCGTGCAGCCGTTCCACCGACGCGGCCAATGTGGTGCGTGGGTCAGCGACCTGATGCCCTACACCGCGCGCATGGCGGATGACTTGTGCATCATCCGGTCGATGCACACCGATGCCGTCAACCACGCACCAGCCATCTCGCTGATGCTCTCCGGCGCGCAGATACCCGGCCGGCCCACCCTGGGGGCCTGGCTGTCCTATGGTCTGGGTTCCGAGCGGGATGAACTGCCCGCCTTTGTGGCGATGACTTCCGTCAGCAAGGGCACGACCTGCGGCCAGATCTTTTACGATTTCTACTGGGGTGCCGGCTTCCTTCCCTCGAGGCACCAGGGGGTGAAGTTCCGCAATTCCAGTGATCCCGTGCTGTACCTGTCTGATCCGCCCGGCATGCGGCGCGAGTGGCGCCGGGGCCAGTTGGACGCCCTGGCGGAACTCAACCGGCAAAAACTGGGGGCCGTGGGCGATCCTGAAATCGCCACCCGCATCAGCCAGTACGAGATGGCCTACCGCATGCAGGCCAGCGTGCCGGAACTGGCCAACCTGGCCAGCGAGCCCAAGAGCGTGCTCGACCTGTATGGGCCCCAGGTGCTGGAGCCCGGTTCGTTCGCCCGCAACTGCCTGATGGCCCGCCGCCTCATTGAACGCGGCACGCGCTATGTGCAGGTGATGCACGCCGGCTGGGACCAGCACAACAGCATCACCACCGAACTCTACACCCAATGCCGGGACACGGACCAGCCTTCGTGGGCCCTGGTGCAGGACCTGAAGCAGCGCGGTTTGCTGGACGACACGCTGGTGATCTGGGGCGGGGAGTTTGGCCGCACACCGTTCATCCAGAACGACATCGGCAACCGCAAGACCTGGGGCCGTGACCACCATCCCCACGCCTACACCACCTGGATGGCGGGCGGCGGCATCAAGCCGGGGCTGCAGTATGGCGAATCGGATGAGTTGGGCATGAATGTCGCCACAAATGGCGTCCATGTCCATGACTTGCAGGCCACCATCCTCGCGGCCTGCGGGATCGATCACGAGAAGCTCACCCACCGTTTCCAGGGGCGGGATTTCCGCCTTACCGATGTGCACGGCAAGGTGGTCAGGGAGCTGTTCGCATGAGTCAGGTCCCGGTTTATCTTCCGGAAGGCACCAGGCTCACCCGGGTCGTCTGGGTGGACAACGCCAATGTGGCGCGGGCCAAGGCATTCCACACCGCCTCGTTGGCCCGGTTCGCCCACAACGGTGTCGGGATAGCCGCCGCGCAGATGGGCATTCCAGCGCAATTCGACGCGATCGCCCCCGGCAGCGGTCTTACTCCGGCCGGAGAGATCCGGCTGGTGCCGGACTGGACCACTTGCGTCGCGTTGCCGCACGCGCCGGGCCATGCCCGCGTATTGGGCGACATGCGGTTGGATGATGCCGACTGGCCGCTTTGCCCGCGCGGTTATTTGCGCCGGGTGGTGAGCCGGGCGCAGGAACTGGGCCTGAAATTCCAGACTGCCTTCGAGACCGAGTTCTACTGGGTGAGGCGTACCCAGGACGAGTGTGTCGTCCCGCTGATGCAAAGCGTTTTCGCGTCCACGCTCACCCTCGATAGCCTCCGCCCCGCCATCGATGACCTGGTGGATTCACTGGTGGGCCAGGGGTTGCCGGTGGAGCTGGTGCATGGCGAGTGTGGTCCGGGCCAGATCGAGGTTTCGCTGCATCACACCGATCCGCTGACCGCCGCCGACCGGATGGTGGCCTTGCGCGAGACCGCGCACGCCATCGGCCTGAGGCATGGCTACGCAACCACCTTCCTGCCGAAACCGTTCCTGCATGCCGCGGGCAGCGGGGCCCATGTGCATCTGAGTTTGTGGCGCGAGGGGCGCAACACCCTGCCTGATCCCGAGGGTTTGGGCGGACTCTCCCAGGAGGGCCTGGCCGCCGTCGCCGGCATTCTGGACCATCTGCCCGCCCTTTGCGCCGTGCTGAACCCGGTCACCAATTCCTACCGCCGGCTGGTGCCCAGTTCCTGGAGCGGCTCGCATGGAGTCTGGGGATTCGAGAACCGCGAGACGGCGGTCCGGGTCCTGGGTGGACCGCAGGGGTCGACGCATTTCGAGTTGAAGACGCCCGACTGCGCGGCCAACCCTCACCTTGCCATGGGCTCCATTCTGACCGCGGTATTGGACGGTATCGGGCGGGGCTTGCACCCCGGCCAGCCGGTCGATCGCGATCCAGCCACCCTGACCACCGCTGAACGGGAAAAACTGGGTGTTCGCCCGTTGCCATCCAGCCTGGGGGAGGCCATCGAACGGTTTGCCGGCAACAAGCTATTGCAGGAGGCGTTCGGCCCGGAGCTGGCCCGGGCGTTCACGGCCGTGCGCAAGAGCGAGTGGGACCACATGCGCGAGTTCACGCATGGCGACGAGGTGCAATTGCTGCTGACCCGTTATTGATTGAAACCCGGAGCCTGAAGGGCCTCACCGCCTAGCGGAATTTCGGCGAGGCGGTTCACATCCCAGGTGGGCGCCATTGCCGCGCCGATCAACAATCGGGGTTTTTCTCCGGGCACCAAAAAAGGCGTCACATGGCCGTGGCGGTCGAGCGGCGTTCCGGTCACGGGGGCGAGTATGCCACGGTCGGTCCAGCGCGTGCCGTCCGGGCTGCTGGCCCAACGGGTTCCCATGCGTCCCTCGTACACCATGGCGTAACCGTTTTTCAAACGGCACACATGGGCGCCACCGGCGTCGTTGCCAAAGACCGGGCCGGTACCCACCCGTTCGAAGTGCTTTCCGTCCAAAGATTCGGCCAGGCCGATGGCCCGGGTGGAATTGGCTGATTTCGGGGCGCTTTTGTCCGGTGCGCCCGGAGGCAGGTCCTTTCGGCCGTCATACCAAAGGCGGAATTTGCCACCCTCGAAAAGGATGCTGGGCCGGCCGACCAGCAGGCTGTCCCAGGCGTTTTCCTTGCCGATGCCAAGGACCACCCGTTGCTTTTCAAAGTGGATTCCGTCCCTGGAGGTGGCCAGCGCGATCACATCCTTCAACCCTTCGCGGGCCAGCGTGTAATACAGGTGGAACACCCCGTCCAGCACCACCACGGAGGGATCGTTGACATGATTGGCGCCGGGTTCTTCCAGCACGACTCCCTGCCGTTTCCAGGTGATACCGTCGGTGGAAAGAGCCAGGTGGATGCGGTCGTGCCCGTCGACACCCTGGGCACCGTAGTACAGGAAAAAACGGCCCTGCTCCCGCACCAGTTCCGGGGCGTACAGGTTCCCTTTGCGATGGGGGGCCCTCTCGGTGGATTGCCAGGGCGGGTCCAGGATCAGGCTTTGGCCTAAGGCCAGCAGGCCAAGGAGGGGCAACATCAATCCACCGCCAGACGAACAACGCGGGCAGCCGTTGGTTTGTCAGACTTGGACAGGCGGATTCGGGCGGTGTGTTTGCCATCCGCCAAATCGCCAGACAAGATCACGGTTCTGGGGTAATGCAACCCGCCGCTGTATGCGTGCTTCAGGGCCACCGCCTGGAAGGGGCCGCCGTCGATGGACACCTCGACGGTTCCGGCGTCCGGTCCGGCCAGAACATAGGCCCCCAGGGTTTTGCCTGTGAACGGCACCGTCATCACCGCCCCCGGTGTCTCGGTCCAGAGTAGGTCCAGGTTCCTGAAGCGGGGGCGGCATTCTCCCTTCAGTTGAGGCCAGGCCGGTTTGGACAGTTCCCATCCCTCTCCCAGAGTCGCGGCTGAATTGGCCAGGAATCTGCCCCGCTCATAATTTCCCGAATCGAGCGGCGCGGGCATGGGATAGGGGGCAACCTCCTGTTTTCCCAGACGGGTGGCTTCGGCCTGATCCAGCACCATCGCCACCAGGTCGGCAGCCATCTGGTTGCCGGGCTTGGCGGGATGCACGCCACCATACTGTTTCCAGTCCATGGTCTTGGCGGCGATGCGTCGGTCGAGTTCCCGGGCCACATGCACCGAGGAGATGCCGTAATGTCTCGCCACCTCCTCGTGGGCGCCGCTGGACAGCGGTTCCTCGCCCTTGGCCAGCTTTTGCAGCATGCCCTCGTTGACGAAATGCACCATGACGATGTCAGCCTGGGGGTTGTGGCGGCGCAGGTGGCGGATGATGCCCTCCATGCCGCGGATGCATTCCCGCTTGCCGTGGTGGGCGTCCTGGTCATCGTTGACGGCGAATTCCACCAGCAGCAGATCAACCGGTCCCTTGGCCAGCACATCCTCCGCCAGGCGAAACGCTCCCGTGGTGGAACAGGTGCTTGAAATCCCCGCGTTGGTGAAGGTGAACTTTGTCTTCGGGTACCGCTTTTTCAACTGGTCCATCACGATGGGCCGGTAGCCGTCCATCTCGGTGATGGATCCGCCCAGAAACGCCACATGTCCGGTGCCCTCGGCGAATTTGCGGCGGCTGGGGATCAGGGATCCCCTCAGCGTGGCGTTGGCCCGCATGTCCTTGCGGTCATCGGCTTGGGCAGCCGGTTTTGCTGGAGCCGGATCTTCCAACCCGTTCACCGGCGCGTGCTTCAGAATGAAATTCACGATGGGCGTCGGATCCTTCAGGCTGTGCGGGTGGTGCTTCACGCCGGGTTTGGCGATCACCTCCATCGGGCCTTCCATCTGCCGGTAGCGGCGGTACATCAGCATGGTGTTCTCGCCGAATGGCACCACCTCGTCGGCGTCGCCGCACACATGCAGGATGGGGATTTTCGCCCCGGCCAGCGGCTTCAGGTTGTCCACCGGGTTCTTGTCGTAATCCAGCGCCTGTTTCTGCGTGAAGCCGTAGGCCTTCAGGCATTTCTGCCAGTCACCCGGCGAAGGCTTGCCGGCGCCCTGTCCCAGGGGCCAGCTCTTGAAATCGCACACCGGGGCATCGTTGTAGATGCATGCCACGCGGTCGGGATGCCTTGCGGCCCAGTTCAGCGTGAACAGCCCGCCCCGGCTGAAACCCTCGAGCACCACTTTTTTCGCCAGACCACGCTCGTTGGTGACATGGTCGTAGAAGGCATCCATCGCATCGAGGGCCTTGGGGGCCCCGTACAGGTCCTGCACATCGATGTAGGCGGCGTGGAAGCCCTTCTTGAGCAGCGCGATGTCCGCCTGCGGTTCGTGCCCGAAGAACTCGGTCCGCCAGATCCAGGGACGGCCCACCGCAGGCCGCTCCGGCGCCACCACGAACGCCTTCCGCCCCGCCACCACGAAATCCCGTTTTTCAAAACCGTTCCATTGGGTGGGGGTGTCTTTTGAGGAGGATTGATTCGAATTTAAAACAACAGCGTAAACCAGCAATACAGGGAACATCACGCTTCATGGCCTCCAAGGTGCTCAAGGTCCAGCAAATCCTTAAGTCGGTTTGCGGCCTTCTTGTTGGCTTTCAAGTCTCCCAGGGAAAGGACTTGGGTGGGAATCCCGTCCCATTCGCAGCTTATTCGCCTGGCAAAACAAGAGTCAAAATCCACCCCTGATATCGATGTTAACACTTCGATCCGTAGTGGAGGCAGTCCCATCCGAATATCCGTGGTAATTCACGGCAAATCCGCCGACAACAAGGTATCTAACCAGGTTGTCGTTCAACAATTTCAAGAACTCTTTGTAGTCTTCCGGTAACTGCGGCTTCCCCATAAAGAACCCGCCGGATGATTGCCAGCGCCTCCATGCGTTCTGCAGGTGTCCTGCTTTTCCAATAGGCCGAGTCATCGGAATTCGCCTGTACGAAATCCGTCACCGAAAAAGCCATTCGGTTTACCCTGTGATTCTTTTCAGGAGACTCTTCCATGCATCCCTCAGGGCCGGTAATCAAATCAACTCGCGAATCGGTTGTCCGTCGGGCAACAGCGGCATCGGGCGGCCGGAGTGGTCGAGGTAGGCCTTGTCGGCGTAATCCACCTTCAGGTGGCGCAGCACGGTGGCCCACAGGTCGTTGGGGATCAGCGGCCGGTCCTTGGGCACCTCGCCTTTGGAGGTGGTGGAGCCGACCACCTGCCCCATTTTCAGTCCGCCGCCGCTCACCAGCACGCTCATCGCCTGGGGCCAGTGGTCGCGCCCGGGCCTGCCCTTCACCTGCTCGAGCTTGGGGGTGCGGCCGAACTCGCCGGTCACCACCAGAAGCACCCGCCGGTCGAGGCCGCGGTCGTGGAGGTCATCGATGAGCGCGGTCACCGCCTGGTCGAGCAAAGGGAACCGCCAACGACTGTCCTCGAAAATATGGCAATTCACCGCGTGGCTATCCCAGTTGTAGGTCACATCCTTGGGCCATTCCTTGCCCAGCACATTCGGGCTTTCCATGGTGAGGGTGACGAAACGGGCGCCCGCCTCAACCAACCGCCGGGCCAGAAGCGCCCTTTGCCCGTAGGCGTGCCAGCCGTAACGGTCGCGGGTTTTGCCGGTCTCGCGGTTCAGGTCGAAGGCCTCGCGCGCCCGGGGAGAATTCAAAAGTTCCAGGGCTCGGTCGCGGAAGACCTCGGGCCCATTCAGGCTGGCCAGCGGGGCTGGATTCTGGCCGATGCCACCCAGCAGCCTGAGGCGATCCGCCAGGGTGTCGGGCTTCACCACCCGTTCCCCCAGGTTCTTGACGCTGAAATCCTTGCGACTTGGATCGCCGTAGGCCACGAAGGGGTGGCTGGCCATGCCCAGATAGGCGGAACCCAGGCTGAAGGTGTCGATCTGCTGGCGACCGCCATCGGTGAGCAGGGTGTAACCGGGCACGCCGGGTGTGGTGTCGCCGACCTCCTTGTAGATCATCGATCCCATGGAGGGGTAATCGTTGACAAACCCGGTGGGTTCGCGCGGGTCGCGGCCGGTCATGAACTTCTTGTGGCCACCGCCGTGGTCGGCGAATTTGTGCGAGATGGAGCGGATCAGGCTGAAACGATGGGCGCGGGCGGCGTGCAGTGGCAGCAGTTCGCAGACATCGATCCCGGAAACCGTGGTCTTGATCGGCTTGAACTCACCGCGGTACTCGGCCGGGGCGTGCGGTTTCATGTCGAAGGTGTCGATGTGGGCGGGGCCACCCGGCAGCCACACGAAAATGACCGCCGGCTCCTCCTCCCGGGCGAGTGTGCCCGCCAACCCGGGAATCCCGGTCAGGCCGGTTCCCGCCAAAGCCAAGGAACCCAGGCGCAGGAGGCTGCGGCGGTCGGGTCCGGTACAGCTGTGTTTGGCCAAGGCGGGCTTTCGCATGCAAACACCTTTGTGGCATGGACTTATGGTTTGGCAAAAGGCTGATGGCGGGCAGTTGAAGTGTACCCCACCCCCCTCAGAAATTCCAGCCAAAGCTGGTTTCTGCCAAGGGGTTTCACCTTGTTCCCCGCACGGCCAATTGGGTATCCGAGGGAGGTTGGATAAGCGATTTTTTGATGTTGGCCCTGGTCGGGGTCAGGGGGCGTCTTTTTATGGCCGCGAAAGCCCAGTTCTGCTCGGTGGTGGCGCCTTTTCGCAATGGGGCCGGTTGGTTGGCCGCCTATGCGGAAGAATGCGTGGCCATGCTTGACGCCCATTTCCGCGACCACGAACTGATCCTGGTGGATGACGGTTCCACCGATGGTTCGGCTGCCGTGGTGCAACCCTTGCTCGACAAGCATTCCCGATTGAGGCTGATCCGCCTCACCCGCGCGCACGGTCGCGACATCGCCTTCGCCGCAGGGCTCGACTCGGCCATCGGGGAGGTGGTGGTGCTCGCCTCCCCGGAGTCGGATCCGGTGGGTGTGATTCCCGAACTGGCCGCCGCGGCCAACACCCATGGCCTGGCCACCGGCGTGGCGGATTCACGCCCGGGTGAGACTTTTTTGCGACGGTCCGCCCGCAAGCTGTTCCAGAAATTGTCGCACCGCTGGTTCGGCATGGGGTTGCCCGAAGGGGCCACCCGATTGCAGGCCATGAACCGGCAGGTCGCGGGATCCGCCATCCGGGCCAGGGGCACGGTGCCTGTTTTCCCGGTGCTTCCCTCGGTGGGTGGCGTGATGGGTGGCACGATCCGCTACCAACCGGTCAGCCGGCCCGGGGCGCATGTGCCCAGGTCCTGGTCGGAGCCGATCGACCGCGCCCTGGCGCTGCTGGTGCTGAATTCCCACTCGCCCCTGAGACTGGCCGGGTGGATGGGCCTGGCCGGGGCGGCCCTCAACCTGGTGGTCATGGTTTATGTGGTGGTGGTCAACCTGGTGAAGCATGATGTGGCCCCGGGCTGGACCACGCTGTCGCTGCAGATGTCGCTGATGTTCTTCCTGGTCTTTCTGGTGCAGGCCGTGCTGGGGGAATATGTCGGGCGGATCCTTGAACTTTCGCGCGACCGCAATATCTATCAAATCCTGGAGGAGCGGAACGGGGGCTCGCTGCGGCTGTCGCAGCAGCGAAATGTCCTTGAAAAATCCGCTTGATTTCCCGATCTGTCACCAATTTTCCTGAAAGGTTTGGGATTTTATGGATATCAAGAAAGACCTGAGCCGCCTGGATCCCGCCAAGAAGGTGTTCAGCCTGTTCGAGGAGTTCAAGGCGTTCGCCTTCAAGGGCAATGTCATCGACCTGGCGGTGGGCGTGATCATCGGCGGCGCGTTCGGCAAGATCGTCGACGCGCTCGTGAAGAGCATCATCATGCCCCTGGTGGGGGCCATCATGCCCGGCGACCAGAGCTACGCCGACTGGAGCTTCACGCTCAACGGCTCCAAGGTGCCCTATGGTCAGTTCCTGGCCGAACTGGTCAACTTCCTCATCGTCGCGTTCGCGATCTTCCTGTTCATCGTGAAGTTCCTCGGCTGGGTGATGGCCACCAAGAAGCAGGAGGCCGCCGCCCCGCCGCCGCCCACCAAGGACCAGGAATTGCTCACCGAGATCCGCGACCTGCTCAAGTCGCGCCCAGTCTGAGATCAGCCCGTCGGCCGGTGGCGCGCGACGATCGCCAGCGCGCTGCGCAGGCCGTCGAGCCCGGCGCTGACGATCCCGCCGGCGTATCCGGCGCCCTCGCCGATCGGGTAAATCCCCGAGACGGTGAGTGACTGTCGCGTCGCCGGGTCGCGGGTGATGCGCACCGGCGAGCTGCCCCGGGCCTCGGGGCCCGCCAGGGTGCTTTCGGGCAGGAATCTGCCGCCCCATTTGCGATCCATCAATGGCAGGCCGGTCCGGAGGGCGTCCGCCACCAACGGAGGGACCACCTCTTCCATGCGGGCGGAAATCGCGCCCCGGGGATGGGTGTTCGCGGGCAGCGCCGCGGTGGCCCTGCCGGCCATGAAATCGCTGGCCCGCTGCATCGGGGCGACATATTCACCCCGTCCCAGCTCGTAGGCCACGCGCTCGTATTTCTCCTGCAGGCGGACGCCGGCCAGCGGATCGTCGCCGCCGAACTCCTCGGGCTCGATGGTAACCACCAGGCCGCTGTTGGCGAACGGGCTGTCGTGGTTCGCCAGCGACATGCCGTTGGTGCAGTATTCGCCCTCGCGCGACACGCTGGGCATGATGTAGCCGCCCGCGCACATGCAGAAGGTGAACAAGGCGCGTGAGCCGTGCACCACGAGGCTGTAGTCGGCCGGGCCGATCTTGTTCTCGAGGCGGGCGTCGCCATATTTCACGCGGTTGGCCACCTCCTGCGGTTGCTCGATGCGCACGCCGAACTGGAAGGCCTTGCGCTCGAGCATCACCCCCCGCTCGAGGAGCATGGTGAAGGTGTCGCGGGCGCTGTGGCCGGGGCCCATGAGGACCACCTCGGCCGGGATGCGGCCGGAGGAGGTGATGACGCCGCGCACGCGGCCGTCGGCGATGTCGAGGTCCTCGACCTTGCATCCGTAGCGGACCTCGCCGCCCATGGCCTCGATGTTGGTGCGGAGCTTCTTCACCACCGCGGGAAGGCGGTTGCTGCCCAGGTGGGGGCGCTGCTCATACAGGATGGATGGCTTGCCGTTGTTCTTGGCGAAGATTTCCAGCACCTGCCGCACATCGGCCCCGTTGCCCCGGTAGGTCAGTTTGCCGTCGCTGAAGGTGCCCGCACCGCCCTCGCCGAACAGATAGTTGCTCTCGGGATCGAAGGCGCCGCCCTCGTCGAAGGCCTTCACATCGCGGATGCGATCCCGCACGGCCCGGCCCCGCTCCAGAACCAGCGGCTTGTAGCCCATCTCGGCGAGAACGTATCCGGCCAGCAGGCCGGCGGGACCGCTGCCCACCACCACCGGGCGGTTGGGCAATGGTTCGCGGCCCGGGTCGGGCACGATAAACGGTTCCTCGTGGAAGGGTTCCACCGGGATGTTGCGCCGGCGGGCCCGCTCGAGCAGTTTCTCCAGTTTCGCAGGGGCGGAGGTGAGGGGAACCTCCGTCACATAGACATAGGCGAGCGAGTCCTTGTCCCGGGCATCCAGGCTTTTGCGCAGGATGCGGATTTTCCCCAGGTCGGCGACCGGGATTTCCAGGAGGCGCCCCACCCGGGAGGGGAGTTCCGATTCGGGGGTGTCGATTCCCAGCCGGATATTGGAAACACGCAGGCTCATGCAGTCATTCTAACCCAAAACGGCGTCCGGGCGGCCGGCGGGGCGAGATCCGCCGCCGGAAAAAACGGACGCGGCCGGAAAAATCCGGCCGCGTCGCCAATCATGGAATCCCCGGGCGCTGGGCCCGGAAATCAGTTAGCGCTTGATCAGGTCGCTGACGCGGACCTTGTCGAGAGCCTTCTTCTCGACATCGGCAATCTGCACGCAGATGTCGTTCAGTTTCTTGTCGAGGACGTTCTTGCGCTCCTCGTGCAGGGGGGCGACGCCCTTCACGGGGCCGTCGACGGCCTCGATGATGTCGAGGAGGGTGACATCCTCGGCCTTGCGGGAGAGGCGGTAGCCGCCGTTGGGGCCCTTGATGGACTTGAGGACGCCGCAGGAGACCAGGGGCTTGAGCACCTTCAGCAGGAAGCGCTCGGGGATGCCGCGGTCGTCGGCGATGGTGTGGGAAGCGACGGGCGTCTCATGGTGCTTGTGCTGGGCCATGTAGGCAACGGCGTGGATGGCATAGCTCGAGGCGCGGGTCAGTCTCATTCATCTACTCCAAATCGAAACCGGAACATTGTTCCTTGCCAAAATATTCCCGCGCCACAAGAGGCGACGCGGGTCGGATTTTCCCGAAAAACCATTTGCCCGTGATCCGACAGGTCCCAGATCGGGACGCTGACAGTTTCCGGCCAATGACATATTTAAAATACCCGTTGGGATTGTGAATGGCAAGTGTGTGTTTTCCCGCAAATATCCGGTATTTTTTTCAGCCAAAAGCCAAATGGTTTATCCTTCCCCTCTTTTGCTCCACCATTGCCGGCCCGGGAGAATGGCCCGAGTCCCCCCGTTTTCTCAGCGCCTCGTCGGCGGCCCGTAATTTAATGACCAAATAGATGCATAAAATGGCCGAAAGGAGGGAGAAGCTGCCCGTCATCCACAGCGCCAGCCACGGGAAAGACCCGCGATCGGAAGCGTTGTAACCGGAGGTTTTTAATGGTGAATCTGCTGAAATTCCCTGTTTTTCCAGCGTTTTTTCGGCTTCCCCGGCGATGACCGGCAGGGCGGCCAGGTCGACGAGTTCCGCGGGGACGGCTCCGTCAATGGGCCCTGAAACGGGGGCCTCGGCGAGTTGCGGCGTGTCGGCGGAGACCATGCAGGAGGTGCCGCACGCGCCGCAGCGCGCCAAGGTACCGCGGGCTTCGCCGGCGACCCACAGGGGTCTCTTGCAGGCGCCACAAAGGAAGGCTACGGGGGACATGAAAAAACCTTGCTGGAGCTTAAATTTTTTAACAAATTAAGGCCGGTCGGGAAGCCGCCCCGGCAGGCCGAGACTTTTCACCTGTGTTTTTGATAAGGCTGCATGTTAGCCGGGAGTCGACTGACTGGCCAGATTTGTCCCCCGGGATGGGGGGCGGAAAGGCGTGATTCATTCACTCCGGTCGGGGGGCATCGGGTGCTGCCATCTGTCGGCACCAGTCCACCCGTTTTAACAATTTTCCCGAAAAGTCGCCGAATGGCACAACGGCAAGCACCGGAACACGGGTCAACCGGGCCAGTTCCAGGGCGACTTCGGCCTCAACCGGCCCGGAATCGGGTGTGACCTGGTTGAAAACCACGCCCGCCACGGTCAGGCCCCGATTTTGGGCAACCTCCAGCGTTAGCAGCGTGTGGTTGAGGGTTCCCAGGTTGCAACGCGCAACCACCACCAGCGGGAAACCCAAAAAGGATGCCAGATCCGCCACCGCGGCCCCGGGGCCGACCGGGCACAACAGCCCTCCCGCCCCCTCCACCACCGCGCAATGGCCGGCTGGAATGGCATCCAGCAGGCGTTGACCGATGGTTTCCACCTTTAGCGAGGCCCCCTCCCAACGGGCCGCCATCGAAGGGGCCGCCGCGTGGGTGCTTTCATAACCGACCCAGACCGGACCCCCCAACGCCTCCGACAGGAGGGCCACATCGGGGTGGATCGATTTTCCGTCTTTCCCCGTTTCGCTGCCTGTCGCGAAGGGTTTGGCCGCGAAAACCTTCTCGCCCCCCGAAAGCAGGGCGCGGACTATGGCGCGACTGACCAGGGTCTTTCCCACACCGGTGTCGGTGCCGGTGACAAACAAACCGCGTGGCATCAGTCGGCCCCCGGCGGCAATACCTTGTGGACCGAAGCGACGACCGCATGGGCCAGATGGTGGATTTCATCCGGGCGGATCGCCAATGGGGGCATCAACACCACCACATCCCCCAGCGGGCGCAACAGAACCCCTAGCGATCTGGCATGGTCGCAAATCGCCCGCCCGGTTTTGCGACCGGGGTCCAGCGGCGCACGAGTGGCGCGATCGGCAACCAGCTCCACACCCAGCATCAGCCCCTTGCGTCGTATTTCCCCCACGCGGGGGTGTCCGAGGAGTGGCGACAACGCCGATTCCAGCAGGCGGCCCTTTTCGTCCACGGCTTCCAGGTAGCCGGGCTCCAGCAGGATCTCGAGGCTCGCCAGGGCGGCGGCGGCGCCCAGCGGGTTTCCGGAATAGGTGTGCCCGTGATAGAAGGCCCGGCCCGCCGAGGGAGGGCCGGTGAACGCCTCGAAGATTTGGTCGGTGGCGAGTGTGGCTGCCAGGGGCAGATAGCCCCCGGTGATGCCTTTGGCCAGGCACAGCAGATCGGGGGTGACGCCCTCATGCTGGCAGGCGAACAGCTTGCCGGTTCTGCCAAAGCCGGTGGCCACCTCATCGGCGATGAGTAGGACATCGTGCCGTTTGCAGGCATCCGCCACGGCGCGCAGCCAGCCTTCAGGAGCCACCACCATGCCTGCCGCCCCTTGCACCACCGGCTCCACGATCACCGCAGCCAATTCGTCGGCGTGGCGTTGAATCAACCCCACGGCCTCGTTGGCGCAGGCCAGTTGGCAGGCAGGCCGGGCAAGGCCGAGCGGGCAGCGGTAGCAAAACGGCTGGCACGCCCGCTTGACCGGGAACAACAGGGGGCCGAATTGGCGGTGGAAGCGCGGGATGTCGCCCACGGCGACCGCGCCCAGCGTGTCGCCGTGATAGGCCTCGTTCAGGGCCAGGTAGCGGGTCTTGCCGGGCTTCGGGTCGGGGCGTTGTTGCTGGTACTGGAAGGCGATCTTGAGGGCTGCCTCCACCGCGGTGGCGCCATTGTCTGAAAAATAGACCCGGTTCAGTCCAGGTGGGGCGATTTCCACCAGCTTGCGCGCCAGGCGCGCGGCGGGTTCATGGGCGGCGCCCAACAGGGTGCAGTGGGCCAGGCGATCCAATTGGTCGCGCACCGCCTGGTCGATGCGGGGCACGCGGTGCCCGTGCAGGTTGCACCACAGGGAGGAGACCCCGTCCAGCAGCCGATTGCCCTCGCTATCAAACAGCCAACAGCCTTCCCCGCTGAGAAACAGGGGAGGGCGCAGGGGGTCTTCGGGGTCATGTGGCTCAAAGGGGTGCCAGACATGGTCCCGATCCCACAGGCGGGCTTGCTCCCAAACGGAACTGGGCTCACTGGTGGGGAATTCGTCGGAATCTGGTGCCGTTTTCATGGGGGAATGGGAATCCGCAAGAACCTGTTTTACCGTCAGTTTATTGGAAACCCGCCCTTTACGGGGCCCTTTGGATTCCCCGGGGCATGTCCGCTATAAAGACTCATTGGGCCGACGATGTCCGGTGGTCCAATTCAGAAGCTCGGGGCGGGTGATCGCATGTCCAGGCGATTGAAGGATTTGCTTTCGGGGAAGGGGCCGGTTTGGTCCTTTGAGGTGTTCCCGCCCAAAACTCCCGCCGGTTTTGAGTCGATGTATGCGGCTGTGGACAGGTTGATGGCCTTCAAGCCGGCCTACTTCAGTTGCACCTTTGGCGCGGGGGGCTCCACCCAGGGACCAACGCTGGATATCTGCTCCGAGATCATGCGCCGGCATCCCCAGGTGGCCACGATGGCTCACCTGACTTGCGTGGGGCTGAAGGTGGAGGCCCTGCTGGATTTCGTCCGCCAGGCCCGCGACCGGGGTATCACCAACATCATGGCGCTGCGGGGCGACCCGCCGAAGGGGCAGGAGGGATTTCGCAAGACCGAGGGCGGGCTGGGTTACGCCAACGAGCTGGTGGCGGTGATCCGCGATGAATTTCCCGACATGGGGATCGGCGTGGGGGGATACCCCGAAACGCACCAGGAGGCCACCAGCCCCGAGGACGACCTGCGGCACCTGAAAACCAAGGTGGACGCGGGAGCCGACGCGGTGGTTTGCCAGCTTTTCTACGACAACGCGGATTACTACCGCTTTGTGGATCGATGCCGGAAGCTGGGCATCCAGATTCCGCTGGTGCCCGGGTTGCTGCCGATCGTCAACTTCCCGCAGATCCAGCGGATCACCTCGCTGTGCGCCGCCAAGCTGCCCAAGGCGCTGTACGCCGAGCTGGAAAAACACAAGGATGACCCGGGTGCCACGGCGAAAATCGGCGCGGAGCACGCCCGCCGGCAAACCGAGGATTTGATCAGCCAGGGGGCGCCTGGTGTGCACTTCTATGTGCTCAACCAGGCCGAGGCGGCCCACCAGGTGCTGACAGCCCTGGGGGCGTGACCTTTCGCCGGGCCAAGACTACCCCGCCCGGTAGGCGAGAGCCAGGAAGACCAGGTCAAACACCAGCAGGAATAGGCCTTGCAGCAGAATGGCCCAGCCGAAACCCTTCAGCAAAGGCTTCTGGCGGGTCGCCAGAATAATGCCGGTGGTGATGTAGGCCAAATCCAGTCCTGAGTTGATGGTCAGGACCCTGCGGAGGAAATCGATCTCCACAGGGCCGGTCAACAGGTTTGCCCAGCCGATGAGGCCATCGATGAGGCCCCAAATGGCGTTCATGAACCAGAAGCCGCGCCAGCATTCGGCGTTCGCCCTGGTGGGGAAATAGAGGCCCGCAACGGCCGCTCCCATGCTGAGGAAGGCCCAGGCGATCAGTCCGATGGTCAGGTTGAGCAAGATGGGTGGTTCCATACCCTACTCATAGTGATTCATTTGGAAGAGCTGTTTGGTTTTGGCATCTTGCCCCAATATTTCATGCTGTTTGTGGGATTCATTGAGGAATACAGGGAGATTGCCATGCGCTGGATGAGTTGGGTGAAAGTGGCGGTTGGGGCAGCCTTGGGTGCCGCGGGGCTGACCGGAATACCGGCGGCTCTGGAGGCTTGCACCCGGTGTGTTTATCTGGGCCCCAAGGATACGGTGGTGGTGGCGCGGTCCATGGACTGGGTGGAGGACCCGGGCACGAACCTGTACGCCTTCCCGCGCGGCATGAAGCGCAACGGGGAATCCGGGAAGGGATCCCTGGAATGGACCAGCAAGTTTGGCAGCCTGGTCTGCTCTTTCTACGGGGTTGCCAGCGTTGACGGCATGAACGAGAAGGGCTTGGTAGCCAACATGCTGTACCTGGTGGAATCCGACTATGGCAAGGCGGACGGCACCAAGCCGTTGTTGTCCATCGCCTGCTGGGCCCAGTACGCACTGGACAATTTTTCCTCGGTGGCGGAAGCGGTGGAGGCCCTGCGCAAGGAGCCATTCGCCATTCTGGCGCCCGCGCTGCCCAACGGAGCCAAGGGGCACGGGCATCTTTCGCTTTCAGACCCGTCAGGTGATTCGGCGATTTTTGAATATGTGGGTGGCAAGCTGGTGATTCACCATGGGCGCCAATACCAGGTGATGACCAACTCCCCCACCTTCGACGAGCAGTTGGCCTTGAACAAGTATTGGGAGCAGATTGGTGGCCTGGCGATGCTGCCGGGCACCAACCGCGCCTCGGACCGGTTCGCCCGCGCCTCGTTTTTCATCCAGGCCGTGCCCAAAACCGACGACGCGAAAAAAGCCGTCGCGGAAGTGTTGAGCATCATCCGGGGGGTTTCGGTTCCCTTGGGGATTTCGGTGCCGGGCCAACCCAATATCGCCAGCACCATCTGGCGGACGGTCTATGACCAGAAAAACCGGATTTTCTATTTTGATTCGGCCACCAGCCCGACGGTTTTCTGGGTGCCCTTGGCGGACCTGGACCTGACGGAAGGCGCGCCTGTGAAAAAGCTGACCGTAGCCGGTGGCAAGACCTACAACGGCAACGCCGTCAAACAATTCGAGCCGTCGGAGCCATTCCCGTTTTTGCCGGGCAGGTAGGGTTTGGAGGCCAATTCCGCTACGAATTCGGCACCCAGGCATGGACCTCCAGCTTTTTCCAATTTATGAAGCCGGAAAAATGTTAGGTTTAGGAGTGGTTTCACCTGCTTCTCCCAGGGAGTCAAGCCATGGCCGCACCTGACCGACGGGAATTGCTTGCGGACACGGCCAAGGGCATGCTGCTTGCCAGCCTGGGATGGGGCTTCAGCCAGGAACTGGGGCTTTCGCCCGCCTGGGCGGGGGAGGAGCCAGGCCGGCTGACCTTCGGGCCGTTGGAACCCCTGGTGGACTTTGTGGCCCAGACCCCGCCGGAAAAGATCATCGCGGAATCGGTCGCCAAGATTCGATCCGGGGTGTCGACCCGAGACCTCGTGGCGGCCACGGCTTTGGCCAACGCCCGGGCTTTTGGGGGGGAGGATTATGTCGGCTTTCACACGCTGATGGCCCTGGCTCCGGCATGGTCAATGGCGCAGGAGGAGGGTAATGATCCCAGGTCCTCCCTGGCCGTATTGAAAGTGCTCCATCGCAACGCCCAGCGTTTGAAGGAACGCGGGCCGTCGCCCGACACCCTTGCGCCGGTGAAAATTGAGACGCCCCCACCAGGCGCTGTCGCCGGCAAAGGGCTACGGGATGCGGCCCGGGACAAGGACCTCCAAGGGGCGGAAAAACGGTTTGCCGAATTGGCCGGAAAGGGGACAGGGCATGCCCTGGACGCCCTGATGGAAATGGTGGAGGACGGCGCGGAGGTGCACCGCACGGTGCTTGTGGCGAAATCCCTGGAGTTGGCGGGTTTTGTCGGCACAGGGCATGCCCACACCCTGCTGCGTCAATCGGTCCATTACTGTGTGAAGAACGAGGCTTCCCCATCCTATATCGGGCAATGGGGCGAGTTGCGCAGCCTGATACCCGTCCTTTTGGATGAATTGGAGCTGAAATCGTGGTCGCCCGGTAAAAGGCGGATGGATGCCGCGTGGATAAGGACCGCCAGCAATTCCTTCCTTTCGGGTTCCCCAGCCAGTGCGCCCGCCGCGATCGCCTTTGCCTTGAAGGAGGGGGTGCATCCGGAGGATATCGGGGAAGCAATCGCCCTTGGGTCGAACCATTTGGTGCTTCGCGACCCCGGGCGGAAGGGGCGGGAGGTCCAGCCGGGCAAGCCGGAAGGCAGCGTCCATGGAGATTCGGTGGGGGTGCATTCTGGCGATTCCACCCATGCCTGGCGGGCGATCGCCCGGTCGGGGAGCCCGAGGACACAGGTCATCAGCCTGATGCTGGCGGGGTACCAACTGGCCCGTGACCGCGCATACCGGGGAGCGGAAATCCTCACGGCCGAGCCGGTTTACGCGGGCGCCATGCTGGAGGCGGCCCGGAAAGTGCCCGCCGAGCGGTTGGTGGCGGAACTGGATGCGGCGGTGGGCGCGGGTGACCAGAACATGGCCGCCGCCCTGGTCATGCGTTTGGGAGAAACCGGGGCCGGCGCGGATGAGCCGAAGCGGATATTGCGGAAGTGGGCCACCACCGAGGATGGCGCCCTGCACGCGGAGAAATACTACCGCACCGCCTGTGATGATTTTCAAACCACCCGACCGGAACTGCGGTGGAACCACCTTGCCGGCCTGGCCAGGGTGACCGCCAGCGCCAGCGCCGCCCGGGTGAAAGCCCCGGGCCTGGAAGAGGCGACCGCCCTGCTGCGGGTTTGACGCGTGGATTACCAGAATAGACCAAAGGAAGAGGGCCGCCCGTTGGGGCGGCCCTCTTCCTTTGGGAATCATGGAAAACCGGCCCGGATCAGGGCAGGCGCTTGATGTGGACATTGCGGAAGGAGACGGCGTCGCCGTGGCCGGCGAAGCCGAAGTAGCCTTCCTTGTTGTCCTTGCCGGGGTGGGGTGTGTTGGCCATGAACTTGTCGACCTTGGAGAGGTCGGTGTCAAGGACCCGGGTGCCGTTGAGTTCGGCGACGATGGTGGAGCCCTTCACGGTGACCTCGGCGTAGTTCCACTGGCCGACCGGACGGAGGTATCCGCGGTTCACGGCGGTCATGCCGTAGGCGGACAGGTTGTACTGCCGGGGATCGAGCTTCGCGTATTTGTCGGAAGTGTCATCGAGGATCTGGAGCTCGCACATGCCGGTGTAGGCGGTGTCGCCGTTGCCCGGGTAGCGGATGGCCAGGCCGTTGTTGCCACCGGGGGGCAGCTTGTACTCGAGGCGGACGACGAAGTCGGCGTATTTGTCCTTGGTGTGGAGGACGCCTCCCTTGCCGGGCTTGCAGCAGATGGCGCCATCCTTGACCTCATAGTTGGCGGCGGCGCCGGCCCAGCCGTCGAGGGAGGAGCCGTCGAGGCGGGTGAAACCGGAATCCTTGTCCAGTGACTTGAGCATCTCGCCCGCCTCGGCCGCGGGGATTTCGCGGGCGAAGATGTTGCGCCAGCGGATCTCGCCGCCGTGGGTCTGCAGCAGGACCTTGCCCTGGCGGGGCAGGGGGCTCTTGCGATCCCAGAAGTTCTCCATGCGGGCGCCGTTGACCACGAGCTTGCCGTTCAGGTGGATCCAGGTGCGCTCGCCGACTTGGCGGATGCGGAAACTGTTCCACTCGCCCAGGGGCTTGTCGGCCAGCACGAGCGGGTCCTTGCCGGGGGCGTCCTTCGAGTTGTTCCAGAGGCCGCCGGAGCCCTTGTCGGCGCCCAGGTTCCATTTGCCACCTTCCTTGGTGTAATCCCAGATCTGGATCTGGGGGGTGGCCCGCATGTAGATGCCGCTGTCGGCCTTGGGCACGGTGCGGTACTCGATCAGCAACTCGATGTCGCCCAGTTCGTCCTCGGTGGCGAGGTAGGCGCCGTTGCCGTCGTTGACCAGCTCGCCGTTCTCGACGGACCAGTGCTTTTTGGCATCCTCGGTCCACTTGGCGATCTTCGCCTTGCGGTCATCGGCCGAGGCCTTGGCCACCTCGTAGGGATTGGCCCCCTTCTCGTGGATGGCCCAGCCGTGCCAGCCGGTGAGGTCCTTGCCGTTGAACAGCGGGCGGAAACCCTCGGGTACCTTGAGATCCTGGGCCGGGGCGGCGAGGGCCATTGCGGCCATCATGCCGGCGGCAAGCAAACTCCTGCGCATGCGAAGACACTCCTTCAGGAACAAAAAAAGGACGAAAACCCCTACTGTTCGCGGTTTTCGGTTCTTGACCGCCGGCGGCGGGCCGCGACTGGGCGCGGGTTGGGCGGGTTATAAGGCCGATAGGGATATTACCACAGCATTTTGGCGGGTGCGACTGCCTGAAAAGGCCATTTTTTGGGGGGTGCCCCGGGTCGGCCGATAAGGTAGAAACTGGTTTTCCAGACAGGCAAGGCGGGCGGACCAATCCGCCCCAACCCCCAGAATTCCCATGAGCCAAGCCAGCAAACCCACCCCGGCGCGCCGCACCGCCATCCTGTTGATCGACTGCCCGGACCAGCGTGGCATCGTGGCCGCGGTCGCGGACTTCCTGTGCCGTCACCAGGCCAACATCCTGCATGCCGACCAGCACCAGGACGCCGAGCGCGACCTTTTCCTGATGCGGGTGGAATGGGACCTGGATGGGTTCACCCTGGACCTGGACGAGTTTCCCCGCCGGTTCGCGGCCGTGGCGGACCGTTTCAACATGCGCTGGAAGCTGGAACGGTCGGACAAGCCGCTGCGGGTGGCCCTGTTCTGCTCGCAGCACCTGCACTGCCTGGTGGATTTGCTGTACCGGCACCATTCGGGTGAACTGCCCTGCGAAATTCCGCTGATCGTGGCCAACCACGATGATGGGCGGCGGTGGGCCGAGTTTTACAACATCCCGTTCCATTTGATCCCGGTGGAACCGGGGAAGAAACCGGCCGCCGAGAAGAAACAACTGGCGCTGCTGGAGGAGCACAAGATCGACCTGGTGGTGCTGGCCCGGTACATGCAGGTGGTGTCGCCGGATTTCGTGGCCCGCTACCCGCGTCGGATCATCAATGTGCATCATTCGTTTTTGCCCGCGTTCATCGGCGCGCGGCCGTACCACCGGGCCTTCGAGCGCGGCGTGAAGCTGATCGGCGCGACCAGCCACTATGTGACCGACGAGTTGGACGAGGGGCCGATCATCGAGCAGGATGTGGTGCGCATCTCGCACCGCGACAACCTGGCCGACCTGCTGGAAAAGGGCCGGGACCTGGAGAAGATCGTGCTGTCCCGAGGCCTGCGCTGGCACCTGAACCACCGGGTGCTGGTGTACGACCGCAAGACGGTGGTGTTTGACTGACACCGTCCGTCACCGGTTGCGGAACCCCAGGTCAGCCGGGGTTCGCGGGCTGACGGTGAAGGTGAATTCCGCGCCCGGTCGGAACGGGGCCTCGAGTTCGCAATTCTCAAACGAGATGCCGCCCGGGATGGGGCCGCTTTCGCCCCAGTAGGTTTTGCGCGCGTTGACCCGGGCCTCCAATCCGGGAACCGCCCGGGTCTCCCACAACTGGGTGGCTTTTTTGCCCTGATAGCGCCAATGGGGTGACACACCCGGGGCGTAATCGGCCTGGGCGGGGTTGTCCTCATCGTTTTCCCAGGCCACCCGGGCCAAACCGTCTTGCTGGGTGAGTTCATCGAGCTTCCAGCCGCGCCAGGGGGCGAAATTGAGCCGGTCGGGCCGGTAATCGCCCCACAGGTCGCGGGCGTGGACCGGCCCCTTCGCCAGCCAGACCCGGCGCAGGCGGGCGTAGTTGCCCATGGTGGCGCTCAAGACCAGGCTGGCCATGGGGGCTGAATCGGGCCCGGCCAGGGTGCGGAAGGTCACCGAGTGGGGGCTGCGGGAATCGAAACGGGCCTCGACGGCGGGTTGGGCCCCGTTGGGCATGCGTTCGCTGGCGATGAACAGGCGCAGGATTTCATGGTCGGTGTGCTTTTCCACCACGCCCCGGTTTGGTCCGGTTGGGGTGGCACGCAGGGCGTCCTCGAGGGTGTCGCCGCTGGTGAAGCGCAGGCCCGGGTTGCCATCGGCCGAACGCTCCAGTTCGGATTGGGCACGCCTGCCCCCAGCCACCGGTTCCAGGGACACGAAATTGATCACCCGGGGAAAGGTTTGGCCCAGGTGGGGGGCGTGGAGGCGGATCAGCCCCCTGGGGCCCGGGGTGGGGTGCAAGCTGATGGACAGGCCGTCGGGGTGGCCCCAGCGGGGCGGTTGGCCGGGTTCGGGCTGGATCCATTCGTGGCAGGGGGCGGGGCCCGCAGCGGGGAAAACCAGGAAAAACAAGGCTGCCATCAGCCGGAACACCCGCATGGAAACCATCTTCAGGCAACCCCCCGTGTGATGCTTGTGGCCCCGGACCGGCTGGCATATCATGCGATTATTCCGCGAGTTTGATATTCCCGCGCACGGATTATCCAGACAACCCCGCCTTGTGCCCGCCCTTTGGGGCGGTTTTTCACCCAGGAGCTCCCCATGCGTCAGATTCCCCTGAATCGCCGTAGTTTTGTGATCAGCTCGGCCGCAGCCACCGGCGGCCTGATGGCGGCCCGGTTGCCCGCCAAGGCGGCGCTGGCCGACAAGGTGCGCGTGGGCATCATTGGCATCGGTGGCCGGGGCCTGAACAACCTGGTGGAGATCGAGCCCTCGGGCGGGATTGTGGCCGCGCTGTGCGATGTGGATGACAAGCGCGCCGCCGAGGCCCGCAAGAAGTGGCCGGATGTGCCCTTCGAGCGCGATTTCCGCAAGCTGCTGGATCGCAAGGATCTGGACGCCATTTTGGTGGCCACGCCCGACCACACCCACTTCCCCGCCGCCGCCATGGGCATGGATGCCGGGAAGCACATGTACTGCGAGAAGCCGCTCACCCACACGGTGGAAGAGGCGCGCATCCTGCGGAACATGGCGGCCGCGAAGAAGCTGCAGACCCAGATGGGCACGCAGATCCACTCGGGCGACAACTACCGCCGCGTGGTGGAGATCATCCAGGCCGGCGTGATCGGCCCGGTGAAGGAAGTGCATGTGTGGTGCGCCAAGTCGTGGGGCGGCAACGGCCAGCAGCCGGTTGGGGAGAAGGTGCCCGAGGGGCTGGATTACGACCTGTGGCTGGGGCCGATCCAGCCTGTGCCCTACAGCAAGGAATATGTGCCCTTCAACTGGCGCAAGTACTGGGCCTTTGGCGGCGGCACGCTGGCCGACATGGGTTGCCACTTCATCGACCTGGCGTTCTGGGCCCTGAACCTGGACCTGCCCACCCGCGTCTCGGCCGAGGGAACGCCGGTGAGCCCCTACACGGCCGCCACCGAGCTGACCGCCCACTGGGATTTCGCGGCCCGTGGCGACCGGCCCGCCGTGAAGGTGCACTGGTACGACGGTGGCCGCAAGCCGGCGGTGGAAGGCATGCTGAAGTGGGACAACGGCGTGCTGTTCGTGGGAGAGAAGGGCATGCTGCAGGCCGATTACGGCCGGTACAGCTTCCTGCCCAAGGAGAAATTCGAGGGGGTGAAGCTGCCCGAGCCCACCATCGCCAAGTCGATCGGCCACTGGAAGGAATGGCTGATGGCCATTCGAGGCGAGGGCAAGCCGTTGTGCTCGTTCGACTACAGCGCCCGGCTGACCGAGATGGTGCTTTTGGGCACCGTGGCTTACCGGGCCGGGAAGGCCTTTGATTGGGACGCGAAGAACTTCCAGGCCAGCGACCCCGCGGCGCAGGCTTACCTGACCAAGACCTACCGCGAAGGCTGGTCGGAGAAGCTGAGCGGCTACAAGCAATACCTGAAGGGTTGATCCGAACCCATCCGAAGGAGCAAAACCATGAGCAGACTTTCCCGGCGCGGATTTTTGGCCGGTGCCTTGGCGGCGATCGCCTCGGCCCCGGCGCTGGCCACCCTGGCCAGCCGCGCGGCGGCCCCCGGCTTCTTGCTGGGCTGCCAGACCTACACCTTCCGCGAATTCGACCTGGAAGGGGCGCTGAAGCGGATGAAGGAGCTGGGCATCCAGCACGCCGAGTTCTACCAGAAGCACCTGCCGCTGGGGGCAACTGGTCGGCAGCTTGAGGCCTTCCAGAAGCTGTGCGCGGACTATGGCGTGTCGCCCCGGGCCTGGGGTGTGCAGCGGTTTTCCAAGGACCATGACGGCAACCGCAAGGTGTTTGACTTCGCCAAAGGTGCCGGGCTGAAGGTTCTGACGGCCGATCCGGATCCGGACAGCTTCGACAGCCTGGACAAGTGCTGCGAGGAGTATGGCATCGCGGTGGCGATTCATCCGCACGGGCCCGTGGGTGGCGGCAAACTGCACCGCTGGTATGACGCGGACACGATTCTGGCGGCGGTGAAGGACCACCACCGGCTGATCGGCTCGTGCATGGACACGGGGCATCTGATCCGTTCGGCCCAGGTGGGCAAGAAGCTGGATCCGGCGGAGCAGATCCGCAAGATGGGCAAGCGGAATTTCGCGGTGCACCTGAAGGACCATGACAACGCCAAGAAGGAAGACGTGGTCTTCGGCAAGGGTGTGCTGGATGTTGCCGGGGTGCTGAAGGCCCTGAAGGAAGTGGGCTTCACCGAGATGGTGAGCATTGAGTACGAGGCGAAGCCGCAGGACCCGACCGGCGATGTGCGGGAATGCGTGGCGATTTACAACCAGGCGGTCAAGGAACTGGGCTAGGAAGCCGATTTGACAGTATCCGGCCCCCGGTGCTAGATTAAGCTTGCTTGATTGGCAATTGGGGCAAACTATTCCGGGATGGTGTAACGGTAGCACGACTGGCTCTGAACCAGTTAGTCTAGGTTCGAATCCTAGTCCCGGAACTGCCGCTCTTATGCGCCAGCACCTCTGCATGGGAAAGATCAACGGGGCGTAGCTCAGCCTGGCTAGAGCGCTTGGTTTGGGACCAAGAAGTCGCAGGTTCGAATCCTGTCGCCCCGAGTTTT
>Ga0315899_10001133_pt1 | contig 30885 bp, 28 predicted proteins | sample LakEriMetagenome_2_FD_203518 | JGI IMG/M metagenome (GOLD analysis project Ga0315899, IMG submission 203518) | Freshwater fungal communities from buoy surface, Lake Erie, Ohio, United States - Buoy 4 MA112 | ecosystem: Environmental > Aquatic > Freshwater > Lake | place: USA: Lake Erie, Ohio...
GGTGTTCGAGCGCGCCGGCGGCACCGACGACGCGCCACGGCGCGGTGCGCTGGTGATGTCGCTCGGCTCGCCCGGCGGCTCGCAGATCATCGGCTACGTCTCGCGCACCCTGCTGCTGACCCTGCGCGACGGCCACCCACTGCAGGCCGCGATCGCGATGCCGAACCTCGGCAGCCGCAACGGCCCGGTCGAGCTAGAGGCCGGCCGCGTGCCGGCGGGCGTCGCCGCGGCGCTGCGCGAGCGCGGCCACGAGGTGCGCGAGATCCCGATGACGAGCGGGCTGCAGGGCATCATGCGGCGCTGCGACGCCGCCGGCCGGTGTACGCTCGTCGGCGGCGCCGACCCCCGCCGAGAGGGCGAGGTGCTCGGGCGCTGAGGACCGCCCCGCGAACGAGGAGACCGCGATGCAACGTCGACCGCTGCACACCGACCGCCTGAAGTCCGCCGGCTACGACGCGCGCGAGCGCCGGCTCGAGATCGAGTTCTCGAACGGCGACGTCCGGGTCTACAAGGCGGTCCCCGACGAGGTCGCGCGCCGCTTCTTCGCCTCGCCGAACCCGGCCGCCTACTGGGAGGACCGGATCGCCGAGGAGTACGTCGTCGAGCGCGCCGCGGGCGGGGGCGACGCCGACGCGCGCGCGAAGCTCGACGACCTGTTCGGCCGCAAGGACTGACCCACCCCATTCCAACGAGGAGACCCGCATGAGCCTGTTCGACCTGACCGGCAAGGTCGCGATCGTCACCGGATCGAGCCGCGGCATCGGCCGCTCGATCGCAGAGAACCTGGCCGCGCACGGCGCGAAGGTCGTCGTCTCGAGCCGCAAGGCGGATGCCTGCCAGGTCGTCGTCGACGCGATCCGCGAGGCCGGCGGCACCGCCACCGCGATCCCGGCCAACATCTCCGACAAGGCCGGCCTGCAGCGCCTCGTCGACGAGACCCGCAAGGCCTTCGGCCCGATCGACGTGCTGGTCTGCAACGCCGCGTCGAACCCCTACTTCGGGCCGTCGTCCGGCATGGGCGACGAGGTGTTCGAGAAGATCATGCGCAACAACGTGCTGTCGAACCACTGGCTGTGCCAGATGGTGCAGCCCGACATGGCGGCGAGGAAGGACGGTGCGATCATCATCGTGTCCTCGATCGGCGGCCTGAAGGGCTCGACCGAGATCGGCGCCTACTGCATCTCGAAGGCAGCCGACATGCAGCTCGCGCGCAACCTCGCCTGCGAGTGGGGCCCGCTGAACATCCGCGTCAACTGCATCGCACCGGGCCTGATCAAGACCGACTTCGCGCGCGCGCTCTACGAGGACCCGGCCCGCAAGGCCGCGGCCGAGGCGCGCTTCCCGCTGCGCCGGCTCGGCGAGCCGGACGACATCGGCGGCATCGCGGTGATGCTCGCGAGCCGCGCGGGCGCGTTCGTCACCGGCCAGAGCATCGTCGCCGACGGCGGCGCGACGATCACCGGCTGAGCGCGACGGCCCGGGCCGCAGCGCGCGGCCCGCGGCCGCGGCCGCGCGTGAGCGCCCCGGCGCCGCAGCCCCTCAGGCCGCCTTCTTCGCCGCCGCCCCGCCGTCGCGCAGCTCGCGCCGCAGGATCTTGCCGACGTTGCTCTTCGGCAGCTCGACGCGGAACTCGACGTGCTTCGGGCGCTTGTAGTTCGTCAGGTGCTGCGCGCACCAGGCCTGCACGTCGCGCTCGGAGAGCCCCGCATCGCGCCGGACCACGAACACCTTGATCGCTTCGCCCGAATGCGCGTCGGGCACGCCGATCGCCGCGCACTCGAGCACGCCCGGGTGCTGCGCGACCACCTCCTCGATCTCGTTCGGGAACACGTTGAAGCCCGACGACAGGATCATGTCCTTCTTGCGGTCGACGATCTTCACGTAGCCGGTGGTGTCGATCACCGCGATGTCGCCCGACTTGAAGAAGCCGTCGGGCGTGAACGCGCGCGCGGTCTCGTCGGGCCGCTGCCAGTAGCCGGCCATCACCTGCGGGCCGCGGATGCAGATCTCGCCGCGCTCGCCGATCGGCACTTCGCGGCCCTCGTCGTCGCGCAGCGAGACTTCGACCGAGGGCATCGGCAGGCCGACGGTGCCGGTGAAGCGGCCGAGCCCGGGCGGGTTGCTGGTCGTGATCGCGCAGGTCTCCGACAGGCCGAAGCCTTCGCCGAGCGCGACCCCGGTCACCGCCGCCCACTTGTCCGCGACCGCCTGCTGGGTCGCCATGCCGCCGCCGGAGGCGAGCACCAGGTTCGAGAAGTCGAGCTTCGCGAACTCCGGGTGGTTGGCGAGCGCGTTGAACAGCGTGTTGAGCAGCGGCATGGTGTGCACCGGCCACTTGCGCAGCGTCTCGATCAGCCCCGGCAGGTCGCGCGGGTTCGGCACCAGCAGCTGGCAGCCGCCCGACTTCAGCGACAGCCCGAAGGCGAGCGCCAGCATGTAGATGTGATAGAGCGGAAGCGCGCACAGCGAGCGCATCTGCGCGTCCGCGCCGAAGCGCCGCTCCACGTCCGCGTAGGCCGGCTGCAGCCAGGCCTCGGCCTGCAGGATCGCGGCCACCACGTTGCGGTGGGTCAGCACCGCGCCCTTCGACAGGCCGGTCGTGCCGCCGGTGTACTGCAGGAACGCCGCGTCGGCGCCCGAGCACTGCACCGGGCGGTACTGCAGCCGCCCGCCGGCCTCGAGCGCCTCGCCGAAGCGCGTCGCGTTCGCGAGCTCGAACGGCGGCACCATCCTGCGCAGGTGGCGCACCGCGAAGTCGACGACGCGGCCGCGCACCGGGCCGAGCAGTTCGCCGATCGAGGCGAGCACGACATGGCGCACGCGGGTGCGCGCGACCACCTGCTGCAGCGTCGCCGCGAAGTTCTCCAGGATCACGATCGCCTCGGCGCCCGAGTCGACCAGCTGGTGCTCGAGCTCACGCGGCGTGTAGAGCGGATTGACGCAGACCGCGGTGCAGCCGGCGCGCAGCACCCCGGCCGCGGCGACCGGGAACTGCAGCACGTTGGGCAGCATGATCGCGACGCGCGCGCCGCGCTCCAGGCCGAGCGAGCCGAGCCACGCCGCGAACGAGCGCGAGCGATCGTCGAGCTCGCCGTAGGTCATCGCGCGGTCCATGCACACGTAGGCGACCTTCGGGCGGTGCTTCGCGAGGCTCTCGTCGAGCAGCGCGTTCAGCGACGGGTAGGCGTCCGGGTCGATGTCGGCCGGCACGCCGGGGGGATAGGACTTCAGCCAGAAACGGTCCACGCGGTCTCCTCCGGGCAGGCGCGGTCTGTGCCGCGCGTGCCGGGATCATAGCCCGACGTCGACCGCCGCCGCCGCCGCGCGGCGGCGGCGCGGCGGTCACGCCGCACCGGTGCGGCCCGTGCGCGCGGCGCGGCTTGCCGCGAGCCGCCGGAACGCCCAGCTGCGGGCGGGCTCCACGCCGGTACGGACGAACTGGATCGGGCTCGGGTCGAGCAGGAAGCGGCGCTGGATGCCCTCGGCCCATTCCACGCCGGCGAGCAGCAGGCGGTCGCCCGGCGCGAGCGCGGTCTCGGGGCCGGGCAGCGCCGCGTCCTCGCGCGGCGCGCCCCGGGCGACACCGATGCCGGCCCGGTCGAGGACGTTGACCGGCCGCTGCGCGGCACGGCTCGCCGCGGCCCGCCGGCGCTCGGCAGCCGCCGCCCCGCCCGGCGCAGGCTCGGACCGGAACCCGCGCACGAGCAGCAGCGGCATCGCCGGCAGCGCGACCGAGGGGTCGCGCGGGTCGCGCAGCAGCTCGCCCACCCGCAGCGGCTCGCCGGGCGTCGACAGCGCCTGCCGGATGCCCGGCTGGTCCGGATCGCAGTCGAAGGTCCAGACCCAGGGCACCCGCGTGCCGAACGCCGCCTCGAGCCGCGCGCAGGCCTCGTGCGCGACCGCGCCGTCGCCCTCGCGCGCGAGCTCGAGGAAGCGTTCGAGCAGCGGTGTCGTCAGCGACTGCAGCACCTCGTGGACCATCAGCTCGCCCTGCACGAACGCCACCGTCGGTTCGGCCGCGTCGATCAGTGCGCGGTTGTAGGCACGGTTCTGCCGGACGATCACCGCGGCCTTCGGGTTCGCGCGCCGCGCCATCTTCACGACCGCGAGGTTCACCGTGTCGTTGTCGGTGCCGGCGATCACGCCGACCGCCCGGTCGATGCCCGCCTCGCGCAGGCCCTCCTCGGTGCCGCCGCAGGCCTGCACCCGGTCCTCGGCCTCGTCGGGCGGCACGAAGCGCGGATCGAACGCGCGCCACGACTGTTTCGATGCGCCAAGCGCGGCCGCGAGCGGTCGTCCGAAGCGGCCGTAGCCCGCGAGCACCCAGTGGCCCCGCGGCAGCTTCAGCGGCTGCGGCCGCTCGGCACCGGGTGCACCGGTCAGCCACTCCTCGAGCTGCAGCACCGCCGGCGCCGCGAACGCCATGCCGACGTTCGCGGCGAAGCTGCGGAACGGATTGACGACGTGCACGCCGCCGAACTCGTCGAGGTTCGCGTGGACGACCGGATCGACGACCCGCGCGATCACCAGGGTCGTCGGATCGAGCACCCGCGTGCCGATCGCGATCGTCTGGTTCGCCTCGTCGTCGCCGGTGATCGCGAGCACCGCGCGGCACTCGGGTTTCGCGACGCCGGCCGCGCGCAGCACCTCGGGCCGGCGCGCATCGGCGACCAGCGCGAGCGGCGCGACCGCGAACGGCTGCACCGCGATCGCGGCGAGCTTCGCCCCGTCGGGGTCGACCACCACGACCCGCACGCCGAGCGCGTCGAGCGCCTGGGCGATCGACTGCCCGCTGCGCCCGTAGCCGCAGACCACGACGTACGGCTCGCGCAGGCCCGACACGCGCCGCACGAACAGGCTGCGCGCGGCGGCCGCCCGGAAGGTCGCGTCCTGCGTCAGCGCGAACACCGAGCCGAGCGCGTACGCCCAGCCGATCACCGACAGGTAGATCGCGAAGGTCACCCAGAGGCGCTGCGCATCGGTGAACGGGTACGGGATCTCGCCGAACCCGATCGTCGTCGCGGTGTAGCTCATCACGTACAGCGCGTGGAAGAAGCTCATCCGCCACGGTCGGCCCTCGCCGTCGACGCCGGGGATGGCAACCAGCCCCACGACCGACACCGCGTAGACCAGCAGCAGAGTGATCAGCGGCGCGCGCAGCCGCCGCAGCACCAGGAACAGCACGTCGCCCATCGTCCCGCCCCGCGCCTCCTCGTCCGTTCGACCCGACCGCTCGGCGCTCAGCGGCTCGAGCGCAGCGTCTCGCCGATCAGCAGCGTCACCGACACCAGGTTCGCGAGCAGCGCGCCCCCCGACAGCGAGACGATGGTCGCCATCGTCCCGGGCGTCATCGGCGCCTGCGCGACGTGCGCGCTCCAGGTCCAGACGAGCGCGGCGGCGATCAGCTGCAGGCACGACGCGAGGCTCGTCGCGAGGTGGGTCGCGCCGATGTGCGTGCGGTCCCCGAACTTCAGCACCAGCGCGATCAGGTTGACGACGATCGCCGCGAACAGTTCGCCCGGGTGGTGGTACTCGACCACGCCGATGTCGCCGACGAAGAAGCCGAAGTTCACCGTGCAGGCGAGAATGATGAAGAAGCCGAAGACGATCTTCTCGAGATTCATGGCGTCGGGGCGCGGCGGCCCGGGATGGGAGCGCGTCGATCATCGCACGCGCCCGGCGGCACGCGAAGCCGGCCGGCGCGGCGGCGCTGTGCTTCAATGCGGGCTGTCGCCGCGACGCGGCTTCGACGGGAGGCCGGTCGGCCGATGGAGGCGCTCAGGGGCGTGTTCGGGATCGCGGCGATGCTCGCGATCGCGTGGGCCTTGTCCGAGCGACGCCGCGCGATCGCATGGCGGCCCGTCTGGAGCGGCATCGCGCTCGCCGCGGCGCTGCTCGCCGCGATCCGCTGGGTGCCCGGCGCGCGCGCGGCGATCGAGTCGACGAACGCGCTGCTCGACGCGCTGCAGGCCGCCACCGCCGCCGGCACCGCGTTCGTGTTCGGCTACCTCGGCGGCGGGCCACCGCCGTTCGCGCCGACGAACCCCGCGGCCGGCTTCGTGCTCGCGACGCAGGCGCTGCCGCTGGTGCTGGTGGTCTCCGCGCTGTCGGCGCTGCTGTTCCACTGGGGCATCCTGTCGGGCATCGTGCGCGCGTTCGCCTGGGTGCTGGTGCGCACGCTCGGCGTGGGCGGCGCGGTCGGCGTGTCGGCCGCCGCGAACGCGTTCGTCGGCATGGTCGAGGGGCCGCTGGTGATCCGGCCCTGGCTCGCGCGGATGAGCCGCGGCGAACTCTTCGTCGTGATGAACTGCGGGATGGCGACGATCGCGGGCACGGTGCTGGTGCTGTACGCGACGATGCTGCGGCCGGTGCTGCCCGACGCGCTCGGTCACCTCCTCGCCGCCTCGGTCGTCGCGATCCCGGTCGCGATCGCGGTCGCCGCGCTGATGGTGCCGTCCGACGCGCGCAGCGACCGCGCCCCGATCGCACTGCCCTCGGAGGACGCCAACGCGATCGCGGCGCTGACGCGCGGCACGCTCGAGGGGCTGCAGCTGCTGCTCAACGTGATCGCGATGCTGCTGGTGTTCGTCGCGCTGGTGGCGCTGGTCAACCGCGGGCTCGCGCTCGCGCCCGAGGTGGCCGGCGCGCCGCTGTCGGCCGAGCGCATCCTCGGCGTCGCGTTCGCGCCGCTCGCCTGGCTGCTCGGCGTGCCGTGGTCGGAGTCGGCGGTCGCCGGCCAGCTGCTCGGCAAGAAGACGGTGCTCAACGAGTTCGTCGCCTACGCCGAGCTCGCCGCGCTGCCGCCCGACGCGCTGTCCGAGCGCTCGCGACTGCTGATGACCTACGCGCTCGCCGGCTTCGCGAACTTCGGCAGCCTCGGCATCATGGTCGGCGGACTCGCACCGCTCGTGCCCGCCGAGCGGCGCGCGGACCTCGCGCGGCTCGCCGCACGCTCGTTGCCGGCGGGGCTGCTGTCGACCTGCATCACCGCGGCCCTGGTCGGGCTGATCGCCTGAGGCGCACGATGGACCGCTTCCGGCAGATCGAGACCTTCGTCGCCGTCGCGACCCGCGGCAGCCTGTCGGCGGCCGCGCAGGCCGAGGGCGTCGCGCCGGCGGTCGTCGGGCGCCGGCTCGACGCGCTCGAGGAGCGGCTGGGCGTGAAGCTCCTGGTGCGCACCACGCGGCGCATCACGCTGACCTTCGAGGGCAGCGCGTTCCTCGAGGACTGCCAGCGCATCCTCAACGACTACCACAACGCCGAGGCTTCGGTGTCCGCGGGCGGGGTCAAGGCGAGCGGACACGTGCGCGTCACCGCGCCGGCGGGCTTCGGCCGCCGGCACGTCGCGCCGCTGGTGCCGGCCTTCCTCGCCGCGCACCCCGACGTCACCGTCTCGCTCGACCTGTCGGACCGGCTGGTCGACATCGTCAACGAAGGCATCGACGTCGCGGTCCGCATCGGCCAGCTCGACGACTCGAGCCTGGTCGGCATCCGGCTCGCCGACAACCAGCGCGTCGTCGTCGCGAGCCCGGCCTACCTCGCCGCGCGCGGCACGCCGGTGCATCCGGAGGACCTGCAGCACCACGCGTGCCTCACCTTCGGCACCGGCGGCAGCCAGTCGCGCGGCTGGCTCTTCACCGTCGAGGGCCGCGTCGAGCCGGTCCGCGTCGGCGGCCCGATGGAGTGCAACGACGGCGCGGTGCTGCACGCGTGGGCGCTGGCCGGCCACGGGCTCGCATGGCGCTCGATGTGGGAGGTGGCCGACGAGATCGCGTCCGGCCGCCTCGTCACCGTGCTCGACGACTTCCGCGCACCCGACAATGCGATCCACGCGCTGTTCCCGCAGCGCCGCCACCTGCCGCTGCGGGTGCGCATGTTCATCGACCACCTGAAGCACACCTACGGCAATCCGGCCTACTGGGCCGGCACGAGGAGCGACTGACCCTCGGCGATGCGCTGCGCCGCGGGCGCGGCGTCGCCGGGTCAGCCGAACGCGTAGACGGTGGTCTGGCGGTAGGTCTGCCCGGGCCGCAGGATCGCGTCGGGGAATCCGGGTCGGTTCGGCGAATCGGGGAAGCGCTGCGCCTCGAGGCAGACCGCGCCGTGGCGCGGCCACGCGACGCCGCCGGGGCCGAGCAGCGTACCGTCCAGCCCGTTGCCGGTGTAGACCTGCAGTCCGGGCTCGGTGGTCGCGACCCGCAGGCAGGGCGCGCCGCCCGGCGCGACCAGCTCGGCGGCCGAGCGCAGCGGCCCGGGCGCGTCGGCGAGCACCCAGCAGTGGTCGAAGCCGCCGGCGATCCGGACCTGCGGATCGTCGGCGGCGACGCGCTCGCCGAGCGCGACCGCATGCCGCAGGTCCATCGGCGTGCCGTCGACGGGGCGCAGCTCGCCGGTCGGGATCAGGCCCGGGTCCACCGGCAGGAACCGATCCGCATGCACGCGCAGCCGGTGCCCGAGCACGTCGCCGCCACCGGCGAGGTTGAAGTAGGCGTGATGCGTCAGGTTGACCAGTGTCGCCCGGTCGGCGGTCGCCTCCCAGTCGAGCCGCAGCGCATCGGCGCGCAGCCCGTAGCGCAGCGACACCCGCAGCGTGCCGGGAAAGCCGTCTTCCCCGTCGGGGCTGGTCACCGACAGCAGCAGCCACGGGCCATCCGCGTTCTCGCCGCCGCTCGCATGCCAGACCGCCCGCGACAGGCCGCGCTCGCCGCCGTGCAGGTGGTGGAGCCCGGCGTTGCACGCGAGCGCGTACGGCGTGCCGTCGAGCGTGAAGCGCCCCTCGGCGATGCGGTTCGCCCAGCGCCCGACCGCGGCACCGACGTAGGGGTGAGCGCCGAGGTACGGCGCGAGCGCGTCGAAGCCGAGCACGACGTCGCGGAGTCCGTCGGGCGCGGGAATCCGCAGCGACACCAGCGTCGCGCCCCAGGTGGCCACGACCGCGACCGGCCCAGCCTCGTGGCGCATCGTCCAGCGCTCGACCGGCTGGCCGTCGGGCGCCACGCCCCAGGACTCGAGCTCGAGGCTCATCGTGCGCCTTGCGCCCCGGACGCGCGAACGCCCTCGGGCACCGGCGGGTACTCGAGGCTGGAGGTGTCGGGCAACGGCAGGTGCCCGGCGTCGGCGAGGCTGGCGGCCATCGGATCCATGATGCCCCAACCCGCGCCGGCGCATGCGCTGCGGACCCGCCGCGGGTTTGCGGTAACCTCGGCCGATGGACCGCCCTGCCCCCACCCTCTTCGAGCCCGTGCGCATCGGCGCCTGGGACTGCCCCAACCGCGTGCTGATGGCGCCGCTGACCCGCTGTCGCGCCGACGCCGACACGCTCGCGCCGCGCGCGCTGAACGCCGAGTACTACGCGCAGCGCGCGTCGGCCGGGCTGATCGTCTCCGAGGCGACGCAGGTCGAGCCGCGCGGCCTCGGCTACATGCGCACGCCCGGCTGCTACAGCGAGGCGCAGCGCGACGGCTGGCGGGAGGTCGCCGATGCGGTGCACGCCGCGGGCGGTCGCATCGTCGCGCAGCTCTGGCACGTCGGCGCAGTCTCGCACCCCGACCTGCAGCCCGAAGGCGCGCTGCCGGTGTCCTCGTCCGAATACACCGCGGTCGGCACGATCCACACGCCGCAGGGCAAGCGCGAGCGCGTCGCCGCGCGCGCGCTCACCACCGACGAGGTCCGCGGCGTCGTCGCCGCGTACCGCCACGCCGCGACGCTGATCCGCGACGCCGGCCTCGACGGGGTCGAGCTGCACTCGGCCAACGGCTACCTGCTCGAGCAGTTCGTCCGCGACTCGGTCAACCGCCGCACCGACGACTACGGCGGCAGCCTGCAGAACCGCATCCGCCTGACGCTCGAGTGCGTGGACGCGGCGATCGAGGTGTTCGGGCGCGAGCGCGTCGGCATCCGCCTGTCGCCGGTCACCGCGGCCAACGGCTGCCCGCAGGACTCGAACCCGCAGGCGACCTACATGGCCCTCGTCGAGGCGCTCGAGGCGCGCCGCATCGCCTACCTGCATTTCATCGAGGGCAACACCGGCGTCGAGCACCATGCACGGGGCTTCGACTTCGGGGCCGCACGCCGTGCGTTCCGCGGCACCTACATCGCGAACAACAAGTACACCCGGCAGATGGCGATCGACGCGCTCGCCTCGGGTACGGCCGACGCGGTCGCCTTCGGCGTGCCGTTCATCTCGAACCCCGACCTGCCGCGCCGGCTCGCGCTCGACGCGCCGCTCGCGCCGGCGAACACCAAGACGTACTACGGGCCGGAGGCGGTCGGCTACACCGACTACCCGGCGCTCGAGACCGCCTGACCACGGCCGCGGCGAAGCCCGATCTGATGTCCTCGACCCCCTACTCCGAGACGGCCCCGACGCGCGACGAGGTCGACGCGATGAAGGGCCCGGTGCTGCTCGACTTCGGTACCGAGTGGTGCGGCCACTGCCGCGCCGCCCGCCCGCTGGTCGACGCTGCGCTCGCCGCGCGGCCCGGGGTGCGCCACCTGCGGATCGAGGACGGGCCGGGCCGCCGGCTCGGCCGCTCGTTCGGCGTGAAGCTGTGGCCGACGCTGGTGTTCATGCGCGACGGGCAGGAGCTCGAGCGCCTCGTGCGCCCGCGCGAGCCGGACGCGATCGACGGCGCGCTCGCGGCCATCGAACCGGCAGGCTGAAGCGCCCCTCAGCGTGGCAGCAGCTTCTGCCGCTGCATCCGCTCCAACCAGTACAGCACGCAGTCCTCGGTGTCGATGCAGCCGTGGAAGCCATGCTGCCGCAGCTTGATGCCCGACAGCACGGAGTCCGGCGGGTTCTCGACGCCGTGCGCGAACGCGCGGTCGGTGAACTGCCACGAGCTGCCGACGAGGCCGTCGAGCGTCGTGTCGCGCAGGCCGTGCCGCTTCACCACGGCGCGCCACGTGTCCGCGTGCGCCGGCATCTCGCGCGTCAGGTTCATCGGCTTCGGCGCGCCCGCCTGCATTCCGAAGTGTCGCGCGATCGTGCCCCAGAAGTCGTGCCACAAGAGCGCGTCGCCGTTGACGACGTTGTAGGTCTCGTTGGCCGCCACCTCGTGCGTGCCGGCCCACTCGGCGACCTGCGCGATCAGCCGGCTGTCGCTGCCGCCGTTGATGTAGCGCCCACCGCCCGGCCATGCGAGCGGGCGGCCGAGCTCGCGCATCACCGCCGCGTACGCACCGATCGCGGCGACGATGTTCATCGGGCTGGAGACGGCGTAGCCGAAGACGATCTGCGGGCGCAGCACGGTGAACGTCCACGCCGCCTCCACCTGGCGCTCGCGCAGCAGATCCTCCTGCAGCCAGTAGAAGTTCTCGTGCGCGTGGCGCGGCCAGCGCTCCTTCGCCGGCACCGGTGCCGGCTCGACATGGCCCCCGTACGCCTTCGTGCCCTGCATCAGCGACACGTGCCGCAGGCCGGGGGCGGACGTCTCGAGCACGTCGAGCAGGTTGCGCAGCATCGCGAGGTTGACCGCCATCTGCTCGGGGTCGCGCCAGCCGGCGATCAGGTCGGGCTTCTCGTAGAGCGCCGCGAACATCAGGTGCGTGACCTTCGCGAGCGCCGCCCCGGCCGCGCGGCACGCGGTGGCGTCGGTCAGGTCGATCGACAGGTGGGTCACGCCCTCGGGCAGCTCCGGCGCACGCCGGCGCGAGACCGCGATCACGTCCCAGTCGGGCAGCGACGCGAAGTGTTCGACGGCGGCGGCGCCGACGACGCCGCCCGCGCCGGCGACGAGCACGGTGTGCTTGGCCATGTCGGCCCTCCTCAGGCCCGAGCGGGCAGGTTGACCAGCTTCGGCGCCAGCGCGTCCGGCACCTCGAGCTCGAAGCCCAGCACCGCCGCCGACAGCGACTTGCCGTAGTTGTCGAGGCACAGGCTGCGCGAGACGCCGCCGCCGAGCGCGCCGTGGCAGACGAAGTTGATCGCGTGGATCGCCGGGACCGGGTAGCGGAGCACCTCGCCCTTGATCGCGCCGCCGTAGAACGCCTTGAAGCGCTCGACGGTCAGCTGCTCGAGCAGCAGCGGGTACAGCTCCGGCTCGTACGCGAAGACCGCGATGTTCGAGGTGTCGCCCTTGTCGCCCGAGCGGGCGTGCGCGACGTGCTGCAGCTTGACCTTCATCGCGTCAGCTCTCCATGTAGGTGACGGTCGCGGGCACCTGCTCGCGCGGCACCAGCGACGACCACACGCCGATCACCTCGCGCGTGCGGTCCTGGTGCGGCACGCGCTTGCCGGTGTGGGCGATGCCGGAGACGGCCATGCCGTCGACCTCGCGGCCGACCTTGATCGCCTCCTCCTTCGTCTTCGTCCGCGCAGCCACGCGCACCGCGATCTCGTAGGGCTCGGGCGCATCCGCGGGCGTGGCCGCGCCGTGGATCGCGTTGAGCCCGAGGAAGTCGATGCGCACGTCCTCGGCCTTCAGGCCGACGATCCGGAAGCGCTCCTCGAGCACCTTCTTCGCGAGCTGCGCGCGGCGCAGCGCGCCGGGGCCGGCGTAGAAGAACATGTCCTCGCCGATGAAGCCCTCGGTGCAGCCGATCGACACCTTCAGCGTCGGCGTGCGCGGCTTGCCCGAGATGCCCCAGACCTTCACGCGGTCCGGGCCGACCTGCTCGAGCCGCGCGGTGGTGAAGTCGACGACGACGTCGGGCGTGATGTAGTTCGCCGGGTCGTGGACCTCGTAGAGCATCTGCTCCTTGACGGTCCGCAGCGTCACCGCGCCGCCGGTGCCCTCGACCTTGGTCAGCACCGCGGTGCCGTCCTCGCTCACCTCGGCGATCGGGAACGCGAGGTTCCACGGCTCGGGCACGTCCTTGAAGCCGGGGTCGGGAAAGTAGCCGCCGGTGACCTGCGCGCCGCACTCCAGCAGGTGGCCGAGGCCGTTGCCGAGCCCGAGCTTCGCGTGGTCGAGCGGGTCCCAGCCGAACTCGAACATCAGCGGCGCCATGAAGATCGACGGGTCGGCGACGCGCCCGGTCACGACGATCCGCGCGCCGCCCTTCAGCGCCTCGACGATCGGCTCGGCGCCGAGGTAGGCCTCGGCCGAGATCAGCGAGGGCGCGAGCGTCGAGGTCGGCTGGCCGTTCTCCAGGATCCGGTCGGTCAGCTGCAGCACGCGGTCGGTGATCAGGCTGCCCTCCACCGCCGCGACCTTCACGCCCCGGTGCCCCATCTCGCGCAGCAGCTCGACGATCCGCTTCGCCGCACCGGTCGGGTTGATCCAGCCCTGGTTGCTGACGATCTTCGTGCCGTGGCGCATGCAGCCGGGCAGCACCGCGCGCATCCGGTCGTCGAGGTAGGTGTCGTACCCCGGGAACGACGGGTCGCGCCGTGCGCGGACCTGCGCGGCCGACACCGTGGCCTCGGCCATCGTCTCGAAGCACAGGTAGTCGAGCCGCCCCTGCTCCGCGTTCAGCCGCGCCGGCTCCACCCGGTCGCCCCACCAGGCCGAGCCGGAGCCGACCCTCACCACCTTGTTCGTCATCTCAGTCCACCTTCACGTTCGCGCGCTGCACGACCGCGCGCCAGGTCTCGATCTCCTTCGCGACGTACGCGTCGAAGGCCGCGGGCGTGCCTGCGCCGACGATCGCGCCATCGGCCGCGAAGCGCTGCCGCGTCTGCGGCTCGGCGAGCACCTCGGCCACCGCCTTCGCGAGCGCCGCGAGCACGTCCGGCGGCGTGCCGGCCGGCGCGAACAGGCCGTTCCACGCGGTCGCCTCGTAGCCCGCCAGGCCCGGCATGCCGGGCGTCTGCGCGACCGTCGGCAGCTCCGGCGCCGACGGCGCGCGGACCGCGCTGGTCACCGCGATCGCCTTCAGCCGGCCCGCCTTCACCTGCGGCATCGCCGACAGCATGGTGTCGAACATCAGCGCCACCTGCCCGCCGGCGAGGTCGACGAGCGCCGGCGCGCTGCCCTTGTAGGGCACGTGCGTCATCGGCGCGCCGGCCATCGTCGCGAACATCTCGGCCGCGAGGTGCGTCGACTGCCCGTTGCCCGACGAGCCGTAGGGCAGCGCCCCGCCCTTGGCCTTCGCCATCGCGACGACGTCGGCGACGGTCGAGGCCGGCGACGACGCGGGCACCACCAGCACCAGCGGGATCTGCGTCAGCAGCGCCACCGGCGCGAAGTCCTTGCGGATGTCGTAGCCGAGGTTCGGGAACAGCGACGGGTTGATCGCGTGCGCGGTCGTGCCGATCAGCAGCGTGTAGCCGTCGGCCGGCGCCTTCGCTGCGGCCTCCGCGCCGATGTTGCCGCCGGCGCCGGCCCGGTTCTCGATCACGAACGGCTGCTTAAGCCGCTCCGCGAGCCGCTGGCCGACCAGCCGCGCGACGATGTCGGTCGGCCCGCCCGGGGGATACGGCACGACCAGCTTCACCGGCTTCGCGGGCCACGCGCCCTGCGCGCGTGCGGGGGACGGCGCGAGCGCGGCGGCCGCGAGCGTCGCCGCCGACAGCGCGGCCAGGCCGGCCGAGAGGATCGAGCGTCGCGGGGTCATCGATGGGCTCCCTGGATGTCCGGTGCGGCGGGATGCGCCGCGTTCAGAGCGCGACGTCGCGCCAGACCACCGCGTCGACCGCGGTGCAGCCCTCGCCGCGCGCGCCGACGATCACCGGGTTCGCGTCGACGCTCGACACGCCCGCCTCGCGGTCCGCGACGAGCGCGCCGACGGCCGCCGCGGCCGCGCAGAACGCGGCGACGTCCATCGGCGGATCGCCGCGCACGCCGTCGAGCAGCGGCGCGATCCGCAGCCCGCGCAGCGCGCGCTCGATGCGCGCGGGCGTGAACGGCGCGAGCACCGTGGCGACGTCGGGCATCGCCTCGACGTACTTGCCGCCGTCGCCGACGACCAGCACCGGACCGAAGGTCGGATCGAGGTGCGCGCCGACCATCAGCTCGCGCAGCCCGCGCGCCATCCGCGCGACCATCACCCCGCCGAGCGCGACGCCCGCGCGGGCGGCCGCCTCGGCCATCTCGCCTGCGGCGGCCTCGACCGCGTCGGCCGAGTCGAGCCCGACCCGGACCAGCCCGAGTTCCGACTTGTGCGCGACCTGCGCCGACACGCCCTTGACCACGACGCGGCCGCCGCCGAGCGCGGCGTACGCGGCGCGCGCCGCGGCCGGGTCCGCGCAGACGCGGTGCGCGACCGTCGGCACGCCGCGCGAGGCGAGCAGCGCGAGGCTCGCCGCCTCGTCGAGCATCCGCGTCGCCGCGGCCGGCGCGCGACGCACCGGCGCGGGCGCGTCCTCGGCGCGCGCGCTGCGCAGCCGCTCGGCGTGCGACAGGTACTGGCCGAGCGCGCGGACCGCCTCGCCCTCGGTCGGGAAGGTGACCACGCCCTGTGCCTCGAAGCGCTCGGCGACGCTGCGCTGCGGCGCGGCCGCGACCAGCGGCTTGCCGGTCTCCTCGCCGAAGCGTGCGGCGTCGCGCGCGAACGCCTCGACGTCGTAGCCCGCGCCCGCGACCGCGATGCCGACGAAGAACGCGTCGGCCGATGGATCGCGGCCGATCGCCGGCAGGATCGCGCCGAAGAGGCTGCTGTTCGACAGCAGCGCCGCGGTGATGTCGACCGGATTGGTCGTCGTCGCGAAGCCGGGCAGGATCGCCCGCAGCTCGGCCTGCGTCGCGTCGGCGAGCGGCTCGAGCGACAGGCCCGCGTCGGTCGCGGCATCGGCGCTCAGCACGCAGACCGCGCCCGAGTTGCTGATCGACACCAGACGCCGGCCCTCGGGACGCCAGCCCTTCAGGTACAGCGCCGCCGCATCGACCATCTCGACGGTCGTGCGCACGCGCGAGATGCCCTGGTCGGCGAGGAACGCGTCGACGACGCGGTCCTCGTTCGCGAGCGCGCCGGTGTGAGAGCGCGCCGCGGCCTGCCCGGCCGGCGAGCGGCCGGACTTCAGCGCGACGATCGGCAGCTCGCGCTCGCGCGCGATCTTCGCGGCCTCGGCCAGGTGCCACGGGTCGGGGATGCCCTCGAGGTAGAGCAGCAGCAGCTTCAGCGCCGGATCCTGCGCGACGACCGTCGCCAGCTCGCACACGGTCGTGTCGGCGTCGTTGCCGGTCGCATGCGCGTGGCGCACGCCGATGCCCCGCGCGCGCAGCAGCCCGTACGGGATCACGCTCATCGCGCCGCTCTGGCTGATGATGCCGACCGGCCCGTCGGCGGGCGGCGCCTCGACGAACATCGTCGAGAAGCTCGGCACCGCGCCGTTGCCGAAGTTGGCGAGCCCCTGCGAGTTCGGGCCGAACATCCGCATGCCGGCCGCGCGCGCGCACTCGACCATCGCACGTTCCTGCGCCCGCGCGGCCGGGTCCGGTGTCTCGCCGAAGCCCGAGCTGAACACCACGCAGACCCTCACGCCGGCGCGTGCGCAGTCCTCTACCGCCTCGACCGCGCGGGCGCCCGGCACCGCGACGATCGCGAGCTCCGGCACCTCCGGGAGCGCCGACAGCGACGCATACGAGCGCAGCCCCTGGATCTCCTCGCGCATCGGGTTGACCGGGTACACCGGTCCGCGGAAGCCGAAGCGCTTGAGGAACGCGATCGGCCGGCCGCCGATCTTGTTGTCGTTCTCGGAGGCGCCGATCACCGCGATCGAGCGCGGGTCGAGCGCGACGCGCAGCGTGGCGCGGGGGTCGTGCTTCATGGGGCGTCGGGGTCCTGCGACGGCTCGAAGTACGGGACGGGCCGGCCGGCGGCCTCCCGGAAGGACAGGCGCACGCGCGCGCCGATCGCGAGCGAGGGCTCGCCGTGCGCCATCACGCGCGGGCCCTCGTCGAGCGAGACCAGCACCAGCCGGTACGGCGCGAGCGCGCGGAACGCGTCGTCGGGCGCGCGATGGACGAGCGTCGACGCGTCCACGGTGCCGAGACCGGCGGGCGCGAACGACACCGGGTCGGTCGCCCCGCACGCGGGGCAGAAATCGCGGCGGAAGTACCAGACGTGCGTGCAGCGCGCGCAGCGCTGCAGCGCGAGGCCGCGGCCACCGCGCGTCCAGTCCGCGGGCGCGGCGCCGGCCGCGTCGTCGTGGGCGCTCATCGGACGGCCTCCAGCACCAGGCTCACGTGCGACGACAGCACGCCGCCGTCGCCATGCAGCAGCGCGACGCCGGCGCGCCCGGCCTGCCGGTCGCCGGCGCGGCCGGTCATCTGCAGGTGCGTCTCGACGAGGTGCGCCATCGCGCCGGCGACGCCGCAGTGACCGTACGACAGCAGCCCGCCGTGCAGGTTCAGCGGCATCGCGCCGTCGCGGTCGAAGTGCCCGTCGCGCGCGAGCGAGCCGGCGCGGCCGCGCGGCGCGAGGCCGATCTCCTCGAGCAGCAGTGTCAGCGTCACGGTGAAGCTGTCGTAGATCGCCGCGTGCTCGACGTCGGCGAGCGTGCGCCCCGCGTCCTGCAGCGCCCGGCCGCTCGCCCGGTCGGCGCCGAAGCGCGCGAGGTCGGGCGCGGCGCTGACGTGCTGCGAGGTGTGGCACTGCGCGGCCGAGGCGATGCGCACCGGGTGCGGCCCCTCGGCGTCGCGGCCGACGACGACCGCGCAGCCGCCGTCGGAGATCGGGCAGCAGTCGAGCATCTTCAGCGGCGTGGCGATCGGCCGCGACGCGAGCACGTCGGCCGCGCTGATCGGCTCGCGGAACTGTGCGCCGGGATGGCGCGCGGCGTTGCGGCGCATCAGCACCGCGAGTTCGGCGAAGTCGGCCTCGGTGGTGCCGAACTCGTGCATGTAGCGCGACGCGACCAGCCCGTAGTAGGCCGGGATGGTCGCGCCGAGCGGCACCTCGTAGTCGGGGTGGCCGGCCTGCGCGAGCGCCTGGATCGACGCGTCGCGGCTCTGGCCGGTCATCCGGTTCTCGCCGCCCACGACCAGCACGCGCCGCGCGGCGCCGGCCTCGACCAGCAGGTGCGCGAGCATCACCAGCGCGAAGCCGGTCGCGCCGCCGAGCTGCACCGCGTGCGCGTAGCGCGGCACGATCCCGAAGTGCTCGGCGAAGCGCGTCGACAGCATGATGTGCGGCATCGTCGTCGAGTAGCCGCACACCAGTCCGTCGACGTCGCCGCGCGCGAGGCCGGCGTCGTCGAGCGCGGCCTGCGCGGCCTCGCTCATCAGCTCGAGCGTGCCGCGGCCCTCGTGGCGGCCGTAGCGGGTCAGGCCGCTGCCGAGCAGGTGGCTCATCGTCCGGTGGTCTCCTCGTCGCGGCGCACCGTGCGCGCCGGGCCGCGTGCGAGCGCAGGCGCCGCACCGGGCGCCGACAGCGCGTCCGCGGCCTGCCGCATCGCCGGCAGCAGCAGCTCGAGCCGCGAGGCCAGCCGGTCGCTCAGCGCGGCGATGCTGATCGCCGCGACCGGCCGCCCGTCGACGCCGAACACCGGCACTGCGAGGCCGCCCATCCGCTCGACGACGACGTCGAGCAGCAGCACGTGGCCGAGCCGGCGCGCGCGCTGCACCGCGTCCTCCAGGAACGTGCGGGAGATCCTCGGGTAGCGTGCCGCGAGCACCGGCTCGACCTGGTCGAGCACCGCACGGACCTCGTCGTCGGGCAGCCAGGCGAGCAGCGCGAGGCTGCCGCCGCCCACGCCGAGCGGCCGACGGCTGCCGACGTCGAGGTAGTTCGCGCGGATGGGGTAGTCGCCGAACTCGCGGTCGACGCAGACCGACTCGACCCCACTGGGCGTGGACAGCAGCACCGTGTCGCCGGACAGGCTCGCGAGCCGCACCATCCAGGGCCGCGCGCGATCGCGGACGTGATCGCGCCGCTGCATCGCGAGGCCGAGCACCGCCGCCTCGTCGCCGAGCGTCCAGCGCCGGCCGTCCGCGTCGCGCCGTGCGAAGCCCTCGGCCGCGAGCGTCTCCAGCAGCCGCAGCACCGTCGCCTTGTTCAGCGCGGTCGCCTCGGCGATGTCGGCGAGGCGCATCGGCGACGGGGTCGACAGCACGCGCAGCACGCGGCAGACCTTCTGGGCCGGATTGGTGTCGGACGCGTGGGCCATGCGGACCGGCAGGCTCGCGGACCGCTCAGACCGTCGCGATCGGCGTGGCCGGCGAGCCGACCGCGCCGGGCAGCCGCAGCGGCGGCGCCGTCAGCAGGAAGCGGCTGCGGCCGTTCGCCCGCAGCCACTCGGCCAGCGGCGTCAGGTGCCAGATCTCGCCGAGATGCACGCCGAGCTTGAACAGGCAGTGCTCGTGCAGCGGCAGCGTCGCGCAGCAGGCGTCGGCCGGCTGCGAGGTGGCCGGGTGCGCCTCGACCGCGTAGTTGTCGGCGACCAGCACCGCGAGGCCACTGTCGGTGATCCACTGCAGCAGCTTCGGATCGCGCCCGTCGAGCACCGCGCACGCGCCGTGCAGCACGTCCGGGTCGGGCCGCCCGCCCATCTCGACCAGCTTCTGCGCGAAGCCGGTGTGCAGCAGCACCATGTCGCCCGGCTCGACGACGACCTTGTCCGCCCGCATCGCCTGCATCAGCAGGTCGAAGCCGACGACGGTGCGCGCGTCGCCGAAGTGCGCGCGCAGGTCGATCATCACGCCGCGCCCCTGCAGGCCGTGGCGCGCCATGTTCTCGACGCCGAGCGCGCGCGCGCCCGAGGTCGTCTTCGGCCCGCGCGTGGTCGGCACGCCGGCGTCGTCCGGGTCGGTCGGCCCGAAGATGTGGAAGCCGCCGCGATAGCCGTTGTAGAACACCGGCTCCGGCAGGCCGTCGCCGTTCGCGTCGAACATCGAGCCGACGTGCGCGAAGCTGTCCCACTGCGTCGAGTACTGCAGGTGCATCACCACCAGGTCGTCGCAGACCACGTCGCTGTGGTTCGGGTTGTCGTCCGACAGCCGGTAGACCATGTTCGGCTTGCCGTTGCGCACCGTCGGGCGCAGCACCGGCGGGTGGCGGCGCGGGTTGAGCGCGTTGCCGCCGGGCAGGTCGAGCGGCAGCGACAGGCAGAACGTGCGCCCCTCGCGCACCTCGGCCACGCCCTGTTTCACCTTCTCGGGGCCGATCAGGTTGAGCCGTCCGAGCTGGTCGTCGGGGCCGAAGTCGCCCCAGTTCGAGCCCTCGGGTCGCCGCACCCAGCGCGGTGCGTCCGGTCGGTCGTCGTTCGCCATCGTGTCCCCTCTCCCGTTGCGTCGTCCGACGGCCCGCCTCAGGCGGCGTGCCCGCCCAGGTAGACCTTGCGCACCAGCTCGCCGTCCCTCAGGTCCGCACTCGCCGCGCTCGCCGCGACCCGCCCGGTCTCGACCAGGTAGCCCCAGTGCGCGTGGCGCAGCGCCTTGTCGACCAGCTGCTCGACCAGCAGGATCGCGAGGCCTTCGGCGCACAGCTTCGCCGCGACGTCGAGGATGCGGTCGACGACGATCGGCGCGAGCCCGCCCGAGGGCTCGTCGAGCACCAGCAGCCGCGGATCGCCGATCACGCCCTGCGCGACCGCGAGGATCTGCTGCTGCCCGCCCGACAGCCGCGAGGCCATCTGCGTGCGCCGCTCGGCCATCTCGGGAAACAGCGCGTAGATCCGCTCGAGCTTCGTGCGATCGCCGCGCGGCGCCTTGGCGTAGGTGCCGATCAGCAGGTTGTCCTCGACCGACAGCGTCTGGAAGACGCGGTGCCCTTCGAGCACCTGCACGATGCCTGCGCGCACCGTCTCGCGCGGCGTTGCCGCCGACAGGTCGCGCCCCTCGAAGGTCACGGTGCCGGCGCGCTTCGGGATCAGCCCCGAGATCGCGTGCAGGATCGTGCTCTTGCCCGCGCCGTTGCGCCCGAGGATCACGACGAACTCGCCGGCGCGCACGTCTAACGACACGTCGCGAACGACCTCGGCCTTGCCGTAGGCGACGCGCAGCCCGCGGACGTCGAGCAGCACCTTCTGCGGACGCGCGGACGCGGCCTCGGCCATGCTCAGGCTCCCAGGTAGACCCGGATCACTTCCGGGTCGGTGCGCACCGCGTCGGGGGTGCCGTGCTTGATCATCTTCCCGACGTCGAGGGCGGTGACGCGGTCGCAGACGCGGAACACGAAGTCGGTGTGGTGCTCGACCAGCAGCACGCCGATGCCGGCGTCGCGCATCGTGCGCACGATGTCGCCAAGGTGCTCGATCTCGTCGGTGGACAGGCCGCCCGCGGGCTCGTCGAGCAGGATGAAGCGCGGTCGCATCGCGAGGCCGCGCGCGATCTCGAGGAAGCGCTGCTCGGCATGCTCGAGCAGGTTCGCGCGCCGCCCGATCGCGTGCCCGAGCCCGACGCCGTGCAGCAGCTCGGCCGCGCGCTCGCGCGCCACCGCGTCCTCGCGCGCGGCGCGTGGCAGCCCGAACGCGGTGCCGAGGAAGCCGGCACGCGCATGGACCCAGGCGCCGAGCATCGCGTTCTCCAGCACCGACAGCGTCGGCAGCAGCCGCGGCTTCTGGAAGGTGCGCGCGACGCCGAGCGTCGCGCGGCGCTGCACCGAGGCGCCCTCGAGCCGCTCGCCGCCGAGCGTCACCGTGCCCGAGGTCGGCTCGTAGTAGCCCGACAGCATGTTCAGCATCGTCGTCTTGCCGCTGCCGTTCGGGCCGATCAGGCCGTGCACCTCGCCGGGCCGCAGCTCGAGCGACACGTGGTCGAGCGCGACCAGGCCGCCGAACGCCTTGACGACGTCGACCGCGCACAGCGGATCGCCCGCGTGCGCCGCGCGCGCTTCGGCGGGCGGTGCGGCCGACTGCGGGCGCGCCGCGGGCGCCGCGACCCCGCTCACGCGCCCTCCCCGCGGATCGCCCGCGCGAGGCGCGGCAGGTCGGGCCGCACCGGCACGCTCTCCACCTTGCGCGGGCGGAACCGCTCGCGGATCACCTCGAACAGACGCCCGATGCCCTCGGGCACCACCAGCACCACCAGCAGCAGCATCAGCCCGTAGAAGAAGTTGCCGAGCTTCGCGAGCGGCGACACCAGCTCGGGCAGCGCGGTCAGCACCACGGTGCCGAGGAAGGGCCCGAGGATCGAGCCGCGCCCGCCGATGATGATGCACACGAAGAAGAACATCGACAGCTCGAAGTGGAAGGTGTCGGGCGTGATGTAGCTCTGCAGCGAAGCGAAGAGCGCGCCGCCGACGCCGGCGGCCACGCCGCTGAATACGAAGCTCGCGAGCTTCGCGCGGAACACCGGCACGCCCACCGCCTGCGCGGTGACGACCGAGTCGCGGATCGCGATCAGCCCACGCCCGTACATCCGGCGCGCGACATTCCAGGTCAGCACGGTGACGACCAGCGCGGCCGACGCGACCAGGTAGTAGAAGCCGACCGGCGAGTCGAAGGGCTTCGGGAACGACGGCACCGCGAGGCCGATGCCGCCGCCGGTGAGGTCGCCCTGCGCGAGCACGAACTCGCCGACGATCAGCGACACCGCCATCGTCGCCATCGCGAAGTAGAAGCCCGGCAGCCGCAGGCTCGGCAGCCCGAGCACCAGCCCCGCGACGCCGCACAGGGCGCCTGCCCCGGCCACCGCGAGCGCCGGGTGCACGCCCGCCTTGCCGGCGAGGATCGCGAACGCGTAGGCGCCGATCGACAGCAGCCCGACGTGGCCGATCGACAGCTGCCCGCTGTAGCCGATCACCAGGTTCAGTCCGGCGATCAGCACCCAGTACGCGGCGATCAGCGTCGCGAGGTGCAGCTGGTACTGGTCGCCCGCCCAGAACGGCAGCGTCGCGGCGGCCAGCGCGAAGCCGACGCGGACGGCGATCCCCTTGGCGTCCATCGCGTCGCCCTTCAGACCGGCCGCACGTTGCGCGAGCCGAGCAGCCCTTCGGGGCGGATCAGCAGCACGACCATCAGCAGCCCGACCGCGATCGTCTGCTGGTACTCGCCGCCGAAGAAGTAGCTCGCGAACGCGTTCAGCAGCCCGAGCGCGAAGCCGCCGATCAGCGCGCCGACGTTGCTGCCCAGGCCGCCCACCGCCAGCGCGATGAAGCCGTTCAGCGTGAGCGTGAGGCCGAGCGCGAAGTACGCGAAGGTCAGCTGCCCGGCCGCGAAGCCGGTCAGCCCGCCGAGCGCGCCGGCCAGCACGTACGAGGCGACGCGGATCCGGTCGGTCGACACGCCCCGGGCGCGCGCCGCGAAGGCGTCCTCGGACATCGCGACGAAGAGCTTGCCGTACATCGTGCGCGAGTAGAACGCGTGCAGCCCCGCGGCCATCACCACCGCGAGCGCGACCGGCAGCCAGAACTTCTGGTCGGCCACACCCGCGGTGAAGTCCTGCGGGATCAGCCGCGGGAACGGCTTGGGCTCGGTGCCCCACCACAGCCCGACCGCCTGCTGGACCATCGTCGCGACCGCGAGCGTCGACAGCAGCCACAGGTGCTCGTCGCTGCGCGCGAGCACCCGGCGGATCGCGACGACGTCGGTGAGCCAGCCGAACGCGGCGCCCACGACGATCGCCGCGACCAGCCCGAGCCACCACGGCAGCCCGAGCCCGGAGATCGCGTACGCGCCGAACACGCCCCCGAGCATCGGGATGTGGCCGGTGGTCACCGACAGCACCTTCGAGGTCGAGAACATCACGTTGTAGACGAGCGCGGTCGCGGCGAACAGCGCGCCGGTCGCGAGACCGGTGACGATCACGAACAGCATGGGCGGCCCCGGTGACGGTCGGCGCGGGTCAGGGTCGAACGGCGGGGCTCAGCGGGCGACCTTGAAGCTGCCGTCCTTGAACGTGTTCGCCACGTTCGCGACCATGCCGCTGTCCGGGAAGCCGTCGCGCTGCGTCGCACCCCAGGTGTAGGTGCCGTACACGCCCTTGAAGCCCTTGGTGTTCTCCAGGACCTTCTGGATCGCGGCCGGGTCGGTGCTGCCGGCGGTCTTGATCGCGTGCTCGATGATCTTCACGCAGTCGTAGCCCATCGCCACCCACCAGAACAGGATGTCGATCTCGCCGCCGCCGGGCACGAGCTTGGCGCGCACCTTGTCGACCAGCTGCTGGGTCTGCGGGGGCAGCTTGCCGTCGTCGCCGAACGAGGTGCTGACGTAGCCCGAGCCGATCGTGTTGTTCCAGTACTCGGGCTTGTTCAGCAGCTTGCGGATCTGCGCGGCCATCAGCGCCGGGTGACCGACGACCGGCACGTCCCAGCCCATGTCGCCGCGCGCGTTCAGCAGCCGGCCGAGCAGGCCGGTGGCGGCCGACCACGGCATGATCACGTCGGCGCCCGCCGCGCGCGCCTTCTGCATCTCGTCGGTCAGGTCGGTCTTGTTCGGGTCGATCAGCACCGAGTAGACCGGCTTGATGCCGGCCGACTCGAGCAGCACCGTCGCGGTCCGTGCGCTCGCGGTGCCGTAACCGGTGGTGTCGCCGATCACCGCGACCTTGGAGCGCTTGAGCTTCTTCAGCGCGTAGTCGTTCGCGGTCGCGATCCACTGCCGGTTGGTGTTGATCACCCGGAACGCGCGCGGGTACCTGATCGGGTCGGTCAGCTCCTCGAGCGCGCCGATGACCAGGTTCGGGATGCCGGCCTTCGCGATGATCGGGGTGGCTCCGAGGCCCTCGCCGGAGTTCACCGGGCCGATCACGAAGTGGACCTTCTCCTGGAAGGCGAGCTGCTGCGCGAAGTTGACCGCCTTGGTCGGGTCGCCGGCAGTGTCGCGGGTCAGCAGCTCGATCTTGCGGCCGAGGATGCCGCCGGCGGCGTTGATCTCGTCGACCGCGAGCTGCACGCCCTGGTTCTCGGCGATCGCGGCCGAGGACAGCGGGCCTGTGAGCGACGACAGCCAGCCGACCTTGATGGTGTTCTGCGCCCACGCGGCGGAGCCGGCGAGCGCGACGGACGTGGCGACGGCGAGCGTGGCGACGAGTTTCGTCGGACGGAACTTCATGATCTCCTCCCTGGGGCCTGCGGGCCTCTATCGGTCTGGAATCATTGTCCCGTGCGCTTCAAGTGTCAATCTCGGTCGCGTTTCGAAAGTCCGGTCCGGTGCGTCCGCCGAAACGCTTCGTGCGCCGCACCAAAGGAAAGGCCGCGGCGGGGCGGGCCCGGCGCGGCCTCGGACGGGGTGCCTCAGCGCAGCTTGCAGGCGAGCGGCGCGGAGGTCTGGCAGGTCGGCGTCGGCGGCACGAGCGCGATGCAGGGGCCGACCGCCTGGCGCTGCGCGTTCAGCTCGGCGGACAGCCGCCGGTGGTCGGCCGACAGGCGCGACAGCGCGCCCTCGTCGGTGCCGCGGATCGAGTACGGCAGGTACTCGGACGGGCCGCCGCAGGCGAGCGCGCCCATCGCCAGCGCGCGGCAGTCCGAGTCGACGGCGCACACCGCCGGACCGATCCGGGTCTTCACCTCGGCATCGATCGCGGCGATGCGGGTCTCGAGCGAGGCCTCCTGCACCGAACCGCTCCCGCCGCCGCAGGCCGACAGCGCAGCGAGCGCGAGCGTCGCGGCGAGCGCGACGCGCCCGCCGCGCGGACGCCCCGCCGTCACGCCGCTTCGGCCTCGCGCGACGCGCGCTTCCTCTCGTGGTCCTTCAGGAAGCGCTTGCGCAGACGGATGCTCTTCGGCGTGATCTCGACCAGCTCGTCGTCGGCGATGAACTCCACCGCCTTCTCGAGCGTCAGCTGGATCGGCGGCGTCAGCACGATCGCCTCGTCCTTGCCCGAGGCCCGGACGTTGGTCAGCTTCTTCTCCTTGACCGGGTTCACCACGAGGTCGTTGTCGCGGGTGTGGATGCCGATGATCATGCCCTCGTACAGCACCTCGCCGACGTTGACGAACATCCGGCCCCGGTCGTCGAGCTTCCAGAGCGCGTAGGCGACCGCCTCGCCGTCGTCCTGGCTGATCAGCACGCCGTTGCGGCGGTCCTCGATCGGGCCGGCCATCGGGCCGTACTCGTCGAACACGTGGCTCATGATGCCGGTGCCGCGCGTGAGGTTCAGGAACTCGCCGTGAAAGCCGATCAGCCCGCGCGCGGGCACGCGGTAGTCGAGCCGCACGCGGCCCTTGCCGTCCGGCTCCATGTTGACCATCTCGGCGCGGCGCGTGCCGAGGTACTCCATGACGGCGCCCTGGTGCTGGTCCTCGACGTCCATCACCAGCGTCTCGTAGGGCTCTTCCTTCTCGCCGGTCTGCGGGTTGCTGCGGACCTTCGGCTTCGGGCGCGAGACCGCCATCTCGTAGCCCTCGCGGCGCATGTTCTCGAGCAGGATGGTCAGGTGCAGCTCGCCGCGGCCCGACACCACGAAGGTGTCGGAGTCGGCCGGGAACTCGACCCGCAGCGCGACGTTGTGCTGCAGCTCGCGCTCGAGCCGGTCGCGGATCTGCCGGCTGGTGACGTACTTGCCCTCGCGGCCGGCGAGCGGCGAGGTGTTGACCATGAACTCCATCGTCAGCGTCGGCTCGTCGACCTTCAGCAGCGGCAGCGCCTCGGGCACGTCGACCGCGCAGACCGTCGTGCCGATGTCGATGCCCTCGACGCCGGTGATCGCGACGATGTCGCCCGCCTCCGCCTCGTCCATCGGGATCCGCTCGAGGCCCTTGTAGCGCAGCACCTGGCCGACCTTGCCCACCACCGGCTTCGCGCCCGGGCCGTGCACGACCGCGACCTGCGCGCCCGCGGTGATGCGGCCACGGTTGATCCGGCCGACGCCGATCCGGCCGACGTAGCTCGACCAGTCGAGCGACAGGATCTGCATCTGCAGCGGGCCGTCGACGTCGTCGGCCCGCACCGGCACGTGCGTCAGGATCGCGTCGTACAGCGCGCGCATCGTGCCGACGTGCATGCCGTTGTCGCCCATCGGCAGCGCGTCGAGCTCCTCGATCTCGTTGACCGCGAAGCCGGCGAGCGCCGAGCAGTAGACGACCGGGAAGTCCATCTGCTCGTGGTTCGCGCCGAGCTTGTCGAACAGCTCGAAGACCTGGTCGATGACCCAGTGCGGCCGCGCGCCCGGGCGATCGACCTTGTTGACGACGACGATCGGCTTCAGGCCGAGCGCGAGCGCCTTGCGCGTGACGAAGCGCGTCTGGGGCATCGGGCCATCCACCGCGTCGACCACCAGCAGCACGCAGTCGACCATCGACAGCGCACGCTCGACCTCGCCGCCGAAGTCGGCGTGCCCGGGGGTGTCGACGATGTTGATGCGGGTGCCGTCGACCTCGATCGCGCAGTTCTTCGCGAGGATGGTGATCCCGCGCTCGCGCTCGATGTCGTTGGAGTCCATCACCCGCTCGGCGACCTGCTGGTTCGCGCGGAAGGTGCCGGACTGGCGCAGGAGCTGGTCGACGAGCGTGGTCTTGCCGTGGTCGACGTGCGCGATGATCGCGATGTTGCGGATGGCTTGCATGGGAGGAGGATCCTGTGTGTTTGTTCGCGGGGCTTCATTCGCCTGTTGCCTGGACCAGCACGCGCTGCGGCGCGAGCAGGCCCGGCGGCGCGAAGTCGGCGATGCCGAGCAGCCGCGCGCCACGGTAGACGCGCACCGGCCCCGCGGGCGCGCGTTGCAACGGGGCGCGGCTGGCAGTGTCCAGCACGATCCGTTGCCCTTTGATGAACCGGTCGGCCAGCGCGTCGGCCAGGCCGATCGCGGGCAGCTGCGAGACCAGCGTGTCGAGCGGCCGCAGCAGCGCGGCGCGGGCGTCGTCGCCGGCGGCCTCGATCGCCTCGAGGCGGCTCGCGTCGGCGACGTCGAGCGCGCCGACGCGGGTGCGCCGCAGCGCGACGAGGTGCGCGCCGCAGCCGAGCCGCGCGCCGATGTCCTCGGCGAGCGTGCGGACGTAGGTGCCCTTGGAGACCGTCGCGCGGAAGGAGGCGCTCGGGCGTGCCGGGTCGGTGCGGTCGACGCCGAGCAGCTCGATGCCGCGCACGGTCACCGTGCGCGCCTCGCGCTCGAGCACCACGCCCTCGCGCGCGTACGCGTAGAGCGGGCGGCCGTCGCGCTTCAACGCCGAGTGCATCGGCGGCACCTGCGCGATCTCGCCCTCGAAGGCCGCGCACGCTGCGGCGATCGCCGCGTCGTCGCAGTCGACCGGGTGCTCGGCGACGACCGCACCCTCGGCGTCGCCGCTGTCGGTGACGACGCCCAGGCGCATCGTCGCCTCGTAGGTCTTGTCGGCGTCGAGCAGATCGTGCAGGAACTTGGTCGCCTCGCCGAACGCGATCGGCAGCAGGCCGCTCGCCATCGGGTCGAGCGTGCCGCCGTGGCCGCCCTTGGCCGCCGAGAACGCGCGGCGAGCGCGCTGCAGCGCGTCGTTCGAGCTCGGGCCGACCGGCTTGTCGAGCAGCACCACGCCGTCGACGCGGCGCCATGCGCGGCGCACGCGCGGCGCGGCGCCGGCCCCGCCGCGACCGGGGGCGCCGGCGTCGCGGGCGCTGGCGTGCGGTGCGTTCACTCGCCGTCCCGCGGCGCGTCGTCGGCCGCGCGGGTCGAGTTCGCCTCGTCGATCAGCCGCGACAGCCCGACGCCGCGCTCGACCGAGGTGTCGTGCACGAAGCGCAGCTCGGGCGTGGTGTGGATCCGCACCCGCCGGCCGAGCTGCGAGCGCATGAAGCCCGCGCTGCGGCGCAGCCCCTCGAGCGTGCGCGCGACGCTCGCGTCATCGCTCGGCAGCACCGTGAAGTGCACCGTCGCGTACGCGTAGTCGGGCGTGATGTCGACCGAGGTCAGCGTGACCATGCCGATCCGCGGGTCCTTGACCTCGCGCGCGATCATCTGCGCGAGCTCGTGGTGGATCTGCTCGGCCACGCGCGTGGCGCGCGGGGCGCCCGAGGGCGCGCCGTGCCGCGATCCGCCGTGTCCAGATTGCCTGTTCATGCCGTTGCCGTCCGTCGTAGCCGGGTGAACTCGGGCGCCGCCGGACGGCCGCGCCCCCGTGCGCCGGCGCATCGCGCCGTCGCGGGGGTCGCGCCGCGGGCCGCGCTCAGAGCGTCCGCGCCACTTCCTTCACCTCGAACACCTCGAGCTGGTCGCCGATCTTGATGTCGTTGTTGTTCTTCAGGGTCAGGCCGCACTCGAAGCCCTCGCGGACCTCGCGTACGTCGTCCTTGAAGCGCTTCAGCGAATCGAGCTCGCCCGTCCAGACCACCACCGAATCGCGCAGCAGGCGCACGCGCGAGCCGCGGCGGACGATGCCCTCGGTGACCATGCAGCCGGCGATGTTGCCGATCTTCGAGACCGTGAAGATCTCGCGGATCTCGACCGTGCCGATGGTCTCCTCGCGCTTCTCGGGCGCGAGCATCCCGCTCATCGCGGCCTTCACCTCGTCGACCGCGTCGTAGATGATGTTGTAGTAGCGGATGTCGACGCCGTTGGCCTCGGCGAGCTTGCGGGCGGCCTGGTCGGCGCGCACGTTGAAGCCGATCACCACCGCCTTCGAGGCGGTCGCGAGGTTGATGTCGCTCTCGGTGATGCCGCCGACCGCCGCGTGGACGATCTGCACCTTCACCTCGTCGGTCGACAGCTTCAGCATCGACTGCGACAGCGCCTCCTGCGAGCCCTGCACGTCCGCCTTGACGATCAGCGCGAGCGTCTGCGCGGCGCCCTCGGTCATCTGCTCGAGCATGTTCTCGAGCTTCGCGGCCTGCTGGCGCGCGAGCTTGACGTCGCGGAACTTGCCCTGGCGGAACAGCGCGATCTCGCGCGCCTTGCGCTCGTCGGCGATGCCCACGACCTCCTCGCCGGCGGACGGGACTTCGGACAGGCCCTGCACCTCGACCGGAATCGACGGACCGGCCTCGGCGATCGCCTTGCCGGCCTCGTCGAGCATCGCCCGCACGCGGCCGTAGGCCGAGCCTGCGAGCACGACGTCGCCGCGCTTGAGCGTGCCCGACTGCACCAGCACCGTCGCGACCGGGCCCTTGCCCTTGTCGAGCCGTGCCTCGATGACGATGCCCTTGGCCGGCGCCTCGACCGGCGCGGTCAGCTCGAGCACCTCGGCCTGCAGCAGCACGTTCTCGAGCAGGTCGTCGACGCCCTGGCCTGTCCGTGCGGAAACCGCGACGAACGGCGACTCGCCGCCGAACTCCTCGGGCACGACCTCCTGCGCGACCAGCTCCTGCTTGACGCGGTCGGGGTTCGCCTCGGGCTTGTCGATCTTGTTCATCGCGACGACGATCGGCACGCCGGCCGCCTTCGCGTGGTGGATCGCCTCGATCGTCTGCGGCATCACGCCGTCGTCGGCGGCGACCACCAGGATGACGATGTCGGTCGCCTTCGCACCGCGGGCCCGCATCGCGGTGAACGCCTCGTGGCCCGGGGTGTCGAGGAAGGTGATGATGCCGCGCGGCGTCTCGACGTGGTAGGCGCCGATGTGCTGCGTGATGCCACCCGCCTCGCCCGCCGCGACCTTGGTGCGGCGGATGTAGTCGAGCAGCGAGGTCTTGCCGTGGTCGACGTGGCCCATGATGGTCACGACCGGCGGACGCGGCAGCTTCTGCGCGTCGGTGTGGACGACGTCCTGCTCGAGCATCGCCTCCGGATCGTCGAGCGCCGCGGCGATCGCCTTGTGGCCCATCTCCTCGACGACGATCATGGCCGTCTCCTGGTCCAGCGGCTGGTTGATGGTGACCATCTGCCCCATCTTCATCATCAGCTTGATGACCTCGGCCGCCTTGACCGCCATCTTGTGCGCGAGGTCGGCGACCGTGATGGTCTCCGCCACGTGCACTTCGCGGACGATCGCCTCGGCCTGCTGGCTCGACGCGCCGTGGTCGTGACCACCTCGGTCGCCGCGCGAGCCGCGGTGGCCGCGCGGGCCGCGCCAGCCGCCGACGCCACCGCCCGAGTCGCCGCGGGTCTTGATCGCGCGGCGCTTGGCGGCGTCGTCCTGCCAGGTCGACGACAGGTTCTCGGACTTGACGTGCTTCTTGACCGTGCCGGGCGCGGCAGGCGCGGGCGCACCGGGGCGCGCGGCGCCGGGCGCGCCGGGGCGCGCGGCCGGCCGGTGCAGCGTGGTGGTGGCCTTCGC
>Ga0315899_10001134_pt1 | contig 30853 bp, 24 predicted proteins | sample LakEriMetagenome_2_FD_203518 | JGI IMG/M metagenome (GOLD analysis project Ga0315899, IMG submission 203518) | Freshwater fungal communities from buoy surface, Lake Erie, Ohio, United States - Buoy 4 MA112 | ecosystem: Environmental > Aquatic > Freshwater > Lake | place: USA: Lake Erie, Ohio...
TATTTCGAATAACCTACTGCGGTCAGTTTCCTAACCAAACAGAGAAGTTGCGGGAGCCGGATTTGAACCGACGACCTCGAGGTTATGAGCCTCGCGAGCTACCGGGCTGCTCCATCCCGCGGGGCAAATCATACGAATCCCTCTTCACACGTCCAGCCCAATTAACAAAATTGCTAACCCACCATCTTCCGAATACCCTAATATCTCCGCGAAAATCCTTTTCCACTCCACATGGACTCGCATCCTGCCCGCTTTCGTCTAGACTAATAGTCTTTCCGATCGCCGTGCTCCCTTCCCGCTTCTTGCATCCCTCCGTAATAGCCATGCAACGCGATCACCATTTTTTCAATTCAGTTCACTTGAAAGATTCCCAGCGAGGTTGATAGCGTGAGGCAAGCACTGATCAGCGATATACACGGCAATTTGGAGGCGTTCCATGCCGTTCTCGCTGATATCGCAACACAAAATGTTGATGAAGTTATGTGCCTCGGCGATGTCGTCGGGTACGGCCCCAACCCCTGCGAATGCTTGGACCTGGTAATGAAAAAATCGGTCCTCACCATCATGGGAAACCATGACCAAGCCGCACTCTTCGACCCTGACGGATTTAACCCGGTCGCCCTTCGCGCTATCTACTGGACCCGCGACTGCCTCGATCAAGGTAGTTCGAATGTCGTTAATAAACGCTGGGACTTTCTCAGCGAACTCCCGAAAATGCACGTCGTGGACAAATTCCTCTATGTCCACGGGTCCCCCCGCGATCCGACCAACGAATATGTTTTCCCAGAGTTCATCTACGATAAGAACAAAATGGACAGCATTTTCAACCGCGTCACGCAATACTGTTTCCAAGGCCACACGCATATGCCAGGCGTGTTTACAACCGATTTGGAGTTTATCCGACCCGACGCATGCGATTACGTGTTTCCACTAGGACGCGAGAAGATCATGGTTAACGTAGGTAGCGTCGGCCAGCCTCGCGATGAAGACAATCGCGCTTGTTACGTCATCATCGATCATTCAGCTAAGAAGATTCACTTCCGCCGCGTTCCCTACGATTTTGACACTACGATCAACAAGATTTATGCCATAAGCGATTTGGATCGAATGCTGGGTGATCGGCTTCGTACCGGTCGGTAATTTTGGAAGACGGGAAATTAACAATTTCCACTGCGAGTTAGCTTGATGGGAAGTTTATAACTTCCACTGCGGTCGCGGAGGCAGGGCAACAGGACACTTTCTCGAGACGGTAATTACTGAGGATTCGGCGTGCGAACAGCCATCGTTAGCGATATTCACGGAAACTTAGAAGCCCTCCAAGCAGTGCTGACCGATCTTCGTACGCAAGGTTGCGATCGAACGATCTGCCTCGGTGATATTGTCGGTTATGGACCTAATCCGTGTGAATGCCTCGATCTTGTTACTCAGCTCGATGGGTGCGTGCTCGGAAATCACGATTACGGTGCTCTCATCGATCCCGAAGGATTCAGTGCCGCAGCCGAACAAGCGATCTTCTGGACCCGCCGACAACTTGAAAACCCCGACTCTCCAGAAGAATCTAAGCGACGTTTGGAGTTTATCGCCCGATTGCCTCGAACCATCAGCGAAGGAAACATCCTGTTCGTACATGGGTCGGTTCGCAATCCTCTCAATGAATATGTTTTCCCGGAAGACGTCTATAACCGTCGCAAGATGGAAAAACTCTTTTCGATGGTCCAGGGGTATTCGTTCCAAGGGCACACGCATGCTCCAGGGATCTTCTCTGTGAACCTTCAGTTCCAAAGGCCGGACGAGTTCGGATACAAAACGCAGCTTCCATCTGACAAAGCCATGGTTAACGTTGGCAGTGTTGGTCAGCCTCGCGATGGTGATTGGCGAAGCTGTTACGTGATTCTCGAAGGTCAAACCGTGGAATATCGCCGAGTGGAGTACGATATCGATACCACAATCCAAAAGATCTTTGATATCCACGAGCTCGATAACTTCTTGGGCGAGCGGCTACGAGACGGTCGTTAAATAGACCGACTTAGTGCCGACGGAGATGATGCCGATTTGGCCCATCTTTACTCTTTGAAGTCTCCAGAGTAAGGGGTACTGTTGACCATCGCTGTTAACGTGCCGGAATACTCCCGCTTTTCGCCTAAGCTTTCATGCGTCCCAACAAATCTTGATGACTGCCCCGCAGGATCGGTCTCTTGGGATTGCGGCATCAACGTAACCTGAAAAGCTGGCTCCTTGATGCTTAGTTCAACATTTTCCGAGCTAATCGGTGCCGGGGTCTTCTCGTCGGTGCCAAAGATATATGCGGTCGCTTGTTTCTTTTCATGATCGACTACGAACTCAACGTGGTACTTGCCGCCACCCCAATCAACGACCGTTCCGCCGTGGGGACCGGCGGCATGGGAATGCCCAGCCGTACCGTGGTCATGGGCATCTTTGTCATGAGAATGTCCATCGTGGGAATGGCCATGTTCACCATTGTCATGGGCATGATCGTGGCTGGCTCCTGAGCTATTCGCCGGCTTCTTGTTATCTGCTCCACCATTTTCGCATCCAACCAACCCAATGCAGCATAGGATGGCCAGTGCAAATTTAAGACTCTTCCTAGTCAATTCCATGATCAAATCCTTGTTAGATTCCACTAAATTCGTCAGAGCTTGCCAATCGCTTGGCATCTTCACCGCTGAACTTCCAAAACAATCCTGGGTGAATCAGGAATTCACAAAAGGTCGATGTTATTAGACCACCCAATATAACTGTCGCAACAGGATAGAGAATCTCTCTGCCCGGTTCTTGCCCACCAATCACGAGTGGCACTAGTCCTATTCCGGCCGTGAGAGCTGTCATGAGCACTGGAGCTAAACGTTCGAGGCTGCCACGCAAAATCATCGATTTCGAAAACGTTTCCCCCTCTTCACGCATTAGATGGACGTAGTGGGTCATCAGCAATATACCATTTCGGACGGCGATCCCACCAAGAGATATAAACCCAACTAGGCTAGCTACTGTGATGCTTTGGTCGGTGATCACGAGCGCAAATACGCCACCAATAAAGGCTGTGGGCAAGGCATTGAGGATTTGCAAGACGATTCGCATTGAGGGGAACAAAATCATTAAGACTCCGAACATCCCCAGAATGGAGATGCCGGCCAGAAGCATGATTAACCTGGTTGCGCTTTGTTGACTCTCGAACTGTCCCCCAAATTCGAGATAGTAACCTACGGGCATAGTAACCCTTGATTCAATCTTAGTTTTCAATTCGGCGACGGCACTCGACAGATCGCGTCCCTCGGTGTTGCATCGAATGACAATTCGACGCCTCGCATTTTCTCGATTTATCGAATTCGGACCTGAGCCTTCGTAAATGGTTGCAACATCGCGTAACTCGATTTGACCTCGTTCCGCTTGTCCTGCTTGATGAGGGAGATCTATACGGAGTGATCCAAGATTGGCGTAGTCGGTTCGATGGGCTTCCTCAAGACGAACGAGAAGATCGAATCGACGCTGCCCCTGTAACACTTCCGATACCACTTGCCCCTGAAGAGCTGTCTGCAACACGGAGGCAACGTATTGCCTAGATAATCCATGTAACGCGAGGTCATCACCACGAAGCTGAATATGTAGTTCAGAGGTCATTTGTATTGGTTCAACCATCGGTGGAGTAATACCTGGAACTGCTTGAATAGAAGTCTTGATTTGATCTGCCAGCGATAACAACGTATCTAGATCATCACCATAAACTTTAATAGCAATTTGTGCGTAGACTCCAGAAATCATATGGCTAATCATATGCGCTAAAGGTTGTTCTACCTCGATAGAAACGCCGGGGACTTCGTCATTGATGCGAGACCGAAGACGAGAGATTAATTCATCCCGATTCCGATGTGCTGCCGGATTCATACTCAGGATGTACTCGCCAACGTTCACGGGGCTTGCATGCTCGTCCATCTGGGCTCTGCCAGTTCTACGAACGAAGTTAAGAATTTCTCCATCGGGCTGACGCTCGCTCTTTTGCATCGATTGCAGCAATGCATCGATGTTGGAGGAAACCTTGTTCGATGCTTGTAGGGATGAGCCGGGAGGCAATGTTACATTCACCTGTATGCTGCCTTCGTCAAATGCTGGTAGAAAGTTTCTCCCAAGCTGTGTTATCTGCCATGCCGCCATTCCAAACACAATCCAAGTGAGTAAGACAAGTGTTCCCGGCGCGAACATGCTGAATCGAATCAAGGGGCTTGCGATTGCTTTAAGTGTACGAAGCACCAAGCTATCCGATTCTTGATGAACAGACTTGGAGGACGGTAGCAGGTAGTAGGAAAGAACTGGCGTAACAATTATCGAAACCACAAAAGATGACAGAATGGAAACGATGTAAGCAAATCCCAGTGGCGCAAACAGTCGACCTTCGATTCCTGAAAGGGCAAATAAAGGTAGAAAGACCAGGATGACCACCGCAGTTCCAAACACGATCGAACTACGAATCTCTTTGCTTGCCTCATAAACGACAGAGAGAATCTCCGATTTCCGATTTCCGATTTTTGATTCTTTTGATCGGCAATCGTACATCTTCAATCTCCTATAGATGTTTTCTACGTCGACGATCGCATCGTCGACGAGTTCACCCATAGCGACTGCGATGCCGCCTAAGGTCATGACATTAATGGAAAGTTCGTTTCCACTTAGCCAGCTGATCAGCTTGAAGGAAATCGCCGTCATAACCAGGGACATCGGAATCGCGGTAAGCGTAATGAAAGTTGTTCGAAAGTTGAGCAGGAATAGAAAGAGAACAATTACCACTAATGTGGCTCCGATGGCCAAGGCCTCGGCCACGTTGAAGATGCCTCGATCTATAAAGTTTTTGAGCCGAAAGAGTTCCGAATTGATGACGATATTCGGTGGCAAGGAGGATTCGACCTCAGAGAACGCCGTTGCGATTCGATCGGTTAGTTGTCGCGTGTCGATATGTGGTTGCTTGACAGTGGTAAAGACGATACCGCTTTGCCCATTGATGCTTCCATCACCTCGTTTTAACTCGGGCCCTTCTACGACCGAAGCAACTTGTTCAAGAAGAATGCTCCGTTTAGGATTCTGTGATACAGGTGTTTTCAATAATTCCGAAACAACATCTTTGCCTCCGGTTCCGAGGCGACCTAAGATGCGAATTGGTCGTTCCGATTCCCCTTGTATGGCAAAGCCACCGCTGGTATTGATATTGCTTTCACGCAAGGCTTGTTCGACGTCTTGTACGGAAACGTCGTATTCCAAAAGAGCGGCGGGATCTAGCAGGACTTGGTACTGTTTCCGATCTCCTCCTTGCATGAATACCTCAGCAACGCCGTTTACCTTTAACAATCGCGGTCGAATGACCCAGTCGGCAATCGTACGAAGCTCGAGTAGTCGTTGCGACGGCGTTACAAAAGTAACTTCGTATGGTTGCGAATTAAGTTGTATCGTTGCTTGGTAGGTAGGCTGTGAGCTCTCATTTTTTTGCTGTAATGGTTGTACAATTTCAAATTGGGTTTCGATCCATGTATCGGGAAGGCTACGGTCTGTTACTCGCCAAATCTTTAGCTCGGGCTTGATGGCTGATTCGATAAGTTCTGCCACGAACGATGTTTGATCGATTGGGGTCAAGGTTCCGCCACTGGGCCCTTTTTGATAGTAGATGCCAGCGACCACAATTTGCCCCATAATCGACGACGGTGGGGTCATCTGCGGGGTGATGCCATCCGGCAGTATTCCCGCGAGCGTTGTCAATCGTTCGCTCACGGTTTGACGTGCGGATCGAATTTCGGTTTTCCAATCGAATTCGACGTAAAGAACATTAAGCCCTGCCGTTGTTTGACTCCGAACAGCCTCGACTCCATTAGCTCCCATTAATGCGATTTCGAGAGGCTGCGTTACTAGTGTTTCGACCTCTTCCGTTGCCAGGCCAGGAGCCTCAGTGATAATGACAACACGTGGTCGATCCAAATCCGGAAACACATCGATCGGCATCGTGCTAGCCAGGTAAGATCCGTATACCAACACCACCAAGCTGGCGATAAGTACCAGCGAACGATAGCGAAGCGAAAGGCTAATAACCGTGTCTAACATGTAAGATTTCCGAGCTAAGATTTCCGATTGGCGATTGGCGATTTCCGATTGTGGAAGATTCGACTGGCGAATGAGAGTTATTTTTCGTCCTGGGCGGATTTACGAGTCGCAACCATAATGGCAGTTAACTGATTAGCTTCGTCTAATAAAGATTCAACCCGTTCAAAAGGCAGCAACCCGCCCTCGAAAATCAATTCGATCCAGTAACAACTTTCGTCAGCTTCTTCAATTACAACACCAATTTTTGATATGAACTCCGCCTTTGAACGCGCCCGACAAGAAGCACGATAATTCGCGCCGACTGAGGTGCCTGATCGAATCAATTGATTCCCAATGGCGCGACCCACAGAATCCTCCGGAAGTGCTCCAACCAACTTCATGATTCGTAATCCGAATTGTTTGGTACGCTTTTTTAATACATTTTGATCCATAAGAACTTTCCTGTTTCAAACCACTGACTTTGTTTAAGCATTGAGCCCAAAAAGCTATTATTTTGGGATCCAATCGGCAATCGGCAATCGGCAATCTTAAATCAATGCGCAGCATGCACGGTTCCGTCGGCATGAACGTGCATGCCAGGTTGTTCGCCGTTGGCGGATTGTGATTTAAGAATTCTCCTTAGAGAAGCAGCTGCATTCTGTGCCAAATAGGAACCAGCGGTGATGCTGCCATCGTTAGCGATGACGACATTATTTCTGTCTTCGTGAACAACATGGACGGCGATTTGGTTGAAAAGATCTCCGTTTTGCCTGTAAACAAATACGTTGGTGCCATCACGAACTACACCATCCGTTGGGAGTACGTATACGTTTTCGAATCTTTCAACGGGGACATCAATACGAGTTCGCTGCCCTGGTCGAAAACGCCAAACCATAAAGGTTGTTCCATCCTTTTCATAGGAACGTGACTGGTTGGCTAAAGGCACAAAAAAATCAAAAGTTCGAGTCGTTGTGTCGATCGTATTCGAGAGGTGGCGAATCTGAAATTCTTGTTGTATCGATGGCCACAAGTCGGCAGAGTCCTCGGCAAATTCGATTTGCACCCGCACTTTGTTTTGGGCAGCTTGTTCAATAAGTCCTGCTTCCCTCTTAAAGGCATGCCCGACAATGTAGAGCGATTGATGGTTAGCCAAACTGGCAAGCAAGTCTCCTGCTTGTACGGTTTGCCCCAGTTCCACACCAAGCGATTGCACTTCGTAGGAGAGTTCCGAAAGCGTTTGAAATCCAACGGTTTGAAACTGTGATTTATCTAGTCCATCGAGAGAAACTGTGTTAGCACGAGGAGGTGGCGCAGAAACATCGATCGTAGAAACGAAATTCCCCTCGGAGACTGCTGCGATTTGCTCCGGATTCAATCCACGGTTGAGCAGTTCCTGTTTCGACGCTTGAATCAAGATTTGCTGCCGCTGATATTCGTTGCGCAGTTCAATTGCTCTCGAATTAGATACAGCGCCTGAGTTGACTGCAGCTGATAGACGGTCTAGTTGATCTTGAAGCAGCCTTACTTCTTGAGCAGCTTTAAAGAGCTGGGTTTGGGTCGCTTGAAGATATTCGCTGAACAGTTTTAGAGTTACAACTCTTTGACCTGGACGAATTGTGTCGCCAGGATACACATGGATCTCGGACACCACACCGACAGCTGGTGAGGTTACACCGCGATCGGAGACGCCGGGTCGGTCAACAATGATTCCAGGTATGGTCACCGATCGCCAATATTCAGTTGGCCTGGCTGCTTTGACCGTGAGTTGTAGGTTCTTTCTCGCTTGTTCCTTAAGCTCCAAAATGGATAGCTCCGATTTGACGGCGGGCTCTAACGGTTCGTTACTGCTGGTTTCTGGAGTGCCGCGAGTGTTACATCCCATCAACGTGCAGGATGAGATTGCGATAAGGGCATGAGTAAATATGGTCCTGTTTAGGATGCGCATGTTATTAGAACCTTTTTGCATTGTTAGACAGCAAGCCAAGAAGCCGCCAGATTGGAACGGTCTAAATGTGTCCGTAAGATAGAATCAAAGAGAGGTGAGAGGTTAGCTCTCAATAAACTATGTTTGCATTCTTCGCGATCAGATTCTTATCGCGCAGTGGAGCAGATAGAGTGGCGGGCCATGACAGCGATTAAATGTCTCAACATCGCGATTCAAGAACACTTGTGGTTTGGAAAAGCATGCCGCGGAATGGCCAAATACAGCAGCAGCCTCAAAATCAATCGTAACGCAGTTGGGAGTGGCGAATTCTCCATCGGGAACAACTAGATAGATGGCATCGGAATCATGGTCGTCTGGTTTGTCTTCTGGGCGATCATGATCGTGATCGCCATGCGAGTGAGAACCGTGATCGTGGTTGTGTTCGTGGTCATCGTGGCCGTGATACGAGCCGAATCCAATATGGAAATGGGTACGATTATCATCTTGCGATGAATGCGCAGCAGCACACGGCACACGGGCAAAAGAATTGCCCAGGATTAGCAAGGGGATCAGGAATAGGGTCAAAATTTTTGTGCACATAGAATCACAGGTGGGTGCAAGCTTAGCTTTTTTCAGTCCCCATGCCTAGATTGTTTGCCTAATTTGCTTGCTTGCTTGAGTTGATTGTGCTCTCGTTGAGTATGTTCAGGGGGCGAGTTGTTCTCGTCTGATTAAATCGTACTTTGCTCCCTTTTGTAGTTTCGAAAACGAAGGTGAGCCGTCTGTCTGGAATTTCGCACCATCCACAAAGAAAACGCTACCTAGGCCGGAAACCTGGGCAACTGAGCCAGACACTTCTATTGCAGTTGATTCATCGATACCGATGCCTAGCAATTGCGGGTAAGTTTTTACTAATTGAACCAGATCTGGGAAGCGGTTACGTTGCGAAAAGTGTTGGTCGATCGCGACCCCTTGAATGAATCCTAGTCCTCCTCGCTCATATCCCGGGGCCATAATTTGAAAGTTCTCGATTGGCGTGGCCCGCGCTAAGTAATTCGCTTGGATTGATGCGCCTGCAGACGATCCGCCGATAACTCCACCTCTTTCGACACATTGTTTCATTAGCTGATGGGCCTTGGTCCCATAGTAGCTATCAGCGAGATTCCACTGGCGACCACCGCCGAACCAAATTCCGGTTGCATCCTTGAGAGGTTCTAGAAATGTTTCATCTTCATTCGCTCGATTGCGATCTTTTGTATGAATAAATGTAGCGTTCTTGACACCCATCCGCTTCCACAATTCAACAGTGCTTTGTTCTTCGGTTACTTGGTCCAGTTCTTCGCACGGCACATAGACTAATCTGGCATGGTCTGTGCCGCCTGCCAGTTCAACGAATCGATTCATAAGGTCTGGCGGTAGTCCCCCGCCACCGACAATTAACAATCGCCCGGCCTGCACATTCGGTTGAAGAGTTTCCTTTGGTGGAAAAGGTGGCAAGGTTCTATCGATCGCTTCACGTCTCCATTGCGTTAAGTCAACTAATAATTTGTCGAACTCTCTGACTCTAGGGATTGTGTCGCGGATGCTGTGCACTCGAGCGGAGGGATATGTTCCGGGTGATAAAAAAAATATACCTTGTCCCTTACCTATGACCCGTATTTGCCGATTCCCTAAAAGCATCCACGTATCTGCCTCGAGTCCCACGCCTACGCACTTCGGGGAAACCTCCAATGCAGTTAGAAGAGAATTCCTCGCGTCGTTCGTTGGTGGATACTCGAGTTCTAGAAGGCAGTCCGGGAAAATATTGAGCCCTTGTTGAATCGTATTCGGTGCATGTGTTTGCTTGTAAATGTAGCTGTGCCCTACCAATTCCGCATGGGAACCGCATACGAAAACAGATCCTCCTTTGCTTAGTATCTTCGTGGCATGATTTCTAAACTTAGTTTTCGTTTCCGCGGGAATCATCAGCGGTGATCGGTGGTCAATCCAGAAGATCGTATTTATCGATGGGCCTAAATCCAGGTCGACATTGATGTCCTCTGTTCTTATCTCTCCTAGTCTTTTGAGAGATTCTAAATCCGAATCGTTGTCCTTTCCGTTAAGTAAAAACACGATTGAGCCAGGATCACTAAGCTCCATCCGATCAATAAGACTACTTAAAGCAGAACTTTCTCTTGCGATTCCAAGAGTTCCTCGAATCCCTAGATCGATTGGCCAATACTCAAATTTCTCGACGATCTCCTGGCAAATCCCTGGGGTTGATATCAAGAGGATACAAAGGGCCAAGCAAGTCCTAAGCCCAACTCTTGCAAGCGGATAGATCACGACAAACCTCTTTGTACAAGCTGAAATTGCCAAGCATCGATTCTTCGGTGAGGGACCGAAAGGCAGAGAAATAATAATCACCAATAGTGCAGTGTACCGCGATTTCAAGTTCGTTTTCGAATATAATGTTCAGGATACTTACCTCTCCCTTCCTTCCTCCATCCCTTCCTGTCCTATGAAACGTTTTCTTTCTTTCGGCATTGCCTCCTATTTCTTAACATCGATTTCAGCAATACTCGCCGCTCCCCCCAAGGTTGAGTTTGAAACGGTCCGGGTCGGTACGTTCCGCAGCGAAGCTTGCTGTGTCGGAGATTTCAACAACGACAAAAAGCTCGACATCATGGCAGGACCCTACCTCTATTTGGGACCGACTTGGAAACAAGTTGAAATTCGGAAGCTGGCCGGCGAGGTTGATGAGAAAGGGATCGGCTACTACCACGACTTTGCAAATCTTCCTATGGATGTTGACGGAGATGGCTGGCTGGATGTAGTGGGCGCCTTCTGGCACGAAAAATCTCTTACATGGTTTCGAAACCCTGGAGCTCAAGGGGGGCTTTGGAAAGAAACGCTTATCGATGAAGGGCTTAACCACGAAACGGCAGACCTAGTCGATTTGACCGGCAAACAAGGTGATAAGCCAACTCACGTACTGCCTCACGTTTCCGCGACGCAGTGGTTTGAACTTATAACGAGTGGCGAGAAGAAAGGCACCTTTAAAAAACATCTTGTCTCAGAAAAACCAATGCAATTGGGTGGCGGTGTCGGTGACGTGAACGGAGACGGTAGAATCGATATCGTCCGGCCGGATGCTTGGTTCGAAGCTCCAGCTGATGAAAAGGGATTCTGGAAAGAACATCCTTTGTTGCTAGGTAGCTTGGAAGAGGGCAAGACGGAGCACACCCCGCAGATTCTGGTTTACGATGTCAATGCAGATGGACTCAATGACATTATCACAAGCTCGGCACACAGATACGGGATCCTTTGGTATGAACAATCGAAAGAGAATGGCGAATCGAATTGGACTCCCCATGTAATCGATAAATCGTGGACACAATCTCATAGTCATACGCTAGCTGATATAGATCTAGATGGTACTCCCGATCTGGTTACTGCAAAACGATTTATGGCTCACAATGGCAGCGATCCAGAGGAGAATGCTCCCCTGGGTGTATATTGGTATAAGCTACAGAGAAAACCCGAAGTTACATGGACCAAGAATGTTATCAGCTACGATCAAATGATTGGTTCGGGAATCAATAACATCGTTGTTGATATTGAGGGAGATGGTGACCTTGATGTTGTCGTCACTGGTAAATTCGGAGGACCAGTTCTGTTCAAGAACAAATTGAAGTAAGTTCTAACCATGAGAGACCGATTCCATTTTGTTCTGATCGGCTTTTTGGGCTTGTTGCTGTTTGTAGCAAGCCCATCGATGCTTCTTGTCGAAGCCTCCTCCATTGCAACAGGTAAGTCTTCGATAACATTAGATCTGCGTGGTAAGACGATTCCTGTGTTTCTGTACAAACCTGAATCGTATAAACGCGAACGTATTCTAGTGGTAATGCACGGCGTTAACCGAAATGCAGAAGAATATCGAGATCACGCCGAAAATATGGGAGATCGATTTGGGGCACTCATTGTTGCACCACTTTTTGATTCGAGACAGTTTCCATCAGTGAAATATCAGCGAGGCGGAGTTGTCGATGAGGAAAACCAACCTCAACCTCGCGAAGAATGGACCTATCTGTTTATCTCGGAAATTGTCAACGGAATTCGAGATCTGGAAAGAAAACAGGATATCCCATTCTACGTTATTGGGCATTCCGCTGGTGGCCAGTTCGTGGTCCGCATGAGTGCTTTTCTCAATACAGGCGCAAAGCGATTGGTGGCTTCCAACCCAGGATCGCTGATCTTTCCGACTCGCGATCGTCCTTTTGGTTACGGCTTTGGCGGACTGCCAAGCGAATTGTCCTCCGACGAACAACTCAAGAATTTTTTATCCGTTCCTCTGACTCTTTATGTCGGAACCAATGACAACAAACCAGATGAATACTTCGATGGAAGCGAAGATGCGATGAAACAAGGTGGTGGCCGATATCAGAGGAGTCATGCATGTTTTGAGATGGCTAAACGATTGGCAGAAGAAAAGGGCTGGCCGTTCGCTTGGCGAATCGTGGATGCACCGGGAATCGGGCATGACCATGAGCGGATGTTCAATCATGAATTGTGTGAACAGGCATTGTTTGCAGATTGAACGAAATCGCGAGATTGTTGCTAGACATGACTTGTTGCTTCAGTCTACTGGTAGCCAAATTTTCGACGCAGAGTTGCTTGAAATAATGCTATCAAAAACATGCTGTTGAATTGAAGCAATTGCAACGGATAATCCGCATCCGAAAAATCAAATGAATCGTTTCTATTTAAGCAATCTGCAGTGGTTGTTTCGGAGACTACGATGAAACGAAAATCGGAAAGGATCGCCTTGTGTCGTGACCCATCAAGGCTAATGATAGCGATCCAAGTGCATGAAAGTACAGGGAGGTACAGATGCGTAATGCTGCCACGATATTCTGCTGTATTCTTAGTTCTTTCATTGCGATGATCGATACTGGATTTGCACAATCCCCCATCTTTGCCCCAGACAGCCCGTGGGTTGGTTATGGATTCGTGCAGGACGACTATGACACCAAGATCGATGCCGAGTTAGGTTTCATATCTTTGTATCGCTCACAGCCAGATTCAAATCCGTTCGTCTTCGCACTCCCGTCGACGACCCTTCTCAATATGGATCAGCTAGCAGGAAGTGGCGGAACGGGATTCGATGGTTTGCTTACCATTAAACGAATTGCAGGTAGTAAGCATCCCATTGATCTGCAGACACGTTTCTTCGAAAGCCGCGGGATGACCTCATTGAATGTGATTGAGTTTAACCCCGAGGTCGTGCCGGTCTTCTACAATGGTATTCCGGCTGATCCAGTTTCAAGTTACTTGGTTGATTACGAAACGGATTTGCAAAGTGCCGAACTCAATCTAAGAACACAGATCCTGTCTAGGCTTTATGCGGTCGCCGGATTGAGATACTTCGAGATAGCGGAACGCTTTGATATTGTTGAGACCGCTATTTCGAGCCCTTCCCAAAGATTCGGTTTCTTCTCGTCGAATGACAACGATGCTATCGGTGGGCAGATCGGGCTAGAGGGTGTACTTGTTGCTCGAAGCTTTGGAAGAATCACTGGAGGGGTCAAGTGGGCCTATCTAAGCAATTCCGTAGAAGGTGTTGCATCAGCTAGCGATTCATCCGGAAGTCCGCTAATCACCAACTTAAACGACACCGAAACAACTCACCTGGTTGATGTTCAGTTGGGTGCAACCTTCTCGGTCACTCACTGGTTGGGCTTGTATGCAGGCTACCAAGGCCTCTTCGGAAGCGATTTCGCCTTGGCTCCTACGCAAAGTCGAAGTTCACAGCTTGTATTGCCAACTAACCCAGTTGTCTTTGAATCGACTCAATGGCACGGATATCGACTGGGCGCTTCTTTAACTTGGTAGAGATGTTTACTTAGACACAATTCAACTATTTTATTGGTTAAGAACTTACCACGCGAGTTCCTGATATGTAATCGTGCAGACATCTCTTGGAATTTGAAAAGATTAGTACGCAGTTGACTAACGTAAAAAACGGAATGATACAACTAAGCAAGTTGCAGATCCACGATCGAACCAATACCGTTTGCAGGAAACCGCTAACCTGACCCGAAATACCTACAATGCGGATCCCTAAGATGAATTTACCGATTGATTGACCGCGCGTGGCAAGCAATCCCCATTGCACAATTTGCAGCATCCAGAAGGGCATGCATACCATCAGATCGAGTTGCCAGTTTAACTCGTTTCGACTTTGGAATTGTTTTAGCGGATTTTCAATCCATCCCTGTTTGGACATCCACATGCATATCACAAAGCCAAAGAATAGTGAGGTAATCGAGAGCAAGCTATCGCCTATGAATGCAGCGATGCGAGCCATGGTAGAGGCGTTCGGGTAGCCTCGGAAATCTCGTTTATGAAGTGGAACATAAGACGCTGCCTGTGCTTTGGCAGCTAACTCTTTGTCTGTCGGAACACGATAAAAGTCTTGACGTTTCTTATTTGAAGCCGCATTCGCCTGATCTAGTGCGGGTGCCAGTTCATGCATGCTTTCACTTATCAATGCTTCCGCTCGTTCGATTCGATCAGTCGTGGCCTCTGGCACTACATTATTGGAGCCGCAAACACGACAAGGAACGGTCTGTCCAACTTCTGTAGTCTCTGCGCAGTTACTATTCCAGCAACGCCCGCATCGGTACTCGAGAAAAACGGTTTCAGTTGTAGAGGTTGACGTCGTAGTCATGGTCTTTCGCGATATGCATGATCTATTACAAAACTCGACAGTAATACTACATTAAGCATCTGTTTGAAACCATATTTTGCAGATAAGGAGGCAAAGCTTCGCCTGATCAGTTTTCCACAAAAAGACCGACATGCAGATTCCGATAGTTCTGATTGTAAGGGGAGATTCGATTAAAGCGTCCGCTGCTTCGCCATTTTGACCAAACAACATAAGTTGGTTAGCAATACAAAACTGTTATTAATTTCGAAAGATGAAGTTGTCCGTTTCAAAAATCATTACGGGACAACGCAGTTCAGATCTTTCACCGAGGGCTTTCCGACAGACTCGATCGGATGATTAAAAAGATAGTCCCAAACGGGCTCATAAAGGTACTCTCCGCTTTGACTTTTCGGTGAGGCTTTACCTGGCTGAACGGAACTGTGAGCTTTGTTCGCATCTCCACCAACATTAGCAGCAGAGATTAGTCGACGCGAATTGTAGTACGGAGGCGTCGCGTTATCGACATCAACAATCTCTCCAAACTCATGTAGCCCTAGAAGCTCCCAGGAACGGCAATAATGATTTCCTGTCCATCCCCCATCGAGCATGTGACTAAAACCGAAATAGCGATTGGCCGAAGTTGCTGATGGGAGTGATTGCCAGTCTTGATCCTGATCTCGCGGTCCACATAACATGACCACGCGATCGACCGCTTGATGTTTGGCGAAGCGAGCTGCCGTCGTCGATCCGTGCGAACTCCCGGCAACAGTGACTTTATCCCAACGAACTCGAGAGCGATCATCCGTCAAAAACTGTTCCCATTGCCCCTGCGGATTTTCTTTGGAAAGGTACAGAAGAAATTGTCGAGTTCGTTCAACGATCGAATCGGGTTTAGGGATGTCGATTTCATCGCTAACATCTTCTCCGATCGCTGCTTCTAAACGAATGTCGCCCCGAGCCTGAGATGACTTGGGCTTGGGACGGCACAGTAGGCCAAACCATTTGTTGGCGTAGTGGACTTGAATGGAGTGTATGCCATACCGGTTGATACGGACGAAGAGCTCATCACTATGAGGCATGAGCCATACCACCAATCTACCTTGTGAGGGTACATTGGTGTCTACCGAAGCATGCTGCATGTCCTGAGGTTTGCCATCTTTGGAAAAGACAAAATCGATCTCTGGATGTTCTTTTGACCGGGGATCGATTTCGCTCGCCCTAGCCGAGAGTTTGTATCGTCTCGGTTGAGGATCTTGGAAAGACTCCTTAGCAGAATCTGTTTGTCCTAAGACGACACCAGGTGCTGTAAGGAAACACAATAGCATCCCCAATACACGGCTTTTTGGAAACAAGGGCAACCTGCAGCGCATGATAAACTCTTTTTTCATCCGCGTAGGTCGTAGCACCAAACACAACCCGAGTCATGAATGAGAAGCTTTCCATCTACGATCGAGGGATAGGTCCAGGCTTTTGATCTGCCGCGATCTGGTGCGTTGGGAGGAGTTGCTCGGCCCAGTTCTTTGTAACCCTTGGGAGAAGCCTCTACCATCGCGATGTCGTTGTTGTCCCCGTGCAAAAAGAGCTTGCCGTCAGCATAACAAACCGATGATGTACCGATGCTTCGGTCCTGCCATTGAACTTTACCACTTGCGAACTCAACACACATAAACATCTGTCCGGACGAGCCATATAGGTAGTCACCGACAAGGACCGCTCCCCCCATGCCGGTTGGTAATGCTTTGTCGAAGTATACTTCTTTTGCCTCTTTGGATCCTGCGATCACTTGTGCTAGTCCTCCACCTACACGGCTGGCGCCAGTATAGACAAACGCGTCTTTCACAATTGGTGTCTGGACGTTTGCTTGCGCATCGGAAGTCTTAGTAAATCGCCACAAGTACTCGCCGCTGTCAGCTTGGATTCCCGCAGCCCCTTTACCGAGGAAGAAAACGTATTGTTTGACTCCATGAATCGTGGCTATAACCGGAGACGAATAGCTTGCGGCGTCCGCTTCAGGTAAAGCGGATTTCCAAATAACGGAGCCATCTTTCTTGTTAAGGGAGACCACAGTCGCGCTTTTGCCGCCAGGTGAGCAGATGAGGGCATCGCCATCAATTAGTGGAGATTCGGTGTAGGCCCACATGCCTGGTGCGCCGTCAAAGTCTTTGCGAAGACTCTTTTTCCAGACTTCGGAGCCGCTGGCTGCTTCAACACAAACTAGATCGCCGTCAGAGCTGAGAGCGTAGACACGCTCTCCATCAATGGTTGGTGTTGAGCGACTACCCGGATACTGAGGACCTTGATTGGGTCCGACAGCTCCAATTTTTGTTGTCCACTTGGTCTCGCCGTTTTTCATGTTCAAGCATACAAGTTGCTCGGTCTCGTTTCCGATGTTGGTAATCAAATAAGCAAGACCGCCGGCGGAAGATGGAGTCGAAAAACCAGCACCAAGATCTTTCGCTTGCCAGAGTAGTTTAGGTCCGCCGCTGGGCCAGTTGCCGGTAAGTCCTGTCTCCGTCGATTTAGCATCGCGATTCGGGCCTCGCCACTGAGCCCAATCTTCTGCATGAGATGTGTAACCGAACAAGCCGAATGCTACGGCCACAGCCGAGTACTTGAGCAAAGATCGCATAACCAGTGTCTCCAGGAATTGAAATCAAGCATGGGGCAATGCCACTAGTTTACCTCTTAGATAACCCAGTTGCCTATTGACTAGGGAACGAACTCAGCAAATTTATCTGATAAGTAAACCAATCATTAATCGTTTGACCGCATGACCAGCGGGCAGCGCTGGCGCTCATGGGCGGGATTATCGCGCGAGTCAGTGAGTTCTACTGACTAGTGAGCGCTCAGCGCAGGGCGATGCCCGTGCGGTTAAACGATGGAAGCGAGTTGTGAAAGTTGAGAGAGATGTAATGAAATAGGAGTAAGAACATGGTATTAAGGAGAATCGGGCCACGAATATCACGAATGGAACGCTGCAAGTCGAACTTGACGCGACACAAAAAACACAAACTTGCAGAGATCATAGAGTCTATAAATTGCCATCCCCTCGGTGTTCTCCGAGCTACTGAATTTGATGCTTACTGTTCAGCAGGCGGTCTCCGGTGCAAAGGCGGGCCTCGTAGCCTCGTCCACTACGAAAGCGGGCCTCGTAGCCTCGTCCACTACGAAAGCGGGCCTCGTAGCCTCGTCCACTACGAAAGCGGGCCTCGTAGCCTCGTCCACTACGAATGCGGGCCTCGTAGCCTCGTCCACTACGAATGCGGGCCTCGTAGCCTCGTCCACTACGAATGCGGGCCTCGTAGCCTCGTCCACTACGAGAGGAGGATTACAGAATCGGGAGCTTGGTTGCCCCTTCGCGGTCGGCGCAGTGGAGCGAGAATCGGTCGCGGTGCTTGGCTTGGTGCGTGGCTAATGCGACTTGCGGGGTGTTGTTGTGAGCAGATAAATGTCCTAGACATACCCATCGTAAACGGTCGACATCACACGAGTCTAAGAGCGTGGCTGCATCTACGTTGGAGATATGCCCCCGCTTGCCTGCGATTCGAGCTTTCAAATGCTGCGGATACGGTCCATTTTGCAACATGTCTTCATCATAGTTGCTTTCCAACAGTACCGCATCCAACGTGCAGATGATCGCTTGCAGTTCTTCGAATACATGTCCCAGATCGGTGAGCAAACCGAAACGATATCCGGACTCTATTTCTTCTATAACAAAACAGACCCCTTCGATGGCATCGTGAGGTGTCCGTATCGATTCGATTCTGAGTCCTCCTATCTCAAACGGCCTACCCGTTACAAAATGATTCGGATGCCCCATAAATCCAATCGAGGGCTTGGCTCGAGTTGCATTCCACGTTCTCAGATTCGCGTGGACCGGCAATCCAAATTTACGATTAAAGACACCGACACCACTAATATGGTCATAATGCTCATGCGAGAGAACGATCGCTTGGCAATCGCGAATATCGTAGCCATGCTCAGCTAATCGCGACTCCGCTTTGCTGCCGCTGATTCCTGCATCGAACAACACTGCCGTTTCGCCACTGCGAACGTAGATACAATTACCAGAACTTCCTGTTTGCAAAGCGATAACTTCCATGTCGAAAGTCTACCGTGCTCTCAGGTCTTTTGGAAGCAGCGGGGCGGAAATGGAAAAGAGTAACTGCACGGTACATCACTTTACGACTAACTTTACAGCTCGGAAGCGGAGACGAACATAATCCGCTGTCCAATTACCAGTTGAGTCGCACAACGCGAAGCGAAGATTCTCCACGATCTCCTTAAGAGCCTCGCCAGCGCGGTCCCCTAGTTTCTCACGCAGGTAGCTGCCTCGAAACGTCTCTAACCAACCAGCCATTCCGGTCGGTAACGCGGTAGGTCTCGGTATCAACTCCATCGATTCAACTTGAATGCCAGCTTGCTCCAACACTAACCGATATTCCAACACCGTTGGATAATACCAGCCTAGTCGCTCCTCAAGCGGAACTCCGAATCGTCGATTGGTCCAGGCTCAACTGTTATCGACCAATAGATCCTTTTTGTTTGCCCGAGCCATCACGCACTGTCGTTCGAGAACCGCTGCTGGTTGCTGAACCCGTCGTTCGACCACTGGAGTCGCGAAACGTCGTTTGGGAAGAGGTCTGATTAGAAGTTCCCATCGTTCTACCACTGGATGAGCGAAAGGTTGTTTGATCTCGATTCGTCGTGGACGATCCTACTGATCGGCCGCTCGCATCTCGAAACGTGGCTCGATTCCCCGAGGTGTTCGCCGTGCCGGTTACTCGCCCTGATGAGTCTCGAAAGGTAATGGAGTTACCAGAGCGGTATATCGTTCCCTGTAGTCGGCCCGATGAATCTCTAACGACAGCCTTGCCATCTTTAGGAAGCAATAAAGCAGATTGCCACTGAGGTTGCTGTGGGACTTTACCATCTTGGTTGTCATCAGAGTGAACACATGGTGTAACACACAAAAGGCACAAGTAAGCCAGCAAGTGGTGCAATGGTTTTCGAATGAGCATGATAAAAACCTTGTATTTGTTACTTGATACGACAGAGGATTCCTAAGTCTTCGGAAAAAGGCCGGAAAGGAAAAATCGAAATGTTTAGAGAGCAATAATCATACCAAAACAACGGCGTTTGGATGATTAAAGTCTAGTCCATTCCTGGTATTCTGGTTCCTCAACGTGGAGATGACTTTGATCGAAAAAACCATAAATATAAACCCGAAGCGTAAGGGCTTGTTGCTTTAATCACATTTCGAAAAACAAGCATTAGCCATTAGGCGCTAGCCCACGGTTAACGGCCGACAACCGGACGCTATCGCGTTACGGCTAATTAAAGCAACACGCCCGTAAGCGAGGGATAGCGATCCGCGGAATTCCCTTGCTTACGCGTCGGGTTATGATCGATATCATCTCCAAGTAGTGGCACTAGATGTCGATTCTGCGACTCGCGATTGCGGGGCGACTTAACTCTCGACTGCGTTGGTAGTCATCTTCGGCAAAACCCAACTCCCAGGGCGTCGGTCCAACCCACGTGGTTTCTCGCCCTTGGATTTGTATTTTACCTGCCTTCAAATCAAATGTAAGAGATGCCCAAAGTGGTTCTGTGTAAGGGCACGTGTTAGCAATTGAGGGATACTTCGCTTGAATCTCTGGCGAATAGTTTGCATGTTTCTTACCCACCCAAGCATACGAAGCACTGTTGATTTGAACATGAGGAATTCCATCGGTCTCTTTGATGTAATCCAAGTGAGCATGTCCAGATAAGACGAGAATAACTTTGCGAAACCCGGCGCGACGATTTTCGTTCGCCAAGACCCCCCGAACTTTGGGGCTGCTTCGAATATGCTTATCGTAGCCATCGATCGGTTGATGAATCATGATGACCGTTGGCAGACGTGTGGCTTGCAAGTCCGCTTCAAGCCATTTAATCTGCTCGTCATTCACATTGCATGGATACCCAGGTTTGCCGTCTGGATCGTTGCCATCGAGAGCGATCAAATGTAAGCCATGGAGATCCTGGCTAAAGTATCGTCCTGGGCTTTGATAGTATTCGACGGTTTGTTCCCTGCGAAAGCCACCATCGGTATCGTGGTTTCCCAACACATGGAATTTATTCCCGGTGAATTCATTCCACTTTGCCATGAAAGAATCGTTGCGAGAATGCGGCACGCAGAAATCCCCGAGATTGATGATCCCATGGGCTTGCTGACTTTGCATATCCGATACGAATGCCGAAATTCTCTCGATGCCGTCATGCATAATGTCTTGATGTACATCTGCGATTACACCCAAGCGAATGGTTTCGTCGCGAGGGCCATCTGCTCGTGCACGTGCGAGCTCCGGAGCAACAAGTGTTAAACTGCATGCTCCTGACGCTTGCAAAAAACGTCTGCGATCTACCAGTGCGTTCTGGGGCTTGATGCCATGAGCATTCTCTTTTCGCATACGGTTCTACCTGTTCTCGTTTCCAAAGGGGGACGGGCTGAGCCTCATCGTAACACGTTACGGCAAGTTTGGTAGAAAGTCGATCAAATCGTCTTGGGTTGCACGGCTGCTTTGAGACGCTTCCATACTTTGCGTGCACATTTTCGATCGAGTCGAACGAGTTGCTGTTGACGAACGTCAAAGGTGATTAACTTATCGCTTGCATTCTTTGCATAAACAAAGGGCAGGCAAACGGTCACGACCTTAAAGGGTTGGCCCGCTTGCTCGGGCACGAATCGGAGTCGTACCAGTTCATCGGCAGGGAGTGGTGTATCGCAGCAGCACCAAAAATATGAAGGAATTTCCATCAGTTCTGTGGAGACGGTGATGAAGTCCCCATGTTCGATATCTTCGCCCGATAGTCTCGCAACGACGGTCGTTTGAAATGTTCTTTCCGTTGTCGATTTCATGATTCGTATCGTGTTGGGAGTGTTTTAAAGTGGTCTATTCGAAAGCCAAGATTGCGTTTATGGAGTCGGCTAGCATCGACATGTTCGCCGAATTCTTACAAATGGCGGCCAAAACCGGAAAGTTCTTTATACGCCGAGCAAAATTCTTGTGGACCGTAACAATTCTTGTAGGCCGTACCGGATGTTCAACTGGACGCTAGTCGTTTGCTCACCGTTAATTTGAAGGATGCCGCCGGGGATCCGATCAAGCCAAAGGTGGCCCCGATACGCACCAAGTCAGTGCCTTATCTGCAGCATTGAACTCTGCCATCGAATCATGCGAACAGCGAAAGAGAGAGCTTGCGAGGGCAAGCGAACTAATAAAGTCAAAGTCTATATCACAGGAAGAGTTTGAGGACTCTAAGCTACGGGTGACGTTAGCAACGTTGGCCGTTCGTGAACACGAGGCCAAGCAGAAGCTGCTGCTGTCGGTTCGCGACGAGGATGTACATGTGTTGCGATCGGAACTGCAGGCGTCCGTCGGAAGGGTTGCAACCGCCAAAGAGAATTTAGCTATGGCTGAGATTGTTTCTCCCATGGATGGTCTCGTCTTGCGAGTTCATGTTCGAGATGGTGAAAGACCTGGGGATTCAGGAATCATCGAACTAGGAGATACGCGACAGATGCAAGTGATTGCGGAAGTTTACGAAGCGGACGCTATTTGATTACCCACGACAGTCGTATTCTCGATATAGCGGATCGCATTGTACGAATCGAAGACGGACGGCTTATCACGTCGAGTTTTGAGCCAAATAAACAATGAAATCGTGTGTGGCCAGTTGCCTTCCTTTCCGAAAATACTCGGCATTCAGAATCTGAATGGTCAACCCTTATGAATCGAACGCTGTAAACATCTGCTCTGACTTCATTGTGCCCCACCTGTATCAGAAATCGTTTATAACCTATTCGGGAAACTCAAAACTGACTTTGTTAGGCATTTGGATTAATCATGGTCCCGAGAAGTGCTTTGAAAAGCATCCGATTGTGGATGTTTCTGTTGATCATAAATTTAGCTGCCGTATGCGCCGGAGATGAAAACGCTCCACCGACGGTGGAGTCTCTTTCTTGGTATGTACAGGATCGAGATTTTAAGCCTATCGATCCTGCACCTTGGGTTTACGAGGGTGTACAAAAAGTCTTTCTTCTTGACTACGCCAATCCTTTGACACTGCCTTACATCGATGAGCTCGGCGATATGGGGGTGACTGTGGTACATACCGCTGGACCGGATCCCTACTATCCCCTTTGCCGCGATGGCGGGACAGGACAAGCAACTGCTGAACGCGATCGGCTGATGTCTTTATACGACCATATTCGTTCGAATAACATGCGAATCGTCATTGGCGTGTCCCCCTACGCGCCAGTGGATTATGTCAAGCAGCATCCTCAATGGCAATTAAAACTGTCACCTGAGCTAAAGCCCTTTGATTCGGGCCTCGATCTAAACAAGCCAGAAAATGTGCACCTTCGCAGCTTGAGTCTCAACACTCCCTACGGAGACTATCTCATTGAGAATCTAGCCGAGATTTTCGAGCAGTACAAGGTCGATGGGGTTTCGTTTGACGGCAATTATCATCCCATGATTAACTACACGCCGTACGATATCGAACTTTTTTGCAAAGAGACCGGCTGCGAGTTCCCCGCCAAGATCGATCTCAACGATGACAACTTCAAAGTCTACATGCTATGGGCCGATTCGAAGCTTGAGAATTGGTATAGAAAACTACACAAGAGATTACGGGAGGTAAACCCACAAGCGGCGGTGTATACCTGGACAGCCAACGCAGGACGCTATGGGCATTTTCTTACCAGCCCGCGAGTCATGTCAGCTCGGATGAACCTGCTGTTTGATTCACCCGTTCAAGAGTGGTGGCTCGATGAAGTCAATCTCGGTTCTAGTGTGGTCGCTGGTTTTGGGGCAGCTTATGTTCGCGCTGTAACAGGTGGTCGCACCGGTGCAAGCGAGCCGTATATCATGTCGCGAGGTAATCCCTATAGTACCAGCAGCTTTCCTCGTCATGAACTTTTTGTCCGTTGTATGCATGCGATGACCAACGGTTCGATCACTCCCATCGGAGTGCCGACAGCAGCAGGCCGAGAAGCTGGGGATTTCACGATCCGAGAAATTGGTAGGCGTAAGAAGTGGTTTATTCGGTCAACCCCCGAACCATGGGGAGCGATTTTGGTCAGCGAACAAACTCGCCAATTCTACGCCGGTGGCCAAATCATGGAGCGATTTTTATCGCATGCACTCGGCGCCTACCGAGTCGGATTTGAGGAGCATTTACCCCTATCGATTATAACCGATATGGATCTGACGACGGAAAAGTTAGCGGCCTACAAAGTTCTAGTCTTGCCCAATGTAGCAGCCCTTTCTAATGGTCAAGTGGAAGTGATCCGAAACTATGTGAAAAATGGGGGTGGGCTAGTTGCTTCGTGTGAGACTTCGCTCTTTGATGAATTGGGGCATCCACGTCCAAACTTCGCTCTAGCCGATTTGTTTGGAGTTGATTATGAGGGCAGACCTAGCGCTCCGACCCAGAGACCTGAACTTGACGTTAACTTTGCAATTGTAGTCGATGATCGATATTGGGCAGGTCGGCAAGGTGCCGCAGAGATGCGTTGGGGGGCTGGCGACATACAAACCAACGATTTTATCTCAGACCCTCGCTTGGCCCAAATCAACAATAGTGTTCAAGCAAGTTTTAAAGGGCCTCTTGTAAAGATGAGCGACGCTCGTCCACCGATGAAACGTGCCATGATTATGTTCCCTGAGGGGAGAGATCCGATTCCCGCTGTGGTAATGGGGGAGCAAGGAAAAGGGCGAGTCGTCTACATGGCGGCAGGATTTGACGCTGCGAATTATAGCTACGCATACCCCTATCAGCGTGTTTTGTTTTCGACCGCCATAAGATGGGCCGCAAAGGATTCTGTGCCGGTTGAGGTTTCAGCTCCCATGTGTATTCAAAGCACTTTCTTTCGGCAAAAAGACGACAAGGGTGAACGGTTAGTAGTACACTTGTTCAATGGAATCAACACGACAAGCGATCACGGTTTGCCGGAGACAGATGTGCCATTACGTGAGGAGGTCGTTCCGATCGGCGGAATAAAGCTCGTCTTTCGTACGCTCGTGCCAACGCGTGTTCATTTAGAGCCTGAAGGAATCGAGCTGCTGCCCACTCAGACCGAAAATGGTCTAGAAATCTCTGTGCCACCTATCGCCGTGCATTCGATGGTAGTTGCGGAGTTTTATTAATGTATTCAAAAAACGAAAAACAATGAGATCTAAATCATCCTCTCTTATCGCAATTCTGATTCTGTTGTTTATTGGTTTTGGAGAAAAATCCATTGCACAAAATGGCAATGAGTCCGCTCCCGAGCAGATTCGCTTCGTGGGGGCGATCGTCGACGCTGATACCAAAGAGCCAATTGCCGCTCGTATCTACCTACAGAATGCCAAAGGGGACTGGCTTTTCGTTCGATCGGATAACGATCAAGGAACAGCGTGGCCTTATGCAGAAGAATGGGTACCTATGCTCGAATCGGTCGAACGACACACTACCGTTTCAGCTCATCCGTTCACCATCAATCTGGCGCCGGGTGAATACAAGATAACGATCGAACGTGGCAAAGAATACTTCCCATTGGAAGAAACAATCGTTATTCCGTCTAAAGAAAAACGAACCGATACTCAGAAGCTTGATTCCGAAAAAATAGAAAAACTGTTCTCCTTGCAACGATGGAGCAACATGGCATCGCGTGGATGGTACTCGGGAGAAACACATGTGCATCGCCGCATTGTGGAACTTCCTAATGTTATGGCGGCCGAGGATCTGAACGTGACATTCCCCGTGACGTTTTGGACTACCTCATCCGACAAAGCACCCGACTTGGAACCATCGAGCTTACGTTCACAAGGCCCATCACCTTTTGGGCCACGTGAAGACCATGGGTACGATCCAGTATGGCTTAATGCGAGTCAGGTTATTCTACCTCGCAATACTGAATACGAAATCTTTTCGATCGGAGAGCGTCGGCATACCCTCGGTGCATTGTTCATTTTGAACCATCGTACACCGTTTGCGCAGACAGTCCCTCCGATTGGTCCGATGATTGAGCAAGCCAAACGCGAAGGAGCATTACTCGATTTAGACAAGCACAATTGGCCTTGGTCATTAATGCTTATGCCAAATGCCCAAGTTGATTTGTTTGAACTATCAAACAACAGTGTTTGGCGAACTAAATTTGGATTCAAACAACCAGGGCATGCTTTGCCACCTTGGAAGAAATTTGAGCAAGAATCACCGGGCGTTCTTACGGAGTGGGGCTGGTTAGAATTTGGTTTCGAAATGTATTATGCCTTGCTGAATTGTGGTTTTCGATTGAGTCCAACGGCCGGCACCGCTTCTGGCGTTCATCCTGTTCCGCTGGGTCATGGTCGAGTTTACGTACACACAGCAGATAAATTTAGTTTAGATGCTTGGCTTGATGGACTTCGGCGAGGCCGTTCGTTTGTGACTACTGGACCAATGTTGATGGCAAAGGTTAATGGCGAACTACCCGGTCAAATTTTCCAACGGGGCGGTGATCAATCCGGCGAGTTTAGTTGGGAAGCAAATGTGGTTAGCCCGGAGCCAATTTCGCGAGTGGAGGTGATCGTCAATGGGAAAGCAGTTTACTCGGTCACCCCAGAGGTGTCTCGCACCGAACAGGGGGCTTGGCAATGGTCATCTAAGGGTGTGATCGATTTCGCCGCAAATCGTTCTGCCGGACGAAAACAACCTGACTCACGACTAGCCAAAAGCTTAGTCCGCGACGTTGGGTCTGCTTGGGTTGTTCTGCGGACTTGGTCAGATCAGCCCGACGGTAGAAAGCGATTTGCTCATACTGGTGCGTGGTACTTTGAGGTAGACGGCCAACAGGTGCAGCCACCTGTTGAACAGATTGACTATCTTTTGCAATTGCTGGACGCATCGTTGGAAAAACAACGAGGAGTTCTAACAGAGGAGGCGATTGCAGAGTTTGAACATGCGAGAGAAACGTATCGTCAGATTCAATCGACCGCCTATGTCGCCCCTGTCACGCAGAGAAGACCTACCAGTTCTGAGGCTGATGAGCAATTCTGGCTCGAGAACATGGCGATTTGGCACCAGTATTCGCTTATCGAAATGAGTCAAGTTCTAGGCAAAAGTCCCGAAGAAACTCGCAAGCTACTATCAAAGTTTCGAACACTCGAAATAGAGCCTCTCACGGTTCGGCCTAAGGAACGCTTGTCGGTTATGCCTTATCCAGGTGGGCGTCATCCAAGACGTGGATTTTTGGATGGAGCGATCGCACCACAACGAGAGACTAAGTTCAGTTTGTTTACACCGTGGTCTGATCGAAGCTATATCGTTGCCGATGTGCCTGAAGCAATTTTCTCCAATTTGGGACTAACTTATTTGGCACATACGCACATTCCAACGATCTGGGATGAACAGGGAAAACCGATTCCTGCACAAGAATGGGAACGTCATGAGAATGGAATCTTAAAGAGCCATAGGACATTACCAAATGGCATAAGTTTCGATGTCACGATTGTGCCAAAAAGAGATCATGTTCAAATGGAGCTTGCACTCGTTAATGGTACCGATGCACCTCTTACGGGTTTGAGAGTGCAGCACTGCATGATGTTGGCTCATGCTGACGAGTTTCAGCAAGGCTCCAACGACAATAAGATTTTTCATGGTGATTACGGTCTAGTGCACAATCCTGAGAAGAATCGATGGATGATCACATCCTGGAAGCCATTGGGCCGAGCCTGGGGGAATCCCCCGGTCCCCTGTTTACATGCTGATCCGATAATGCCCGATTGCCCACCGGGCGAAACGACCCGTACGCAAGGTTGGCTTTCGTTTTACGAGGGAGAGGATTGGCAAGGAGAGCTTAAGCGGATAGAAGATCTGCGATGGTGGGAGTAGTTGTTTCGAATCGCTATCTTTCGGAGGAAGTTTTGGAACCGACATTAAACCCCAGAGTCAAGGTATGCTGCATTCGTGATATAGCAGAAGCTCGATTGGCTCTGCGGTTTGGAGCCGATGCGTTGGGCTTGGTATCGCAGATGCCGAGTGGTCCAGGCGTGATCGAGGAAGCGGTCATCGCGGAGATCGCCTCCATAACGCCTCCATCGATTGGCTCCTTTCTCCTAACGAGTGAACTCGACGTGAATTCGATTGTAACTCAGCAAAGACGATGTCGAGTTAACACCATCCAAATTGTTGATCGTTTGGAAAGAGGGAGCTTTGAAGATCTTCGTGGAGCTCTCCCCGGTGTCTCGATTGTGCAGGTCATTCACATTACAGGAGATGAGTCGATTGATGAGGCTTGTCGCGTAGCTGAGTTGGGGATCGATGCATTACTACTTGACTCTGGCAATCAACGCTTGCCAGTAAAGGTGTTAGGTGGAACTGGGCGCACACACGATTGGACACTCAGTCGGAAAATTCGTGAGTTGGTAAGCGTGCCATTATTCTTGGCTGGTGGTTTGAAGGTCGAAAATGTAGCCAGGGCAATTGAAGAGGTCCGACCATTCGGGGTAGATGTATGTTCAGGTCTCCGTACAAACGGAGAGCTTGACGCGTTGAGGCTAGCTGAATTCATACATGAGGTCCGAAGAGTAAGCCAGTCGCGTTAGAGTTTTCTCTTCGGTTGTCATTCCTGTCATTCGCTGGCCTGTGGCTTAAGTCGTAGGTTGGTCACTCTTGGCCGACGTGGGCACCGAGTACGGGCAGGAGTGCCCATCCTCGTCCATTGAACAAGCGATTTAGACTAAAGCAACAAAACCATGCGTCTTGGTGTACAATAAAGAGTCCGGGTTTAGATTTCCTCCCCAACGCATTCTCCCTTTCGGTCTGCCATGTTAAGACGTACGCTGCTTGAACGATCTGCCTGCGGCTTTGGTGCTTTGGCTGCAGCATCGCTCGCTTCTGGATTTGGGACAAGTCGATCCTTTGGTAATTCAAACGATTCGCTTGGGCATTTTCCCGCTCGAGCCAAACGAGTCATTTTCTTGTTTATGCAGGGCGGGGTAAGCCAGGTGGATTCGTTTGACCGCAAGCCGATACTGTACGAGCGCGATGGCGAATTGATTTCGTTTGATGATCCTAGAGAAGTTGCGAACACCGGCACGATGGGGACGCAACAGAAGATCATGAAGCCCCTGTGGGATTTTCAACAGCACGGCGAATCAGGACGTTGGGTTTCTGGGCTCTTTCCCGAAATGGCTAAACATGTCGACAAGATGTCTTTTATTCACAGCATGAACACAGAGGGGGTGGCGCACGGTCCCGCGACATTGTTTTTGCATTGTGGCGCTCTGAATCAGATCAGGCCTTCGATCGGTTCGTGGATTGATTACGGTCTAGGCTCTGAGAACGAGAACTTGCCAGCCTTTATCTCGATTGCACCATCGATTGGAAATGGCGGCCCACGTAACTACGGAAGCGCATTCCTCCCAGCGAAACATCAAGGAACGACGATCGGTGCTGCCGATAGCTCGGAACTGAAAATTGCGCATTTGGCGTCGCTTGCCAAAGATAGACGGCAGCTTGATCGGATCCAGCAGTTCAACCTATTGCAAAGTCAACGTCGTGGAGGGGTTAACCAAGAGTTCGAAGCCGTCATTAAGTCGTATGAGTTAGCTTGGCGTATGCAAAGTGTTGCACCGGAGCTTTTGGATTTGGATAGCGAAAGTGATGCAACGAAGCAGATGTATGGGTTGGATGACCCCAAGACGAATAGCTATGGCAAGCGGTGTTTGTTGGCTCGGCGGTTGGCAGAAGCTGGCGTACGCTTTATTCAAGTCAACTATGGGGATAATTCTGCGAATCCTGCTTGGGATCAGCACTCCAATATGCCCAAACATGCCGACCATGCCTTGGCGGTGGATAAGCCAATTGCGGCTCTATTACAAGATCTCGAACAGCGAGGTTTGCTGGAAGATACGTTGGTTTGGTGGGGAAGCGAATTTGGTAGGGCACCTTATGCACAGAAGCTCGGTACGGGTAGAGATCATAATCCAGGTGGCTTTACCGTATGGTTAGCTGGTGGTGGAGTCAAACGGGGCTACGCGCATGGTGCAACCGATGAGTTTGGTCAGATGGCGATTCAAGATAAAGTTCACATGCACGATCTACATGCTACGATACTGCACCTGTTGGGCTTAGACCATGAACGGCTAACGTTTCAACATGCAGGACGAGCCTTTCGTTTGACGGATGTTTATGGACGCGTTGTGAAAGAGATTATTAGCTAGTGAATACCAATCCATTCTGGAAGTTTTCCACAGCGGGGAATGTCTATTTCGGGCGAGGTTCGTTGAGTAAGTTGGCTGAGGAGATTCAAAGCCGAAAGCTGGAGCGAGTTATCGTTATCACTGACGCGATCGTTTCGAAACTCGAATTGGTTCAGCAGTCGATTTCGGAAATGCGTTCGCAGCAAATCGAGGTTGCTGTTTTCGATGGTGGTGAGGCGGAGCCATCGATCGACGTTGCCCAACGAGCCACTCAAAGAGCCCGCGAAGCTGGTGCACAAGGGGTGATTGGAATTGGCGGTGGTAGCAATATGGATGTTGCTAAGGTAGTCGCCATTCTACTAAAGCATGGCGGCGGACCCGCTGACTATTTTGGTTTTAATCGAGTGCCAGGTGCGATTGCACCGCTGATCGCGATTCCTACCACGTCAGGAACAGGGAGTGAGGTTTCGCATTCGGCGGTTCTAACTGACACAGCAGCACAGATCAAAGTCAGTACATTAAGCCCCCATTTGAGGCCGAGCATTGCAATCGTCGACTCCAGGTTAACCGATTCCTGTCCCGCACGCGTTACGGCTCACAGCGGCATTGATGCTTTGGTGCATGCGATTGAAGCATTGACCAATAAGTCCTATCAAAATGTGAGCACAGATGGTCCACGAGCGTACGAAGGAAGCTATCCCTTTACGGAACTGTTGGCTTGTGAAGCAATCAAGTTGATTGGCGAAAATTTGGAGAGAGCGGTCCATACGCCTGGGGATACGAAAGCACGTGACGCAATGGCTTATGCTGCTATGTTGGCCGGCATGGCGTTCTCGAATAGTGGAGTTGGATTGGTTCATGCGATTGAGTATCCAATTGGTGCAATCACTCATTGCAGTCACGGCGAGGGGAATGGGTTGTTGTTGCCTTATGTTATGGAATTCAACAAGC
>Ga0315899_10001137_pt1 | contig 30792 bp, 20 predicted proteins | sample LakEriMetagenome_2_FD_203518 | JGI IMG/M metagenome (GOLD analysis project Ga0315899, IMG submission 203518) | Freshwater fungal communities from buoy surface, Lake Erie, Ohio, United States - Buoy 4 MA112 | ecosystem: Environmental > Aquatic > Freshwater > Lake | place: USA: Lake Erie, Ohio...
GGCAGACCCCACCGAAGAGACAATCGGCGTCATCTACCGATGCACTTCAGAGACGCTTGATGCACTCGATCGCGTCGAAGGTGCCAACAGCGGTCACTACCAGCAAGTGGAAGTCCAAGTGCGGACGGTGGACGGACAGATTGTATCTGCGATCGCATACATTGCACGGCCCGAGGTCATTATTGCCGAGTCCAAGCCCAGTGATCAGTATCTTGGGTACATCATGAGAGGCGCAAGAGAACACCGCTTTCCGGTGAGCGCAATCCGAGCGATCGAGATCCGGGCATTCCGTCGGGAATGCGATCCATGCAAACGGCTTTGGAGGGCCTATCAAGTTGACGAGGGGCTTGAAAACGAATGGCTACATCGGTTGAATGCACTGCAAGTATTCGAGCTTACCAGCATCTGCGAAGGGCATGAATCCACGCAGCGAATTTCATTACGATCCAGTTCACACATTATCCTACGACTTCGAGCGGATGTCGTTTCTTCGGCGATCCGATTGATCCAAAAGGGAGCATCCAGCGAATTTCCGCAACCCGAGTCTCTGCCTCTTGGTTCTGCGGGCACATGGTCGATCGAGCATGAAAGGAAACTGGTTCTTTCTACGAGTGCGAATCAATTCCGTACTTCAGACCGTGTATTGCTTCGAGCAATAGGATCCGTCCCGATCCGCACAGCCAGTGACCGCAAGCATACTACCGATTGGTTTACCACCGTGATCCCAGAGCTCGAGGCGTATGACAAGTTGCTCAGTGGGCTACTCTAGTTCCAATTGTGTTTAGCACTCGGGAGTTTCACTGATGCAAGAACTTCGAAGCAGACTTTGGATGGTGGAGCCTTACCCCATTGGCATGAAGGCGATTCCCCAACCTATATCGGGGACAGCGTTTTTTCCTGGCGGGGCGGGTATTTGGAAAGAATCCGGCGTGCATGAATCTCGCTCGCGTCGCAGACCGATCATGGTGTTGGGACATGACTTCGACTCAGAAGTTGCATATCGTAGGTCTTTTGAGGTTGGAGATGAGACCTACGGACCAACATGGCGAAATCTTGGGAAACTTTTCGATGAGACTGGCATCCTAATGAGCCAATGTTTCTTCACCAATTACTTCATGGGTATGCGAAAGGGACGCGTCAGTACGGGCAGGAGTCCCGCGTCTTATTCCGATCAGTTCATTGAGCGGTGTGGTGATTTTCTCATAGAGCAGCTAAAGTTTATTCGCCCGAGGGTGATACTTACACTCGGGGTTTACGTTCCACGCTTAATCGCGTCCCGTTCAGAGGGATTAGCAGGATGGCAGTTAGCCCGAAGCTTTTCCGATATCGACCGAATTGGTCCGTTGCATTTTGACGTATGTTTCAAAGGCTATCCAGGGCCAGTTCATGTCGTCTCATTAACTCACCCATCCTTCCATGGACCTAACGTGCGCCGCCGTCGCTATCGCCGCGCGCAAGGACTCACGGCTGAGATCGCGATGCTGAAGGATATGATGAAGTACGTCGACCAAGAAGACAGAAACCGCAAATGAACGAGAAGGAGAAAACTCAATGCTCGACGAGATAAATCTAGAAAATTTCAAGGGGTTCGCTAATCACAAGATTCTGTTTAGAGATTTTTCAGTTGTCATAGGTCGCAACAATGCTGGGAAGTCATCGGCGTTTGATGCTTTACGAATTATCGCAACAGCGATCGCGAGATTTAAAATTGGGAAATTCACAGCACGCCCTATTTGGCTCGATGGAACAGGCACAGGAGTAGTTCCGCTAACTGCCGAGCCCCTCCGTAATCCGGAGACGTTGTTCTTTCGCTATCAACCGCCACCGGCTGTGATCGAAGCGAAATTCTCCAACGGCAGTCGCATCACCACGTACATAGGAGAGGAAGGGGTAATCTACGCTGAAGCAACGACACCCCTGGGACGCGATGCAGACTCAAAATCAAGGATTCAGGAATGCGATTTCCCGTCGATCTCGATCCTTCCTCAAATCCGGCCATTTGAGGATACCGAAAGGGTATTGAAGCAAGACTATGTGAGACGTTGCATCGACACGCAACTGTCGTCGAGACACTTTCGAAATCAAATCAGGTATATGTATGAACATTTCGAGGTTTTCAGGACGCTTTTTCAGCAGACTTGGAACGGGCTACGCATTTCGGAATTCATCTCAGAGGATTCGAAATACGATGACTATTTATCTTTGATGCTTATGGATGATGGGTTCGTAGCGGAAGCTTCCAATTTTGGCCATGGTCTTCAGATGTGGCTCCAGATTGTGTGGTTTTTATCGAGGACATCTTCTGCGAATATCGTAGTGCTCGACGAACCGGATGTGTACATGCATCCCGAGCAGCAACAGAAGCTTGTGATACTTCTTCGCGAGCGATTCCACCAAACGATATTGTCAACGCATTCGCGACCAATTATCGATTCATGCGATGAAGCAGACCTGCTTAGGCTTCATAGAAACCTCCACGTCTCCAAACATGGAATCGATCAGAAAACCTACGAGTTGCATCTGGAAAAACACCGTGTCGACAGCGTCAAAAAGGCAAAGAAAGCGATTTCTCGAAAGACACTTCATGAGCTCAAATTGTCACTGTATGACGACGCAAAAGTATCGATTTGGTGCGATTCAGATGAACTGTTTGGCTCCTTCGAGTGCACAGACGGGGAATGTAATGAGAAGATCGAAATCGAATCGGGTAGATATCGAATTTCCATAACAAATCCTGAGAATGTGGAAATCTATCTGGACGGGAAGAGTCGAATCCCCATCTACAAGCGGTCAACTTGGACGGAGTTCACTCTAGATGTAGGTTCTGCCGAAAGCAGCTAAACCTGACAGCGCTCTTCAAACAAACCGAGTAGGAATCGCGACGCAGCGAGTGGGTGGAATGAATCGAAATGTTTTACACAAAACAATGCTGCCGACAAACACAGGTCCTAGAGAATAGTGGCTTTGCAGCGGGATTTGCCGCTAGGTCGAAACGGACTTCGCTATTGATCGCTTCGTTGCGACAACACTGAGTAAGCATCAATCCAGAACTTCGAAATCTATCGAGGCGAAGGGCCAATACTGGGACTTACAACGATGACTCGCAACGTTTAAAACTGCAACGGTATGCTTGTGGCTACTCCGTTCGCCACCGCTAACGAACAATCCTATGCGAATTCATGCCGCGCAGCCGATCAAACCACTGGTTGTGGTGGACGCATACGTTACTTGGTCGATGCCAGTTTCCTGCCGCCTGCTCAGAAACAACAACGGCAGAGCACTCAGAAGACATCACTTCCCCTCGTACTCGCAACCGCTGGTGCAAGTCTCACAAACACGGATTCGAACTAATGCGGGCAAATTGGGTTTCAGTTCATTCCATATCCAAATCGCCAGTTGCTCACTTGTAGGGTTCTCGAGCCCTGGGATCTCGTTGAGATAGTAGTGGTCAAGTCGATCAAGAATCGGTTTGAATGCGGTCTTAATATCTGCGAAATCCATCACCCAACCTGTCGGTTGTTGAATCGGACCGTCAACAAATACAGTAACGCGGAACGAGTGTCCATGTAAACGACCGCATTTGTGTCCCTTAGGAACATTTGGTAAGCGGTGTGCAGATTCGAACGAAAACTCTTTGAAGATGATCATGAATTTTATGGGATACCAAGGATCTTGTGGGTTTGTAGACTAAGTTTCCAACGAGGGTTCCGCTTGCAATACTGGACCGCCGCGTTGCAATTTTTGTCACGCATTGGACCATCCATGGGTTGCAGGTAGAAGTGATCAAAATCCAATCCGTTAAGCTCAGTTGGATCTATACCGATTTGCGGGAAAACCACTTTAAGCTCATTCCCTCTTCGGATTTTTAATGCCGCTCCAGCTTTAGGACTACAGCAGAGCCAATCTATACCTTCAGGTGGAATAATCGTACCGTTGGTCTCTACGGCTATCTCACAGTAATTAGCGTGAAGGCATGAAATCAGCGCGGAATCCACTTGCAGCAAGGGTTCACCCCCAGTCAAGACAACAAATGGACGCTCATCTGAATTTTCCATTCTCCAAATCTCACAGATTCGATCTGCCAGTTCGTCTGCACTTGCATACTTACCGCCCGAAATGCCGTTGGTGCCTACGAAATCGGTATCGCAAAATTTACAGAGTGCATTTAGACGATCTTGCTCCCTACCTGTCCAAAGATTACACCCGGTAAACCGGCAAAACACCGAAGATCGTCCACTGTGGTAGCCTTCTCCCTGTAGAGTATAAAATATCTCTTTGACTTGGTATGTCATGCGACACCCGAACTTGGTTTATACTGAATCGGATCGCGAAGACCAAGTTTCTGGAATCCTTGGATTCGAAGGGTGCACGCGTCGCACCGACCACATGCACCCTCCGCACCCGCGTTGTAACAACTCGATGTTTGGGCGAAATCTACCCCAAGTGCGAGTCCCTCTCTTATGATCTCTTCTTTTGACATGGAAATCACTGGTGTGTGAATCTTGAGGGGAGTTCCGCGTCCCTCGACCCCAGACTTGGTTGCAAGGTTTGCCACTTTTTCATACGCCTCAATGTATTCTGGTCTACAATCGGGATATCCGGCGTAGTCGAGCGCATTCACGCCTATAAAAATGTCACGGGAATTGACGGTCTCGGCGAAGGCCAACGCATAGGAAAGAAAAATTGTATTGCGTGCTGGTACGTAGGTGACGGGGATACCAGAGTTCATCTGCTCAATACTGCGATCGATCGGAACAGGCAGTTCTGACGTCAATGCAGAACCCCCGAACTGTCGAAGATCCAACGTAACATAGACATGGCGTTTAACACCAGTTAACGCGGCAAGCTGGGATGCCATACCAAGTTCGTACTCGTGTCTTTGCCCATATCGAAACGACAGCGCGAACAACTCGAATCCTCGGTTCTTTGCCATTGCTAAGACGGTCGCTGAATCTAGGCCACCACTCAAAAGTACAACTGCTATCGACTTGTCACTCAACTCATTTTCTCCGATAACTAAACCTGCTAGCACCATACAGTTTCAGTGCAATTTTAGCAGTTTCTTTCCGTAAAACGTAGACTGCCAGCAAAAAAGTGTAGCAGTTTTTGATTTTTCCGTCGATTCAGCTATACTACAGTTTTACGGATTCCACGGTCCCGTTTCGGTGGTAGTTTCGATCAAACAAACCCCAAGCTCATGCTAAATATCGTTGTTACTTGCACCAAGAAAAAGTCGGTAATTCCGGATGCACATATGTGTCTCCAGGATGTTCCAGGCAGGGGGCTAAGCACTCTGGTATCCTCATGGATCAAACGGCTAAAGGGCTTTAAAGGGCAAACAATCAGGGCCCTGGACCTTTATCAGGGCGACCATTGGCAAGTAGCAAAGTCTCTCGTGGGAATAAACAATCCATTTGGCAAGTCCCGACTTTGGGTCTGTTCCGCTGGGTATGGACTAATTCCAGCGGACTGCCTTATCGCACCGTATTCCGCCACGTTTTCCACTGGCCATCCCGATTCGGTTCCGGAACGCTTAGAAGGTGGCAATAAGGATCTCGTTCAATGGTGGAAGGATGTTGCTAAGTGGTCGGGACCCGATCCACGTAAGCCTCGTACAATAGCCGAGATCGCCCACAGTTTCCCCAACTCTAGGATTTTAGTCGCAGCATCCAATAGCTATTTACAGACGATGCTAGAGGATTTGGAGATCGCGAGGAAGACACTGGTTAGGGAAGATCAGCTTGTTTTGTTTTCCGGAACGGGCAGAGTGCCTGACGATCTCAGTGATAACTTGGTCGGCTCGGATGCTAGGCTGCAGAGTTTCTTTGGTGGCGCTCTCATGTCTCTAAATGTCCGCACCTTGGGGTGGGCAATCGACAATTCGCAAGAAACCGGTCTTTCGCCAGAACGTATACGAAAGTCGTTATCGAAAAAGCTCAGCGAAGTGACACCCTATGAACGTGTTAACCGAACACAACTCACGGATATTGAGGTAAGTGAATTCATAGAACGACAGCATCGAAGAGGCCATCCATTGGTTGCCACATCGTTGCTTAAATTGCTCCGATCAACAGGTTTTGCTTGTGAGCAGAAGCGATTCAGGAAACTCCTTTTCCAGACCATGGAGGCCATAAATGGCTAGTCCAACCAAAACGATCAAGAGGCGAGCTCTGAAAATTGAACAGGATCCAAAACATCCTTTAATCGTTTTCAGTCTTACGGGAGAAGACTTGTCCAAAATAGCTGAGATTTCGAGGATATCTCGCGATGATGCAGGCAAGCTGATCGGATACCAAAGGCCAGAGGTAAAGAAACATATTCAAGATATAGTGGAATACCTCGACTCTGGCGATGTCCTATTCCCCAACGCGATTATCCTTGCACTTTCCTCGCGCGCAAAATTCACCAGTAGCCGCGGTCCGGAGGTTGATGACGGTTGCGCCATTGCTGGCACCGTAGAAATTCCGGTGCCCATCGGTGACGAGCCTAAACCCGCCTGGATCGTCGATGGGCAACAAAGGACGATCGCACTGTGTAAAAGTAAAAAGAATATGCTTGGTGTACCTGTTTGCGCATTTATTGCGGACGATGTCCCTATTCAAAAGGATCAGTTCTTTCGCATAAATACGACTCGACCACTTCCACGGGGTCTAATCAGCGAATTGCTCCCGGAAGTAACAACGAATCTACCCTCTCGTCTCGCAAGTAAGCAGATTCCTGCGGCGGTCGTGGAATGGTTAGCAACTGAAACTAACTCACCGTTTTACAAACTCATTCGCCGATCATCAATGAAAGCAGAGGATGCAGCGAAGGCCCCGATTGCTGACTCGTCGCTAATGAAAGCGATAGAGGAAAGCATCAGTTCGCCAAACGGTTGCTTGTACCCATTTCGTAACGTCACCACAAACGAAACTGACTTCGACGGCATCTTCCAAGTGCTGACAACTTACTGGACTGCGGTAAAAAATGCATTCCCAAACGCATGGGGAAAACCACCTGAAAAGAGTCGCCTTATGCACGGTGCTGGCATTCGCTCGATGGGTAGATTGATGGACAAGATAATGCCAAACATTCGCAACCGAGGCAAGAAAGGCATACAGGAAGTGGAAAAGGAGCTAGCCTTAATTTCTTCCAGTTGCCAATGGACCAACGGGAATTGGGATGCCATGAACGGTATGCCATGGAATGAAGTGCAAAACGTGCCGAAGCACATACAAATGCTTTCCTGGGTGATTATCAACCTGTACCTTCAAGCAAAGAAGTAGATCGAATGCAGTTCTTTTTCCCAGATAGTCAAGATCTTGTTGATCCGAGCTTTGACTTCGAAACTGAAAAACGAAGTGAGACTCGGATTCGACAACGCGACGACTTGTATGCGCACGAAATTTTCCCGAGGCCTCCCTACGATGGGATGCTTGTATCTAAAGCCATCGTTGAAGGAACTGGATCCTCGACCGGTAGATACACACTTGGTCAACAGAGACGTTTTTCTGTCGAAGGTGTCAAAGAGTTCCTTCGGATCCCCAAAGGTATGAAGGTAATGGGCGATTGCGGCGCATTTACGTACGTCAAAGAACCAACGCCACCAGTGACCGTTGATGAGGTCATCCGATTCTATCAAGACGCTGGGTTCGACATCGGGGCCGCAGTTGACCACATTATCCTTGCATATAAACCAGAATGGGATTTCGCTATCCCAGGGATTGATCCAGTACCGGAAGATTGCAGGGAAAGACAGGAGTTAACCCTGGAACTAGCGAGAGAATACTTTTCGAAGTGCAAGAAGGGTAATCTACCGTTCGAGCCCCTGGGAATCGCCCAGGGTTGGAGCCCAAAATCCTACGCCAAGGCAGTTAGTTCACTACGAAAAATGGGATATACCTACATCGCTTTAGGCGGTTTGGTTCCCCTGAAATCGGTCGAAATTCTCCAGGTGCTAGAGGCTGTAAAGCCAAAGTTATCTCCGAGTACGCGACTCCACCTCTTTGGTGTATCCCGATTAGAACACATCGCCGAGTTCTCGAAACTTGGAGTCGTGAGTTTCGACAGCACATCCCCTCTGACGCAAGCGTTCAAGGAAGATCACGACAATTACCATGCCATGGACAGAAAATACTGTGCCATTCGTGTTCCACAAGTGGATATTAATGTGCAACTGAAGAACAGGATTTTGTCGGGAGAGGTGAAGCAATCGGAGGCATTCCGACTCGAGTCGGGTTGCCTCGAAGCACTGCAACTCTTTGATAAAAAACGATACCAACGGGAGGCATTGATAGAACTACTGATTGAGTATCAGCGGCTTTTCGGTGGAAAACGCAACTACGCCGCCGAATACGACGAAATCTTACGTGACAAGCCTTGGAAGAATTGCGAATGCACCATATGCAAAACGATCGGTATCCATGTCATGATTTTCCGAGGTGCCGAACGGAATCGAAGGCGAGGTTTTCATAATGTCTTTGTTACACACCAGCGATTAAAAAAAGTGCGTAAAACGATAGCCCGCATGACCTAGAAACAAGATCAATAACTATGACAAAGCAAACAAGAAAATCAAGGAATGTTCTCAGGCTTTCCGCCATTGAGATTACCCAAGGACACGACCGAAAGCTCTACAGCTTCGCGGTAGACGGAAAACGCCTACATGATTTCTGTACAGTTTCAAGAGTAAGTCGTTTCGAAGGGGAGAATTTACATGGCTATCAGCGACCAGAAGTGGTTTCGCACATCAACCAGATCAAGGACTACCTTGAGTCAGAGAATCCGATCCTTCCAAATGCGATAGTTGTTGCTTTTGATGAATCTGTACGTTTCATACCAGGTCCCAGGTTTGCAACTGATGCATCCTACTCCCGCATCGGAACTCTCGAGATTCCTCTTGGCTTGGAACTTCTTGACGAGGAAAAGCCCGGATGGATTGTAGATGGCCAACAGAGATCTGCGGCGCTGCGCGATGCGAGGATAACTCAGTTTCCAGTTTGTGTCGTCGGATTCATTGCCAAAGGTCTCGAGGAGCAGAGGCAGCAGTTCATATTGGTCAATGCGACGAAGCCATTACCCAAAGGTTTGATTTACGAACTGCTTCCCTCGACTGATGGCAAGCTCCCCTTGGCGCTCGCGAGGCGTCGACTCCCGTCATTGCTGGCCGAGCGATTGAATTACGATGATGAATCTCCGTTGCACGGTATGATTAGAACTCCTACCAATGGAAATGGTGTCATTGCCGATAACTCCATACTGAAGATGCTTGAGAATAGCATTACCGATGGAGTACTCTACAACTTCGACGATCTTGAAGAACAACTCGATGTGCTTAAGGAATTCTGGTTTGGAGTAAAGAAAACTTTCCCTGACGCGTGGGGGAAGGCTCCACGGCATTCGCGACTCATGCATGGCGCAGGGGTGGTTGCAATGGGTTTTCTTATGGACACCATAGCGGATCGAAATAGAAAACAGAGAAAGCTGACGGCAAAACTCTTTCAAGAAGAGTTAGACCCTCTAAGGAAAGTTTGCCGCTGGACAGAAGGTCACTGGGACTTCGGGAACGGCGTTTCCCTTAAGTGGAATGAGTTGCAAAACGTGCCACGTCACATCCAGTTACTTTCGAGTTACTTACTGAACCAGTACCGTGCATTAGTAAAACGTCAGCAGTTGTAGTTTTTTCGACGTCACGATGGTACTGTGCAGTAGGTTCAATCCAAAAGTGTTCTAAGTTCACAAGGAGGTTTGAGGTGGTAAAAAAAGACGCTACCGATGGTGAACGACTATGTACGTTCATTAAAAAGAACCTTATTGATGACGACCTGTGGCCGGAATTCTCTTCTGCTTTGATCGCCACCGGTAGAGATAAGGAATGGCGATTATTCGTGGAGGAAGTCATATCAACTCAACTCACCGGGCGACTGGTCAGTTCCGGGAAGTCGATAGCTGAAGACCTTGGGGGCAAAAAATTCATTTTGACCTTACAATTTGAACAACGCATGAAGAGTCTGATTGATGAAACAACCCGTGGTGGGTTGGGAAACCGTGATGTCAAGGCACGACTTACGGACCTAACTACAAACGCGGTCTTGGCCACCTATGAAACACTAAAAGCCGCAGACGATAAGCTAATACGAACGGAGGCGGGGCGTGTACCTCAGTGCTTTCTTTGCAATCGCAGATTAGTGATGGTAAAGGGGGCGGCAGTGCGAGAACTCTCCGAAGATGAGCGTCAACTTGCAGTTGAAGTTGAGCATGTGTGGCCGCGATCATACGGTGGAAACACAATTGCTGAAAACCTGGCATTCGCATGCCATGGATGTAATCAGCGAAAGGAAAACTATGCAAATTGGGCGATGGTCGATTCACAATCATTTATTTTGGGTTGGAACCCCGATACTGACGATCTTCAAGAAGTCCCTGGCTGGCGAAGGTTCGCTTTAACCTCCTGGAGGGCGCACCAGATCGCCGAAAACGGATCCTTGACACTTAAGCAAGCATTCTTTCGACTTACGTCGGTGGTACTTGACCGACCGCGAGTAATGCGACTTGCTGATGCGGCCGACTTTTTTAACATTACTAATCACACGGAGATTGACTAATGCCTACGTTTGAGTACGAATGTCTTGTAAAAAAGCAACGTGCGGAAAGTGAAGCACCGACGTTTTGCATGTTTTTCGCTCCGGCTGGCGAAGCGCTTCAATGGTCTGTGGTCGAGCCTATTCAGGATCAAGGCCTTGGTTTTCAAAGACTTGTCAATCCGTCTCGCGTTCGTGGAGTCAAACGCTATCTTGAGCAAGACAATGCAAATACAATTCCCACTTCCATAATCTTGACGCTGGATATTGACGGTCTTGCACTTCAACGCTTAGCCGATCAGCTTGAAGGGAAGCTTTCCATAACAATTCCGGATGAAGCAACGAACGATCAAAAGCCCGGATTGATAATCGACGGACAGCATCGTTTACTAGGAATTAATGCGTTTAGCCCAGAAACCCCAGTGCCCATCGTTGCAATTTTGAATGCGAGTGATCTAGAGACTGCGTTTCAATTCTTGGTAATCAACAACAAATCAGCTCGTGTACCTCGCGATCACATCCGGAAACTAGCACTAAACTACAACGCGGAAGGTCTTGAATTACGCCTGCGAACCGCACGTCTCTCGTTGAAGAAGAATTACGCCTTAGTCGGTCAAGTAGATGAGGAAGAGTGCAGTCCATTTTATCAGATGGTCCGATGGCCTACCCCATCCGCAGAAGGGCGCGCCATAGTTCCTGCGGCGATTGAAGGCGCACTGCAATACATCGAAGACCAACAATTACAACCGATCAAGGAGGACAACGATGCACTGCTTGAGTTCTTTTATGCACTCTGGAACCCTATCAAGAGTTGCTGGCCTACTATTTGGGAAAATCGGCAAGCAAATCTGCTATCCAAAGTTGGCATCATCTGCATGACGCAGTACTTGACTGACTCACTTACAAAACTGTATGAGTGGCGAGAGATTGATCTCGTCGATCCTGAGCAAGTTCAGGCACGTGTTGAATCGCTATTGACTAATAGCCTAACACCAGAGTTTTGGTCCCAACCTTGGAAAGAAGGTGGGCTTGATACCAAGGCGGGGCGTCAAATGGTTGTGGAAGATCTTACTAGAATTGCCAGGAACCGACGCGCTGATTTGCTATGGTTCGAAGATTTGGTAACGATTGGACGTCCGGAAACTAGGCGTGCGGATGCTGGTGACGTCAGCTAGCTCTCCCAGCGATCCAACGCTCCAACGCAAGCAAAATGCTTCCAGCACCGGTGCCCTGCACGTAGGCGACTTTTTCTTTGTCGATATTGTCGAACGCTCGGAAAATCGCATGCGAAGTAGCTCTCCAAACGAATAGTATAACTTCGGCAGTTACAGCGTTATCTGTTCGAGCGCCTGCGCTCTTACCTGTAACCAAATGAACACTCGCGCCAGTTCGTTGCTCAATCATCTCAGCCGCATTCTTTGCTTGTGGTTCCCGCATCGAAACTATGGCGACCTTCTTGAGATTTGCAGACTTTAGTGGATCTTCTTGGCCGTCAGAACTGCTTGGAAACGGAAGGTACTCATCAATCGTTGATTGATCGAAAATCTGAAGACCAATTTGCCGCCAAAGATTGCGCTCGCCCGCGGTGAGGTACTTTGGGTTGCTTTGCAAGTAAGTTGCGCCAGTGATCCAAAAATTGCCACACTGCTCTTCCGTGCCCTTCGAGTTGAGCAAATCCACTACGCCCAATAGAAATGGAACGTTGGCCTTTACTGGGCTTCTCTTCCACCACGCTTCGAACTGGGTGACAATCTCGGACTCAAGTTCACGTTGATAGGTGAGTATTCCATCGGCAAGATTCAGCAGCACCTGAGAATCAGGTGGGTGAGCGGAACCACATTTGAGTTCCGACCAAAGCCGAAACACATTGGCGTACGCTGGTACAAGTATATCACGAGGGAATTGGCTTTCGTTGACAAGGTCCTGCATCAGTTCTGGCAGGCCCATCAGTAGAACGTGACGTATGGCTTGATTCGCTTTGAAGTCTGCGCTCAAATAGAGGTCTTCAAGGCCTTGCGAAATCGCATTTATTTCGTTTATCGCCAATTCATCAAGAACTAAGGACTGCCGCTCGGCCAGAAATACCCCGAGTTCAGCGGTAGCGGTGTCCCTCACTAGGTGCAGCCATTCGGCCCAACTCTTTGGTACCTGGACTTGATTGCCGGTTTGTTCTCTCGGCGAAGTCGCTTCAGTCGCTCCTCCACGTTCGAGGCTATCTAGTCGGTCTAATAGTTCCGGGTTTGCTTTGAACTTTAGGCTCTGTCTGAGCAAAGTTGAGTAGGATTCCGGGTCCTCTGCAACTAGCGACGCACCAACCTCTTGCAGGCGTGCCCAGTTCTTCTGGGCCCGAGCATTCCAGAACTGCTCCTCAAGTGATGGTTCGGTGTAAGAGTTCTGAGTCCCAGTCGCTTCAAGTCTAGACAACAGGCAGGAGACATCGTTAAACGACGATAGCTGTTTGGCCAGATCTGGGACGGGCTTTATGATCGCATGGCAGGCGAGGAGACGTAGTACTTCGACACCATCTCCCAATGAACTATGGCCTACCAACCCTCCAACGACGGGTTCGATGTCAAGCTTGTAACTGGCTAGGACGCTTTCCGCGTCCTCAGCCCAGTCGAGTCTCTCAAGGTACTCGAAGTAGAAAGCACGTAGAATACAGAGCTTTATGATCGCTGGGATACGTAACTGAGCGAGGCGATGGATGTCCTTATGCTTGGTGATCTTGCTATACTCACCGAACGTGAACCAAAATCGGATCCACATGAACAACGAATTGTCTGCAGTGTCCAACTGGTGTGTATCAATAAGTTGGACAGTCCGCTCAGCGGACAACCTGTCACCTGCGACTAGAGCAGTGACAAACTGCTGGCGAACTTGTATGAGTGGCGGCGGTCCATACGGAGGAATTTCCGGTCGAGCTTTCTCCAAGGCCCGAATTTGTGACAACTTCTTGGCGATCACAGGGAAATCAATTAGTTTTGACTTCCATCGACAAAATCCGGGTGGTGACATAGATAGGATAGCCTGTGCCATCCCTGTTACTGCCGATTCGCTAGTCACGATCCAGCCACGCTCATCTTCCCAGCCGTAAGAAGGAAGAAGCCAGCAGCGAAGAGTCTGGATTGATCCTTGTAGTTCGTCCGCATTAGTTGCGATATTGAACCAGGCAATTTGCTGCTCGCGTTCTCGAAAGAAAGGCAGGCAACATCTTTCATTGGCAACGAAAGATGTTAGTTCCTCTATCAGTAAGTGGGACTGGAGATTCTTGATGGTATTCCCATCGAAAGTCAATCGAAAGGATTGCGGCCAAGATTTGTTGATTTCTTGGAGCAGCTTTAGCTTGTTGGCATCCAAAACTTCTAGCATGGCTCCACTCCTAACGTCTCCCAGAGTCGGTTGAACTGCAGGTAAGCCAAGTTAATCTTACTCTCATTGCCAACTTTTGGATGGAAGACGACTTTTTCATCACGAAGAAAAACCCCGCTATGAGTTAGGTTCATCGAACCCTCCACGTAGAATTCGTCGGTGAGAATTCCCTTTTCATGGTATGTCTCGGGAGCGAATCGAAACTGAATTTTTTCGCTCTCAATTAACGCAGGAGTCTTCAAGAATGATCTAGTCGTCGAATTGTCGACGATGATTAGTCGTACCGGTCGTAGACTTGCAAGTCTTGTTAGGTAGTCAGCAAAGCGAATCTCTGTCTGGCCAGCAAGATCCGGGAAGAGCCCTGACCATTCTCGAAAGGGATTCTGATAGAGAACAAAATTAGACATCCACGGCGACGAAAAGTATGCCGGTTGGGATTCATTTCTCGAAAGCAACAGAGTGCTGCAGCAAGACTGTAGTAAATCACGTAGTGAACTCCCAACCCCATGCGACCAAATATCACGACTAGCCATGAATCAAGTCCTTAAGTTGTAGGGTAATGATCCAATGCGAGCCGTCTTTCTCAATTCTCTGGATGGATATTGGATGGAACAGAATTCCCACCTCGACTTCCAATGAGAACAGGACATTGAGTCGGCTCATCACCTTCGTTGCATGGATGGATGCGAACCTGATTGCAAACATGCCATTCGAGACAATTCCAGATCTCACTAAAGATGGCCAATCGTCACAAGGGTCGGCAATTTCAAGCGTGACAGTATTCAATCCCAACCATAGATTCGCCAATTCGCGACTGGACGCTCCAAAGTCGTTAAACCGATTGAATGCCGTCAGACATTCGGGACAACTGTCGGGGCAAGTAGGCAGGAGAAATCGTTCTGTCGCACTGTAAAGTTGTGCCGGCGTCGGATTCGCTTGGCCATTCAGCTGCCTAAAGTGAGACTCGAGTTGCGGTCGAAAACTGGAATCCTGGAGGACCGAGTATGCGTACACTCTTTGGTCAATGCCCACTTGTAGTCTTCGTTCCGCAGATCTCCAACTCTCGTTTATTTCTCGAATCAACTCGTCAGTCTTCGCTGAACTACCTGGTTTTAACACATTCGTCATCAGCGATACGAACCTATCGCGAGTTGCGTCGAACCCATTTTCCGACAGCTTTGATTGAAGCGACAGTTTGGACTTCTCCTGCCCACTAAACCCCTTCGCGGAGCGTACTGAGTTGAGGGAATCGGCAAGATCAGCGTTCGTCTGAACGTTTTCGACGACAGCCAGCAAATAGTCGGTATTCTTTTCTCGTTGGCAGTAGTCAAGAACATGTCGCATGCCATTGTGAAATCTGTTGGGATCACTGCTTAGTCGCTGAACTATCTTCTCGATTACCCCCAGTCCGCCCGATTGCCTTTCAGACAAGTAAATGAAGATGTCGTCGCTGGAATTAATCACATCGACGATCAGGTCCGATTCGTTTATCTCCGTATCGGTAGAGGTGCACGCTACCCTAAACGCATGCGCAAGCGTCGCAACATAGCGTTCGACTACCCAATCAGCAAACTCGTTACCCAACTGACTCCAGAGTACTGTCTCTGCTCGAGAAATCACTTCTACGAAAGACTGGTCTCGCCATAGCGCACGGATATTTTCGACTAACCGACCTTCCTGCTCTTGCAAACTTGCATCTCGAACATGAAAGATCGACTCGATTACCCGCTCTGCGGCGGCAACTCGTTTGTTTAGAAGATGGCTCTGCGCTTCCTGCAACGAGCAGTTCTTGTTGAGCGCCGTTGCTGTTAGCATTGCCAGCGATATCCGCCAGGCCCACTCACGCAGGAACCCGTTTATCTCTGGAGAAAAATCTTTACTGGTTTGCAGGACTTTCAAGTAGTAATCCGCACGAAATCTGGCCATCAGATCATCGGGTAGATGCGGGACAGCTAAATGTTGTTGTTTGATTTGAATCTGTATCCCGTCAACTCTGCGTTGAAAGCCTACTGCCTCTGGCATAGGCGAGACTCCGTCCACGGCAAGTCGTTGAAGTTTCCCCGAACCAATCGTTGATTTGCCTCGCTGCAATCGAATTTCAAAATTGAATGAGCCAGCGAACCGTGTAACATCAATTCCAGATTGATCGCGATGAAGAAACGCCTTTATCGATTGAACAACAGTGGTCCAGGGTTCAACTCCGAAAACGGGGATGCCGTACCCACTTCCAAATGGCCGGAAACTGTTCTTCCAGTTCCAAGTGCCATAACTACTGTCGAGAACTTCTTTCGGGCGATAAGAGACCGCTACCGATTCAGGTTGAAAGACGTGTACTCCCTGAAAGATGCCGAGATCCAATGAACTTGGAAACAGCATTTTAGCGGAAACCAAATTTTCTCCCGCATTTAGGTTTGGCGAGTAATTGTGCCAGAATCCTGGATCACCAGGTCGAGTCGAGAATCGTTTTGAGGCTCGTCCAGGGCAAGACTCCGTCAAGACTTGGCTAACATCCAGGAACTCGTCATCTTTATCGAAGTTCCGGGTTGTTTCGAACGACATTCGCGTTTCGGTTACGTCAAGTTCAGCAAATGTCGCACTAGGTAGAAATTCGGGTAGCGGGTAAGAAACTCCCTTGTTCTCTAAATCATTCTCTGAACCAGGCTTTGCGTAGCGCCATTGCGTGTCGAGTTTCCGCTGGAGACACGGGACTACGTGACGCAGCAGAGGTCTCGGCAATTCCCAAAATAGACTGTCAACTTGTCTTTCACTGAGGCGAGTGAAGGGACCGCAGAGTGGGCCACAAAATAGCTTTGTTGCATCCTCGCGAAATGCCTTCCATTCGACTCCTTGATTCAGGAAATCTTCCAGTATCTCCCGTACCCTAGCCTGGGCATTCTCGGTTGTCGAATACCCTTTGGACGGTTGTCGTAGGTAGTTATAGGGCGCATCAATACCAACACGGCGACCAATCCAGTCGATTAGAAACAAAGTAGCCTGAATTCTGAGAACGTACTGATTCAAGTAGGGTAGGTTTAACTCGTCTAATTCTGGTTCAAAAAGCCGCTCGGCTTGCTGAAATGCAATGCGATCGCCGCCGTAGTCGGAAAGTACCACCATCGTCCAAGGTCGACTTCCGCGTGTGCGCCCTGCTCGCCCTTTGCGTTGAATAAAGGATGCGATTGACATTGGACGTTTGTGCTGCATCACAGCGCCGACTTGCGGGTCATCGAAGCCGACTTCTAGTGAACTGGTTGCGATTACGAGATCGTCGTTCGACGCAAGACCAGGATCTTGAGAACTGCATCTTCCAACACGTAATGGGCTAGTAAGATCAAACCCAAGACGTCGAGGAAGATCCCATATCTGACCAAGAAGGTTTCTTCTCGTGAGCTCATCATCGGTCGGTCCAGGATCAGGACGAGGGTTAGCATGTCTAGGGTTAAGTCTCAGTCTTGCCAGGCGATTCCTTTCTGCGTCCGTCATGTCAGATAGCCAGCGGTTCACAACATCCAAATTATCCGTGAATCCAAAGACCTTTCTGCCGAAAAGTCGGTCTGGCTCCACAGGAAGTTGATAACGCTTGGGGATATGGTTAGCGGGCGTAAGTGTTCGAGAAAGCAGCATTCCACACTGAATCGAAGTTGACAGTAGACTGGTTCCAGATGCGGGGTCCCCCTTCACTACAACATTGTATTCAATACTCTCTTCTTCAAGTTCGTGCTCCCCTGGTCGAAGCTCTACGATCTCGGAACTGCTGACAGCAGAAACTCTCGCCAGATGCTCTTGGGCTTGCTTCAACGTGGCCGACAAACCAACCACGTGAAGCTTGCTGCTTTTGGTTGCGTGACGCCATCGACGTAAAACCCAGGCAACCTGTGCGCCATGAATGCCCTCGTATGAATGCGCTTCATCCAAGAGAAGCAATCTCGGTGTGAAGTCGCGTTCACGTATCCCGAAGGTCTTTGCCCATTGAGGATTGCCCATCTCTCGGTTCAACATTTCCAGCGAGAGAAATAAAATGTCTGGAGGTGAAGCCATTAGGGCATCGCGGGTCAACGCAAGCATCCCATCCGGTACGTCCGGAGTAGATGAATGCCCCGTGTTCCGATAGAGACAGGTCCTTCCAGCCCTCCGATCGGACTCTCGCCAAACCAATTCCTCATCTGCGTTTAGTGGAGAACGAAGATATGGGATTACGAAATCACCGTTACCTCTGGTTCGCCATCCGCCATACTTCTCCGCAAGGGTCGTCTGACCTTTAGCGCTACCCTTCTCAAACCACCCCGAATACGGCGTACTCCCAAGCAATGCTCCAATCTTGAATGGCCGAATCCCGTTTGCCTTCAAGTCCGCACTTAACTTCATAACTTCGGCGAGTGCCTCTCGAAACTGATCGGCGAGCAACACATTTCTAGGGTAGATTGCAATGATTTTTGTGAAAGGCTTTTCGGAAAGCTCCGTAGCAGCACCCAAGATTGCTGGTACGTAGAAGGCTTTTGTCTTTCCGGCACCGGTGCCCGCACAAATAACGGTACCAGAAGCGCCAGGCGAATTGTACTTCGACAATACTTGCGCAAATGCCCGGCTTTGAAACGCGGAGAACTCAATGCTGCCGCCTTTCTCGCTCCTAGCAAGTTTGGCAAAAAGTTCGTGCTGCAAACCGGATTTGGTTGCATGTTCACGCATATCGTTCCAACACATCTCTACCGTTTGGTCCCTCTGTGGGTAGCGACGTTGCTTCAAATGAAGCTTGATATCTGACACAAGATTAGAGCCTGTTGCCCATTGGTCCTCCCTGAACATCTGCTTTAGCCTTGCGATTAAGCGAATCGATTCAGCAAAGCGTGTCCGAAACCTTGGTGAGTTTCCATCTAGCTGAAACAACAAGTTGGCCTTCGCGAGTTCACCGAGAAAATCCGCCATCGTCCAATCTTTGGCGACGTCTTGCCACTGTTCGCGAAGTTGTTCATCGCCTTCGGAGTTTATGAGTTGTACAATTTCATTCGGTGTGAAAGCGACATCATAGAACCCCCAAGAGAGTAAACGCTGCTCGCGCGTTTCCAAGAATGTAAGGAACTTGTATGGGAAAGCCTCCATTGCCATTACCTCCCCACTCGAATCGTCAGAACATCCCAAAGGTTATTAGCCTCGAGAAACTCTTGCACCTCTTTGTCAAGTAGTTCTCTAGCTGACGCACGACCATTCACTGCACTCTTTAGGAACTGACCTCCCGGTCCCTCCAGTTTCAATTGCCCCAATGCGACTCGCAGTTGTTCAAAATCACCCCTCAATTTTTCGGCAGATTCTACACATTTGGGCGGCACTATCGCTCGGTTCTGGATCGAAGCATATTTCTCGACGATTACCTCGTTACCGGGTATGGAGTGGACAATCTCTACGAGAGGCGCGAAATACTTAATCCTTTCGTCGGCACATCGCTTCCATTCCTTTTCAATTTGATCCTTAGCCTCTTTGTTTCTTTCTCGGACTCTTGTAACCTTCTTTTCGGTCTCATTCGTCCCGATCGCATCGAAGTCGCCTTGGAGCTTTTCAAATAACAAAGCAACCTGCTTCTTGGATTGCCTAACTGCCTCTGAAGTCTTGGTTAAGACTGCATCAGGGAATACGATGAGTACACTTTGTCGTAGCTTGAGACATTCTTTGAGGTCGACGAAAGCCTCTTCCATCCGCAGAGAGAAATGTGCAACCTTCTGGTTATTCTGCTTTTGCTTCTGCAACTCCGGAAGCTTCTCAATTCGTTCACGTACTTCAAGCAACATCGTCATCTTGAGCCTCCGAAGGATCTTCTTCACTTATTTCAGAAAAGACTCTCAAAGAGTCAAACATCTTTTGAGCGAAGGCAGATGGATCGCCATCTCTCTTGATCAAGTCCTCCTGTTCCACGACGTACGCGTCCAACTTCTGTACTCGTGTGCTAACAACGGCTAGAACTTTTTGGCACTCAACCAAGTCTGTCGCATCAAAGGTGAGAACATCAAAGGGATCTTGCGAACAGGCAACTTTCTCCGCACTCGCAACAGCGTTTGCCAATGGCATTTTTCTCTCAGTGAATGTCTTCTCTTTAACCAGATTGTCAAATTCGACGTCAGGAAGAGCGACCTTGGCCGTTCTGACGGTTTCAGTTAGACCGATAACTTGGTCACAAAGGAGTTGGACTTCCGCTTTCATATCGGTTCCAGAAAATCCAACTGATTGAAGTTGGTTTCTGATTGACTCAACCGTAGTCGAAATCGCCTTACGTTCAGATTCAATAGCATTGTGTAGCCCTTCAAACCGCTCTCGCTCTGGGGACGATTGACTGGGCAGACCTGAGTATCGACTCTTCCAAAAGCTTTGAAAGTACTCCTCGCCAAGATCGTTGACATTAGGATCGCTATTGAATTCGCCTGCGTATTCAATCACCGATTTTGGACAGAGGAAATTGACGCCGCCAGTCCGTCCCTGTCGGATAGAAATCTCGTTTTGAAGAAAGTCGGCGGCCTGTTTGTAACGACTATCCATAACACCTAGCAGCGTCGTCCATTCTCTAGACAATGCCTTCGGAATTGCCTGCCATTTGGGTTTGAAGATGGCATTCATTAACTCAGGAAACGATCTCTGAGGTAGTTTGCTTCTGTCTCTGACAACAGCGAGCAAACCGAGAAACTGTACTGCAGTCTTAATCGCATACTCTTCGTTCACGTCAGGCTTTAACGTTTCAATGATTGCAGTGGTGTGCTTGCGCAGCCATTGAAATACGGTGCGTTTATGCGTCTCCCCTAGTCGAAAATTCCAGGATCTATTTCCTTCTTTATCAAATCTGGAAAGCGCTTCGAGTACCGCGCGAGTCTCTTCTGTGCGAGTAAACTCAAAGCAGATTCGATCGGGACTAGCAGTTTGCCCTTCGATTTTGATGAATCCACGCCCGGACACGATCTTCCAGGTCATGGCGTCAAACTGGGCTGGTTGAATATTATCCTCCCAGGGAACCGAGTTCTTAACAAGGTTTGATAAGAGGTCGCGGAAGTAAGGTTCATTTCTAAGGACTCCTTCTCTGATCCATGAACTCAATGACTCCAGTAATTTGGCAATCTCCTCTTTCGTCTTGTCCTGCGGCGGTTGCACTACCACTGGAGTTTTTGAGCCCTGTCCGGTCGAGGGTGCTTTCTTTTTGACATCCTTGGTAAATGCAGGCAAACCGAGTGGCGCGAGAAGGCCTTTAAGCATCGCTGCTGCTTCCGTACTTTCATGGGTTTGTTCAATCCAAAGGCCAGAAAGTATTTGAATGCGGCTCTGTTCCGATTCCGAGTAATCACCAAGATAGCTTTGCTTAAACTCAGTCCAATAATACGGATCGGAAACACGGACGGGTAGCGTTGAACCATTAGGGAATGTCGATTGCTCAAGCGATACAACATCAGACATAACGGGAATGAGCAATCGCATTAGCAATCCTCGCTGATTGGGAGATTCTGAGGATGTCTCGTCCCGACGGATGAGTTCAAGCACGTTAGGCGCAGTCTCTCTTGTAAACGGGTATAGCCCTACTGCGGTGTTGCCGAGGTTCACTGAACCAAAAGCAGCGTGGCACTCTTCTCGAGCAGGGCAGTCTGTGCACCTGCTGGTGGTTACGTCGCTATTAGAAACTCTACGATCATTCGCGATTTGCCTTACCTGCTCTTCATCTAGACGTATAGCATTCAAGTACCGAGCAATGAATCTGGATAGATTCTCCTTGTCTTTTGACCAAGAACTAGTAGTCTCGCCATCAACCCGATAAATGAACTCAATTCGTTGCTTCTGATTATCTCTGAGCTTAGCGAAACCAGTGTGCGTCATGCCTAGCACAGCTGTCATTGGGCACAAATCAACTCTGTCTTGTGGTTCTAGGGCATTGACGATCTCCACATCAAGTTCCGACATGGCTGAAACGTCTTCGATGAAAAGAGCCAACTGCTTGTCTAAGCGATTTAAGTCACTTCGTATCGAGTCAAAGATCCCTCTCAAATTAGCACCTGACAATCCAACCATATCTCGAATCGAATTGCTGAGTGCGTCATTCAGGCATTCTGCCGCCAACTCTCGTATTACTTTACTGTCGTCGAGTTCATCGATCAAAGAAAGCACTTCTTCTGAATTAGTGCGCTTTGTTCGATACCTATCTTTGACCAACAGATCTTCGGGCTGGAATTTCGGCGCATTCTCTCTCTCCTTGAGATCACTGGTTTGTACGAGCAACGCAATCGTTCGATCAATCACGCCTCCATCTCGACATAACCACCCGCCGAATCCCTCCGCCCTGCAGGCCTGACCGAGATGCTTGAGGCGTTTATCTATTTTCTCACGTCCACGATCTGACCAGCGTGGTCCAAGTTCGAGGGAGAGCTCGTTTGCCAACATCTGCCTTGCTGTTGCCGCGGATAGTTTCTCCAGAGCCTGCTGGACAGGATCCAAATACTTTCGGAAGTCTTCACCTAACTGTTCTATAAGTTGTGTGAGCGCATCTTTCAGGCTACCCGAACGACGCTCGATCAGTACCGGTACGATATCCCCAAGCTCGCCATTGGCTTGGCCGTAGTCGAAGCGCAGCTTGAGCCAGTGGACCAGATGTGACTTGCCCGTCCCTGGTTCCCCGTAAATCACGACTTGTTTATCTCTTTGACTTGAGGTCGAAATATTTCTGAATAGGTCTTCCTCAGCAATTTGCCGCTTCGACTTAACATCCTGTATAAAGGACATAGGTGAATGACAGGCAAGAAAGTAGTGAGTCTGCTTATCGTCGGTCTTGGCCTTAATTGAGATTGCCTTCCGTACATTCTCGTGTCGCCAGCAGATTGGGAGTTTCGCTCCAGTAGTCACTATCGGGCTCCTTTCACAAGTTCGACTTGGCTGATGCGATCGCCGATAAGTGTCTTTCCGTCACTAGGTGGTCCTGCTAGTGCTATGCTCCACCCAGCGCTGTCTTTAGGACAGTGAAGGGTAATCATTTGGCTATAGTGAAGATCTATTAACGCGTGACTTAGCCCCAGGCTGCATTGCTTTGCAGACGGATCGTAGCGCCGATTCGCTTGCATAAAAATCTTCCCCCCGTCGAGTTCAGGGCACGCAGTGGCCAGAGAGGCGAGAAATTCATCTGACTCAAGTTTCTTATTCTTTGCAAAGACAATCGGCAGTCTTCGTGCAATACGAAAGAACGGATTGCAATTGAATTCACCGCTTTGGTCATACCATCCCAAGCCCATGTAAGAGAACCAGCGATGAAGTCCCGTCAACTTTGTCGAATTGAACTGATTCGACTGCTCCTTGTTATCGAAGACTTCGCGGTTGAAATCTAACACCCAATCCTCTCGCGTCTTTCCGAATGCGCTCTGATCACGACCAAGCATAAAGCTATAAAAAAGCGCGAAATAGGGCTCTATGTCGATCGATCCGAGCACCACCTCATCTAAGGCCGCCTTCAGGGATTCGTCGACTGGGAGTTTACCAGTCAGTTCCTTCGCCGGAGTGATGGTTTTGTCGCCTGCCTCGAAGACAAGCTTCAGGTCCATAGCCGCCTTCAATGCCTCCTGCGACTGAGTTTGGTTCGGTGTCACGGACACCGGTTGAAAGATGTCTTTCACAGCATCGCGTGTAAAGCTCCTTTTCGCAGCATATGTCCTGACGAAACTCAGGATGCTTTCTAAATGTAGCGGGGTTACGGGTTGATCTGTAAACATTTGCTATGCCTAGTTCAATAAACTCAAGTGGGAAAAATAGTCGACACTTCCGACAGTTCCCTCTAGAAGGTAACGTATATTGTGGAATTGCAGGTCGCCGCAAAGGACATGAGTAACTTGGTGAGCGCCAGAAATCTTAACTGAATCTATAGTTGGTATCTCTGTGTGAAACACAACCAAAGGCTCGTTTCGCAGGAGCTCAATGCCATCTACAATCGCATCTAAACGGAACAGATCTTTGTTGTCTAAAGCGATACTGAATAGCTCTAATAGGTCGGAAAACACTTTTGGACTGCAAGCAAATCTGCGGATACCTGATTCATGAAGTTTACGAACAGCGCTAACAAACGCGCGTTTGCTGCCGGTAATGGGGTGCTCGCAATTCTCAACAACTCTCACATTTCTGGAAAGCGTTCCCAGATCGTATTCGAATACCGGCGCTATCCTGGGGTCACGGCCCTCCTTACGGCACCACCTGCAACCTCCACAGCATCTGTAAGTATCCTCGCCGAATATTCTCTTAAGGATCATGCTGATGCAACGATTGGCGGACAAATAATCAAGCAAGCTTTCAAATCCCTGGCCTACGGATGCACCTTCAGCCATTCGCTGGTCTTTTATAGAATCGCTCATTTTAGGCGAGTCTGGATTAAATCCATCCAATAGCTTTATGGTAATAAACTCCTGTATTTCTCCGACCTCTTTTGAAAGCTCTGCATCGAAGGAAAGGTCTTGAATTTCGATCTGGTGCGCTCTTGCGAGTTGCAAAAGCAGGCGTTTATTCCACCTGATGTTCTCTTGGTAAGTTCTGTCGAAAAGCAACTCTGGTCTTTTCGAATTCAAACGTACTTTCCATCGGTGTTCATCGATGTTGACTTCTTCCCGAGTCTCCCACATCGATTGCCAGCGCTCTTGCAACAATTCCAAGCTCATGAGTTTAGGTTTCATACCTTTTGCAACACTGATATCCTTCTCTGTTGGTATCAGTATGGAGATTGCACTGTATCCATCTCTGCCACCGCGCCCAACCTCCTGGTAGTAACGATTGAGGTCTTCGGGAAAACAACAGTGAATCACGGAACGAACATCTTGCTTGTCGACCCCTAGGCCGAATGCCGAGGTTGCTACCATTAGGTCGATTTGATCGAAACGCCACTTGTCTAGAAGACGTTTACGGTCAACGGCATTAGTCTTACCTGTGAAACACCCCACTCGACGGAAGCCCAGCGACTTAACGAAAGAGAATATCTCCTCGGCAACCTCGACCTCGGTCGAATACACAATCGCTGGTCTTGGCAAGTGCCAAAGACAATCCTCCAGCGCGAGTCGTTGTTGATTGTGGAAACTAAAGCGACGATCGTAATACGAGATTTCTGGTCGCAGGCTGTGGAAACAGAACTCGTTCAGTTTGCAATCGTCGTCTGAAAACAACTTCAGAACTTCCGACTTCTGTTCTGGTGTGATGGTTGCAGTGAAGAGAAACGTTCGCAACTCTCCTTTGGTATCAGCCATCCATTTCTTTCTTAGCCCAGAAAGAAGTTGGAAATCCACACGAAAGTACATTCCCCAGGAACTAACGACGTGAGCCTCATCGACGACTAGATTCTGCAGAACTCCGGAACGAGCTGCATTGTCCAAGCAACTATTGAGTCGACCTGACACACAGGCTTCAGGCGACGTAAACACTAATCGTGTTCTGCCTTCATTGATCAAATCAATCACCTGCGTTGGATCGGCATCACCGCCTTGCGAAGCAAAATATTGCGGATTCACATCAGGCCTCTGAGCAAAGACCTCCTCAGCATGCAGGCACTGATCCATGGCGAGTGCAACGGTAGGAACAACGACAACTGTCAGCCCTCCAGAGAAAATGGGGAGCAATTGGAAACAAAGGCTCTTTCCCATGCCCGTTGGCAAGACGACCAACGTCGTGGACCCTTTCTCAGCAGTCACCGTTGTCCACGCACCTTCTTTCTGAGCAAGAGATTTCCAGTCTCGAAACCCATAGAGTTCGCCGTTTGCCCTTCGTTGCTGCAAACTTCGAAGATAGTGCTCTGCGCTCAAGCGGCGATCGGCCTGGCGATACTTTGGTTTTTGATCTATACCCTTGTCTGGTAGATTGTCATCGACGAGCCAAGTAGGCTTAAACGGATGGGCGTTGACAATACTCGATGCGTCTATGCTGACTGAGCATTTCCCGAGTAGTTGTTTGAATTCGACGGGCACGTTGGGAACATGAACACCCTCAAGCCCCCAACGAATAGCTTGACGAAATAGCACCGCCTCGTCGGCACCAAGTTTCCCGTGGTCTTGCCAACTCAAAAGGAAGCGCCACGCCGCCGCGTCAATTGGAGGATTCAAATTGAGCGACTTGGGACATGCAGATCCTGCGGGCGAACCCAGAGAAAAAGATCTGCGAATGAGTTGGACGCTATCCATTCTTGAGCCTTTCGTTAATTCCCATGTTCAACGAAAGAAAACCAATCGCATCAAGTTCTAAGTCCCAATCTGATATTGCATCCCGGAGGTCCACGAGCGGCTGAATGTATTTTGAATCGGAATCAATATGACGCACGTTCGCGATTTGCGATTCTAGAACGGTGATGACTTCGCCAACGATGGGCGTTACAAACTGAGCACAGGATTGGCGGGCATAACTCTTCGCGACAGTGCAATTATCCTCGACCGTTGATTGCCAGTCGGGAGATTTGAGTGAGCTTGCAACTAAGGTTGCTAATTGGTTGGCACGATGCCCCGTGAAGTTGTGCCATAACTTATCTTTATCGTCGTGCCTTAGGTTTTGGCGTATGGCCAGAAGGTATTCTGCGTCTTCCACAATCGTGCCTTTCAGACCACAGAAAACGTGGACAGGCCGGAAATTGAAATACTGGCGTGCTCTGTTTTGCAATCCGAGATTTGAGCCCAGCGCCGCTAGGTTGGGTCTTGCATGGAAGACGTACTCAAAACCAGCCCATTTCTTTTCGATGTCCGGTTTCGTAATCTCAATTGCATAGGTTCTTCCAATCGCCTCAACGTGGAGTGAGTGGTAGATCGCTTCGAACAAAGGGTTACCAAGTACGAAATACTCCAGGTCAATTCGCTGTTGGGCGATTGCCCGTCTAAAAGTGCCTTTAAAGACCCGATTAGCTAGTTGGCTCGTGAACTCATTTCTGATCTGGTGAATGCGGTCTCCATCGAAACTCCAAATCCCCTCTGGGAATACCGAATCCGAGATGGGTTTTGCTCGATTCGCAACCATCTCGAAGAAGTGGAGGAACGCGCCCTCTAACTCTTGCTCGCTTTCCTCACTGGAGCGAACTCGCAGAAATCCCTCTGCCGCTTTCCGATCAAAAGACGCTTCGTCTAGAACAGCGTCACTTTCATCCCGCTCTCGCTCAGTTTCGACAACTTCTCTAACTTCTGTAACGATTCCTTCAACCCCCTCCCTGCCATCCTGCAGTGCCTTGGCAACCATTTGCGATTCTACAGAGCGTAGGGCAAACTCAAGTCCGCTTATCGAACTAGTGAAGATCCCTAGTCCATCACGTAGACAATGCAACAGGCCACTCTCAACAGAAGTCTTGTCGTAGATTACGATCGATTTGACATGGCTGAGTTTGCGTCCAAGACGATCCAATCGGCCGATTCTTTGCTCAACACGACTTGCGTTCCAAGGTAGGTCGTAGTGAATGAGTATGTCAGCAAACTGAAAATTCCTCCCTTCGCCGCCACTCTCATCTGAAACTAAGATCCATGTCTCAGGATTGTCTCGAAAACGCTGAACGTTCGCCTCTTTCTCTTCACGCTCAAGTTCGGTTAGGAACTCGGTTACCGCTTCATTGCCTAATTTCTCTCTTATCGCTGATGTGATCTTTGCAGCGGTCCCAGGGTAGCCGCAGAAAACGAGGACCTTTTGGTTTTTCATTTTTAGAGACTTAAGTGTTGACAGCAGGACGTTTAGGCGAGTGTTGCTTGCAGGGTCTCGAGTCCATTTCTTGCAAGCAGAGATTGCATGATCGAGCGAATCAGCATCGGTGAATTGTTTTATTGTCTTGCATAGCAATCCTGTGAAAACCGACCACGATGTATGGCCACTCAAATACCCAAGTCGCAAAAACTCTCGTCCGGTTTGGTTGACCCGCCCCGACTCCGCATTGTCCAGTGTTTGCAGAAGATCGTAAATCGCTTGAGGATGCAAAATGCTCTGCCAAGCCGTAATCGCGAATACTTCCAAAAGTTCAGGATCAACTTGATTTGACTGCAGATTTCGAAGAAGTTCGCTGACCGAGATACCTACCTCGTATTCGAGTTGCTCGGACTCGTAGCCAACAGTTTCAACCGCGCGTTTGATCTCAGCAATCTGTTCGTCTTCGATCAGTCTTTGCCTTCGATTTCGCAGAATACGACGGTTGATGCGAAAGTTTTCGGCAATGTGACGCAGGATTGAATTGGCAGTTTCGACCACTTCATCTTCACACTGGCCGGCCATGGATTGGACAGAGTTGGCAACCCACTCGTCATTTGCTACGACGCCGATAGAGGCAATTTCTTGAAGATGCTCTAGAACCTCTTGTTGCGTAAACTCTCCTGAACTAAGCCCGTCAAGACGCTTTCGCAGTAGCCTAAGCTTTCTGCCTATTGACCTTTGATTGTCGAAGAGTTGCCCAAAACTATCACTGTCATAGTTCTCGGCGTATCGCCTAGGCTCCAGCAGGGTTAGCAACTTAAGGAATTCGTCTTCTCTCCGCTTGGCCGGAATAGCGCTGAGGAGCAAGATCGAAGGAGTTGCAGACGACAAGCGATGCACAAAGTCGTAGAGAGGTTGGGATGTAAGCAGGTGATGCACTTCGTCAACGACAACTAAATCCCATTGTTCGGAAAGCAGTTTTTCCGAGTGTCGCAAACCGGCGTCTAAGAATGACGCAATAAGTCGTTGTGTCTTTGGGAGTTCTGAGAGATCCAGTTTCATCATTTCAAGCATCCGGAACACGTGTCCCGAGAACTTAGCGTAGATCTCACAGAGCCATTGCTGCGTCAATGCGCCGGGACAAAGAATCAGTATGCGCGCATCAGGCTTGCTTATCAGTAAATCATGGATCACTATCCCGGCCTCGATTGTCTTGCCGAGGCCAACTTCATCCGCTAAAAGATATCGCCTCGATTCATCGAGTAGGACAACACCAGCAACGTACGCTTGGTGAGGTCTTAGATCGATACGACTCGAAAGCAGCGCTCGTAATCCATTCCCGCTCTTGAGTTGTTTTTGAATTGCAGACAGCAATTTTTCTCGTGGTGCGAATAGCGAGTAGCTTCCTGGGTCTTCATTCTGAAACTTTTCAAAAATACTTTGGGCTGCCAGTATTCCGGTGGGTAATAGTTTATCTTCTGTAATCTCTGCTTGTAACCCATCGTCCTTGAAGGTGACTAAATAGGATCGTAACGACGTTGACTGATCTTTGCCCAACGCCTTCTCGACGATACAAGGCTTGCCATCGGCGTCGCAGATGCTCTTTATCGGTAGTCTGTAATACTTAAGCTCCTTCTCCGTGAAAGCGTTTTTCTCGAATGTGGCCAATTCCCCAGTCTCGAGAAATTTTACTTTTAAATATGGACCTTCGAGCGCAACAACCTTACCGATGCCCCGATGAGTGTGCTTTACGAGAAAACCCGTCACTTCATCACCTATAGCCACATCTGATCAGTCAAATTCGGAATTGCCAGGACGAGTAGAAGACCAGCCCGACATGAATTGCGGTCGCTGATGCATCAACACATATTCCTTTTCTATGTTCGTGGATCTGAACTAATCGCTGTTCTTGCAGACGCCAGTGCATGCAAAAATCCCTCGAAAATGAGAGAGACAAAGCAATGGAACTGATTCTCACTCACACCGAATTGTCGTCTCCTGACAGGGGAATACGATCCCGATGGGTAACTTGCGATGCAGATTAATTGTCTGGGCATTTTGCTTATATGTTGGACTTGAGGCAAATGGTGTTTCAAAAGTTCGTGTGAAGCATCGAAAACTTTCGGAAACAGTGTAACGGATTTCATCGCGTGGGGGGGCAGGATAATTCGCAATAAGCAATTTTTCAATCTAAATGGGATTTGGCCGGTTTTGTGGCGTCGTGAAAGTCAATTTTTTGGATTTGCTTCCCTTGGTAATTGATTCGTTTTTCCGCACGATAGTCGCCATGTTTGCCTCGAAAACTTAGCACGATGGAAATTCCTGGATAGCGCGTTAGTGAATTCGACTTCCCAACACCGCAAGTTCTTTGCCATCACTAAAGTATAGCAACGCCCTGTGCGTGTCTCTCAGTCCTCCCCCGATCCAAATACTCGGCTAAACGCCAATCGACCAACTCCCGCAACAACTCCGCGAAGCGGGCGCGGTGCGGCCCCAAGTTGCCTCCTACCCATCGGAATACCCCCTCGCGATATTCGAAGTAGGCACCGTCGGGGTTGGTCAATACATCGATCGGATAGCGCTCCAAAAGACGCCGTAACTTTAGGTCATTCTTCAAATGCTTCTCCCCCAAATCATCTCGCAACACCGAACTGCGTTCCGCCATCCTGCGAACCAGTTGCACCATTTCTTTAATCTCTATCCCCCCACCTCCAAGCGTAAACGACTCACTCTGTAACATCGCTAATAACACCAGCATCTTGTAACTCTTGACCATTATCGTCACTTCGATCACTTTTAAAAACTCTCGCTGATGCTCCCAAGCCGCCCGATCCTCAGATGTAAGACCCTTCATCGAATCGACATACCCAAACCAACTACCATGCGTCGCACGCACTGCCCTCGGGTTGTAATTGGCATGATAGGCCTCCCGGGCCGTGGGGCGCTTTTCATTGAGCTCCTCAAAGTCGCAGTAAAACGCACTCATGGCTTCCGTACGATTCGCCGGTCGTAACACCCCCTCGATGAGATCAATGGTCTTTAAGTCATAAGTCACACTGCAACCAGGAGGCAATTGCGCTTCACCACGCTGCAATAACTGCAAACCCCGCCGAATCTCGGAATCGCAATCGCCAACGCCTAACAAAGGCTGCAACATCGATCGTAGCTTCACCAAAAACGTTCGGTGATTCCCTATGTAATCGACCACTTTCAAATGGGGCTTGTCGGGACTCCTACGCAA
>Ga0315899_10001138_pt1 | contig 30789 bp, 31 predicted proteins | sample LakEriMetagenome_2_FD_203518 | JGI IMG/M metagenome (GOLD analysis project Ga0315899, IMG submission 203518) | Freshwater fungal communities from buoy surface, Lake Erie, Ohio, United States - Buoy 4 MA112 | ecosystem: Environmental > Aquatic > Freshwater > Lake | place: USA: Lake Erie, Ohio...
GGCGACGGCGAGGCGGTGGCCGCGACGCGCGCCGGTGCGGGCACACCCGGCGCAGCGTCGGGCGCCGGCGCCGCGGCCGCGAACCCCGGCGCGGCCGTCGGCGGCCGCTGAGCGCGGCGCACACCATGGGCTTCGCCTGGCGCGTCGCGGTGCGCTTCCTGCTCGAGGGCCGGATGCAGACGCTGCTGCTGGTCGTCGGCGTCGCGGCCGGCGTCTCGGTCGTCACCTACATCACCGCGCTGATCGACGGCCTGCAGGCCAACACCATCCGCCGCACGCTCGGCGTGCAGCCGCACCTGACGATCCGCCCGGTCAAGGACGTGCCGCTCGCGGGCCGGCTCGCCGTGCCGCGCGCCGATGCGTCCGCGCCCGCGCCGGACGTCTCGAGCCGCGAGCAACCGCGCGCGCAGCGCACCCGCTCGATCGACAACTGGACACCGCTCGCGCGCGACCTGGAACGCACGCCGGGCGTCGTCGCGGTCTCGCCGATGGCCGGCGGCACCGCGATCGCGCTGCGCGGCGAGGGCAGCCGCGCGGTCGCGATCGTCGGCATCGAGCTCGAGCGCTACGACCGGATCGCCGCGCTGTCCGACAAGCTCGTCGAGGGCGTGCCGCGGCTCGGCCCCGGCGAGGCGATCGTCGGCCGCGAGCTCGCCGAGGACCTCGGGGTGCGGCTCGGCGACCGGTTCTCGCTCTCGCTCGGGCGCGACACCGTCGAGTCGCTGCGCGCGGTCGCGATCTTCGACGTCGGCGTGCGCGACGTGAACCGGCGCAACGTCTACGTGCCGCTGCGCACCGCGCAGAGCCTGCTCGGCATCCCCGGCGGCGCGACGCAGCTCGACCTGACGGTGACCGAGGTGTTCGAGGCCGAGGACGTCGCGCGCCGGCTGCGCGCGCGGCTGCCCTACGAGATCGAGAGCTGGATGCAGACCAACAGCCAGCTGCTGTCGGCGCTCGACGCGCAGACGATGTCGACCCGGCTGATCCGCGGCGTCGTGATGATCGTCGTCGTGCTCGGCATCGCGAGCGTGCTGGTGGTCTCGGTCGTGCAGAAGCGCAAGGAGATCGGCATCCTGCGCGCGATGGGCGCCTCGCGCGCGCAGATGACGCGGGTGTTCCTGCTGCAGGGCGCGCTGGTGAGCGCGGCGGGCTCGGTGCTCGGCGCGGCGCTCGCCTGGGTGATGGTCGTCGCGTTCACCGCGCTGGTGAAGGGCGCGGACGGCCAGCCGCTGTTCCCGATCGTGCTGCGGCTCGACACCTTCGCGTGGGTCGCGCTCGGCGCCACCATCGCCGGCGTGCTCGCGGCGGTGGCGCCGGCGCGGCGCGCGGCCGCGCTCGACCCCGCGCAGGCGATCCGGCTGTGACCCTCGGCCCCGCGGCCGCCGACGCCGGCGTCGATCCGGACGCGCCGGTCGTCGCGCTGCGCGGCGTGCGCAAGTCGTACGACGTCGGCACGCCGATCGAGACCGAAGTGCTGCACGGCATCGACCTCGAGATCGGCCGCGGCGAGTTCGCCGCGATGATCGGCCCGTCGGGCTCGGGCAAGAGCACGCTGCTGAACCTGATCGGCCTGCTCGAACGGCCGACCGCGGGCGAGTACCGGCTGCGCAGCCGGCGCATCGACGCGCTCGACGACGACGGCCTCACCGCGGCGCGGCTGGGCACGCTCGGCTTCGTGTTCCAGTTCCACCACCTCGTGCCCGCGTTCGACGCGCTCGAGAACGTCGCGATGCCCGCGCTGATCCGCACCGGCCGCATCGACGCGGCGGCGCGCGCCCGCGCGCAGGCGCTGCTCGACGCGGTCGGCCTCGCCGGCGCCGCGCATCGAAAGCCCTCGCAGCTGTCGGGCGGCATGCAGCAGCGCGTCGCGATCGCGCGCGCGCTGATGCACGATCCGCCGCTCGTGCTGGCCGACGAGCCGACCGGCAACCTCGACACCGCCTCGTCGCAGCAGGTGTTCGAACTGCTGCGACGCTTCAACCGCGAGTCGGGCACCGCGTTCCTGATCGTCACGCACGACCCGCGGATCGCGGACCGCTGCGACCGGGTGATCGAGATGATCGACGGGCGACTCGCCGCGGGCGGCGCGGCCGCGACCCCTCGGTCGAGCGTCCAGCGGTAGTCGACGCTCGTCGTCGCCGGCGCGGTGCCGGGCGCCGCGGGGAATCGGCGGCGCGCCAGCGCGTCGGCCGCGGCAGGGTCGAGCAGCTTGTGCGCGCGGCTCGGCCCGCTCGAGCGGACGATCACCACCGAGCGCACCGTGCCGTCGGGCTGCACCTCGCCGGTCACGCGGGTGAGGCCGGCGGCGTCGCTGCGACCGACGCCGTCGGGCACCGAGGGCGTCGGACAGAAGCCCGCGGCGGGCGGAACCGTGCCGCGTCGATCATCCCGCCTCCGTGCCGGCCTCGCCGAACCCCGATTGGTGCAACGCCGGGGCGCGCGGTCCATGCCCGCGCCGGACGCCGTCACCGTATCATCCGCCGACCCGCCTCCTCCGCCATGTCGTCCCCGCCCCCCGCCCCGCTGCTCGAACGCCCCGCGTTCCCCTCTGCGTCGCCTTCGCGCGTGCTCGCCGACCTCGGCCCCGGCCAGGCGGTCAACGGGCTGATCGGCTTCATCTTCTCGGCGACCGGCCCGGTCGCGGTGATCCTGACGACCGGCGAGCGCGGCGGGCTGTCGGCCTCGCAGCTCGCCTCGTGGATCTTCGGCGCCTTCTTCGTGAACGGCCTGCTGACGATCGCGCTGTCATGGCGCTACCGCACGCCGCTGGTGTGCCTCTGGACGATCCCGGGCGCCGTGCTGGTCGGCCCCACGCTCGCGCACGCCAGCCACGCCGAGGTGCTCGGCGCGTTCGTCGTCACCGGCGTGCTGATCGCCGCGCTCGCGCTGACCGGCTGGGTGCGGCGGGCGCTCGCGGTCGCACCGATGCCGATCGTGATGGGCATGGTCGCGGGCGTCTTCCTGAGCTTCGGGCTCGACCTCGTCCGCGCGGTCCACCAGGACCTCGCGATCGCCGCACCGATGGTGCTCGCCTTCGTCGCGTTGTCGGCGTGGCCGGCCGCCGCGAAGCGCCTGCCGCCGATGATCGGCGCGCTGGCGGTCGGCGTCGCCGCGGTCGCGCTCGGCGGGCCGCTCGCGTGGCCCGAGGGCGGCAGCCTCGCGATCGTCCCGCCGACGCTGTACGCGCCGGCGTTCTCGTGGCCGGTGATGCTCGAGCTCGTCGTGCCGATCGCGATCACCGTGCTCGTCGTCCAGAACGGCCAGGGCTTCGCGGTGCTGAAGGCCGCCGGCCACGAGCCGCCGGTCAACGTGGTGACGCTCGCCTGCGGCACCGTCTCGGTCCTGACCGCGTTCTTCGGCAGCGTGTCGACCTGCCTGACCGGCCCGACCAACGCGATCGTCGCGTCCTCGGGCGAGCGCGACCGCCACTACGCCGGCGCGATCGTCGTGGGCGTGCTCGCCGTCGCCTTCGGCCTCGCGGCCTCGAGCTTTACCACCGCGATGCTCGCTGCGCCGAAGGCCTTCATCGTGACGCTCGGCGGCCTCGCGATGCTGCGCGTGCTGCACGCATCGTTCTCGACCGCGTTCCGCGACCGCTTCCCGCTCGGGGCGCTCACGAGCTTCCTGGTCACCGTCGCCGACCTGCCGATCCTGGGTATCGGCGCGCCGTTCTGGGGGCTGGTCGTCGGCATCGCGGTGTCGTGGGCGCTGGAGCGCGGCGACTTCGCCAAGGCTTGACGCCGCGCGGCGCCGTCCCCACCTGCCCGGGGATCGCCCTTTCCAGAGCCACGCTCGATGAGCACCGAGACCCTGAACGCCGTCTGCCCGCACTGCGAGGCGGTCAACCGCATCCCCGCCGACCGGCGCGACGAGGCGCCGCAGTGCGGCCGCTGCGGCGGCGCGCTCTTTCCAGGCGAGCCGGTCGCGCTGACGACGGCCGCCTGGGACCGCTTCGCGACCCGCAACGACCTGCCGGTGGTCGTCGACTTCTGGGCGAAGTGGTGCGGCCCGTGCCGCGCGATGGCGCCGCAGTTCGAGCAGGCCGCGCGCCGGCTCGCCGGGCGCGTGCAGTTCGCGAAGGTCGACACCGACGCAGAGCCCGAGCTCGCCGGCCGTTACGGCATCCGCAGCATCCCCACGCTCGTGCTGATGAAGGACGGCCGCGAGCTGCGGCGCGCGAGCGGCGCGATGAGCGCGGCGCAGCTCGAGCAGTGGCTGGGCGCCGCCTGACGCGGACGCGACGCCCGCGCGCGTCGCGGACCGGCGCGAATGCCAGCTGAGGTACAGTGGCGGCGCCCGTGAACGGCCCTCCGATGCACGAACCGTCCGACGCGTCCCCCGCCCCCGATCCGACCGCCGACCCGCCAGGGCGGGCGGCGGACGCGCGCGCGCCGTCGGCGCGGGCCGTCGCGCGGCCCGCTGCGGCCGCACCCGGCGCGGTCGCAGCGGCCGAGCTCCCGCGCGGTGCGCCCGAGCTGACCCGCACGCTGCTCGCGATCCTCGCGCTCTTCGCGCTGATCGCCGGCAGCCTGTGGGTGATGAGCCCGTTCATCCCCGGCCTGATCTGGGCGACGACGATCGTCATCGCGACCTGGCCGGTGCTGCTGAGCGTGCAGCGGCTGCTGTGGGGCCGCCGGATGCTCGCGGTCGCGGTGATGACGACCGCGCAGCTGCTGCTGTTCGCCGTGCCGCTGACCTTCGCCATCGTCACCGTCGTCGACAACGCCGACACCGTCGTCGGCTGGATCAAGAGCCTCACCACGCTGCGGCTCGGCGAGCCGCCGGCGTGGGTCGCGTCGGTGCCCATCGTCGGCGCGCGCGCGGCCGCGTACTGGCGCGAGCTGGCTGCAGGCGGCCTCGACCCGCTGCTCGCGCAGGTCACCCCCTACGTCGGCACGGTCGCCGGTCGGGTGCTGAAGGAGGCCGGCGCGCTCGGCGCGGTCGGGCTGCAGCTGCTGATGACCGTCGCGATCTCGGCGATCCTCTATGCGACCGGCGAGCGCGCGGCCGACGCGGTGCTGCGCTTCTCTCGCCGCCTCGCCGGCGAGCGCGGCGAGTCCACCGCACGGCTCGCGGCCGCGTCGATCCGCGGCGTCGCGCTAGGCGTCGTGGTCACCGCGGTCGCGCAGTCGGTGCTCGGCGGCGTCGGCCTCGCGATCGTCGGCGTCAAGGCCGCGACGCTGCTGACCGCGCTGATGTTCCTGCTCGCGATCGCGCAGATCGGCGTGCTGCCGGTGCTGGTGCCCGCGGTGATCTGGCTGTTCTGGTCGGGCGATACCGGCTGGGGCATCTTCCTCGCGATCTGGACCGCGTTCGTCGGCACCTTCGACAACTTCCTGCGGCCGTGGCTCATCAAGAAGGGCGCGAACCTGCCGCTGCTGCTGATCTTCGCCGGCGTGATCGGCGGCATCGTCACGTTCGGCCTGGTCGGCATCTTCATCGGTCCGGTGGTCCTCGCCGTGACCTACACCCTGCTCGGCGCGTGGATGGCCGAACGTCCCGACACCGCGCCGCCCGGGCCGCCGCACTGAGGCCAGGCGGTGGCGGTGCGCCTCGAGTTCATCGACGTGCTGGTGCCGGTCCACGTGATCGAGGACCGGTACCCCGGCGGGCTCGCGCAGTGCCTCGCCGACCACCGCCCGCTGATCGGCCGCCGGATGTGGCACGACGGCCGGCTGCTGCGCGACGGCGCGCTCGACCCGCCCAGCGCGCGTGCACTGGTCGAGGGCTGGCGCGCGCTCGGCGTCGAGCCGCTGCAATGGGTCGGCCGGCGGCTGCACTGGAAGGAGCTGTGCGTCGTCGACGCCGCGGCCGGCGGGCCGACGGTGGGCTGCGAGTGGCTGCAGTGGGATCCGAAGGCGCGCGTCGCGTGGCTGCGGGGCGCGGAGCGGGGGGAGGTGGTCGGGCGCTGGTGAGGACGGATGCAGGCCGCGAGCGAGCGCCGCACCCAGCCGTGGCCCCGACGAGATCCGCACCTCCGGGGTGGAGGCGACCGCCCGCTGAACTGTGACTTTCGTCGACACCTTTGCGCGGGGCGCATCGGGCTGTTCAAGACCGAGGTGATCCATCGCCGCGGCCCTTGGCGATCGGTGGACGCCGTCGAGCACGCCACGCTCGAAAGGATCGACGGGTTCAACAACCGGCGCCTGCTCGAATCCACCGGCAACGTGCGCCTGGCGGAGTTGGAGATGCAGTACCTTCGTCAACGCAGCGAGTCGGCCATCCCGCCCTGACTCGACGCAACCCGTCCGTTACGAACTGAGCGCTTGGCAAGCCCACGCGAGGCCGCTTCATCACCCGCGGCACGGTCTCGCCCGGCCGCTCGACGCGCCACAGGCTCGCCATGCTGCCCGCGTGCATCCGCTCGCACGGCACGAACCCGCCGAGTTCCATGCCCTCGGTCAGCATCGCCTCTCCCGGACCGGTGCTGCGGGCGATGCTCGCCGATCGGTGGGCGTCGCGTCATTGACGCGGATCAGCGCGGCGGGCGCATCGATGAACTCGCCGCCCGTCGGCGCGAGGCATCCGCATTGGTATCGAGGCCTTGCGCCGGGGCGGGCCGCCGGAGAGATTGGGACGCGTCGGTGCGCACCAGGGCGCTGTCGGCCCGGCCACCATGTCCCCTTCAATCCCTTCAGAGAGCAGAACACCGATGAAGACCCTCAAGGGCCTCTTTGGAATGTCGGTAGCCTTCGTCGCGGTCGCGGCAGCACTCCTTCTCGTCGCGATCTGGCAGGTCGGTCGCGCCAACCAGGAGGTCGTCGCCGCGAACGAAGCCCGCTATGTGTCGGCGATGCTCGCCGACGAGCTGCGACAGAGCTCGGACGATCTCACCCGGCTCGCGCGGACCTTCGTCGTCTCGGGCGACGAGAAGTGGGAGCACCAGTACTTCGAGATCCTGGACATCCGCAACGGCAAGGCGCCCCGCCCCCCGCACTACGAGAAGATCTACTGGGACTTCCGCGCGGTCGGCGACGTGCCGGCCCGGGCGGGGACGCCGACCCAGGTGGCCCTGCTCGAGCGCATGAAGCAGGCCGGATTCACCACCGCGGAGTTCGACAAGCTCAAGGAGGCGGCCGGCAACTCGGACGACCTCGTGCGTACCGAGACGATCGCGATGAACATGGTCAAGGGCCTCTACGCGGACGACAAGGGAGGCTTCACCGTGAAGGGCGCGCCCGACCGGGCGAAGGCCGCGGAGATGATGCACGACCTCCAGTACCACCGGTTCAAGGCCAAGATCATGAAGCCGCTCGACGAGTTCTTCATGATGCTCGACCAGCGCACCGCGGCGGCGGTCGCGGCCGCGGAGGCCTCGCGCTCGTTCTGGTATACGACGATGGCCGGGATGGCAATCGCGCTCGCGGTGGCCGCGATCGCCTCGCTCGCCTACGCGGGTCGCTGGACGATCGCTCGCCTCGGCGCCGAGCCGAAGGAGGTGCTGGACGTGGTGGATGCGGTCGCGCGCGGCGACCTCGCCCAGGCCCGGCTCCACGGTACGTCCACGCAGGGCAGCGTGATGGCGGCGCTCGGCGACATGTCCGACCGCCTGACGGCCGCGGTGGTCGCCGTGCGCTCCGGCGCCGATGCGGTCGCGCTGTCGAGCCGCGAGATCGCCGAAGGCAACGGCGATCTGTCCCACCGGACGGAGGAGCAGGCGGCCTCGCTGCAGCAGACCGCGGCGTCGATGGAGCAGCTCGGTGCGAACGTGCGCCGAAACGCCGAGAACTCGCGCGAGGCCGACCGGCTCGCCGGCGAGGCGAGCGGCGTCGCCGGCCGCGCCGGCGAGGTGGTGGAGCGGGTGGTCCAGGTCATGCAGGGCATCGACGAGAGCTCGCGGCGCATTTCCGAGATCATCACCGTCATCGACGGAATCGCGTTCCAGACGAACATCCTCGCGCTGAATGCCGCGGTGGAGGCCGCCCGGGCCGGCGAGCAGGGCCGCGGATTCGCGGTGGTGGCCTCCGAGGTGCGCAGCCTGGCCGCACGCTCGGCCGAGGCCGCGAAGGAGATCAAGCGACTGATCGGCGACAGCGTCGAGCGTGTCGTACGCGGCAGCGCTCTCGTCGGCGAGGCCGGGACGACGATGGAAGAAGTGGTGGGATCGATCCGCCAGGTGAGCGACATCGTGAGGGAAATCAGCGTAGCGAGCTCGGAGCAAAGCGCCGGGGTCGATCAGGTCGGCGGGGCTGTCAGCGAGATGGACCGGGCGGTCCAGCAGAACACCGCGCTGGTGGAGCAGAGCGCGGCATCCACCGAGGAGCTGGCGAAGCTGTCGCAGCAGCTGGTGGAGGCCGTGTCGGTGTTCAAGGTCGCATCGAAGGCGTCCGCACCGGCCTGAACTCGGGCTGTCGAGAGCCGGTCTCCAGACGCGCCGCGAAGCGCTTCGGCAGGCCGGCTTCGCGAATGCGCAGCGCGGCGCCAGCTTGGTCGTACGGCACGCGACGCCCGGTGATCGACCGGGCGTCCGCGTCGAGCAGCGCCCGGCAGGCCGCCGGATCGCCGTCGCGCGGCTGGCCAGTGGAGCCGAGCACTGCGAGCCAGCGGGGGATCGGGATCCCGTTCAACGGCACGAACTCGCCGAGCTTGTCCATCCCCGGCATCGTTCAGAGCATCGGCCCGTGGACGTGGCCGCAGACGGTCGGCGACGCATCGGTGGCGGCGAGGCTGCGGCCGACCTGGACGCGAAGGCGCCCATTCGGACGCATCCGGGTGTGAGCCCGCAGCGTCGCGTTGCGCGCCAGCACCCCGTGGTACCGGATCAGGTGCAGCCGTGGATGGGAGCGGGGCGGCCTACCCCCCCACCGCCCGCCTCAGCACCCGCGCCGCCCGCGAACTCGCCACGATCGCGAGCTTCATCGTCGCCCGCGTCGCCCCCACGAACAGCTTCCTCACCGCGCGCTCGTCGAGCACGTCGAAGTCGACCTCCGACAGCACCACCGCCGGCGCGGCCTGGCCCTTGAAGCGGTAGACCGACTCGACCAGCAGTTCGCCGTCGGTGAACACCGGCTGCGCGAGCAGGTCGTAGCGGCCGGTGAAGCGGCGGATCGGGTGCGGCCCGAGGTGGTCGAGCCCGAGCAGCGCCGAGCCCTCGCGGCCGCGGAAGCTGACCACCGCGATGTCGTGGCGCCGGAAGCCTTCGCCGAGGCACTTGCGGATCGCCTCCTTGGTGCCGGCGAGCAGGCCCTCGGTGTCGGTGTACTCGATGATCTCGAGCCCCGCCTCGGCGAGCGGGCCCGCTGCCTCGATCTCGACGTGCGGCGGCAGCAGCGCGGTCAGCAATCGCACCACCTCGCGCGGGCTGCGGTAGTTGGCGCGCGCGTGCAGCGTGACCCAGCCGGGCAGCGGCGCGGGCTCGCGCTGGTAGAGCGCCTGCATCGCGTCCTCGAGCCAGATCACCCGCGCGTCGGGCTTCGCGTGGCGCAGCACCTGGTCGCGCCAGGCGACCGGGAAGTCCTGCCCCTCGTCCACGACGACTGTGTCGAACAGCCAACGCGCGTCGACCGGCACCGAGGCCGCCTCGCGCTCGAGCCGCTCGAAGCCGTCGGGCACGGACAGGTCGACGCTGCGACCCGCATCGCGCAGCAGCCGCTGGCACAGCGTGTGGAAGGTGCAGACCTCGCCGCCCGGCGGCACGACCGCCGCGAAATGGTCGGCGAGCGGGCGGTTGTAGCAGACGTAGAGCGGGCGCAGGCCTCGCGCGATCGCGTCGCGGTGCTCGGCGAGCGCGAGCTGCGTCTTGCCCGACCCTGCGGTGCCGTCGACGTGGAGCCGGAACGGCGTGAACTCGAGCTGGCGCGCCCAGTGCGCGAGCCCGCCCGAGATCCGCGTGACCAGCGCCTGCGCCTGCCCGACCAGCGCGTTGACGTCGGTCTCGAGCTCGATCACGTCGCGGAAGAACCGGTCGACCTGGTGCCACGCGGGGGGATGCCCGCCCGACGGCCCGGGCCGCCCCGGCGGCAGCGCGTCGCGGATCGCGGGCACCAGCCGGTCGCGCCGCGACGCGTCGACGAGCCGGTCGGCCGACAGCCCGGCGCTCTCGGCGCGGCGCACCGCGTAGTCGGGGCAGTAGAGCAGGTAGTCGATGCGGATCGACTCGCAGCCCGGCCGGCGCGCGAGCTTGTCGCGCAGCGCGGCGACGGTGCGCGCGATCTGCACCGGCACGTTGCGGATGCGCCCGCGCTCGCGCTTGAGCAGGCCTTCCGTGCCCTCCTCGAGGAAGCCGGTCTTCTGCTCGATCAGCAGCACGTCGCCCTGACGATTGACGACCGCGAAGTCCATCTCGCCGAACACCGAGAAGCCGCGCTCGACCGTCGTCCAGTGGACCGCGTGGTACACGGTGTAGTCGTCGGGCAGCCCGCGCGCGAGCAGCTCCAGCGTCTCGCGGTGGCGCTGCGCCGACGCGGGGAGCGCGGCGGCGGACGCGACGCTCGCGATCTCCCGCCAGCCGTCCGGAATGATGCGGGCCATCGGCGGATTCTAGCCGGGCGCGCCGTCGCGCCCCGCGCTCACAGCAGCCACTCGATCGGCAGCCACGACAGCGCGCGGACCGCGGCGCGGCGCATCGCGCCGACGCCGGGCTCGGTGGCGATCGGCGCGGGGCCGGCGTCGCGCCAGCGCACGCCGCCACCCTCGGGGTCGCGCTCGACGCGCCACGCGAGGGCCGGATGCATCGCGTCGAGGGCGGCCGACAGGCGCCGCGCGAGCGCCGGGCTGTCGACGACCAGCCCCATCTCGGTGTTCAGCGCGGCCGAGCGCGGGTCGAGGTTGAACGAGCCGACGAAGACCCGCTCGCCATCGATCGCGAAGGTCTTCGCGTGCAGGCTCGCGGACGACGCGCCCGGCCTGTACGGCGTGCGCCCGCCCGCGTCGCCCGCGCCCGGGCTAGGCCGCAGCTCGAGCAGCTCGACGCCGCCCGCGAGCAGCGCCTCCCGTCGCTTCGCGTAGCCGGCGTGCACCGGCGCGACGTCGGTCGCGGCGAGCGAGTTGGTCAGCACCCGCACGCGCACGCCGCCGCGCGCGAGCGCCGCGAGCGCATCGGCGCCGTGCGCCCCGGGCACGAAGTACGGCGACACCAGGTCGAGCGAGCGCGCCGGCGTGCCCATCGCCGCGCCGAGCCGCGGCAGCATCGCGACCTCACGCGTGCCGATCGGCTCGACGACCTTCTCGGGGGCGTCCGCGACGAGCCGCGCGCGCACCCACTCCCAGCGCAGGCCGCCGGCGAGCAGCTCGCGCACCAGCGCGCTGCGCTCGAGCGCACGGCCGTACTCGGCGACCTCGGGCGTGGCGCGGTCCTGCGCGAGCAGCCCGTCGAAGGTGCCGCGCGGCATCGGCTCGACCCCCGACAGCAGCGCGGCCGCCGGATACGCGGAGGCGGCGTTCCAGTAGCGGTCGAACGACGCCGACACCTCGCGGACCGCGTCGCCGGCCGCGATCAGGTCGAGGTCGGCAAATGTCGTGTCCTGGCCCGCCTCGAAGTACTCGTCGCCGATGTTGCGCCCGCCGACGACCGTCACCTGCGCGTCGACGGTGAACGACTTGTTGTGCATCCGGCGGTTGAGCCGCGAGAAGTCGGTCGCGTAGCCGAGCAGGCGGGTCGCGCCGCGCTGCGCGAACGGATTGAACAGCCGAAGCTCGACGTTCGGATGCGCCTCGAGCATCGCGAGCAGCGGGTCGAGCCCGGCGGTGTTGTTGTCGTCGATCAGCAGCCGCACCCGCACGCCGCGGTCGGCCGCGCGACGCATCTCGTCGAACATCGCGCGACCGGTCGGGTCGCCGTGCCAGATGTAGACCTGCACGTCGATCGAGCGTGCCGCGGCGCGCGCGAGGAGCACCCGTGCGGCGAACGCGTCGCGCCCGTCCGCGAGCGCGACGACCCCGGTGAGCCCGGGGTTCGCGGCGAGCTGCGGCGCGAGCGCGCGGCCGATCGGCGTGTCCGCCCCGTCGATGATCGTCGTCGACGGCACGCGCGCCGTGTCGGCGGGCAGCACCGTGCACCCCGTCGCCCCGAGTGCCGCCGCGAGCAGCAGCGCGTTGGCCCAGCCGATCCGCATCGTCCGTCTCCGTCGGGCGCCGCCGGGCGCGCCCTAGAACGTCCTCGAAACGCTGGCGCCCGCGAACCAGCTGCGCGTCGGCGACGGCTCGAAGAAGCGCCGCTGGCCCTCGTTGACGATCACCGAGCCGACGTAGTTCGCGTCGGTCAGGTTGTCGATGCGCAGCGACGCGGCGAGCCGCCACGGCCCGGCGACGTGGCGCCAGCCGACGCGTGCGCTCGCGATCGTCGAGGACGAGGCCGCGTCGGTGTTGCGGTCGTCGACCGCGATCGACCCGGTGTGCAGCACCTCGAGACCGGCGAACGGCCCGCGCACCGGATCGGGCGCCCAGCCGAGCCCCGCCCAGAGGCGGCGCGACGGCACGCCCGGCACGCGGTTGCCCGCCGCGACCGCGTCGGCGCCGGTGCCGAACGCGTCGACGAACTCGGCCGTGAGGAACGTCGCCGCGGCCTGCGCGCGCCACGCGGGGGCGAGCCGCGCGGTCCACGCGAGCTCGACGCCGCGGCGCTCGGTGCGCCCGGCGTTGCGGAACGTGCTGCGGCCGCCGACGTTGCTCGCGACCACGATCTCGTCGTCGGTGCGCGCCGCGAAGAACGCCACGTCGATCGCCTGCGCGTCGGTCGGGCGCCACTTCGCGCCCACCTCGGCGTGCGTGCTGCGCGACGCGCTCAACCCCAGGTTGGGGCCGCTGCCGCCGTCGCTGCGGTACGCGAGCTCGGCGAAGGTCGGCGTCTCGAAGCCGCGGCCGAGGTTGGCGTAGATGTTGAGCCGCTCGGTCGCGTGCCAGGTCACGCCGGCGACCGGGTTGGTCGCGCTGTAGGTGGTGCTGCCGGAGTCGTCGGGATTGCCCGGCACGACGAACGCGTCGTCGACGCGGAACGCGATGCGGCTCGCGCGCACCCCGCCGGTCCAGGTGAACGCGCCCGAGGTCCACGCGAGCTGGCCGTACGCGTCGGTCGACTGCACGACGTTGTCCTCGTCGCGCTTGAGCGCGCCCTGCACGCCGCCGTTGTTGACGAAGCCACGCCGGCGCTCGGCCATCCGCTCGGCCTCGACGCCGAGCGTCGCGCGCAGCACGCCGCCGGCGAGGCGCGCGCGCTGCGACCACTGCAGCCCGATGCCGCCGTAGCCGCGATCGAGGTCGACGATGCCGCCGGCGGAGGTCGGCGACTGCTGCGCTGAGAGCGGTATCGACAGCGCCTGGAACACGTCGCGCTGGCCGCCGTGCACGCGCGCGGTCAGCGTGCGGTCGGCGTCCACCGGATGCTCGACCACCAGCCCGAACTGGCGCTGCGCGACGGTCTTGCGGGCCTGCTGCGCGACCGACGCCGGACTCGCCTGCCGCGGGTCCGCCTCGAGCTGCGCGCGGGTGAGGCCGCCCGGGTCGAGCGCGCGCGGCTGGTCGAAGTCCTGCGCGACCAGCGTCATGCGCGTGCCCGCGCCGGACGTCGTCTCGAGCACCGCGCCCGCCGAGCGCCGCTCGGCCGACGACCACGCGCGATAGCCGTCGGTCTCGAGCCGCGACACGTCGACCGCCCCCGACACGCCGCCCGCCACGCCGCCGGCCGACAGCCCGTAGCGCCGCGTGCCGAACGAGCCGAACCCGACCTCGCCACCCACCTCGCCCGGTTCGCGCCCGCGCCGCGAGAACACCTGCACGACGCCGCCCGCCGCGTTGCCGTAGAGCTGCGCGAGCGGGCCCCGCAGCACCTCGATCCGCTCGGCCGCCGCGAGGTCGATCGCCGAGGCCTGGCCCTGTCCGTCGGGCATCGTCGCGGGGATGCCGTCGACCATCAGCCGCACGCCGCGGATGCCGAAGGTCGCGCGCGCGCCGAAGCCGCGGATCGACAGCTGCGGATCCTGCGCCCAGTTCTGCCGGTCGAGCGCGACGACCCCGGGGATGCGCACGAGCGACTCGGTCAGGTGGATCCCCGGTCCGGCCTCGCGGATCGCCTCGCGGCCGATCGACTGGATCGCGGCCGGCGCGTCGAACGCGCGCTGCTCGGTGCGGCTCGCCGAGACGACCACCTCGTCGAGCGCCGACGACGCCGAGGTGGACGCGCCCCCGGGCGCGACGCGGCTCGCGGGCGGCGCCGCGCCGCCGGCCGCGGCGGGCTCGGACGCGGGTTGCGCGGGGGCCGGCTTCGCGGCGAGCAGGCCCGCCGCGAGCAGCGCGGCGCAGCACGGGACGGAACGGGGGACGGGGCGCATCGCGTCGATTATCGGGGGCCGCGCGCGGCCGCGCACGCGCGACCCCGCGATCCACCGTCCGGGCGTCTCGTTTGCGCGCACGCCGGCACGCTGCGATGCTCGCGGCTCCACACGAGGAGACGCCCCATGACCGCCCCCACCGACCGCGCGCCCGACACGCCGGGCGTGCTCGCCGGCACGCGCGTGCTCGACTTCGGCCGCTACATCGCGGGCCCGCACTGCGCGGCGCTGCTCGGCGACCTCGGCGCCGACGTGATCCGCGTCGAGCGGCCCGGCGGCGGCGAGGATCGCAGCGTCGCGCCGGTCACCGAGGGCGGCGACGGCGGCACCTTCCTGCAGATGAACCGCAACAAGCGCGGCATGACGCTGAACCCCGGCTCGCCCGCGGGCCGCGAGGTCGTGCGCCGGCTCGTCGCGGGCGCCGACGTGGTCGTCGCGAACCTGCCGCGCGCGGGCCTCGTGTCGCTCGGCCTCGACTGGCCGACGCTGTCGGCGATCAACCCGCGCATCGTGCTCGTCACCGCGTCGGCCTACGGCTCGAGCGGCCCGTGGGCCGACCGGGTCGGCTTCGACGCGGTCGCGCAGGTGATGACCGGCGGCGTCTACATGACCGGCACCGAGGACCAGCCCTATCGCGCCAACGTGAACTGGGTCGACTTCATGACCGCGGCGAACTGCACGATCGGCGCGCTCGCCGCGCTGATGTCGCGCGCGGTCACCGGCCGCGGGCAGGTGGTCGAGGGCTCGCTGCTGCGCTCGGCGATGGTCGCCAACAACCCGTTGATGATCGAGCAGGCGCTGCGCGCGCCGAACCGCCGGCCCACCGGCAACCGCGGCCAGACCGCAGGCCCGGTCGACCTGTTCCGCACCCGCGACGGCTGGATCGTGCTGCAGGTCGTCGGCCAGGGCATCTTCGATCGCTGGTGCGACCTGGTCGGCGAGCCCGGCTGGAAGACCGACCCGCGCTTTCGCGACGACCTGTCGCGCGGCGAGCACGGCGAGCTGCTGTCCGAGCGAACCCAGCGCTGGTGCGACGAGCGCTCGACCGACGAGGCGCTGACCGCGCTCGGCCGCGCGCGCATCCCGACCGGCCCGGTGCTCACGCCCCAGCAGGCGCTCGACCATCCGCAGGTGCACGCGGGCGGCTACCTGCAGCATGTCGCGCACCCGGACTCGCCGGTGCCGGTACCGATCGCGGCGCCGCCGTTCCTGCTCGGCGAGGCGCCTGCGCCGATCCGCCTGCGTCCGCCGCGGCTCGGCGAGCACACCGACGAAGTGCTGCGCGAGCTCGGCTACGACGCGGCCGCGATCGCCGCGCTGCGCGCCGACGGCGTCGTCTGACGCCGGCGGGCGTCGCTCCGGACGAACGGCGCCGACGAACGGCGCCGACGAACGGCGGCGCGCTCGGGATGGGCGTGACGCAGGTCACGCGGCGCGAGGCGGACCCGGGTGAACACCGGGGATGACACCGGTGCCGCACGGGTGGCGCGGCATCTCACGCCGTCCTAACGTTCAATCGTGCTTCAGGCGCGGTCTTTGCCTTGCCGCGAAGCGCCCCGGCCCACGCGTCGCTCCGACTTAGGCACACCATGAACCGTCTCTCCCTCCGTTCCCGTCTCCTGCTGATGGCCGGCGTCCCGCTGGTGGCCCTGCTGCTTATCGCCGGACTCGCCGCCTGGAGCGTCGATCGCGGCACTGCCGCGCTGCGCACCGCCTACGAGGACCGCGTCGTCCCGCTCAAGCAGCTGAAGACGATCGCCGACATGTACGCGGTCAACATCGTCGACACCGCGCACCAGGCGCGCGACGGCGCGCAGACCTTCGAGCAGGCGCGTGCCTCGGTCGACACCGCGCAGAAGACCATCTCGACCGAGTGGAAGGCCTACACGGCCACGAAGCTGATCGAGGCCGAGCAGCGCGGCGTCGAGCGGACGCGGGCGACGATGACGAAGGCCGACGAGGCGGTCGCGAAACTGGAGTCGATCCTCGCCGCCGGCGACAGGGCGGCGCTGACCGCGTTCGCCGCACGCGAGCTCTATCCGGCGATCGACCCGGTCTCGGCCGAGATCAACGCGCTCACCACGCTGCAGCTCGACGTCGCGAAGCAGCTCTACGAGGAGAACGAGCACCGCGGCAACGCGCTGCTGTGGGCGATCGGCGCGCTGCTCGCCACGGCGTTCGCGGTCGCGGTGGTGCTCGCGACCTGGGTCACCCGCAACCTGCTGCGTACGCTCGGCGGCGAGCCCGAGGCCGCGGTCAAGATCGCTCGCACCGTCGCGTCGGGCGACCTGTCGCGCGAGATCCCGCTGCAGCCGGGCGACGCGTCGAGCCTGATGGCGGCGCTCTCGGCGATGACCGGCGCGCTGCGCGCCATCGTCGGCGACGTGCGCACGGGTGTCGACCAGATCGCCGACGCGTCGCGGCAGATCGCGGCCGGCAACCAGGACCTGTCGCACCGCACCGAGGAGCAGGCGAGCTCGCTGCAGCAGACCGCGGCGTCGATGGAGGAGATGACCGCGGCCGTCTCGCAGAACAGCGGCTCGGCGCGCGAGGCCACGGCGCTCGCCAGCGACGCGAGCCGCTCGGCCGCGCACGGCGGGCAGGTGGTCGGCGAGGTCGTGCGGACCATGGGCGAGATCGCCACGCAGAGCAAGCGCATCTCGGACATCATCGGCGTCATCGACGGCATCGCGTTCCAGACGAACATCCTGGCGCTCAACGCCGCGGTCGAAGCGGCACGCGCCGGCGACCAGGGCCGCGGCTTCGCGGTCGTGGCGACCGAGGTGCGCAACCTCGCGCAGCGCAGCGCCGGCGCCGCCAAGGAGATCAAGACGCTGATCACCGACAGCGTCGGCCAGGTCGAGGCCGGCAGCCGCCTCGCCGCCGACGCGGGCACCGCGATCGACGAGGTGGTGCGCCGCGTGCACGCGGTCAACGACCTGATCTCCGGCATCAGCACCGCGTCGCAGGAGCAGTCGAACAACGTCTCGCAGGTCAACCAGGCGATCGGCCAGCTCGACCAGGTCACGCAGCAGAACGCCGCGCTCGTCGAGGAGAGCGCGGCCGCGGCCGAGAGCCTCGCCGAGCAGGCGCGCCAGCTCGCCGACACGGTCGCGGTGTTCCGGCTGCCCTGACGTCGGCGCCCCCCGGCCCCGCGTCCGAATGCGGAACGTCGCGCTGCGCGGCGTGGGCTAAGCTGCGCCGATGAGGTGGCGCGACGGGTTCGAGCTGTGCGTGCTGGCGCTGCTGTGGGGCAGCGCGTACCTGTTCATCCGCTCGGCCGTGCCCGAGTTCGGGCCGGTTCCGCTCATCGCGCTGCGGCTCGGCATCTCGGCGCTGGTGCTCGCGCCGCTGCTGGTCGGGCGCGGCGGCCTGCGCGCGCTGCATCGCAACGCGCGGCCGCTGCTGGTGCAGGGCGTCGCGTTCAGCGCGATCCCCTTCGTGCTGCTCGCCTGGGCGTCGCTGTCGATGAGCGCCGGCCTCACCGCGATCCTCAACGCGACCTCGCCGCTCTTCGCCGCGATCGTCGCGCACCTGTGGCTCGCCGAGCGCATCGGGCGGTGGCGCGCGCTCGGCCTCGCGATCGGCTTCGCCGGCGTGCTCGTGCTGGTGTGGGGCGGCGTCGACTTCCGTCCCGGCGGCACCGGCTGGGCGCTGGTCGCGATGCTGGTCGCGTCGTTCCTGTGGGGCGTCGGGGGTCACTGGACGCGCGTGAAGCTCGGCGGCACGAGCCCGGTCGCGATCTCGGTCGGCACGCTCGCGGTGTCCGCGCTGCTGCTCGCACCGTTCGCGGTCGCGACCTGGCCGTCGCAACCGCCGAGCGCGCGCGCGTGGGCCGAGGTCGTCGTGCTCGGCGTCGCGTCGTCCGGGCTCGGCTTCCTGCTGTACTACCGGCTGGTGCGCAACATCGGCGCGGTCCGCGCGACCTCGGTGACCTTCCTCAACCCGCCGGTCGCGATGATCGCGGGCGCGCTGTACCTGGGCGAGGGCGTCACGCTGCAGATGCTCGCCGGCACCGCGACGATCCTCGCGGGCACGGGCCTGGCGCTCGGGCTGATCGGCCCGCGCGCGGCGCCGGTGCCCGCGGCGGTGGCGCAGGCGGTGCGCCGATGAAGCGCACGCCCGCATCCTCCGCGACGGCCTGCCCCTGCGGCCGCGCGGCCGCCTACGCCGAGTGCTGCGGCCGCTGGCACGACGGGCCGCTGCGGCTCGCCGCACCCGACGCCGAGGCGCTGATGCGCTCGCGCTATTCGGCCTACGTGCTCGGCCTCGTGCCTTACCTGCTCGACACCTGGCACCCGTCCACGCGTGCGGCCTCGCTCGAGCTCGACGTCGCGGGCACGACCTGGCTCGGGCTCGAGGTGCGCGCGCACACGCGGGTCGACGCCACGCACGCCACGGTCGAGTTCGTCGCGCGCAACCGCGTCGGCGGTCGCGGCCACCGCCTGCACGAGACCAGCCGTTTCGTTCTCGAGGCCGGGCGCTGGTTCTACGTCGACGGCACGCTGCGCTGAGGCGTCGCTGCCCTATCATCGGCCGAGCCGACGCGCGGCGCGCCCGATGCCGCGCGCGAACCGAGGAGACCCGAATGACCCGCCCCCCGACCCACGCCGGGCGCCGCCGCGCGATCGCGACGCTCGCCGCGCTGCCCGCGCTCGCCACCACGCCGGGCGCCCGCGCGCAGGCCTTCCCGGCGCGCCCCGTGAAGATCGTCGTGCCGCACGCGCCCGGCGGCAACTCCGACGCGTTCGCGCGGATCGTCGCGCAGCGCCTGTCCGAGCGGCTCGGCCAGTCGGTCGTCGTCGAGAACCGCACCGGCGCGGGCGGCACGATCGCCTGCGCGAGCGTCGCGCGCTCGCCGGCCGACGGCTACACCGTGGTCGTCGCCGACAACGGCACGCACGCGGTCGCGCCGCAGCTCTACGGCTCGCGACTGCAGTACGACGTGTTCAAGGACTTCACGCCGGTGTCGCTGGCGGCGACCTTCCCGAGCGTGCTGCTGCTGCACCCGTCGGTGCCGGCGAACACGCCGCGCGAGTTCGTCGCGCTGGTGAAGGCGCAGCCCGGCAAGCTGACCTACTCGTCGGCCGGCACCGGCAACGGCTCGCACCTCGCGCAGACGATCTTCCTGCACGCCGCCGGCGGGCTCGACATGATCCACGTGCCCTACAAGGGCGGCGCGCCGGCGATCCAGGCGCTGATCGCGGGTGAGGTCCAGATGACCGCGGTCAGCGTCAACACCTCGCTGCCGCACATCCGCTCCGGCCGCGCGAAGCCGCTCGCGCTGGCGTCGAGCAAGCGCTCGCCGGCGCTGCCCGACCTGGCGACGCTCGCCGAGTCCGGCATCACCGGCGCCGAGGCCGACAACTGGCTCGCGGTGCTCGCGCCGCCGAACCTGCCGGCCGACGTCGCCGCGACACTGACGCGCGAGTTCAACGCCACGCTGACACTGCCGGATGTCAGGGAAAAACTCGGGGGCCTCGGGCTCGAGGTGGTCGCGGGCGGACCGCAGCCCTACCTCGACCTGCTCAAGGTCGACGTGGCCAAGTGGACGGAGGCGGTCAAGCGAAGCGGGGCCGTGGCCGAGTGAGCGGACCGGCCGGTGGCCGACCGCAGGGACGGCGAATCCAAGGCCGAGAGTGCCGTGTCGCGTTGCAACAGACGGAACGTAGACCCTTTATCCTAGTCGGGATGCGGGTCTTCGGGCCTATGGCGGATGTGCACGACGTTCGCCCGAAAGTTTATGTTGCAACGCACCAGCAACCTGGGTAGCATCCGGGCTGTCTCCTCCACCTCCTCAATGGTGGTTTCAGCCCGCACCGTTTGGTGCGGGCTTTTTCTTTCCGGCGTCCGTTTCGCGATGCCGGGCCGGCGTCCGCGGCGACCGCCCTGCCCCCGACCTGCGCGCTCGAGCCTCGCCTCGACAAACACGCCCTCTCCGATCAGGGCCTGTCCGGATGTGGACGACGATGGTTTGTCCAGGCCGCCCGGATCGGACTCGAGTCGACCGCGCCGAGCGCGGCCGTCGTCGCCGGCGCGCTCGGCGTCCGCGAAACTGACGATGCGCACCCGCGGCCGGCCGCGCAGCATCGCGGACTCCCGCCACCGGTTCCGATGGGGTCCAAGATGCCCACCCTGCCCACCCTCGCCGCGATCGCCACGATCGCGCTCGGCGGCTGCTCGACCGTCACCGAGCAGTCGCTCACAGAGAAGGGCGTCAAGCCCATGACCGGCACCGAGATGCAGGTCCAGTACGCGACCCGGGTGCGCACGCTCGAATGGACGAACGCCCGCAACGAGACCGGCACGATCCGGTACTCGCCCGACGGCACGGCCTTCCTGCAGTGGCGCGGCGGCAACGCGCAGGGCCGGTGGCGAATCGACGGCGACCGGTTCTGCACCCGCTACCCGGACCTGCGCGGCAACCAGGAGACCTGCAGCCGCATCTACCGGACCGCCGACAACGAGTTCACGTCGTTCCCGCCCGAGGGCACCGCGCGCGGGCGCTTCGTCGACTGACCGGCAGGGCGTCCGGCGGGTGCCGGTCCCACCACCCTGTGGCGGCCCTCAGCCCCGCCGCGTCGTCCGATGCAGGTCGTGGGTGACGAACGGCTCCGCCGGCCGGTCGAGCCAGTCGGGGTGATCGAGCGTGCCGCGCAGGTCGGCGAGCCCGCGCGCCCAGTGCCGGCGCATCGACAGCGCCGAGAACTGGTAGTCCTTGAAGTGGCCCTCGTTGTCGTCGTCGTCGTAGATCAGGTGCACGACGTTGACGCGGCGGTCGTCGGCGAGCTCGGCCGCGCGCCTCGCCACCGGGTGGTCGCGGTGCTTCGCGGGCACGAGCTCGAGCAGCTCGCGCAGCAGCGCCGCGGTGCGCTGCTCCGCCTGCAGCCGGTCGGTGACCCAGCGGGTGCGGCTCGAGAACTGGATGTCCTTCTGCCGGTTCGCGACCTCGGCCAGGTCGCGCGGCGCGGCGCCCTTCGCGCTCCAGAGGTCGACCTGGAACGCGAGCACGTCCTCGCCGCGCGGCGCGCCGTCGAGCACAGCCTGCAGCGGCGTGTTCGACACCAGCCCGCCGTCCCACCACCACGCATGGCCGACGCGCACCGCGCCGAAGCCCGGCGGCAGCGCGCCCGAGGCCATGAAGTGCTCGGGCTCGAGCCGCTCCTCGGTGCTGTCGAAGTACCTGAAGTTCCCGGTCTCGATGTCGACCGCACCGACCGACACGCGCGGCGCGTGCTTCGACGCGATGCGGTCGAAGTCGACGAAGCGCTCGAGCGTCTCGCGCAGCGGCGCGGTGTCGTACCAGCTCGCCGCGTCCGGACCCGGCCGGTGCAGCGTCCACGGCGGCGGCACGCGCGGCCGGAAGAAGCCGTTCTGGCCCTCGGTCAGCGCACGCCACGCCTCGCCCGCGTAGAGCGCAGCCATGCCCTGCTCCCATGCGTGCAGCCAGGGCTCGAGCATCGCGGGCACCGCGTTCAGCGGCGAGGCCGGCAGCACCGGCGGGCGGCAGATCGTGTCCCAGAACGTCTGCAGCCGCTCGACGCGGCGCTCGGGCGGGTTGCCCGCCCACACCGCCGCGTTCAGCGCGCCGATCGAGATGCCGGCGACCCAGTTCGGCTCGACGCCGGCCTCGGCCAGCCCCTCGACGACCCCGCCCTGGTACGCGCCGAGCGCGCCGCCGCCCTGCAGCACGAGGGCGACGACGGGGTAGCGCGCGGCGATCTCGGCGCAGTGCTTCACAGGCCGCTCAGCACGGCATCGACCGCATCGACCAGCACCGCGCTCGACGCCCGCAGGTTCGCGACCGGGCGCCCCAGCAGCTTCGCGGGGATGCCCGCCATCTCGTGCGGGTACATGACCACCTCGACCCCCTGCACGTCGAACGACGGACACAGCCGCCTCGGCGCGGACTTCATCGTGTCGTCGCGGACCCGCAGCGGCGCGACGAGTCGCGTCGGCAGGTCGGCGAGCAGGTCGGACTGCAGGTCGACGACGTAGGGCACGCGGTCGCGGGTCGCCGGCTCCGGATTGCGGTGGACGTCGAACTGCGCCATCGCCGTCAGAACGCGCGCAGCGTCGCGCCGAAGGTGCCTTCGCGCTCGACCTGCTCGCGATAGGCGTCGAGCCACTCGCGGTGTGCTTCGACGAACTGCCTGCGGCGTGCGCGCAGGCTCGCGCCCGAGGGGCGCGTCACCGACTCCCACTGCTCGAAGGACACGATCACGGTGTCGGGCCGGCCGTCCTTCTCGACGATCACCGGACCCCGTTTCGCCTCGCTGCAGACCTGGCCGAACCGGTTCTTCGCGTCGGTCGCGCTGATCCTCATGCCCGCCTCGTGGTGATGGCCAGATTGGCCATCATACATCCCGGCGACCGGCGCCGGACCGCCCGTGCGCCGGGCCCGGGCCGCCGCTCAAGCCGCCCGCTCGCGCGCGAGCCGCGCGCCCTCGACCAGCGCGCGCAGCTTCGCCGCCGCGATGCCGCGGTCCATCGGCGCCATCCCGCAGTTCGTGCACGGGAAGATCCGGTCGACCGGCACGTAGCGCAGCGCGCGCCCGATGGTCTCGGCGACCTGCTCGGGCGTCTCGACCGCGTCGTTCGCGACGTCGATCACGCCGACCAGCACGTCCTTGCCCTTCAGCAGCCCGAGCACCTCGTCGGGCACGCGGCTGTTGGCAACCTCCAGCGAGACCTGCTGGATGCGGCTCGCGGCGAGCGCCGGGAAGATCGCCTCGTACTGCGTCCAGCGCTCGCCGAGCGAGGTCTTCCAGTCCTTGTTCGCCTGGATGCCGTAGCCGTAGCAGATGTGCACGCCGGTCGTGCAGGTCAGCCCCTCGATCGCGCGGTGCAGCGACGCGATGCCCCAGGTCGGCACGTGCTCCATGAACACGTTGTAGGCCGGCTCGTCGAACTGGATCACGTCGACCCCGTCGGCCTGCAGCGCGCGCGCCTCCTGGTTCAGCAGCTCGGCGAACGCCATCGCGAGCTTCTCGCGCGAGCCGTAGTGCGCGTCGGCGACGGTGTCGACGATCGTCATCGGGCCGGGCAGCGTGAACTTGATCTTCTTCGTCGTGTGCGCGCGCATCAGCCGCGCCTCGGTCGCGTGCACGCGGCCCTTCAGCCGCAGCGGGCCGACCACCTGCGGCACCATCGCATCGTAACGGTTGTTACGGATGCCCATCTTCACCTTGTGCTCGAAGTCGATGCCCTCGACCGCCTCGAGGAAGCCGTGCACGAAGTGCTGCCGGCTCTGCTCGCCGTCGGTGACGATGTCGACGCCCGCGTCCTCCTGCTCCTTGAGCCAGAGCAGCGTCGCGTCGCGCTTGGCCTGCGCGAGCGCGTCGCCCTCGGCCTTCCAGGTGGGCCAGAGCTTGTGCGTCTCGGCGAGCCAGGCGGGCTTGGGCAGGCTGCCGGCGATGGTGGTGGGGAACATGCGGGTCTCCTCGGGTCCGGATCAGGCCGCGATGGTAGTCCTTCGGGTGCCGTCGAGTCGCGCAATCCCCATCACCGCCGCGGATGCGGCGAAGCCCGCGCCGATCGCGACGATCGCGGCGCCCGTGCCCCAGCCTTGCGCGATCGCGCCGCCCGCGAGCGCGCCCAGCGGCCTGACGCCGTACACCGCGAGCTGGATCGTCGCCGAGGCGCGGCCGAGCAGCGCGGCCGGCACCCGCTGCTGCGTGAGCGTCGTGCGCTGCACCTGCCAGACCATCGGCCCGAAGCCCACCAGCAGCTGCGCGACGAAGGCCGCCGCGGTGCTCGGCATCGTCGCCAGCAGCACCGCGGCGAGCACCGCGCAGCCGGGCCCGCCGACCAGCAGCACCCGCGGCGGCAGGCACGCCATCAGCCGCGGGGCGGCGGCCGCACCGGCGAGCAGGCCGACGCCGTAGCCGGCCTGCGACAGGCCGACCCCGGCGGCGTCGAGCCCGAGCACGCCGAGCGCGTGCGGCACCCAGATCGCGACCAGCGCGAAGAACGCGAGGTTGAACAGCACCGCGCAGGCCGCGATCGCCCGCAGCAGCGGGTCGGCGAGCACCACGCTCGCGCCCGCCCGGATCGCCGTCCCGAACGGTTCGCGCGGCGCCACCGTCGCGTCGGACACCGGCAGGCGGCGCACGGCCGCGAGCGCCGCGACGGCGGCGAGCAGCGCGAGGACGAGCGCCGCGATCGCCGCGCCGCGCTGCGCCAGTGCGCCCGCGGCGAGCGGCGCGACCAGCGTGACCGCGGCCCGCGCGAGCTCGAGCCGCGCGTTCGCGGCCGGGCGCCCGGGCTCCGGAATCGCGGCGCGGATCGCCGGCACGACCGACAGCACGAACAGCACCGTGCCGGCGGACGCGACGAACGCCGCCGCCGCGAGGCCGCCGCCGCTTCGCGCGAGCGTCGCGCCGACCGCGCCCGCGAGTCCCACGCAACCGATCGCCTGCGCGCGGCGCATCGTCGCCGACGGCCCCGCACGGTCGACCCAGACCCCGCCGGGCAGCGTCAGCACCAGCCACGCCGCGCCGTGCGCCGCGACCAGCGCGCCGACCGTCGCCGGCGACGCGTCGAGCACGAGCACGGCGAGCAGCGGCAACGCGGCGAGCGCGAGCTGGTCGGCGAGATGCACGCCGCATGCGGCGGCGACGAAGGCACGGAGCGGCGGGGTCGGCATCGGGCGACGATCGCATCGCCCGTCGGCGCGTGCGTCCCGGTTCGGGACATCACGCGCACGCGCGCCCGGTTCAGCGCACGTTCAGCGCGGCCCCGAGCCTGCGGCGCCAGTCCGACACCAGCTGCGGCTGCGCGCCCGCGAGCTCGAACACCTGCACCATCCGCTTGCGCCCGACGTCGTCGTGGAACGCGCGGTCGCGCTGCACGATCTCGAGCAGCTGCTCGAGCGCCTGCGGCCACTCCTTGTACTCGATCCAGTACTCGGCGAGGTCGAGCCGCGCCTGCAGGTCGCCCTCGTTCGCGCGCACGCGCTCGAGCAGGTCGTGCGGCACCGGCGGCTTCGCGGCCTCGACGGCCGCGGCGACCTGCTGCGCCAGGCCCTGCACCTGCGGGTCGGCCTTCGCCTGCGCCGACAGCGCCTCGAGCTGTCCCTGCGCGGCCGCGGGCTCGCCGGCGCCCAGCAGCAGCTGCGCGTACAGCAGCCGCGCCGAGTCGTTCGAGGGATCGAGCGCGATCGCCTTCTTCACGTGTTCGGTCGCGGCGGCCTGGTCGCCGCGATCGAGCGCAGCGCCGGCCTGGTCGAGCTCCAGGTCCGACGGGTTCGGCATCAGCCGGTCGATGAACTCGCGCAGCTTGCCCTCGGGCAGCGCCCCCTGGAACTGGTCGACCGGCTGGCCGCCGACGAACGCGTAGACGGTCGGGATCGACTTGATGCGGAAGTGCTGCGCGAGCTGCTGCTGCGCGTCGGTGTCGACCTTGACCAGCCTGAATCGCCCGCCGTAGGCCTGCTCGAGCTTCTCGAGCATCGGGCCGAGGGTCTTGCACGGCCCGCACCACGGCGCCCAGAAGTCGACCAGCACGGGCACCTCCATCGAGGCGTCGATCACGTCGGCCTGGAAAGTCTGCAGGGTGGTGTCGGTGCTCATGGCGGACTCGCGGGGAGGGGCGGCGGAAGACCCACGATTCTAGTCGGTCCGCGTGACGGCGCCGTGCGACGCCGGCTCGGCCATGCGGGTGCTAGCATCGCCCGCAGGGAGGAAGTCGCGATGATCGTCATGGTGCTGGGCCTGGTGCTGTTCCTCGGCGTGCACTCGGTGCGGGTCGTCGCCGACGACTGGCGCGCCGCGCAGATCGCCGCGCGCGGCGAGGGCGCCTGGAAGGGCGTGTACTCGCTGCTGTCGCTCGCGGGCCTGGTGCTGATCGTCTACGGCTACGGCCTGACCCGTACGGCGCCGGTCGAGCTCTGGAGCCCGCCGACCTGGACCCGCCACGCCGCGGCGCTGCTGACGCTCGTGTCGTTCGTGCTGCTGGCCGCCGCGTACGTGCCGGGCACTCGGATCAAGGCCGCGGTGGGCCACCCGATGGTGCTCGGCGTCAAGACGTGGGCGTTCGCGCACCTGCTCGCGAACGGCCGGCTCGCCGACGTCGTGCTGTTCGGGGCGTTCGTCGCCTGGTCGGTCGTGCTGTACGCCGCGTCGCGCCGCCGCGACCGCCGCAACGGCACCCGCTATGTCGCCGGGCCGGCGTCGCGCGACGCGATCGCGGTCGTCGCCGGCGTCCTCGCCTGGGTCGCGTTCGCGTTCTGGCTGCACGCGTGGCTGATCGGCGTGCGGCCCTTCTCCTGAGGCGCCGCTCGGCCGCCGATCTCGACGTGCTCGGCTTCGGCCGCCGGGGCACGTCGCCGCGCCCCTGAGCGGCCGCGCGCCCCGGGGAGCGGCCTCAGCCGCCGAGCTCGACGACGATCTTGCCCGGCGCCTCGCGCCGCTCGAGCGCAGCCAGCGCGTCCTTCGCACGCTCCAGCGGGAACGTCGCGCCCACCAGCGGCCGGAACACGCCCTCGGCCGCGAGCCGAGCGATCGCCGCGCGGATCGCCGGCGCCTCGGCCGGCCGTTGCCGGGTCCACTCGCCGGCCCGCACGCCCACCACCGCATAGCTCTTGATCAGCACGTGGTTCGCGGCCACGGTCGGGATGCGCCCCGCCGCGAAGCCGACCACCAGCAGCCGTCCGCCGAACGCGATGCACTTCGTCGAGCGGTCGAACACGTCGCCACCCACCGGGTCGTAGATCACGTCGGCACCGCGCCCGCCGGTCAGCGCCTTCACCTCGGCCGCGAAGTCGCCGCGCGAGGACAGCCGGTGCGCCGCGCCGAGCGGGCGCAGCCGCTCGAGCCAGTCCTCGCGCGTGCCGGTCGCGATCACGGTCGCACCGAGCGCGGCGCCGAGCTGCACCGCGGCCGCACCCATGCCGCCGGTCGCGCCGTGCACGAGCAGCGTCTCGCCGGCGCGCAATGCGCCGCGCACGACCAGCGCCACGTAGGCGGTGAGCGCGCCGACCTGCCAGCCGGCCGCGCTCGCCCAGTCCCAGCCCGGCGGCACCGGCGACAGCGCGTGCGCGGGCACGACCGCGCGCCGCGCGATCGTGCCGGTCTTGTCGGACACGCAGACCGCGTCGCCGGGCGACCATCCGGTGACGCCCTCGCCCACCGCCTCGACGGTGCCCGCGCCCTCCATGCCGATCGTGTACGGCAGCTCGGGCCGGTGCTGGTAGCCGCCCCGGGTCATCAGCAGGTCGGGGAAGTTCAGTGCGGCCGCGCGCATCGACACCGCGACCTCGCCCGGGCCGGGCGCGCGCGCGTCGATCGCCTCGAGCGAGACGCCCGACAGGTCTTCGGACAGGCGGGTGCAGCGCAGCGCGAGGGTCGTGGGCATCGGTCGCTCCGTCGCGCCGCGGGGCGCGCTGTCCGTCGATGGGTCAGTCGAAGATCGCGGTCGTCTGGTGGCTGACCGCGACCGGGCGGCGCGCGTCGTCCCAGACGCGCGCGGTCTGGCTGGTGTAGCCGGCCGCCGCGTGTCGGGTCTCGGTGTGCAGCATCAGCCAGGTGCGCGGATCGACCGTGCGCGGATCGGCGAGCAGCTCGAGCAGCCAGGTCAGCGACGCGCCCGGCGCGCGCTTCGAGAGCGTCGCCATCACCGGCGAGGGCGGCAGGTCGCACAGCGCGACCACGTTCGCCTCGCGCGCCTCGGGCGCGTCGAGCGGGGCCGGCAGCGGCGCGCTGCCCGGGCCCGGGTCGTCGCCGTCGGTGGACTCGCGCAGCCGTGCCCACATCGACGCGGGCTTCATCGGCGAGCCGCTGTACGGAATCGCGCCGCCGGCCCAGCGCTGCCGGTAGTGCTGCAGGAAACCCGGCATCCGCTCGGGCAGGTACGGCGCCTCCCGCAGCTCGGCGGGCATCCGCAGCGCGTCGGGCATCGGCATGTCGGCGATCGCCTTCGACTCGCGCGATGCGCCATACATCCCGACCACCACTGCGGCCGGCCGCCCGCCGCTGTGCAGCGTGCACTGCACGTGGGTGATCGCGCGGCCGCGCCGCAGCACGACCGCCTCGGCGCGCGCCTCGCCCGGGTCGACCGACGCGACGAAGGTCATCTGCAGCGCGCGCAGCGGCAGCTCGGGGCCGACCGCGGCGCGCATCGCGAGCGCCGCGAACGCGCCCTGGATGCCGCCGAAGGCGACGCGGCCCTGCAGCCAGTCGGGAGTCACGTCGGCGACGAAGGCGGCGCGGTCGCCGTCGGCGCGGGCCGGCCGCGAGACGATCGTGGAGAAGGTCTGCATCGGAGGAAAAGGCATGAGCTCGTGCCGGGCGCGCGGGGCGCCCCGAGGCGCTCGAGGATGCCACAATCGCCGCCCCGCCCCGTTCCGTTCCCCTCCTGGAGACCGCATGCGCATCGAGACGCTCGCCGTGCACGCCGGCTACTCGCCGGACCCGACCACCAAGGCGGTCGCCGTGCCGATCTACCAGAGCGTCGCCTATGCGTTCGACAGCGCGCAGCACGGCGCCGACCTGTTCGACCTGAAGGTGCCGGGCAACATCTACACGCGGATCATGAACCCGACCGAGGACGTCCTCGAGAAGCGGCTCGCCGCGCTCGAGGGCGGGATCGCCGCGCTCGCGCTCGCCTCGGGCATGGCCGCGATCACCTACGCGATCCAGACGATCGCGGAGGCCGGCGACAACATCGTGTCGGCCTCGCAGCTCTACGGCGGCACCTACAACCTGTTCGCGCACACGCTGCCGCAGCAGGGCATCCAGACCCGCTTCGCCGACGCACGCGACCCGGCCTCGTTCGCGAAGCTGATCGACGACCGCACGAAGGCGGTGTTCTGCGAGTCGATCGGCAACCCGCTCGGCAACGTGACCGACTTCGCCGCGCTCGCCAAGGTCGCGCACGACGCGGGCGTGCCGCTGATCGTCGACAACACCGTGCCGAGCCCGTACCTGTGCCGGCCGTTCGAGCACGGCGCGGACATCGTCGTGCACTCGCTCACCAAGTACCTCGGCGGCCACGGCAACAGCGTCGCCGGCGCGATCGTCGACTCCGGGAAGTTCCCGTGGGCCGAGCACGCGAAGCGCTTTCGCCGGCTCAACGAGCCCGACGTCTCGTACCACGGCGTCGTGTACACGCAGGCGCTCGGGCCCGCCGCCTACATCGGCCGCGCGCGCGTGGTCCCGCTGCGCAACACCGGCGCGGCGATCTCGCCGATGAACGCGTTCCTGATCCTGCAGGGCATCGAGACGCTCGCGCTGCGGATGGACCGCACCTGCGAGAACGCGCTCGCGATCGCGAGGTACCTGCAGGCGCACCCGAAGGTCGAGTCGGTCAACTACGCAGGCCTGCCCGACCATCCGGAGCACGCGCTGGTGCAGCGCTACATGGGCGGGCGCGCGAGCGGCATCCTGTCGTTCACGCTGAAGGGCGAGGCCGGGCGCGAGGGCGGCGCGCGCTTGCTCGATGCGCTGGCGCTGTTCACGCGGCTGGTCAACATCGGCGACGCGAAGTCGCTCGCGACCCACCCGGCCTCGACCACGCACCGGCAGCTGAACCCGCAGGAGCTGGCGAAATCGGGCGTCTCCGAGGGCATGGTGCGGCTGTCGGTCGGCATCGAGCACGTCGACGACCTGCGCGAGGACCTCGAGCAGGCGCTCGCGGCCGTCTGAACCGACCGATCGACCGGCCGTCCCGATGTGACCGTTCCGAGACCGAAGCGCCGCGCAAGCGATCCCGCACCGACCCGGGATCGATCCGCGGCGCGGCCACACTGGCTCCGTCGACGCCACGCACGGTGCGCGGCGTCGGACCCCCACCCACAGGAGCCCAGCATGAAGACCTTCGCCAAGATCGCCGCCCCCGTCGCCCTCGTCCTCGCGTCCTTCGGCGTGCACGCCGGCGAAGGCCCGGCGCAGATCGAGATCCAGCAGCCCGTCGTGCAGTCGAGCGCCCCGGCGCCGACCGTCAAGGCCACGGCGCAGCAGCAGCCGATCCTGCCGGGCGCCTGACGCCCGCCGCGGCCGGCCGCGCGCCGGCACGCACCGACCGACGCCCGCCGCGCTCGCGCGCCGCGGGCGTCGTCGCGTCCGCGGCCGCCCGCGTCGGATGACCTTCGACGTCATCGACGGCGCGCGGCACGGCGCGCAGCATCGGGGCATCGATCCACGACCGGAGAACGACGATGTCCCCCGCCACCTTCGTGCCCCTCGCCTGCGGGCTGATCATCGGCCTGGGCGCGCTCGGCGCCTGCGTCGGCATCGGCGTGATGGGCGGCCGCTTCATGGAGGGCGCGGCGCGCCAGCCCGAGCTGATGGAGCGGCTGCAGACCAGGATGTTCCTGCTCGCGGGGCTGATCGACGCGTCGTTCCTGATCGGCGTCGGCATCGCGATGATGTTCGCGTTCGCCAATCCCTTCGGGGGCTGACGCGTCCGGGCCGCGACCCCTCCGGCCGCGGCGCGACCCGTGCCCACGTGACGCCCCCGCCGTCCGCGTGCGAGCATCGGGTCGCACGATGGAGGCGAGCGCGATGGGCGACAGCACGAAGGCCGG
>Ga0315899_10001140_pt1 | contig 30768 bp, 35 predicted proteins | sample LakEriMetagenome_2_FD_203518 | JGI IMG/M metagenome (GOLD analysis project Ga0315899, IMG submission 203518) | Freshwater fungal communities from buoy surface, Lake Erie, Ohio, United States - Buoy 4 MA112 | ecosystem: Environmental > Aquatic > Freshwater > Lake | place: USA: Lake Erie, Ohio...
GGTAGCCGATCCGGTCGCCGAGCGCGCCGAAGCCGATCATCAGCGCGCCGTAGGTCAGCACGTAGCAGACCGCGACCCAGCGGATCGCGTGCGTCGGGATCGCGAAGGCCTCGGTGATCGCCGGGAACGCGACGTTGACCGCGAAGTCCAGCGGGACGATCGACGCGCCGAGGCCCAGGACGGCGAGGCCGGGCAGGGGGGAGCGCTGCGCGGCGGGCGCGCTCATCGGGCGAGCCGCCGCGTCACGTCCGGCTCTCGCGCCGACCGAGGCCCTGCGCGAGCAGCGCGAGCACCAGCGCGTTCAGCGACACACCTTCGGCTTTCGCACGCAACGCGAGCTGGGCGTGCAGCGACTTAGGCACTCGGGCCACGAAGCGTCCCGACGCCACGCCGCCGCCGTGCGGCTCCGGCACCGGCAGCCGCCGTGCCTTCAGCGCGGCGATCGTGGCCTTCAACGCCTGTCGCCCGTTCGCGATCGCCTGCTCGATCGACTCGCCGTCGGCGATGCAGTCGGAGAAGTCGGGATACGAGATCAGGTAGCCGCCACCTTCCTCGTCGCTCAGGGGGCGGATCTCGAACGGATAGTCGGCTGGCTTGGTCATCGCTCACGCTCCGTCGATCGGCTCGACGAACTTCGTCGCGTGGATGGGCTCGATCGGCCTGAAGGACGGCACGCGAACGACGTGCAGGATGATACTGCCGGCGACATCACGCGGACAAGCGCCGCCGCCGTCAGGCGTCGGCGCCGATCCGCAGCGTCCTGTCACCCACGGCCACGGCGAGGTCGTCGTCGTGCGTGACGGTGAGCAGCGCGAAGCCGTCCTCCTCCGCGGCGTCGAGCAGCTGCGCGATCGCGCGACGCTGCGTGAGCGGGTCCAGCCGCGAGGTGGGCTCGTCGGCGAACAAGAGCGACGGGCGAACCGCGAGCACCCGCGCGAGCGCGACGCGCTGGAGCTCGCCGCCGGAGACCTCCGCGGGACGCCGCGCGAGCAGCGCGCCCGGCACGCCGAGCCGCTCGACGCGCTCGACGATCGACGCGGGTGCGATGCGGTGCAGCCGCGCCACGTCACCGAGCGCATCGCCGAGCGTGCGTCGAGGCGCGAACGCGCCGACCGGATCCTGGTGGAGCTTCTGGAACGCGCCCACGCGCATCGGCCCTGCGCGAGCGACCGTGCCCCGGTCCGGCGGCAGCAGGCCGAGCAGCACGTTGCCGAGCGTGCTCTTGCCCGAGCCGCTCGGACCTTGCACCGCGAGACGCTCGCTGCGGTGCAGCCGCAGCGACAGGTCCTCGAAGAGCGGGCGTGCCTCGAAGCCCTTTGCGAGCCCCTCGGCGCGCAGCACCTCGGTGCCCGCGGGTCGGGGCGCGCGTCGCGGCCAGCGCGACGGGTCCGCCTCGAGCAGCTCGCGCGTGAACGGATGCGCGGGCGCGTGGAGCACCGACGCGGCGGGGCCGGCCTCGACGGGTTCGCCCGCGCGCAGCACGATCACCACGCCGCCCAGCCCGTGCGCCACGCGCAGGTCGTGGGTGACCACCAGCACGCAGCCGCCCCCGTCGCGCACGCCGCGCAGCACGTCGACCATCCGGTCGCGCCAGCGCGCGTCCAGGCCCTTGGTCGGCTCGTCGGCGAGCAGCACCGGCGCGCCGCCGACCCGCGCGAGGGCCGCCGCGGCACGCTGCGCCATGCCGCCCGACACCTGCCACGGATGGCGCTCGGCCGCCGGCTCGAGCCCGGCTTCGCGCAATGCGCCGAGCGCGTTCGAGCGGGCCGCGGCGGGACCGTCTCCGGCGACGAGCCGCCGCAGGCGCTCGCCCTGCGCGCGCAGCGTCGCGAGCTCGTCCAGCGCGAGCATCGGCTCCTGCGGCAGCAGCGCGATCGTACGGCCCCAGGCCGCGCGTCGCGCGGCGGGCGCATCGGCACGCGAGCGCACGCCCGCGAGCACCACGTCGCCGCCGGCGCGCAGCGACGCGGGCAGCGTGCCCATCAGCGCCTGCACGAGCAGCGACTTGCCGGCGCCGCTCTCGCCCAGCACCGTCAGCGACTCGCCGGCCCGCAGCGCGAACGCGAGGTCGCGCAGCAGCGGCGTGGTGCCTGCATGCACCGACAGCCCCTCGGCAGCGAGCAGCGGCGCGTCGCTCACGGCGCCTCGTCCGGCGACAGCAGCATCATGCCGAGCACGACGAGCACCAGCAGCGCGACCGGCGCGGCGATCAGCCACGGCGCCTCGTGCCAGTGCGGCAGGTACTCGGTCATCATCGCGCCGAGCTCGGCGACGGGCGGCTGCACGCCGACGCCGATGAAGCCGAGCGCGGCCAGCGCGAGCACCGCCTGCGCAGTGCCGAGCGCGAGCATCGCGGCGAGCAGCGGCCCGAGCGCGGGCAGCACGTGCCGCCGCAGCAGGTAGCCGGGTCCGAAGCCCAGCAGCCGCGAGGCCTGGACCGCGTCGCCCGCCAGCACCGGCCGGCTCGCGGCGCGCGCGACACGGAACCACTCGACCCAGAGCACCAGTGCGAGCCCGACGTAGAGCGCCGCCTGCCGGCCCGGCGCGACCGCCGCGAACAGCAGCACCAGCAGCAGCCCCGGGATCGCCAACGTCGCGTCGGCGAGCATCGAGAGCGCGCGGTCCGCGGCGCCGCCTCGCCAAGCGGCGAGCACGCCGAGCAGCACGCCGGGGATCGCCGCGGTGAGCGCCGATGCGAGCGCGAGGCCGAGCGAGAGTCGGGCCGCGTGGGCGAGCCGCGCGAGCACACTGCGCCCGAGCACGTCGGTGCCGAGCGGGTGCGCGGCGCCGGGGGCCGCGAGGCTGTCGGCGAGCACCTGGCGCGCGGGGTCGACGCCCACCAGCGCCGGCCCGAGCAGCGCGAAGGCGCCCACCGCGGCGAGCAGCGCGAGTCCGGTGGCGCGGCGCATCGACGCGCCGCTCACCGGCGAGCCCCGCCGTGCGGACGCCGGCTCACCGGGGCGCTCCCGCCCGCCGACGCGGATCGGCCCACAGGCAGGCCGAGTCGATCGCGAAGTTGAAGACGACGAACAGCAGCCCCATGCACAGCGCGGTGCCCTGGATCATCGGCACGTCGCGGCCGAACACCGCGTGCACCAGCGCGTGGCCGATGCCGGGCCACGCGAACAGCGTCTCGACGACCACCGCGCCCTCGACCAGGAATACCGTCTGAACGCCCAGCCAGGCGAGCACCGGCACCGCCGCGTGTCGCAGCACGTGGTGGCGCAGCGCCTGCGCGTCGGTCAGGCCGCAGGTGCGCAGGAACTCGTGCGAGGGCGAGGCGAGCGCCGCGCGCACCGCCGCGCGCACGACGCGCGCGAGGCCGGCCGCCAGCCCGAGTCCAAGCGTCGCGGCCGGCAGCAGGAGGCCGCCGTCGTGCTCCCCGGCCGCGGGCAGCGCGCCGAGCCACACCGAGGCGACCATCATCAGCAGCACCGCGAGCAGGAACGGTGGCGTCGCGCGCAGCGCCGCGGCGAGCACCAGCGTCGAGCGGTCCGCCCAGCCGTCCGGGCGCAGGCCGGCCCGCACGCCGAGCGGCGCGCCGAGCAGGACGCCGATCGCGACCGCCGCCGCCGACAGGCGCAGCGTCGCGCCGAGCTGGTGGGTGACTTCGTCCCAGACCGGCTCGCCGGTGACGAGCGAGGTGCCCAGCCCGAACGACGCGAGGTCGCCGAACCAGCGCAGCAGCGCCGCCCACGCCGGCCCGTCGAGGCCGAGCTCGGCGCGGACCGTCTCGGCCGCGGCGGTGCCGACGAAGTCGTAGCCGTAGCGGCTCGCGGCGATGCGCATCGCGAGGTCGCCCGGCAGCGCGCGCGCGATCAGGAAGCACGCGGTGCCGACCGCGAGCGCCACCGCGACCGCCTGCGCGCCGCGCGCGACGAGCAGCCGCGCCCAGGCCGGGCGCCGCGCGCTCACGTCGGGCCCTCCGTGCTCACGCGCGCCACCGCAGCGAGGCGAGGTGGTAGCTGCGCTCGAACGGGTCGAGCCTGATCCCGGTGACGCGCGCGCTCACCGCGACCTGCTGCCGGTACCAGGCGACCGGGATCACCGGCAGCGCCTCGTGCAGCGTGCGGGCGACACGAGCGCGCGCCGCGGCCGCCTGCGACGCGTCGAGCCCGCCGCGTGCGAGGGCGCCCAGCGCCGCCACCACGCCGTCGTCGCGCCAGCCGGTCGCGCCCCAGTCGCCCCCTGCCGCACCGAAGTCCTGCAGCAGCGTGCCGGTCGGGTCGGGCACGCTCGCGTAGTTGCGTGCGGCGAGCCCGAGCCGCAGCGAGCCGTCGCGGTGCGCGATCGGGATGTCGCCCGAGTTGCCGACCGACACCGGGACCGCGACGCCGAGCTCGCGCCATTGCGCCTGCAGCGCGGCCGCGACGATCGGCAGCTCGGGGCGGTCGGGAAAGGTGCGCAGCGGCAGCTCGAGCGCGCGGCCCGACGCGTCGCGCCGCGCGCCGTCGCGAAGCGTCCAGCCGGCCTCGTCGAGCAGGCGCGCGGCGCGGGCCGGGTCGTGCGCGAGCGGCGGCAGCGACGGATCGTGCCAGCCGGCCAGCGAGGGCGCGAACAGCTGCCCGGCGGCGAGCTCCGGATCCCTCAGCAGCGCGCGCGCGATGCCCGCGCGGTCGATCGCGAGCGACAGCGCCTGCCGCACCCGCGGGTCGCCCAGCGGCGGGGCGCCGGCGTTGACCTTGACGATCGCGGTACGCGGCAGCATCACCGCGGCGATCGACACACCTCGGCGCGCCCGCAGCCGCGCGACGCTCGCCGGATCGAGGGTGTAGGCGAGGTCGGCCTGCCCGCTCTCGGCCATCAGCGCGCGCGTCTCGGCGCGGCCGGCGACCAGGTAGCGCACGCGCTCGACCTCGGGCGGCGCGCCGCCCGTCCAGCCCTCCCAGCGCTGCGCATCGACCTGCTGCGGCGGCGACAGCGCGGTGATCCGGTACGGGCCGGTGCCCAGGATCGCGCGCACCGAGCCGTCGGCGCCCCAGCAGGCGGGCGCGAGGATCAGCGCGCTCCAGTGCGCGAGCACTGCCGCGAGGCTGGCGAACGGCGTCTTCAGGCGGATCTCGACCGCGCCGTCGGGCGTCGCGCCGATCGCGTCGATCGGCGCGAGCGAGGGCATCGCGGGCGGCGTCGTCGCCTCGCGCAGCGAGCGCACGACGGCCTGCGCGTCGAGGGGCGCGCCGTCGTGGAAGCGCACGCCGCGGCGCAGCTCGAATCGCCAGCGTAGCCCGTCGGTCGAGACCGTCCAGCGCTCGGCGAGGCCCGGTGCCGGCGTGCCGTCCTCGGCGACGCCGGTCAGCGTTTCGGCCACCTGCATCCGCTGGAACACGTGGCCGCTGCGCGCGGGTGCGAGCCCGCCGATCTCCCAGGGCCCGGTGACCACCAGCGGCGGGCGCCCGGCGGGCTGGCCGCGCGCCCGCACGACGGGCGCCGCGGCGAGCGCCGCCCCCGTTGCCGCGACGAACCCGCGCCGCCCCCGGTCCGGCATGCGCGTCAGAACCGCCCCTGCAGCCCGAGGGTGACCGTGCGCGGCATCCCGGGCGTGACCCAGACCCGGCTGAAGGAGCTGGTGTAGAAGGTCGTGTCGAACAGGTTGTCGACGTCGAGCATCAGGCGCAGCTGCGGCGACAGTCGCAACCAGGCCACCACCCGCGCGGTGGTGTAGGCCGGCAGCTCGAAGGCCGGCGCCCCGGCGGCCGCCTCGGCCTGCGTGCGCGCCTGCCCGAGCCGCTCGCCGACGTGCGTCACCCCACCGCCCACGCCGAAGCGCTGGCCGTTGGGCAGCACGTCCTCGTAGACGGCGAGCACGCTGCCGTTGACGCGCGGCACGCCGAGCAGCCGCCCGTCGACCTCCAGCACGTTGTCCTCCAGGATCCGCACGTCGTTCCACACGAAGCTCGCGTTGAGCCGCCAGTGTCGCGTCAGCTGGCCCGCGACGTCGAGCTCGACGCCGCGGCTGCCGATCCGTCCGGCGGCGGTCGAGAAGCCCGCGTTGACCGGGTCGGCGGTCAGCACGTTGCGCTTGCGGATGTCGAACAGCGCCGCGGTCGCGCCCAGGCGCCGGTCGAGCCGCTCCCACTTCGCGCCGAGTTCGATCGACTGCCCGGTCTCGGGCTCGAACGGCGTGCTCGCCGCGTCGGTGCCCACGTTCGGCCGGAACGAGCGGCCGGCGTTCGCGTAGAGGCTGACGGTCGGCGAAGCGAGCCAGGTCGCCCCGAGCCGCGGCGTGATCGCGGTCGGGTCGTTGCGGGTCTGCACGCCGGTGCGCCGGTTCAGCAGGTCCAGCGTCACGTCGTCGATGCGCACGCCCGCGACCACCCGCCAGTCCTGCGCGACGCGGATCGCGTCCTGCAGGTAGAACGCGGTGCCGCGCTGGCGCTCGCGGGTGTCGGTGTTGGGCAGAGGCACCGGCTGACGCTGGCCGTAGACCGGGTTGAAGATGTCGATCGCATACGGCGCGGCAGCCGTCGGGTTCACCCGCAGCATCAGCTGGTCCTGCTCGAAGCGCCACGACTCGATGCCCACCAGCAGCTCGTGCTCGACGCCGAACGCCTGCACCCGGCCGATCAGCTCCGCCTGCACCGTGGTGTCGTCGGAGTCGTAGTCGCGGAACCGGCGCTGGCGGCGCAGCGTCGCACCGTCGGCCTGCAGCGCCGTGGCCTCGGTCGAGAAGCCGGTGAGCGCGGTCTCCCGGTACTGCAGCCCGATCCGGGCGCGCCACGCGTCGGACCACTGGTGGGTGAGCACCGCCTGGTGGGTCCGGTTGCTCACCTCCATGCGCCCGTCGGCCGGCTCGCCGAGGAAACGGCTGCGCGGGATCGCGCCGAGCTGGCCGTTCACCGCGACGACGCCGCGATCGAGCGGGGTCTTCTGCTCGACGAACTCGCCGACGTACTCCAGCAGCGTGCGCGCGCCGAGCTTCGCGGTGAGCGCAGGCGCCACGATCCAGCGGTCGCTCGGCACGAAGTCGCGGAAGCCGTCGCGCGATTCGATGCCGGCGTTGAGGCGGTACGCGACGCGATCGCCGATCGGCCCGGTGGTGTCGACCGCGGCGCGCCAGAAGCCGAAGCTGCCGCCGTAGAGCTCGAGCGCGTTCGCCGCGCGCCACTGCGGGCGCTTGGAGACCATGTTCAGCGTGCCGCCGGGCTCGGAGGAACCGTACAGCGCGCTCGCCGGGCCCTTCAGGAACTCGATCCGGTCGATCGGTGCGAGGTCGCGCGGCGCGTTGAAGCCGCGGTTGCCGGGAAAGCCGTTCAGCAGCGTCGCCATCCCGGTGTTCTCGTTGCCGGGCAGGCCGCGGATCGCGACGTTGTCCCACAGGCCGCCGAAGTTGTTCTGGCGCGAGACCCCGCCGACGAAGTCGAGCACGTCGTCGAGCCGGGTCGCACCGAGGTCGTCGATCGCCTGACGGGTGATCGTGCGCACCGACTGCGGCAGCTCGCGCAGCGGCAGCTCGGTCTTCGTGCCCTCGGCGTCGTCGGCGTGGTAGGTGCCCGACTCGGTGCGGCCCACGACCTCGACGGCGGGCAACGCCGGCGCCGGCGCGGCCGGTGCCGGCTGGGCGAGCGCGGCCGTGGGGGACGCGGCGAGGAGCACGAGTGCGAACGAGCGCGCCCGGGCGAGCGGATCCACGGGCATGGGAACGGGCCTCTCCGGGAGCGCGTGGCCCCGGTTCGGCCCGAGACCATCAGTTGCAATGCGGTTGCATATATAACCGAGTTGCAAGGATAGCCAGCGTGGCCGTTCGTGGCAAGCCGCCCGGGCCGCAGCGGCCGCGCGCCGCCGCGGCGGCCGCGCGACTCAGGGCGTCGGCCCCCAGGGCGCCGCCATCAGCAGCTTGTTCTCCTGCGCGCGCAGCAACGGCCGCAGCTTCGCCGCGAACGCCATGAACTGCGGGTCCGAGAACAGGCCCTTCCAGAACGCGCGCCGGTCCGCGTCGTCGTCGAACTTCCACAGGTGGACCAGCTGGTTCAGCGCGCCGATGTCGCCGGTGAAGTAGCCGACCAGCTTCTTCGGGTGGCGCTCGATCGCGGCCCAGCCTTCGGTGCGGTACAGCTCGGTGACGTCGGCCATCTTGCCGACGACGACGTCGTAGGTGCGGAGTTCGAAGATCGCCATGGTCTCTCGTTCGCGGGGTGGTTGAAGGAATCAGGCCGGCTTGCGGCGGCTCGCCGCGAGCTGCGCCTGCAGCGCATCGATGCGCCGATGGGAGTCCTCGGCGCCGATGTAGGTGCGGAACAGCCACTCCTGCATCCGCATCGCCGAGTCCAGGTCCTGGTTCAGCACCTGGTTCGACAGGCGCTTGGTTTCCGCGAGGCATGCGCGGTCGCAGGCGGCCATCTCGCGCGCGATCGCGCCGACCGAGGCCAGCAGCTCGCCCTCGGGGAAGACCTTGGAGACGTAGCCCATCGCCAGCGCCTCCTGCGCGTCGTAGATCCGGCCCGACAGCGCCACCTCCTTGGCGCGGCCGAGCCCGATGATCCGCCACAGCGGGTCCATGATCGGCGTCATCGACAGCACGATCTCGCGCTGTCCGAACTTCGCGCGCGTCGATGCGTAGCGCACGTCGCACATCATCGTCAGGTCGAAGCCGCCCGCGATCGCCGGGCCGCCGACCGCGCAGAGCACCGGCTGCTCGCAGAACAGCACCGCGCGGTAGGCGCGGTGGAAGAGCGCGGTATAGGCCTCGTTCGACACCTTCTGGAGCGTGCGGATCTCGTTCAGGTCGAAGCCCGCCGAGAAGTAGCGCTCGCCGCCGGTGAACACCACGACGTTCACGTCCTCGCGCGCGGCGATGCCGCCGAACAGCGACTCGACCTCCTCGAGCACCGCCGGCGCGAGCGCGTTGCCCTTGTCGGGCCGATGGAGCGTGACCGTCGCGACGCGGTCGGAGACGTCGAGCTGCAGGTACGTGTGGCTCATGGCGCGAGGCTCCTCGATGGGGTCGTCGTGGATCGGACCGGGCGCGGGGGCGCGCCGCCGCGATCCGAGGACGGCGCGGTCCGTGCGCCCGCGAACCCGCAGCATGGTCCCCCATCGATCCGGCGCCCGCCATGTCCCGTTCCACCGTGCCGGCCGCGCGCCGTCCCGCACCGCCAGCGGCCCGTCCCGACCCTGACCGGCGAGTCCGACCTCTCGGAGCCTCCGTTCGTCGGTTCCGCCTTTCGACCACGCCCCGTGCGGGCGACCCTGCGGCCTTCTCGGACGACGCTCGCGATCCGAGGGCCGCTGAGCGCCCCGACGCGCCGCCCTCCGACCCGCCCCGACGCGTGCGCCGCGCTGCCTCCGGGCCGCGGCTGTGCCATCATTCCGGCCCCGCGCGGCCCCGCGCGGCCCCGCGCCCCGCGAGCCTTCCCCCCGGCAGCACCGATGGCCACCGAACGAGACCCGTACGACGTGCTCGGCGTCGCGTCGACCGCGACCCCAGCCGACATCCGGCTCGCCTTCCGCAAGAAGGCGTCGATCTTCCACCCGGACCGCAACCCCGCGCCCGACGCGGCCGAGCGCTTCCGCGAGGCGCAGGAAGCGTACGACCTGCTGATCGACGAGGATCGGCGCCGCGCGCACGACGCGCGCCGCCAGAAGCGCCTGCTCGACGATCCCGCGTCGGTCGCCGACGCGATGTTCCGCACCTACCTCGCCGGACTCGAATGAACCTGTCGCGCTACTTCCACGAGCTGCAGGACGGCTACCTGTCGGAGATCGAGGACCTGCGCCTCGACAGCGAAGGCCACGACGTGCTCGATCGCCGCCTGCGCGACAAGCGCGCGGGCTTCGCCGCCGTGGTCTCGATGATCGACACCGACCCGCTGATGCTCGCGCCCGCGCTGCACGGCGCCTTCCACCTGCCGCCGGGCCGGCTGCCCGCGATCGAGGACCTGCTCGGCTGCGAGCCGGACGAACTGCCGTCCTGGGGCGAGCTGTCGCGGCTGGTCGAGGTCGCTTCGTGGGCGCGCCCGCTCGTCGAGCGTGCGCTCGAGGAGGAGGCGGGACCGGCGTTCCTCGCGACCGTCGTCGGCCTCGAGTACCTGCTCTCGAAGCAGCGCGCCGAGACCGGGCCGGCGGTCGACCCCGAGGCCGAGGGCGGAGCGCGTCGCGAGCGCGACGACGGCGACGACCGCGACGAGGGCGAGGGCGAGGACGACGTCGAGGGCCTCGCCGACGACTTCCTCGAGCAGCAGGGCTTCGACCGGAGGAACGAGCCGTGACCCATCCCATCGTCACCACCGTGTCCGCGATGGTCTTCGAGGGCGACATCGAGAGCGCGGAGCGCGCGCTCGCGGTGCTCGCCGACCAGGAGGGCGACCGCGCGCTCGCGAAGGTGATCGACGAGATGCCGCCGCGCGACGTCGTCGCGATCCTGCGCGAGCACGACAGCGCCAAGCCGTCGATCGTCGGCGAGCTGATCGCGCCCGAGCGCTTCGTCGAGGCCGCGGTGCTCGAGCGCCGGTACGGCGAGAAGGGCCACGATCGGCTGCGCGGCATGGTCAACGCCGTCGTGTTCGCCGACGAGTCGCGCAGCGACGAGTTCGTCGTCGCGCTCGGCGCGTCGGAGGACGGCCTGGGCGTGCTGTGCGACTACTTCGAGGACCGGCACGAGGAGGTCGAGCGCTTCCTGCTCAACGGCACCTTCGACGAGCAGGAGGGCGAGGAGATCGACGGCATCCCGACCTCGAATGCCGACCTGCTCGACGCGGAGCTCGACGAGGACACCCGGCGTGACGTCGTCGCGCTGCGCGAGGTGCGGGACGGCGACTGGCGCGAGCTCGCATGGCGGCTGCGCGTCGATCACTACGAGATCTTCCGCGACATGATGGAGATGCTGCGCGCGCGCCACCACCGCGCGGCCGCCGCGCCGCCGCCGCCCAAGCCCGCGGCCGGCACCGCGGCGCCGGCCGACGACGAGGACGACGTGCTGTGACCGCGGTCGCACGGCGCGACACGCGCACGCTGTTCGAGCGGGCCTGGACGCACGGCGTGCGTACCGGCGAGATCGACGGCGCGCGCCGCGAGGCGCTGGTCGCCGAGGGCACCCGCGCGATCCGGCGGATCGCCGGCGTGCTGGGCTCCGAGTCGCTGCGCGACGACCTCGAGCGCGCGATGCGCAGCATGCTGGGTCTCGTGAACCTGCACCTGCAGAGGGTGAGCCGGGGCGACGTCGCCGCGGCCGCGCGCTCGCTCGCCGACAACGGCCTGCTGTTCCACACCAAGGGCGCGTCGCAGGCGATCAAGCGCGTGCTCGCGATCGAGCACGGCCTCGACCCCGACGCGGTGGACCCGGTCAACCGGCGCCGCTTCGAGGAGGCCGTCGTCGCCGAGTGGGCGCACCTGCCGTTCGAGGTGCTGGTGGAGCGCCAGCGCGAGGCCGAGCTCGCGAGCCGTCGCCGCGCGGCCGCCGACGCGCTCGCCGCGACGCTCGAGGGCACGCCCCCCGAGCCGTACTACGAGCCTGAGCAGGTGATCCTGACCGCACTGCTGATCCACGCGTACGCGCCCGAGAAGGCGTGGATCGACGGCGTGCGCGGCTTCGAGGCGCTTCTCGAGGCCGTGCGCCGCACGCCCGCGCGCTTGCGCGTGCTGCCGCCGGGCGTGCCGCCCGAGCACCGCGAGACGATCGAGGACGTGTGGTCGAGCGAGGGCCCGCGCGTGATCGACGCGATCGTCGAGTCCGACGAGCCGGTGCACCGCCTCGTGGCCGGCGATCCGATCACCAACCCGCTGCACGCGTGGCTGGTGCTGCCGGCCGACGCGCTCGACGACGTCGACGACGTCGGCGAGCTGACCACCTCGCACTGGCAGGCACTGACCGGCGGCGCGACCGACGAGCCGCGGCTGCTCGCGACGATGCTGCAGGGCGTGATCGGCTTCGAGGCGGCCTGGCCGCTGACGCCCAAGGCCGCCGAGACGCTGCTCCGCAAGACGCTCGCCGAGCGTCCCGAGGAGCGCCGCGTGGCCGCGTGGCTCGACGCGAACGCGCCGCACCAGTACCACGCCGACCTCGTCGGGCTGTGGCGCGACTTCTGGGACGAGCGCGAGTCGGCGCTCGGCGGCGAGAGTGCGGCGGACGTGCACCAGCGCTTCGCGGCCGAGTGGCTGCCGGTGAAGGCGGTGGCGGCGAAAGCGAAGGCGGTGGCGGATCAGTCGCTGGCCGAGGCGCAGGGCGACGGGTTGATGCGGGCGCTGAAGGCGCTGATGGCGAAGCCTGCGGCCGCGAAGGCGCCCGCTGCGAAGGCGCCCGCAGCGAAACCGCGGGCGTCGAAACCACCGGCCGCGAAACCGCCCGCGACAAGGGCGCCCGCGACGAAGTCGTCGCCCAAGAAGTCGCCGGCCAAGAAGCCGCGACCCGCGAAGTAGGCCGCGCTCGGTCCGCTCGCGCCGCCGCCCGCGCGCGATGGCATGATCCGGCGATGAGCACCGACGCGCGCCCGAACGATCCGCCGCCCGCCGCCGCCCCGTCCGCGACCACGGCGCCCGCCGACCCGCTCGCCGAGCTGCGCGATGCGCTGCGCGTCTTCGCCGCCGAGCGCGACTGGGAGCGCTTCCACGCGCCGAAGAACCTCGCCGCCGCGCTCGTCGTCGAGGCGGGCGAGCTGCTCGAGCCGTTCCAGTGGCTGCCCGACGAGCGCTCGCACGCGCTGCCGCCCGACGTGCTCGAGGCGGTGCGCATGGAGATGGCCGACGTGCTGCTCTACCTGGTGCGCCTCGCCGACCGCCTCGACGTCGACCTCGCCGACGCCGCGCGCCGCAAGATGGCGATCAACGCGATGCGCTATCCGGTCGACAAGGCCCGCGGCCGCAGCGACAAGCACGACCGGCTGTGAACGCGTGGCGATCGGCCCGACGCGTCGCGGCCGTGCCGCCGCGCAATCGCCCTCCGACGCGGCCCGTGCCGCCCGCCCGCCCATGACCGACGACCGCCCCTGCTTCGCCTACGGCTCGAACCTGTGCGCCGACACGCTCGGCGCATGGCTGCGCGAGCGCGGCCTCGACGCGTCGGACGTGCGCCCCGTCGGCGTCGCCTGGCTCCCCGACCACGCGCTGTCGTTCGGCTACCGCTCGAATCGCCACGAGGCCGGCGCGCTCGACGTGCGACCGCTGCGCGGCAGCGTCGTGCCCGGGGCGCTGCTCGCGCCGTCGCCGCGCGGCTGGGCCGCGCTCGACGAGAAGGAGGGCGTCGCGCTCGGCGCCTACGCGCGTCGCGACACCGAGGCGATCCTGCCCGACGGCACCGTCGTGCCCGCGGTTGTCTACGTCGTCACCGACGCCCGCCGCGACGTCCACCACGCGCCCACCGGCGCCTACCTGCGCTCGGTCGAGGCCGGCTACGCCGCGTGGGGCCACGACCCCGCGCCGCTGCGCAGCGCGGCCGCGGGCGGCCCGGGCGCCTCGTGGGTCGACGCGGTGTTCGTCTACGGGACGCTGCTGCGCGGCGAGTCGAACGCGCACGTGATGCACGACCGACCGGTGCGTCGCGTGCTCGACGCCACCGTGCGCGGCGCGCTGCTCGAGACCGGCGAGCCCTACCCGGTGATGGTGCTCGACGGCGCGTCGACCGTGCACGGCGAGCTCGTCGAGCTCGACGACGTCGAGGCGCGCCTCGGGCCGCTCGACGCGCTCGAGGGTTTCGACGGCTTCGGCCGCCCGGGGCGGCTGTACCACCGCACGCTCGTCGAGGCTACGACCGCGGAGGGCACGCGTCGCGCATGGACGTACGTGGCGGGGGAGACGGTGGGGCGGGGCGCGACGATCGCGTCGGGGAGCTGGCGGGTGCACCGGCGCCGCCCTTCGGACTAGACCGGCAGGCCGATCACCCGACATCGCGGAGCCGGTACCATCACGACACGATGAACACGAAGCACGCCACCGCCAAGGCGACGCGGACGACCCGGACCGCACCGCAGCCCGACGCCGCATCGCCGCGATCGACGCCGCCTGCCCGGCCGGTCCGGCTCGTGCGCGCCGCGACGGGTGGCGAGCCGGTCAGGTACTCGGCGAACGTGCTCGGAAAGCCGCGCCTGACCGCGGCGCGCAAGAAGTCGATGGTCAGGGCGATGCTCGCGGCCGCCTGAGCCGGGGCCGTTGGCGTTGCCCGCCGTCCGCAATCTCAAGGTCTTCGTCAACTGCCCGTTCGACGACGAGTACCTGCCGCTGCTGCAGTCGATCGCCTTCGCGGTGACCGCCTGCGGCTACGAGGTCCAACTGGCGCTGCAGGACGTCGACGGCAAGGTCCGGCTCGACAAGATCCTCGCGATGATGTCGGCGAGCCGGCTGTCGATCCACGACATCAGTCGCCTGCCCCAGCAGCCCGGCCAGTCGCCGCGGTTCAACATGCCGTTCGAATGCGGCCTGTTCGTCGACCTGATGGTCGCGTGGTTCAACGAGCGACGGTCCGCGACCCGCTGAGCGCCCTCGGGTCGCCACGGCGCGGGCGGGCGCACCGGGCGTCGGCCCGTGGCGCCTCACGCTCGGCCCGGGACTCCGGTCGCATTGACGGCACTGGCGGCGGCGCCTTACGATCGACTGAAACGTAAGGAGCCGCCCGATGGCCGACGCGACCGTCACCAGCAAGGGCCAGGTCACCATTCCGGCGGACGTGCGCCGCGCCTCGAACCTGCAGCCCGGGGACACGATCAGCTTCACGCCGATGCCCGACGGCACGGTGCTGCTGCGCGCGAAGACCCGTTCGCTCGACGAGGTGGCCGGTCTGCTCCATCGGCCGGGCCGAAGGCCCGTCCCGACCGAGCGGCTCGGCCTCGGCCCGTCGGCGCCGTCGAAGCCGGCGACCCGGCGGCGCTGATGCCCGCGCTCGATACCAACGTGCTCGTCCGCTGGCTGGTTCGCGACGACGAGGCGCAGTTCGCCGCTGCCTCGCGCGTGTTGGAGGCGGCAGCGCGGAGCGGCAGGCCGGCCTGGGTGCCGGTGACCGTGCTGCTGGAGCTGGAATGGGTGCTGCGCTCCCGCTACAGGCTCGGCCGGGCCGGACTGATCGGCACGCTCGATGCGCTGCTGAGCGTGCCGGCGCTCGCGTTCGCGGAGGAGGCGGCGGTCGAGCGTGCCCTGTGGCGATTCAAGCGCGACCGCCGCTCCGACTTCGCGGACTGCCTGCACGTCGCTCTCGCCGAAGCCGCGGACACGCTGCCGCTGGTGACGTTCGACGTGCGTGCCGGGTCGCTGCCGGGCGCGCGTCCGATTCCGGCTTGAGTCGGACGCGTCCGTCCGTCAGCGCGCGCCGAACCGCTCCACCAGCGGATCCGCCACCCCCGCCTGCGCGAACCCCTTCGCCCGCAGCCGGCACGCGTCGCAGGCCCCGCAGGGCTCGCCGCGCGGCCCCGGGTCGTAGCAGCTGCAGGTGATCGCGTAGTCGACGCCGAGCGCGAGGCCCGCGCGGACGATGTCCGCCTTCGTCATCGAAATGAGCGGTGCGTGGATCTTGAGCGACTGAGTGCCCTCGACGCCGGCCTTCGTCGCGAGGTTCGCCATCCGCTCGAAGGCCTCGACGTACTCCGGCCGGCAGTCCGGATAGCCCGAGTAGTCGAGCGCGTTGACGCCGACGAACACGTCGCTCGCACCCAGCGTCTCCGCCCACGCGAGCGCGAAGCTCAGGAAGATCGTGTTGCGCGCGGGCACGTAGGTGACCGGGATGCCGGGCGCGATCGGCGCGCCGGGCGCGTCCTTGGGCACCGCGATGTCCGCGGTGAGCGCCGAGCCACCGAAGCGCCGCAGGTCGAACTCGACGACCGCGTGGTCCGCCGCGCCGAGCTGCAGCGCGACCTCGCGCGCGCGCTCGAGCTCGACCGCGTGGCGCTGGCCGTAGCGCACGCTGAGCGCGTAGGGCTCGAAGCCGCGCGACTTCGCGATCGCGAGGACGGTGGCGGAGTCGAGGCCGCCGCTGAGGAGGACGACGGCCTTGCGGGGCGGGGTGGGGGTCACTGCGATCCTCGGCGGGGCGTCAGGCCCACCGATTCTATCGATACGCCGACCGGCCCAGGCCCTAAGCGTGGCAATGCGCCGCTCGGCCCATCTGCGACCGCAGACTCGACCCCCTTCGACACCGGAGCCGCCATGGGTGATAGCGTCGATATCAACGTGTGCAAGGGTGCGTGCATGGCCGATCTGCTCGTGCGGGGCGTCGACGCCTCGATCGTCAAGGCGCTCAAGGCGCGCGCCGTCGCCAACGGGCGCAGCGCCGAGGCGGAGCACCGCGCGATCCTCGCCGCGGTGCTCGAGCGACCGCGCCGACGCAGCTTCGCCGAGGTGATCGCGGCGATGCCCGACGTCGGCAGCGACGCGGACTTCGAGCGCGTCGACGAGCCCGCCCGCCGTCGGAGCCGACGTGTATCTCCTTGACACGAACGTCGTCAGCGAGGCGCGCAAGGGCACGCGCGCCGATCCCGGGGTCAGGGCGTTCCTGAAGGGGATCGCCGAGCGCAACGAGGCCGCCTACCTGTCGGTGGTCACCGTCGGCGAATTGCGGCGCGGCGTCGAGCTGATCCGGCACCGCGGCGACGAGGCCCGGGCGAGGCGGCTCGACGCCTGGCTGGGCCGCCTGCTCGACGAGCACGGCGAGCGCGTCCTCGACTTCGACGCCGAGGCCGCGCAGGTCTGGGGGCGGCTCAGGGTGCCTCGTCCGGAGCACCCGCTGGACAAGCAGATCGCCGCGATCGCGCTGGTCAACGACCTGACCGTGGTGACGCGCAACGTCGCGGATTTCGCCGGCATGCCGGTGCGGTGCGCGAATCCGTTCTCCGGCATCGGGCGCTGACTTCAGCGGCCGCGGCGCAGGCTGGCCGCCCCGGCGGTCACTTCAGGTACTTCTCCCCCACCGGCGTCACGTCCCGCAGGTCCTCCGCCATCTCGCGCGTGAACGCCTCGGCCGAGTTGAACACCGGCACGCCGCCCTGCGCGTCGATCGACGCGAGCACCTCGGCCTTGGTGCCGGCCTTCGCGACCGCGGCCGAGATCGCGGCGACGATCGCATCGGGCGTGCCGGCGCGGACCATGATGCCGTACCAGGTCGTGCCGAACTTGATCGGGTGCCCGGCCTCGGCGAAGGTCGGCACGTTCGGCAGCCGCGGATACCGCGCCGGCGTGCCGACCCCGAGCGCCTTCGCGCGGCCGTCCGAGTGCAGCGGCACCGCGAGGTTCGCCGACACGAGGGCCACGTCGATGTGCCCGCCGAGCAGGTCGGTGACCATCGGCGCCGTGCCCTTGTACGGCACGATCGACGACGTCGCGAGCGCGCCCGCGTCGGCGAGCTGCCGCGCCGCGAGCTGCGCCGACACCGTCGACGCGCCGAACGCGCACGGCTTCGCGGCCGCGCGGCAGCGCTCGAAGAGTTCGCGCATCGAGCCCGCCGGCACGTCGCCCTTCACCAGCGCGACGATCGGCGTGCTCGCGAGCTTGGTCACGTGCCTGAGGTCGGTGGCCGGATCGAACTTCACCTCCGGCATCGCCCAGCGCCACAGCAGCATCGAGTTGAGCTGCACCAGCAGCGTGTGGCCGTCGGCCGGCTGCTGCAGCACGCGCTGCGTGCCGACCCAGCCGTCGGCGCCGGCGCGGTTCTCCACCACCACCGGCTGGCCCCACTGCGCGGAGAGGTCCTTCGCGATCAGCCGCGCGAGCGCGTCGGTGCCGCCGCCGGCCGCGTAGGGCACGACGACCGTGACCGTCCGCGACGGGAACGGCTCCGTCTGCGCGCGGGCCGACGGCGCGGCGACGAGCGCGGCGGCCACCGCCGCGGCCCATGCCGCACGCATCGCAAACCGGGTGCGCGGCCTCACTTCGTCCTCGCGCGATCCCGGATCGCGTTCCACTCGTCCATCCCGAAGCGGCGGAACCCGGCCGCGACGTCGCCGAGCGGTGTCGGCATGCGCCGCGTCGCCTTCACCTCGGCGAGCGCCGCATCGAAGCACGCGACCGCCGAGCGGAACAGCAGCCCCGGCAGGATCGAGATCCGGTAGCCCATCGCCTGCGCGTCGTCGAGGCCCACCTGCGGCGTCTTGCCGCCCGAGACCATGTTCAGCAGGCACGGGCCGCGCACGCGCTTCGGGATCGCGGCCACCTCGTCGAGCGACTGCGCCGCCTCGACGAACGCCACGTCCGCACCCGCTTCGAGCGCCTCGTTGACCCGTGCGATCGCCTCGTCCAGGCCCGAGCCCGCGCGCGAGTCGGTGCGCGCGACGATCACGAAGTCCGGCGAGCGCCGCGCACGCACCGCCGCCTCGATCTTCGAGACGAACTCGAAGCGCGGCACGATCTCCTTGCCGTCGAGGTGGCCGCAGCGCTTGGGCGAGACCTGATCCTCGAGCTGGATCGCCGCGACGCCGCGTGCCTCGTACTCGCGCACCGTGCGCGTGACATTGAGCTCGTTGCCGTAGCCGGTGTCCGCGTCGGCGATCAGCGGGATGTCGGCCGCGCGCGCGATCCGCGCCGCGTTCTCGACCATCTCGGTCATCGTCACCAGGCCGAGGTCCGGGAAGCCGAGCGCGGCCGCGGTGCCCGAGCCGGTCATGTACATCGCGGGGAATCCGGCCTGCGCGATCGTGAGCGCGGAGATCGCGTCGTAGGCGCCGGGTGCGACGATCATCTCGTCGCGGGCGAGCAGCGCACGCAGGCGGGTGGCGGCGGTCATGGGGGTCTCCTCGATCGGGGCCGGCGTCGGCGGGGGCCTCCCCGCAGCGTAGGCGCCGGTCCGGGCCGATGGCAACCCGGGGTGCCGGATCCGGCGTCCATCCGCGCCGCCGCGCACTTGACGCCTCATCCCGCCCATCGGAACATGGTCCCGTTGAGCGAGACCGGCCCGCAGGCCGTCCGCCGCCAGGAGACCCGATGGACGTGCCGACCCTGAAGCTCGAGTTCGTCTTCCGCATCACGCTCAAGCTGAGCACCCGGATGAAGATCGGGCCGATCCCCTCGGGTGGCGTGCGCGGCTTCGTCGCTGCCGCGGGCGGCACGATCGAGGGGCCGCGGCTCAACGGACACGTGATCCCGAACAGCGGCGGCGACTGGGCGCTCTACAGGCCGGACGACACGGTGGCCTTCACCGCGCACTACATGCTCGAGGCCGACGACGGCACGCGGATCTACATGCGCAACACCGGCTACCGGCACGCGCCGCCCGAGGTGGCCAGGAGGATGGAGGCGCTCGAGCCGGTCGATCCGTCGGAGTACTACATGCGGCTGTCGCCGAGCTTCGACGCGCCGATCGGCGCGCACGACTGGCTGACCCGGACCGTGATCGTCGGCTGCGCGCAGCGCCACGCCGACCACTCGGTGTTCCACTACTACTCGGTCGCGTGAGCGGGGGCGGCACCGGGCTGTCGAGCGCGCTCGCCGCGCACGCGGCCTCGGTCCGGATCGGGTCGCTGCCGGACGCGGTCGTCGAGGCGACTCGCACCAGCATACTCGACCAGTGCGGCGTGATCCTCGCCGCAAGCGGGCTCGCCGCGCCCTGCGCGCCGTTCGTGCGGATCGCCCGCGAGGGCGCGGCCGGCCGCGCTGCGGTGATCGGCCACGGGCTGCGCAGCACGGCCGAGCTCGCCGCGTTCGCGAATGGCGCGATGGCGCACGCGCTCGACTTCGAGGACACGCACGACGCGACGCTGGTCCACCCGCACGCCGCGGTGCTGCCTGCCGCGCTCGCGGTCGCGCAGGCGCGCGGCGCGAGCGGCGCCGAGCTGCTCGCCGCCGTCGCCGCGGGCGCCGATGTCGCATGTCGGATCGCGCTCGCGTTCGAGGACAGCCCCGAGGATCCGGACGGCTTCACGGTCGTGCCGCTGATCGGCGCCTACGGCGCGACCGCGGCTGTCGGGCGCCTGCTCGGCGCGACGCCGGAGCGCATCGAGCAGGCGCTGTCGCTGGTGCTCGGCATGGTCGCCGGCAGCGCCGCGGCGCAGCGCGACCCCGGCTCGCACTGGCGCGCGGTGCGCGACGCGTTCAACGCGCGCGCCGCGGTCACCGCGGCCACCCTCGCGCAGCTCGGCGTCGAGGGGTTCCGGCAGCCGCTCGAAGGGCGGGCCGGCTACTATGCGCTCTACGCGCGCCGCGGCTGGAGCGCCGAGGCCGCGCTGCGCGGGCTGGGCGAGCGCTTCGAGGGCGCCGCGGTGAGCTTCAAGCCGTGGCCGTCCTGCCGCGGCACGCACGCGTTCGTCGAGGCGGCCCTCGCGCTCGTCGCGGCGCACCCGCTGCGGCCCGAGGACGTCCGGGCGATCCACGTGCGCGTCAGCCCGTTCTTCCGGACGCTGTGCGAGCCGCAGGCGCTGCGCGCGCGACCGGGCACTGCGACCGACGCGAAGTTCAGCATTCCGTTCACGGTCGGCATCGCACTCGCGAAGGGGCGGGTCGTCCTTGAGGACTTCGCCGACGATGCGCTGCACGACGCGCGGGTGCGCGCGATCGCGGCCGCCACGCGCTTCGAGGTCTGCGGCGCGTGGCGCGGCGACGCGTCGACCCGGGGCGCGCTGCGCATCGAGCTCGCGGACGGTCGCACCCTCGCGCACGAGGTCGTCGCACCGCTCGGGCACCCGTCCAACCCGATGCCCGCCGACGTGCTGCGCCGCAAGTTCCGGGACTGCGCGGCGCACGCGGCCGAGCCGATGCCCGCCGAGCGGATCGAGCGGATCGCGGCGCGGATCGACGCGCTCGAGACGCAGCCGGACGTGGTGGACCTGTTCGACTGAGCCGACGCGGCCGCGCGCTCAGGGCGCCTCGTAGCAGCGGATCCGCGCGACGCCCGCCTCGCGACGGCCGACCCCGACGATCAGCGCCCGCGACAGCGCCTGCAGCCGGCCGGGCGACGTCTCGATCCGCGGCGAACAGCGGATCGATCCGTCGTCAAGGACGAAGCCCCGGTTCTGAAGGTACAGCACGATGCCGTCATCGGTCCGCGCGACGTAGCGCCCGTCGATCTCGACCACCCCGTCCGGGCGCACGAGCTCGTAGTCGCCGCCGTCGGTCGCCACCCGCGCGTCGAGGCCCGGGCCGGAGAGGGTGCCGCCCAGCACGCGCGAGAAGCCTCGCGCGCCGGAGAGCGAGTCGTAGCGCATCGGCGCGTCCAGTTCGAGCAGCAACTCGAAGCGCAGCACGAGATCGATCGTCACGAGGCCTCCTGTCGCACGAGCACCTCGGGTGCAGGCGGATCGGCGTACAGCATGTCGACGCGGTCGCGCCGGTTCGCGATCATCGCCCTCGCGTTGATCGAGCCCTTGTCGGTCAGTTCGCCCGCATCGCCCGAGGGCGGACGCTCGAGCAGCAGCGCACGATCGATCCGCGTCGACGAGCCCGCGCGGGGGCCGCCGAGCGCGTCGACGACCGCCTGCATCCGCGCGCGCAGCCCCGGGTGCGAGAGCACCGCCGCGACCGGCGCGTCGGCCGGCAGGTCCGCGCACGCGCGGCGGCACTCGACCAGGTCCGGGACGACCAGCGCACCGACGTGGTCGCGATCGGCGCCGCAGAGCACGACATCCTGGATCAGCGGGCGGCCGGCGTCGACGAACCGCTCGCGCAGCGCGCCGACGTGCACCCAGGTCCCGCTGCTCAGCTTGAAGTCCTCGCCGAGGCGCCCGTCGAACGCGAGGCCGCGCGCGGGCTCGTCCGGGTCGAGGAAGCGCAGCGCGTCGCCGGTCCGGAAATAGCCTTCCTCGTCGAACGCCGCTGCGCTCAGCTCCGGCTGGCGCCAGTAGCCGGGGGTGACGCCGTCGCCGCGGATCCGGCTCTCGAGCTTGTGGCCCGACGGGACGAGCGCGAGCTCGAAGCCGGGCACCGGCAGGCCGACCGGGCTCGCGCCGCGCTCGTCCCAGTTCGCACACAGCGTGAAGACGCCGGTCTCGGTCGCCGCGTAGCCGGAGACGATCGCGACCCGTTCGCCGCGCGTGCGCACCGCAATCGCGTCGAACGCGTCGCGCAGGTGGGGCGGCAGCGCCGCGCCCGAGTAATAGACGAGCCGCAGGTCGCGGAAGAACCGCTCGCGCAGGTCCGCGTCGGCCTCGAGGAAGGGCAGCAGCGCATCGATGCCGCGCGGCACCGTGAAGTAGGCGGTGGGGCTCACGTCGCGCAGGTTCCGGACTGTGCGCTCGACCTGGCCGGGCACCGGGCGGCCGTCGTCGACATGCAGCGTGCCGCCGCCCGCGATCGCCACGCCGGTGATCATGCACCCCGAGCCGTGGTGCCACGGCAGCCACGAGAGCAGCACCGGCGCCGGGTCCGCGAGCGCGGGCATCGCCTGGATCGAGCGCCCCGGCAGCGCGACCAGCGCGCGCTGGGTCAGCACGACACCCTTCGGCGCGCCGGTCGAGCCCGACGTGAACAGGATCTGCGCCGGCGTGTCGGGCCGCAGCGCGCCGTGCGCGCGCGCGACCGCGTCGGTCGGCGCCGCGCGGCGCAACGCGTCGAAGGGCGTCACCGTCCGGCCTGCGAGCTCGCCGCGGCACGCGACCACCTCGATCCCGGGGGCGACGGCCGCCTCGATCGCGCGGGCGTACGGCGCGCAGTCGGGCACGAACACGAGGCCCGGCGTGAGCAGCTCGACGATCCGCGCGAGCTTCGAGAAGTCGGTGGCGAGCAGCGCGTAGGCCGGCGTCACCTGCGCGACCGGGACGCCGACGTGCAGCGCCGCGAGCCGCAGCAGCGCGTGCTCGATGCCTGCATCGGCGAGGATCGCGAGCGATCGCCCCCGCGGCAGCGCTCGGTCGAGCAGCGCCTGTGCGATCCGTTCGACCTCGCGCCACGCCTCGCCCCAGCCGATCGTGCGCCACACGCCGTCGGCCTCGCGGGTCGCGAGGAAGGTCCGCGACGGGTGCGTGGCGGCGCCCGCCGCGAGCCAATCGGTCAGCGCGGCCGGCATCGGGTCCGGCGGATGCGGCGAGCGCAGCCGGAAGCCGCCGTCGGCCGAGCGCGTCACGACGACGTCGCGCGGCCCGAAGCGGACCGGCCGCAGCGGGGCGGCGGACGGGGTCGGATCCATCGGCCGACCGTAGCATTCCGATCAGCGGCATGCAATCCCGCTCAACGGTTCCGTGATCCCCGCCGATCTTGACTTCCCGGGTAGCGCGGCTCAGCATCGGATCGCACCGGACGGACCGGACGCGGGCTGCGCATCGCGCACCCGACGCCGAGGAGGAGACGCCATGTTCGAGAGGACGCCGCGCTGGGCGCGGATCGTGTCGCTGGCCGTCGCGCTGGCGGCCTTCGCCGGGTCGGCGCTCGCGCAGGAGCGCACGCTGCGGATCGTCCACGGGGCGAGCCCGGGGACCAGCATGGACATCCTCGCGCGGCTGCTCGCCGACAAGATGCGCGTGACGCTCGGCCACCCGGTCGTCGTCGAGAACCGCCCGGGCGCGGGCGGCAGCGTCGCCGCGCAGTCGGTGAAGTCGGCGGGGCCCGCGTCGAACACGATCTTCCTGACGGCTTCGGGCACCGTCGTCGCGTTCCCCCACTCGAACAGCCAGCTCGGATGGGACACGCTGCGCGACTTCGCACCGGTCGCGCACCTGACCACCTACGTGCTCGGCTTCGGCGTCGCACCCGCGGTGCCGGCGAAGACGCTGCGCGAGTACTTCGAGCTCGCGAGGAAGGGCACCGAGTTCACCAACGTCGCGGCCGCCGGCGGCCGCGGCGCGACGCCGCAGTTCCTGCTCGACATGCTGACGCAGTCGGCCGGCGTGAAGCTCAACGACGTCGCGTACAAGTCCACCGGCCAGGCGATCATCGGGCTGCAGGCCGGCGAGATCTCGGCGGTGATGCTGCTGCTCGCCGACGTGGGCCCGCTGTCGAAGCAGGGCAAGGCCCGGCTGCTCGCGACGACCGGCCCGCAGCGCTCGCGCCACTACCCCGACGCGCCGACGCTGCGCGAGGCGGGCTTCGACCACGAGGGCGTCGAGTGGCACGCGATGTTCACGCCCGTCGGCACGCCCCGCGAGCTGATCGACGCGTGGTCGAAGGCCGCGATCGAGGCGGTCCGCGCGCCGGACGTTCGCGAACGGCTCGACCTGCTCGCGGTCGACGTCGTCGGCGCGGGGCCCGAGGCGCTCGAGCAGCTGGTCCGGCGCGACTACGAGTCGTGGGGACGGATCATCCGTGCGTCGGGCTACAAGTCCAACTGACCGATGACGCCGCCGTCGCTGGAGTTCGCGTTCGAGTGCGCGCTGCAGCTCAAGCCGCGCGTGAAGCTCGATCCGCTGCCCCAGGGGGGCAGCCGGCTCTTCGTGCCGGTGGCGGGTGGTCGCTTCGAGGGACCGAAGCTGCGCGGCGTCGCGCTCGAGGGCGGCGGCGAGTGGCCGCACGTGCGCGAGGACGGCGTGTTCTGCTTCGACGCGCGCTACTTCCTGCGCGAGGACGACGGCACCGTGATCCAGCTCCAGAACCGCGGCTATCGGCACGGCCCGCCCGAGGTGATGGAGCGCCTGTGGCGGCTCGCGCCCGGCGACGTCGTCCGCGACGACGAGTATTACTTCCGTTGCACGCCGACCTTCGAGACCTGCGCAGGCCCGCACGACTGGCTGTGCAGCAGCGTGTTCGTCGGCGTCGGCTCGCGCGGACCGGCCGGCAACGTGATCCGTTACTGGCGGGTCGCCTGAAGGGCGTGGTGCGATGGACGGGACGGTCGGCTTCGTGGGTACCGGCGCGATGGGCGGCGGCATGGCGCTGCGCCTGCTCGATGCGGGGCGGCGCCTCGTCGTGCACGACGCGTCGCCCGAGGCGCTGCGGCCGCTGCTCGAGCGCGGCGCCACGGCGGCCGCGAGCCCTCGCGAGGTCGCGGACGCGGCGACGGTGGTATTCGCGTGCCTGCCCTCGCCCGAGGCGAGCCGTACCGTGGTCGACGGGCCCGACGGCATCGCCGCGGGCCGTGTCGTCGAGGTCTACGTCGAGGCCTCGACGATCGGCGAGCCGACCGCGCAGGCGCTCGCCGCGCGGCTCGGGGCCGCGGGCATCGGATTCGTCGACGCGCCGGTCAGCGGCGGACCGCGCGGCGCGCGCGCCGGCACGCTGTCGGTGCTCGCCGCAGGCGACCCGGCGCGGCTCGACCGGCTCGCGCCGCTGTTCGCCGCGTTCGCCGACAAGGTCTTCCGGGTCGGCACGCGGCCGGGCGCCGCGCAGGTCTGCAAGCTCGTCAACAACGCGATCTCGATCGCCGCGATGGCGGTCACCTGCGAGGCGGTCGTGCTCGGCGTGAAGGCCGGGGCCGATGCGCACGGCATGATCGACGCCATCAACGCGAGCACCGGCCGCACCAGCGCGAGCACCGACAAGTTCCCGAAGGCGATCCTGCCGCGGACGTTCGACTACGGCGGCCCGCTGTCGATCGGATCGAAGGACCTCGCGCTGTACCTCGAGATGGCCGAGCGCCACGACGTGCCGGTCGACGTGCTGCGCGCGGTCGAGCGACTGTGGGCCTGGGTCGTCGAGGCCAACGGCCCCGAGCGCGACTACTCGACGCTGATCCTGCCGCTCGAGCGGCGCGCGGGCGTCGTCGTCGGCGGCTGACGCGCCTGCGTCCTGCCCGGAGCGGCGCGATATCATCGCTGCCGACCATGGCGCCCCCCCGATCCGAACCGCGGCCCGACGAGGCCGACGACGCGTCCGGCACCGTCGCTCGTGTCGTGCGGCTGCTGCGCGTCATCGCCGAGAGCGGCGGCAGCCTGTCGGTGAAGACGCTCGCGGGACGCCTTGCACTGCCGTCGAGCACCGTCCACCGCCAGCTGCAGCTGCTCGCGCGATCGGGCCTCGTCGAGCACGACGACACGACGCGCACCTACCGCGCCGGGCGCGAGTACTTCCGGATCGCGTCGCTCGTGGTCCAGCAGTTCGACGTCGGCCACGTCGTGCGGCCGGTGCTCGAGTCGCTGCGCGACCGGACCGAGGAGACCTGCTTCTTCACGATGTACCTGCCCGCCGCGCGCGAGGCGACGATCGTGGAGGTCGCGCGCTCGCCGCACCCGCTGCGCTACCAGGTCGACCGGTTCACCCACATCCCGCTGGCGTGGGGCGCGCTCGGCCGGTCGATCCTCGCGCACCTCGGCGACGCGGACCTCGATGCGATCGTCGCGACCGCCGCGCCGTCGGCGGCCACCGGCCGCCCGCTGCCCCGGATCGCGACGCTGCGCGCCGAGCTCGCGCGGATCGCGCTGCGCGGCTACGCGATGTCGAAGGGGCAGAACATCGCGGGCGCCGTCGGGCTCGCGTCGGCGATCCTCGACGCACGGGGCGCGGTCGTCGGATCGATCGGGCTGACGATGCCCGAGGCGCGCCTCACGACCGCGGCGTCGGAGCGGTTCCCGGGCCTGGTTGTCGAGCACGCGCGACGGCTGAGCACGACGCTCGGGTGGCGCGAGGGATCGGGGCGACGCGAGGAGGGGTGACGCACGGGGCCCCGCGACCGTGCGTGCCTCCGCGGACCCGCGCCTCGCCACGGCCGGCGTGCACCGCGTTCCTTCCGATCGGACTCACCCGAGCGCGTCGACCGGCATCTCCCGAGGCGACAGCACCCGCGCCCGGTCCCCGATCGCCCAGCCCTCGCGCACCGGCGCCACCACCCACGCCTCGTCGACGCCGACGTCCTCGCACGCCTGCCAGAAGCCGCGCGTGACCGTCGGCGCCGAAGACAGCTTCGCCTCGATGCCGATCCGCCGGCCCTCGGACTCCACGACGAGATCGAGCTCGGCCCCGGCCGCCGTTCGGTAGAAGCTCACCGACGCGCCGGCCGGCAGCCGCGCGCACACCTGCTCGACGACGAAGCCCTCCCACGAGGCGCCCGCGGCCGGATGCCCGGACAGCGCCTCGGCGTCGCGAATGCCGAGCAGCGCGTGGAGCAGGCCGGCGTCGCGCAGGTAGATCTTCGGCGCCTTCACCAGGCGCTTGCCGAGGTTCGCGTGCCGGGGTTCGAGCCGTCGCACGACGAGCGCGTCGACGAGGTGGTCGAGCCAGCGCCCGACCGTGGGCGCCGACACGCCGAGCGAGCGGGACAGGGCCGACGCGTTCAGCAGCTGGCCGTGCAGGTGCGCGAGCATCCGCCAGAACCGGCCCATGCTCGCCGGATCGACCCCGATGCCGAGCGCGGGCAGGTCGACGTTGAGGAAGTGCCGCACGAAGTCCTGCCGCCACCGCCACGAGTCGTCCTCGTCGGACGCGGTGTAGCTGCCGGGGAAGCCGCCGCGCACCCACAGGCGCTCGATGTCCTCGAAGCGCTGCGCGACCTCCGGCAGCAGCAGCGGCGCCATGTCCACCACCTCGAGCCGGCCGGCGAGCGTCTGCGACTGCCTCAGCAGCCGGAACGAGGCCGAGCCGAGCAGCAGGAAGCGGCCCGGCCTGCGGTCCGCGTCGATCTCGGCGCGCAACTCGCCGAACAGGCCCGGCGCGTTCTGCACCTCGTCGAGCACCACCAGCCGGTCCCGCCTCGATGCGAGGAAGCGGGCCGGGTCGGCGAGCTTCGCCAGGTCGGCGGCCGTCTCGAGGTCGAGGACCGTCGAGCGGGGCCGTGCGGCGGCCGCGGCCCGCGCGAGCGTGGTCTTGCCGACCTGCCGGGGTCCGAGGATGGCGACCGCGGGACTGCGGGCGAGTGCGCGGTCGACCTGGCGCGAGGCGAGGCGACGAAACATCCTTGCAATCCAGACATGGAATGTTCAAATTGCAAGGATAGCCGGATCGGCCGCGACTTCGTGCATCCGCGCCGGCCCGGGTCGCCCGCTGCCCGGCGCGGCGGCCGAGGCGAACGGCCGCCTACCCCACCGCCACCCGGTTCTTCCCTGCCGCCTTCGCCCGGTACATCGCGCGGTCCGCCCGATTCACCAGCTGCTCGAACCCTTCGAGGTGCCCGGCCGTCGCGAGCCCGATCGACACCGTGCAGCGTACGGGCCGCCCGCGTCCGGCGGCGATCGCGAGCTGCTCGACCGCGGTGCGCAGCCGCTCCGACTGGGCGAGTGAGTCCTCCAGCGAGGCGCCGGGCATCACCACGACGAACTCCTCGCCGCCCCAGCGCGCGACGTGGTCGACGCCGTCGGCGGCCTCGCACAGCACACGCGCGACGCCCTGCAGCACGCTGTCGCCGGCGCCGTGCCCGAACGCGTCGTTGATCCGCTTGAAGTCGTCGATGTCCATCAGCGCGACCGCGCACTCGGTGCCGTGCCGGCGCGACGGATCGACCTCGGCCGCGCCGATCTCGGTGACGCGCCGGCGGTTCATCAGCCCGGTCAGCGGATCGAGCCAGGCCATGTCCTGCGCCTGCCGGCGCGCGTCGTCGACCTCGCGCAGCAGTCGGATGACGAAGCCGCCGATCGGCACCGTGACCAGGATCGGCGCGATCGTTGCGATCGTGATCGAGCGGCGGAACGCCGGGCCGTAGCCCATGCCCATCAGCTCGGTCAGCGCGAAGAGCGTCCCGACCGACGCGAGCACGCCCGACGCGACGAGCGCGGGCAGGGTGACCCAGACCGGACGCTCGATCACGAATCGGCGCAGCGCGTCGCGTCTGGGCGTGCCGGCCCGGGCGGCGGCGTCGGCAACCGCGGGGGCGGCCACGCTGACGGGGCGCGGCAGCGTGTGGACGGCGCCGCGTCGAGCCGCCGCGGCCAGGGCATCGGGCGCGTCGGGCGAGTCGGGCGCGTCGGGCGCGTCGGGCGCGTCGGGCGCGTCGGGCGCGTCGGGCGCGTCGGGCGCGTCGGGCGTGTCGGATCGGAGGGGGGCGGTGCGCATCATGGACGTCGTTCCTTCGGAACGTTGTCGACCGCTACGATGCGCGCTTCAGTGGCGGCGGACCGGCGGCGGCCCGCGGCGGGCCGGCGGTCGGGCCGCGGCGGTCGCTCAGACCGCGTTCAGGTGCATCCCCAGGTCCAGCTCCACGATCGAGCCGGTCATCATCGAGGCCGAGGTCGCGAGCCAGTGGATCGCCTCGGCCACCTCGTCCGGGTGTCCCAGCCGCTGCACCGGCGAGACCCGCTTCTGGTGCGCCGCGCGATCGGCGAACGACTCGGGCGCGAGCCGCTCGACGAAGCCCTGCTCCACCAGCACCGGGCACACCGCGTTGACCCGCACCTGCGGCGCGAGCGTGCGCGCCATCGACAACGTCAGCGCGTTCAGCGCCGCCTTGCTGCATGCATAGGGCAGCGACGAGCCGCTGCCCGCGAGCGCCACCTGCGGCCCGTCGGCCAGGCAGGCATCGACGAGCTCGTCGAAACGGGCGCGTGCAGTGCGATCGGACCAGTGTCTCGGGGTGGCCATGGGTCGAGCTCGATCATGGCCGATCCAACGGCAACCAGATCTCGTTCCTGCGCATGAACCACGGCGTCATCGGGCCGTTGTAGCGCGACAGCGTCGGCTCGCCGGCGGGCTCGATCTTCGCCGCGCGCAGCGCCGAGCGCAGCCGCGCCAGGTGCTCGTCGTAGTTCGCCTGCGACCAGGTGCCCGAGTAGCGGATCGCCGCGATCCGGCGTGCGGGCACCTCACGCAGCTCCACGCGCGGGTCGATCGGCTCGGGGGCGGTCGCGAGCGTGACCGCCTTCGGCAGCACGAACTGCACGAGGTAGCCCTGCGCGTCGCCGGTGCGCGTGACCGGCGCCGTCATCTCGAGCTTCACCGGCTCGGCGGAGCGCGTCACCGGCGCGGTCATCTCCAGGCGGCGCTCGCCCTTGTTCTTGCCGAAGATGTAGCCCGCGAGGACCCGGAAGCCCTCGCTGTCCGCGCGGTCGGACGGGCCGTCCACGCGCACCTGCGCGACCACGTAGGGCGCGTAGCGGCGCAGCTCCACGTCGTCGCCGTCGAGCCTGCGCTCCACCTCGTAGCCCGGTTCCTCGATGGCCATCGACGCAGCATGAACGGTCGCGAGGGCGAGGGCGAGCAGCCACTTGAGCATGGGAGGGATTCCTGCGGACGAAGGCGACGATGATCGCAGGGTCGCACGATATCGGGGCGTCCTGACGCGATCGCGGGGCCCGGGGCGCTGCAACTTCGGACGCGCGGTGGCGTCTGACGAACCGTTTCCCCGAAACGGCATCACCGAGGCCTCCATGCACACTCCCCGACGCACTTTCCTGATGACCGTCGCCGCCGGCGGCGCGACGCTCGCCGCCGCCGCCGCCCCCGCCCGCGCGCAAGTGAAGCTCGACGAGAAGGACCCGCAGGCCGTCGCGCTCGGTTATCTCCACGATGCGACCAAGGTCGACGCGAAGAAGCAGCCCAAGTACGCCGCCGGCCAGGTCTGCAGCAACTGCGCCCTCTACGCGGGCAAGCCCGCCGACGCGTGGGCCGCGTGCCCGCTGTTCGCCGGCAAGCAGGTCGCCGGCAAGGGCTGGTGCAGCGCGTGGGCGAAGAAGGCCGGCTGATCCCCGCGCCGGTCGCGCCGCTCGAGCACTTCCCGCCGACGCTCGGGGCGGCGCGCGCGCGGATCGACGCGGTCCGCCCGTCCGACTATGCGCGCAGCCGCAACGCGCTCGACGGCGCGGTGACGCGGCTGTCGCCGTACGTGACGCACGGCTTCGTCGGCCTGCCCGAGGTGCTGGCCGGCGTCGCCGCGCGCCATCGCGTCGAAGTGCAGCACAAGTTCGTGCAGGAACTCGGTTGGCGCGAGTACTTCAGGCACGTGTGGTCGCACCACGGCGACGGCATCCTCGAGTCGATGCACGAGGGGCCGCTGCCCGGGCGCGCGTACGCCCGCGAGGTGCCCGACGACGTGCGCCGCGCGCGCACCGGCGTGCCGGTCGTCGACCGTGCGGTGCGCACGCTGTACGCGACCGGGTACCTGCACAACCACGCGCGGATGTGGGTCGCGAGCTACGTCGTGCACCT